>Ga0247824_10001300_pt1 | contig 13493 bp, 30 predicted proteins | sample 13C_PalmiticAcid_FD_194412 | JGI IMG/M metagenome (GOLD analysis project Ga0247824, IMG submission 194412) | Soil microbial communities from agricultural site in Penn Yan, New York, United States - 13C_PalmiticAcid_Day48 | ecosystem: Environmental > Terrestrial > Soil > Agricultural land...
TCCTCCGAGCCGACGCTGTGGATCGACAACGGACTCATGCCCCCGACCCCGCTGGCCACTCGCAGCATCGTCGGCGGTCTCGCGTGGGCGCTGTTGGAGACGCACCCCGAGGTGACCGTGCGGGAGGTGATCGCATGAGCAGGGAGTGGAAGCCGGGGGACCTCCGGTCGACAGCTCTCTCCCGCACGGTCGAGCGGATTGCCGTCGCCGACCGCGGTCACGCTACCCCGTGCTGGATTCCGAACTACACGACCGATAAGGGCGGGTACGTCTCGCTTCGCGCTGACGGTCGGATGCAGAAGATGCACCGCCTGACCTATGAGGCGCTGGTGGGCCCGATTCCCGAGGGGCGTCAGCTCGACCACCTCTGTCGCGTCCGCTCCTGCTGCAACCCGGCGCACCTCGACCCTGTGTCTCCGCGGGTCAACACGCTCCGTGGCTTCGGCGTCACATCGGCGAACGCCCGCAAGACGCACTGCATCCACGGGCATGAGTACACGCCGGAGAACACCGCCATGCGGCCAGACGGGTCGCGCAAGTGCATCGAGTGTCGCCGCCGTCACCGCATGGCGCACTACTACCGATCCAGGGAGTCGGCATGACGCACAACTTCAAGCCCGGCGACGTCGCGCTGGTTCGATCGATGTACGACACGGAGGTCATTGGCCTCCGAACTGGCGTCCCGAGCAACATGGGGTGGGCCTATTCGATGGACGTGTCAAACGGCCCCGGCCCTGGCGGTTCCTCCTCGACGCAGACTTGGTCTGCCGACGCCGATGGCGAGCGAGTCATCCGCCCCCTCGTCGTCATCGATCCCGAAGACCGCGAGCAGATCGAACGGCTGATGCCGTTGCTGTTCCACTCCGGGGCCTTCCCCGAGGCGCGCGCGATCTCGATGACTGCCGGCGTCACCGCCGTGCAGGCCGCCCTCCGCGAGTTGGCCAACCCGACCCCGCGCATCGAGGAGCCGACGGGCTTGGGTGCGGTTGTCGCCACCGAAGGGGACGGCGACTACATCCGTGTCAGCGTCGAACTGTTGAACCCGTGGCTGAACGTGCAGACCGGGACACAGGTCCATTGGGACCGCATCAACGCCATCCGCGTGCTCTCGCCCGGCGTGGAGGTGTCCCAGTGACCACCGAGACCGCCTTCCTCGCAGGCTTCACCGTCGCCAGCGCTGGCCTCATCCTGCTCGGGTTCGCGCTCGACTACGCCCACCGTGTCACCCGCCGTCGCATGGCCGACGGATTCAACGCACTGCTCGACGAGGCCAACGAGCGCGGTCGTCAGCGGGAACGCAAGCTCGCCGCCCAGGTCTACTCGCACGCCACCCAGATCGAGCGGCTTGAGGACGACCTGCGCTGGTTCCGCATCTGTGACGCCGAGCCGACGACGGGTGCTGTGGTCCTGGACTTCCGGGGCGGGAGGCGGTCGAAGTGAGCAGCCCCATCGACGTTGCGGCGTACAACCTGTGCTTCGTCAGGCATCCCGAGCGGCATGACCAAGGTGGCCCGGGCACCTGCGACGAATGCAGGGCGAGCGCGCAGTGGCCCTGCGCCAACTACACCGAGCCTGTCACCTGCCTGACCGCGCCGTCTTCCGAGGCTGGTCGGTGCGACTGGTGCCGCAGCAATGCCGATCGAGATGGAGGGCATCTCTCCGTGCGCATCAACGCCGACTGTGCCGACCACCTCATTGCCATGCAGATCGCAGGCATGACCGCAACCGAGGTCGTCCGCCAGGCGCTCGCACTCCACAAGTTCGTGCAGGACGGCGGACGGCTTGTTGCGCCCGACGCTGTCGCGCTGATTCCGCCCGTTTGCTGGGTTCTCAACTCACCCGCTGACGGCCCTGTCTGCACGGACATGATCGGCGGCGGCTTCCCGAACGGCGCCAAGTTCACCGAAGACATGTGCTGTCTGCCCTGTCGGCTTCGGCTCGCCCTCGATGGATCGCACTCCGCGCCCTCCCGAGACAAAGGGTCGGGCCAGTGAGCGCCGAGATTCTGCGCAAGGCCGCCGCGTTGATGCGGGAGCGGGCCGAGGCTGCGACGAACGACGGGCAGTGGTTCGCAGCATCTGGCCTCGGTGGGCCCAGCGTGATTTCCGAGGACTCCCTAGGTGACTGGCTCGGCAACATCGCCGAACGGACTTCGGAGCACGACGCGCAGCACATCGCCTCGTGGCACCCCGCCGTCGCGCTGGCCGTGGCGGACTGGCTGGACATGGTCGCGGACTACGTCGACCTCGCGCTCGATCGCCGCCGCCCCGGTTGGCGAGCGACCGTCCACCACGCCGAGAAGGTCGCGACCGCCTACCTCGGGAGCGCCGATGACCTTCCGTGACCCGACCGTGGCCGAACTCATCGAGCAACTGCGCGAGATGCCGCAGCACTACCCCGTCACCGTGATCGTCAACGGGACAGCAGGCGTCATCACGGGCGTCTGGCGACAACCGCTCGACCTCCGCCTGAGCGACGTGCACGTCCTCATCGGCGAGCAGCACTGGAAGCCGCCGACCGTCCCCGCCGAGTGGATCGCTGACGAGCCGGGGAGCGCCGATGACTGACGAGCCCACCTTCCGCGACATGACCACCGCCGACGCCGAACTGTTCGCCGCCGACGCCAAGAAGCCGCGCCACTCCATCGAGACCTGCGAGGTCACCGACTGCTGGGCCTGCACCTTCGAGCGCCGGATGCAGCGGCTCGCGGACGACAGCAGGGACGAGCGGGACTACGACAGGAGGACGGCATGAGCATCAACCCCGGCCTCCACTACGACATGCCGCACGCCGACTACCACGCCGCGCACGACTGGCTCAGCGCCTCCGGCATCAAGCGCCTGATCCCGCCGTCGACCCCGGCCCACTTCAAGGCCGCACAGGGTGTCGAGGAGCACAAGCCTTCGTTCGACGTCGGCAAGGCGGCACACGCCCGAGTGCTCGGCGCTGGCGAAGAGGTCGTGGTCGTCGAAGCTGACGACTGGCGCAGCAAGGATGCACGCCTTGCACGTGACGCCGCCTACGAGCTGGGCAAGGTCCCGATCCTGGCGAAGGACAACGTCGTCATCGACGGCATGGCCGCCAGCCTCGGGGCCCACCCCATCGCTCCCCTGCTGTTCGCCACCGGCGAGCCCGAGGTGTCGGCGTTCTGGACCGACCCGGCCACAGGCGTCCAGTGCCGCGCCCGATTCGACTGGCTGCCCGAGAAGGTCGAGGGCAAGCGGCTCATCGTCCCCGACCTCAAGACCGCCACCACCGCGGCGCCCAGCGAGTTCGCGAAGGCTGCAGCCCGCTTCGCCTACTACGCCCAGCAGGAGCACTACCGCGACGGGCTTATGACGCTCGGCATCGACAGCGACCCCGCGTTCCTGTTCGTCGTCATTGAGAAGGAAGCGCCCTACCTCGTCGCCGTCGCCCAGTTCGCCGACCCCGGCGACGTCCGACTGGCCCGAGCTGCAGTCGACCGCGCCCGTCGGGTCTACAGCGAGTGCGTCGCGACCGACACCTGGCCCGGCTACCCCACCGGCGTCAACGACCTGAGCCTGCCCAACTGGCTCCACTACGACCTCGAGGAGTACATCGCATGAGCACGCTCGACCAGATCCAACAGCCCCGCATCGCCACCACCCAGACCACCGCCGTCGAGCAGGCCCGCGCCGTCGCCGAAGTCGCCGCTGCGGTCCGTGTCGCACAGGACAACCCCCGCAACCGCGACCGGGCCCTCGGCGAGATGCGCGACTCCTGCGGCCGGCTCGCCCTCGCCAACCGTGCGTTCTACTCCGTGCCCAACCGCGGCAACGGACCTTCCGTCCACCTCGCCCGCGAACTCGCCCGCATCTGGGGCAACGTCCGGTACGGCGTCCACGAACTCTCCCGCAACGACGAGACCGGCATGAGCGAGATCCGCGCCTTCGCCGTCGACCTTGAGACCAACGTCGAATCGACCCGCACCTTCCAGGTTCCGCACGAGCGCATGAAGTCACGCCGGCGCGAGAAGCTGACCGACCTCGGCGACGTCTACCTCAACAACCAGAACATCGGCGCCCGAGCAGTCCGCGAGTGCATCTTCACCGTCCTGCCGACATGGTTCACCGAGGAGGCGCAGGACCGCTGCAACCAGACCCTTCGCGACGGCGAGGGTGAACCCCTGCCCGTCCGCATCGACAAGATGGTCGGCGCCTTCCGTGGCATGGACGTCACCGAGCAGCAACTCGAGGAGCGCCTCGGCCGCAAGCGCGGCCAGTGGGACGCCGGCACCGTCGCCCAGGCGACCGTGATCTACACCAGCCTGCAGCGCGGCGAGACCAAGGTCGCCGACGAATTCCCGAGCGAGGCGCCGGCGCTCGGAGTGACCGCCGCCGACATCACCGCGGAGCACGCCTTCCCAGTCGAGGCAGACCAGTGACCGCCGACTCGATCCTCGCGCGGGTGGCTGAGATCGACGCGGCCGAGGGGGGTGGGCAGTGAGCAAGTGGGAGGTCGGGCAGCGCGTCTACCTGCGCGACATCAACGAGAACCGTCGGCGCGATCCGGCGTTCATTCCACCCGTCGTCACCATCACCAAGGTTGGCCGGACTCTCGTGCACATCGTGCGGTACGGACGCACGGAGGCATATGGCAAGGACGACGGCGTTCGGCGCGATAACTACCGCCACGCCCGTTTGCAGACCTTCGAGGAGTTCGCCGAGGAGCAGGAGTACGCCGCCGCGGTCGATCGTCTGAACAAGCACGGGATCACGTTCGAGTTCGGAAGCAGGCAACGCTTCACCGCCGCGCAGATCGCCGCAATCTGCGACCTTCTCGACGGGTGGGCCGACCAGTGACCCCCTGGACCGTCGCCATCGTCGCCGAAACCACCGAGGGCGACGTCGTGCTGCAGATGACCGCGGAGCAAGCAGAGCGGCTGCGGGATGGGTTGGTTGACATCACCAAGGAGGGAGACCAGTGAAGCGCCAACCCACCCTCACCACGGCCGCCAACCTCGACGAGCGCCACATGGGCAAGCTCGTCCGAATCGGCCGCGTCGAAGGTGAACTCGTCGGCCTCGACACCAGCGCCCACCGAGTCATCCTGCACGTCCTCATCGGCACCAACCGGCTCCCGTCGCTGTTCCCACTGCTGCCCGGCGACGAGGTCGAGCACTGGCGGAAGGAGGCGTCGTGACCCGACCACCCTGCCGCGACACCGACGGAACCCACCGCTGCTGCCGACTCCACGGCCATCCCCTGCCGCATCTGGACCCCGCAGGAATCCAGTGGGATGAGCACGGGGTCAGGCAGAACCGCGGTAACGACCCATGGAAAGGGGAGGTCCCGTGAGCCCAGACGATCCGAGGCACGGGACCACGGCCGGCTACAACGCCCACCGCTACCAGGGCGAGAAGGCGTGCCGCGGCTGCAAGGCCGCCGCAGCCACGTACTTCGCACGTCGCGAAATGGCGCTCGCGCGAGGCGAGACGTACACCGTTGCCGCACGCGGCTCCATCCGGCGAATCCGAGCCCTCGTCGCGATCGGATGGTCCATGGAGCACCAGGCGGCACGCCTCGGGCTCAAGAAGCAGGCCATCCAGAACTTCGCCGTGAAGTCGCCCGACACTCGCATCAGGGTCACTACGGCCAAGCGCTACTCCGACCTGTTCGACGAGCTGCACATGACCCCCGGCCCGAGCGACAAGGCTCGAGAGATCGCCGTGCGCAAGGGCTGGGCGCCGCCGCTCGCGTGGGAGGACATCGACAGCGACGAGGCGCCGGACATGTCCGCCATCCCCCGCGGACGGCGCAGGGCCGTGGCACAGGTCGAGGCGACGCTCCGTCCGGAGTGCGGAACCCGCAAGGGCTACAACACGCATCGCTACCTGGCGTCGAAGGGGATCGGCGAGTGGCCGTTGCCTGACGACGACCCCTGTGGCTGCCGTGAGGCGCACCGCGCCTACGAGGCCGAGAAGTACCGGCGAAGGAGGGATGCGGCATGACGAAAGAAGAGCTGCTCAAGGCGCTCCTTGCCGAGCGTTACGACAACCGCTGGTGGACCACCAAGCCGCCCGCGATCGACGACTCCGACGTCGCCACCGCGCGCCGCCGACGAGCAATGGCAGACGACTTCGACCGACCAGCGAAGGAGGCGACCGGCTGATGCCCTACCTGAACACCGACGACGGCATGGACGAGCACCCGAAGATCGAAGTGCTTGGCGATGCCGCCTACCGCCTGCTGATGGCGTCGATGCACTACAGCGCCCGGAAGCTGACCGACGGGTTCGTGCCGCTCTCCAAGGCTCGCCGGCTGACCGCGACGGGAACGGATGCCGTTGCTGCCGAGCTGGTCCGCGCGGGCGTCTGGCACGACCTCGGAGAGGGCTGCCCCGACCCCGCGTGCATCGAGTCGAGGACGTGCCACGAGGAAGGCAAGACGGGTCACTACATGGTCCACGACTACCTCCAGTGGAATCACTCGAAGGCGTGGTGGGACAAGCGTCGGAAGGACCAGGCGGAGCGTCGCCGGAAGTACCTCGCTCGCAAGAACGGGGGCCGTCTCGATGACGAGTGAACACACGGTCACGCGTGACAGCACATGCACGGTCACGCGTGACAAGACGCGTTGCGTGATGCACCAGAGCCAGAGCCAGAGCCAGAGCCAGAGCCAGAGCCCATTTCTAGAACTAACCCGCCGCTTTGGAGCCAATTCCGCTTGTAGATCAACCACAGGCCGCGCGCGCGAGCTGCCCGAAAGCGGAGAGAGCCACGGATCGAACGCCTGGCGGCAAGCCGCCGGCTCGCACGTGCACCACCTCAACCGACGCCGGGCCACCACGCCCACGATCCACCCCGACCGAGCCGCGATGCGGCCGAACCAAGGAGAGCCCGCATGAGGAAGATCCCGACGCTGTTCAAGCGCGACCCCGACGATCGCCGCTACGTGACCGATGAGATCACCCCGGGGTGCGAGTGGGTGCTGGCGGGCGAGGGCGTCGCGACCCGCAAGTACGACGGCACCTGCGTGATGCTCGCCGAGAACGGCAAGTGGTGGGCCCGCCGTGAGGTCAAGCCCGGCAAGAACCCGCCGACCGGATGGATTGAGGTCGACCACGACGAGGTCACTGGCAAGCGGACAGGCTGGGAGACGATCGAGCAATCGCCCTTCCGTGGCGCGTGGTCCGAGGCGATGGCTGTGCATCCCAAGGAGCCCGGCACCTACGAACTCTGCGGACCCAAGGTCTACGGCAACCCCGAGGGCTTCACGCTCCACCGTCTGATTCGCCACGGCCGAACTCCAATCCCACAGATCCTTCCGCCCGCCGAATTGGTCCGGGAGATCAGCCGCGACATGGGCTGGGAAGGCGTCGTTTGGCACCACCCTGACGGACGCATGGCGAAGCTCAAGGCGCGCGACCTCCCGACCGAGTCCGCCCGATGACCGCCGCAAACACCCCCCAGACGCCCAAATCCGCCACGAGAGCGACGAACGGGCCGGGAGTGGGTCCGAAAGCGCCCGGGGCGCTGACGGATGACGAGAGGGCGGATCTGTGGCTGCACGTGCGCCAAGGACTCGTCAACGCATGGCGTGATGACTACTCGGTTCGCACGGTGGCGGACGGCGTGACTGATGTCGCCGCCGCCGCCGTCGAGTCCCTGATCGCCGCCCGAGTCGACGCCGCACTGGGTGAGGTCGAGCGGCGGATCGACCACCGAGCGAGCGAGATCGGCCGCACTTCGGCTGTCGGCCGCCTCGCCGGACTGTGCGAGGCGGCCCAGTTCATCCGCGACTACCGACAGGAGGACCATCGATGAGCGACCACGGCTTCACGGCACAGGCTTGGATCTGCCCGCTCTGCTTCGACGACCACGGCGGACGCGACTGCGACCCGGAAGACCTCAAGGCCGAACTCCGGGACTCGCGGGCACGGATCGCGGAGGTTGAGGCCGAGCGGGACCGGGCGCAGGAGCACATGGCGTACCACCTGCACGACTTCCGCCCGATGGCCGACATGGCTGCCACTGGGGATCTGGCCGTCGACATGGCGGCCTTCGCAGAGCGGATGGAGTCCCGCGCCGAGGCTGCCGAGCAGAAGGTCACCGCGCTGGAAGCCGAGCGCCCGGCACTGTGGGAGTGCCCCGACTGCGCGTTCGGGTTCGATGCCCAGCACACCGACCAGAACGGCGGCTACTCGTGTCCCGCGTGCGCCGAGCACGAACTCGGGAAGCAGGTCGCCGCGCTGGCCGAGGTGATCGAGGCGCTGCGGGATCGCCACTACGACGAGGGTCCGGGCGAGTGGTCCGGGAGACCGCACGTCTGCGGGGGGTGCGGAAGGGACTGGCCGTGTGCCGACCGCAGATCCATCGACACCGCCCTCGCCGCCGCTCCCACCCCGCCCCAGAGCCCGGATCCGTGGCAGGCCGTGCGCGCCCTGGCTGACGAGTGGGAGCAGCGCGCTGTGACCGCGGTGGAGGACGGTCTGGGTTTGCGTCGGCAGCACTGGGCGAACTGGTCGTTCGTCGAGGAGCTGCGCGCCATCATCCCCGCCGCTCCCACCCCGCCCGCCGAGGCTGAGGCGTGGAGCACCGAGGACCGCCGTGACGTGGCCGCGTGGCTGATCCGCGAGGCCGACGACCGCGTGCACCTGTTCCCGCAGCGCCGCGACGGCGTGGACGCGCTGCTGCGCCACCTCGCAAAGACGACGCGGCCCGCCGAGGGGGTCAGCAGCGAGGGGCCACGATCTGTCCAGTGGGCTGGCCTGAACGGCGTCCCTGGTCAGATCCAGCGGCTGCTGGCTGTCGATGGTCAGACCTTCGGCTACGCACCCTCGGAAGGCTGGTCGGTCACCTTCGGCTACCTCTGTCGCGGAGAGCGCGTGGAGATCGTCGTGCAGCCGGGCCAGTGGGTGACTCGCTACCCGGACGACACCGTGACCGTGACCGACGAACGCCCCACCCCGCCCGCCGAAGCCGAGTGCGTACCGGGCAACGGCTGCACCTGTCTCGGGCACCGGGTTCCGGGCGTCTCACACATGGTGCCGTGTTGCGACGAGCCGCACGCGTCAGGATCCCCCACCCCGCCGACCACCGACGCCGAGGAGGCGGGCCGTGGCTGAGCAGAACCGGCCGAGCGCACCCCGGCTGATCCCCATCCCCAACGTGTCCTGCGCTAACTGCGGCGTGGGCCTCGCGTGGAGGACCGGCGTCGGGCGCTACGTCATCTCACACAACACCGGTGACGACGTGTGCCCCACCGTCACCACCGTGCGTCTCGCCGACGGCGACCGCGAGGCCGCCGCGCTGGCCTACCGACGGGCAGACGAGGCGTTCGCGCGTGCTCTCGCCACCCCGCCCACCACCGACGCCGAGGAGGCGCAGTCATGAGCACGCTGAACGAAGCCGAGCGCCTGCGAGCCGGAGCGAGAGGAATCCGCGCTGTCGTTGCCCCTGACGCAATCGTGATGAACGCGATCGCCGAGGGCCTCGACAACGACGCCGCACGGCTCGACCGAGGCGAACCGGTCGATGACCTCGCCGAGTCGCTCAACCTCGCCGACGGCTTCGCGGAGTACGTCCCCGCCGACCTGCCCGTGGCGGACGCGGGGACGAGCAACGAGGAGGGGCGATGAAGCGGGTGATCCGGTTGCTGACCGTCTGCCGACCCTGTCGCCATGAATACCACCGCCAGTGCATCGGCCACTTCTGCCTGTGCGGGTGCGAGGTGTCCCGTGGCTGAGCCCCTGACCGCCACCGACGTCCTGGCCGCGATCCGCCGGCACCACGCCCGCGCGGCAGTCGTCCCCGAGCTCACGATCCGCGACGGCGACGCGATCGACACCTACACCCGCGAGGACCCCACGGTCACCCAGCGCCGCATCGACGCGCTGATGTTCCTCTCGCTCGAACGGACCGCGATCGAGATCAAGGTGACGGTCCCCGACTTCCTCCGGGAGACGGCAGCGAAGCGCAGCGCCTGGCGCCGAGTGACCCACCGGTTCGTGTACGTGGCCCCTGCGGGACTGCTCACCGGCCAGCAGATCCCCTACGGCTGCGGCCTCTGGGAGGTCGAACCGTCCGGTCGTCTCACGGTCACACGCAAGGCGCAGATCAACCGGCACCCCGAGCCGCTTCCACTGCATGTCGTGCAGAACCTCGCCTACCGCGCCTGCGGCCCATCGTCGATCGAGACTGAGGAGGACGACCGTGGCTGAGCACGATCCCGCGCTGGTCCTCGCCTACCTGCGCTGCGCCGACCAGCACCCCGAGCGCCATGACCAAGGCGGCGTCGGGACCTGTGCAGCCTGCACGTCGTGGGGCGAGCACGCTGCGGCTGCCGTGGCGCCCGCGATCTGGGAGGCGGCGCAGCGCGAACACCGGATCGAGTGGGCGGGCTACATCGCCAACTGGGGCAGCGCGGTCGGTCCTGAATCGCCGACGGTCTGGTCGATTGTCGAGGCGCTGCGGGCCGAGAGTCTGCCGTTCGGTCGATCTGCGGGCGACATGGCCGCGCAGCAGCGAGAGGAGCAGTGCTGATGGGCGCTGAGGACATCGCCAAGGTGCTGGCCGAGCACCGCTACCCGGGCCAGATCACCGCTGCCCTGACTGACGCGTGGATCGAGTGCACCTGCGGCGAGAGCGTACCTGTGCCTGTCGTCGACCTGCGGGTCACGGCCGATGACGTGGCTGTCGCGTTCGAGTGGCACCAGGCCCAAGCCCTCGCGCCACTCGTCGAGCAGGCGAAGCGGGAGGGGGCAGCGGAGGCGTTGAGAGACGCGGCCGTGGAGTCTGTCGACATCGCGTTCGGCAGCAACGAGGACGTGCGCGACTGGCTCCGTGACCGCGCCGAACGTGCCGCACAGACGCCACGGGACGGCGGTGGGTCATGAGCGAGTACGCGTTCTGCGAGCCTGTTACGGCGACCGTCCGAAGCTACGAACACATCCGGGTCGTCAGCGACGGCATCCTCTACCTGGGCGGAGGGGTACCGACTCCGACCCTCTGCGGCTACGACCTGCGCCGCGGCTGGGATGTGCCGACAGGCGTCACCGAGAGACGAGTCAGAGCCGGGCTGAATGCCGAGGTCAATCCGACCTGCCCGAAGTGCGCCGACATCTGGGGCCGCTCGGTGCTCGGCGACGACTGGGAGACGCCATGACCACCTGCACCATGCCCGGCTGCACACGCCCACCCACCACCAACAACCGCGCCCAGCAACCCACCTGCGCCGGACACAAGACCGTCGTCGTGTCGGGGTCGTGGATGGGCGAGGGAGTCAACCACCTGGAGCCACGAGAGGACTGCCAGTGAGCACCTGCAAGTACAACGGACCCGAGCGACCACGGATCCTGCCCGGCCGCCACGAGGACGACTGTGCCGGCGACTGCAACGGATGCCAGCCCTGCCCCTGGCCACACTGCCGGGTCTGCGGCAAGGACCATGCTGAGCACACCTGCCCCGGATGCATGGCCGAGGTCCGCGAGAACATCCTCGAGATCGTCCAGCGGTGCGAGGCCCTGCCGACCGAGGTACTGCACCGCGGCATCGACTCCGAGGCGATGAACCTGCTCGGACCCGTCGCCGACCCCGAAGCGCTCGGGCACATGCGAGCCAGCGCCAACGTCGGCCGCATCCCCACCGACTGGGTCGAGGAAGCCGACCACGAGTTGCACCCGCTCCTCGTGCTCGGAACCTGGATGGAGGCGTACCTCGAAGCGTTCGAGCACAGTGAGCCAGCGCGCATCACCGTGGCATCGGCGGCGTCGTACCTCGACCGCAACCTCGTCTTCGCGTCCACGTTCGTTGACGTGCCGTTCGACGACTTCGCCCGCAACATCCGCGAGTGTCTGGCGCACATGGACCGCGTGCTGCACGACGGCGAGCAGGTTGAGACTGGGGCGCCGTGCATGACCTGCCGGGTTCCGCTGCGGCTAGTGCGGGGCGAGCGAGACGACCGCTGGCAGTGCCCGCGGTGCAAGCAGGAGTCGACGGACGCGCAGTATCGGTTCGCCGTCCAGCACCTGCACCGGGAGAACGCCGACTGGTTGACTGACCAGGAGATGGAGATCCGGACCGGCATCCGAGCTGGCACCGTCCGAGAGTGGGCACGCAACCGAGACGACCGAGACGCGCTGGTCGGGAAGCGGCGGGACTCGGGGCGCGTGGTCTACGCCGTTGCCGACGTCGAGCGCGTGGCATCCGAGAAGGGGATGATGAGCGCATGAGCATCACCGAGTTCCTGCTGGCCCGGATCGCCCAAGATGAGGCGGCTGCTCAGTCTGCGATGGGCGCGGGGGCGACATGGGTGACTGCGGCCGACACGGCGGCTGGCATTGCTGGCGCCGACGCCGGGCTGCTCATCCTGGTCCACAACCCCGTCCGCGTGCTGGCCGAGTGCGAGGCCAAGCGGCGGATCGTGGAGCTGCATGCCGTCTACCCCCATCCGCAGGTCATGGTCTACGGGACGATCAGGCCCTGCAGCGAGTGCGGCAGCGTTGACGACTCCCCGGTCGAGTGGCCCTGTCGGACCCTGCTCGCGCTCGCCTCGGTGTACGCCGACCACCCGGAATTCGACCCGGCGTGGCGCGCCGAGTGACGGGTTGTTGAAAGTCGGGCTACCTGTCTGTGACAATTGGCGCGGAGACCTGTGCCAGTTGGCCGGGTCTCTCGTCATGTCGGGAGGTCGCCGTGCCGGACATCATCCACGTGACCGACCAGGACAGCCGCGCCAATATCGAGGCCACGCTCAAGGTGCTCACGTTCGCAGCCAAGCGCGTGACACCCGTCGTTGGGAGCGAGATGTTCCCGACGCCTTGGGATCGAGCGCACGGGCGGATCGATGCAGTGCTGGACGAGTGGCTGGCTGCACGGTGAGCGCACGTCCTCGCAAGATCCGCGTCGGCCATCTGACCTACTCGATCCTGGTCGACGTGGCTGCCATTCGGAAGGCGAGCGCCGACGCCAACCTCAACGAGGGCGACGAGTGGTCGGCGTTCTCCGACCACGACAAGCTCATCATTGGGATCAACCCGACTAACCCGGTCGAGGTGCAGCGGCGCGACGTGCTGCACGAACTGCTGCACTGCACGCTTCGGTACTCCGGAGTCTGGCCCAACGCCTACGCCCGCACGGTCGAGAAGGCTGGCGAGGACGACGGCTATACCGTCGAGGAGTTCATGGTTGCCTCGGCTTCCGCTCCCCTGCTCGGCGTACTGCGCGACAACCCCACGCTCGTGCGGTGGCTGACGACGTGAGCCAGTACCACCACCGGATCTCCGGGCAGCGGCGCAAGAAGCGGAACCAGCGCATCCTCTCGGCGTCCGACGTCTGTCACATCTGCGGCCACCCTGGCGCTGACGCCATCGACCACGTCAAGGCGCTGGCCCGAGGTGGCAGCGAAGACTCGACCAACCTCAAGCCTGCACACCACGACGTCCCGTGTCCCACGTGTGGTGAGCGATGCAACCGCTCCAAGGGCATGAAGGACTGGGCCCCGATCATCAAGCGCTCAAGCAGCCTGCAGCGA
>Ga0247824_10001301_pt1 | contig 13473 bp, 10 predicted proteins | sample 13C_PalmiticAcid_FD_194412 | JGI IMG/M metagenome (GOLD analysis project Ga0247824, IMG submission 194412) | Soil microbial communities from agricultural site in Penn Yan, New York, United States - 13C_PalmiticAcid_Day48 | ecosystem: Environmental > Terrestrial > Soil > Agricultural land...
GCCAAGGTATGTCGTCGATAGGTCGCTGGTTGACTGTCTAAGGGCCCTCCGTCTATATGACGAACCACGGGTGCAGAGCACTCTGAAAGGGTTCACTGAAGGTATGTCAACGTCTGCAAGGCTCGGTGAAGCCAAAGGGTTCACAACAAGTACGTGTGGTGCAAGTGTCTCAATCGCCAAAGATGTGCTTGGTAGGTGCAGTGATCAATGTGTTTGCTTTACTAAGGAAGCTCCAAGCTCCCTCAACGAGGGACTGACTAGCTAGTATATATATATGATGTTCTTTGTCCTAGATACCTTTGTCCTAATGTACTTTGTTCCTTGGATCGTGAGGAACGTCAGCCGTTCCCGTCGTTCCAACATAAAGGACGACAGGAACGTTAGGAACGTTGGACGTTCCTCCCGTTCCAACCTGGTCTCCCCCGACCGTGTCCCTGGTTGGTCTATCTAATCGATTGGCTGTCGGTACGCCCCGCGCCTGACCTGTATTAGCCCTGTAGACCCCTGGCCGCTTTATCTGGCTAACCGTGACATGATGCCCCTCCTCGAGCTCTTTCGTCCCGAAAGACCTAAGCCTATTTTAAATACCGCCAACAGCTATACTTATAAGTACTGTAATCTTTCCTTCTGCATCGTGCCGCTATACTGTCCTGCTGACAAGATGTCTAGCCGCGTAAAGAAATCGAAACCGAGGTCTAAGGTCAAATTCGCCGAACGTAGCGACCTTCTGTCCGCTATCCTTTAATCCGCTATTGCGATGAAAACCTCCTGTTCCTTCTATAAAGCCTACAGCCTTACCTGTGAGGTTTCGCCCTTAGTCTCTTCTGCCTATGCCAAGTACGTCTGCTAATACGAGCCTTACTGCGACGCCTAGGGGGTTACCGTCTAGTAGCTCTAGCGTATCGCTACTTAATACAGCAAGTTAGAGGAGGAGATAGAGGCAGCGGAAGTAGAGCGTACTGCTCTTAACGCGAAGATTAGCTGCCTTTGTTCGTAGAAGAAGATATAGTTCGCGAAAATGAAATGTACTATTGCTCGTAGCATTGACACTATAGAGGAGCTAGAGTAGGTAGAGCGGGAGGAGGCAGAAGTGCTAGTAGCGTCAGAGGCTTCGGCTGTGCCCCTGCCTATCTCGACTACCCTGCCTTTGTTAGGGGACGACTTTATACTGCTCTAGGATAGTATATACCCCGAGGTATAGCTAGAGCCTGTCCTAATATCCTACTTTAGGTTACTCGCTAGGTTGCCGTCTTTCGTAGAGGATCTATCGTTTTTAGCCGGTTAGGGTTCCTCCGGTAGAACTCCTTAAGCTTCTCGGGGTAGTAGAGGTTTATAGTTAGTTGCTATAAGTTGTCTTCTGGCCTGAAATCTAACTACTTTACTAAATACTATAGCTGCCCGTCTGTGATATACGAATCTAGGATCCCCTTAACGTCCTATTCCTCTTCTTTGTTGTTAGCTTCTATGTTCGTAGCAAGCTGTATATTCCCTAGTACTAGTTCCAAAAGTGAAATGTAAAAAATGTATGTCCTTAGCCTTATCATGGCTGGTAGTGAAAGTTAGTAGTTATTGCTTGAAACTCGCTCGTCGACCTTGAATAGTCTAATATTTTTAAAGTCTAGCTTCCTGCTTGGTCGATTTATATAGAGGTTTCGTAAAATTAGGTAAACTTTGTCCCCCCTCTCTAGGCGAAGACCCTCGAGCCTATGCTTATTATAGTGCTGCTTTATCCTAGTCCTGACAAACTCGAGTTCGTCCCTGAGTATTATATATAGCGTGCTTATCTTATCGGCCTTAACCGTTGCCCTAGGGACTGTTCCTTTAGGTCCCTAGTATAGGTCTGCCTTATAACTGAAGTTCGTAAAGAACGGCGTAACTCTAGTTGTCTCGGTTAGCGTAGTGTTATATGCTAGTTATACTACTAGCAATAGCTTGACCTAGTCGTCCTACTGAAAGTTAATACATATCCGTAGATATTGTTCGATGGCCTAGTTAAGTCGTTCCGTTTGTCTGTCCATCTATAGGTAGTAAGCCGTTGAGAGCTTGCTTTTTATACCTAACTATATTATTAAGGCTTGCTAGAACCTTGACGTAAACTTAGTATCTCTGTCCGTAATCTATTCCCTCGGCTACCTATATATTAAAGCTACGTGCCAGTAGATTATATCCGTAAGTTGCTCCGCTAACTATATCTCCTTGTATAGGAAGAAGTACGTCTACTTAGTAAGTCAGTCTACTATAGTAAGGATACTGTCGTACTTTATACCCGTCGTCGAATCCTATAAGAGTAGCAGCTTAGTAATGAAGTCTATCATTACCGAGCTCTATAGTCGCTCTATAACTAGCAATAGCTGAAGGAGTCCGTAGGGCTTATATCGGTCTGGCTTACCCCTTCGGCACATATTATATACTATAATTGCCTTCTTAACTTATTCCTTAAGTCCCGGGAAGTCGTAGCCTTATTGCTTAAGTCGTATAACAGTCTTTATAATTCCTATATATCTACCGAGTCTAGACTTATAAATGTCCCTAGCGAGTCTAACTTGCTCGTCGGGGTTATTAACTAGGACTAATATATCCTTGTTTAGTTATTATTCCCGGAAGACCGCCCTATACTCTTTATTGTCCGCTATAGCTTATATCGGGTACCTTAGTGTCCTATCTGCCTATAGCTGGAATAGTAGTAATAACGTCTCCGTAGTATTACCGAAGTAGTCCGGCCTCCTACTTAAGGTATCTGTACGTACGTTCTCTGTACCTTTCTTATAGTAGATAACGAAGTTAAACTACGAGAGGAACTCGTACTATCTCGTCTAACGTCCATTAAGCTCCTTAGTCATAGTGAAGTACTATAGGTTCTTATAATCCGTGAAAACCTGGACTTCGTAGGTTATACCGCTAAGGTATAGCCTCTACTCCCTAAATGCTTCGATAATAGCTATTAACTCCTTATTGTGGACCGGGTAGTTAAGAGCTGGCCTGCTGAGCTTCTTAGAGAAGAATACTACTGGGTGTAGTTTGCCGTTGTTATCTCGTTAGCTGAGTTAGGTACCGACCGTAAAGTTCGACGTATCGGTCTCTATCTCGTACTACTTTATAGGGTCTAGCAGTAGCATTATAGGTTCTTTAGCTACGAGGTTCTTAACCCGTTAGAATGCCTACTCCTACTCTATCCCCTATTAGAACTTAACGTCCGTCTTCGTTAAGTCGTATAGAGGTCGTATGATGTCGCTATAGTTTTTGATAAACATTCAGTAGAAGTTAGCGAATCCTATAAATCCTTATACCTCTATCGTATTAGTCGGTATAGGCTATACTTTAATAGCCTTGACCTTAGTTAGTTCTATCTGGATCTATCCTAGCGAGATTTCGTAGCTAAGGAAGACCGTCTTTATAACGTAGAACTCGCTCTTGTCCTTATTAACTGAGAGCTTCTATATATAGAGTACGTCTAGTACTACCTCTATATACATCTTATACTCTATAGGTATTCTAGAGAAGATAAGAATATTATCTAGGTAATAGACTACGAACTTATCGAGAAACGGTCGGATCGTGTAATTAACAACTAACTGGAAGGTTACAGGTACGTTAGTTAGCCCGAAGAGCATAATATAATACTCGAAGTGCCTATAACGAGTGTAAAATACTATCTTCTATTCGTCTCCCTTCTTAATATAGATATAGCTATATATAGTCGGAAGATTAAGGCATATAAAGATATATATGCCTGCTAGCTAGTCTTGAAGCCGCGAGATAAATAGTAAGGGGTAGCGGTTCTTTACCGTCTAATCGTTCAGCTATTAGTAGTCTATATATATCCGGAGCTTTCCGTCCTTCTTAGGGATAAAGAGAACCGGGTATCCCGCTAGTAATGTCGATAGTCTAATGTACCCTATCTTAAGGTTAGCTTCAAGATATCTCTTTAACTCTATATCCTGGAGTTCGTTAGTATAGTATACCTTGAAGAACTTTAGCTAGGCTCCCTCCTTGAGTTTAATCTTATAGTCCTAAGGTCCGTAATCTAGGAGTCCCTTTATATGTTTTACGTAGAACGCCAGGTATCTCTAGTACTCCGCCGGGACTTATCCCGTCTTATCGTCTACCTTTATATCTTAATAGTATACGAACTTATTGTTTCCGGCTATAACGAAGGCCGCTTCGAGCGTAGTAACCCGTTCTATGAGCTCGGCTTTTCTGTATTTATTAATAGAGATAATAGCGACCTTAAGGTCCGTCCGTGTCTTCGGTTGTCGTCCGATCTCTAGCTTCCCTAGTAAATCCTCGGGGGGTAACTTCCTTATTACTCTGCCCTCCTTCCTTCCGTAGTAACTACTGCCTTTTCTTAAGTCCGTAGTAGTCTGCCTGCTACTATCCGTCTCTTGTAGTAGATCCTTAAAGTGTACCTTCCTAGCGTGACTTTTATATGATCCGTTGTCTATACTTCCTATTAAGTTAGCTAGGTACTCCCTCTAGCGAGGTTATAGGTAGCTACTATCCTTCTAACTGATATTAGGGTTATAATCCTTATACTATAAGCGCCCTAGGATTATATCCTTCCTAGGCCCTAGGTCTATAATGTTAAATATAACTAGTATCGTCTTGCCTTCGACTTCGACATCGATTAGCTCCGTTTCTCGTCTAACCTATTATATGTCGAAGGGTCCTCTGACGATGAATGTCCGCTGCTTGTCCCTCTACGGGATCTTGAGCTGGTTAACGAGTTATAGTGAGATAAGGTCGACCTAAGATCCTCTATCCACTAAGGCTAACGTATAGAATCCGTTCTACCGTGCTGTAACCTAAAGTCTGTCGTCGGGTTTATCGTTTTATATAGCCGCGACTTCAATAATGCTAGCTAGGAGATCGTAGTAGGTCGTTCGTCGTGCCTGACTCTGCCTGTGTCGGCTGACCTGTTGTCCTCGTAGTGTTCTCAGAGCTAGTCGGGGCCTTAGGAGGCCCCTAAGTCGTTTCCTAAGTCTTGCTAGTCCTAAGAGGCATCCCCTTTGGTCGTATTGTCCTAGTGACTTATAGTAGCTCCTGCCTCGAGTACGGGCTCCGGGGTATCCCTCTGAGCCTGTTGCCCTTTCTGAGTTGCCTGTCTGGTAGCTTGCTGACGGAACTGTGCTTTAAGCGCTTGCTAAGAGGCGTGCTGTATGTAGGCCTTGTCTACTAAGTGGAATATATAAGCCTTGTCGGGGCACTAGTTCGTAAGCTATATGCCCTAGCACTTCTCTAGCTATGCCCTCCTGGGTTAGATGCTAAGCCGTCCTCCTTCGGTTCGTTTGTAGGCCTAAAGGAGTTTATAGTACCTATAGCTATAGTCGAAGACCTAAGTTCGGGACTCTAGTAGCCTGTCGTTGTCAGTAGTCCTGACTAGCTAATAGTTGCAATCGAACTTCTCCTTGAAGTGGTATCTGTACTAGTCGGCGACATACTGGAACTATAGGACCTATATATAGTCCGTACGTCTAGGGTAGAGTCTCTTATATTCTTCCGCTCCTGCGAACCTAAACGCTCCGCCCGGGCCGCGTTCTACTTCTATAGTAGTATGTCCCTTGCTGAAGTACTAGCGGTTGCTCTAGAAGTTGTCCTAACTAGGCGGCTCCTGCCCTTAGAGCGTCTGCTTCTCGACCTCCTAGCGATACTTATGCTCGGGGTTATAGACCTTGTCGTTATAGATATCTAAGGTATAGTCGTCTATAGGTCCTTCCTACTGATGTCCTACTTACGTAAGGGTATCGTTAAGCTAGAATACCTCCTTACGGAGCTTGTCGTTTTACTAGTCCGTGTCCTTAACCTAGCGGATAGCGTCTCGGACCGTCCGTCGGACCTCTTTAACTTCCCTCTAGGTATCCTGGTTCTCGCTATAGGTCTCTATAAGCTTCTCCCTGAGGTAGTCGACTTGTTTTTGAAGGAATATAGTATTCGGCCCCTCCTTATTATTAGGGTAACTATACGTTCTCTATCGTCTATAGTTATCCTGGGTTAGTATTATCCCCTAGGCATCTACTATAGCCTGTAGGTAGGATAGTACGCTTATATCAGATTCTAGTAGTACTACCTCCTCCTCGATAGTTAGTATTCTAATAGGGCTTAGTATAGTAGCGGGGGCAGGCCCCTCCCTTCCCCTGTCGAGCGTCCTTCCGATATCTTATTCGACCCGGGTAATAGCTTAGTCTATAAGTTAGGCGGTATGCCAGCATGCTTCGGGAGTTCGGGTAAGGTTCTACCCGAGTACTGCCTCTATGATTTCGCCCTATACCTCGGCGCTCGTACTATCGCATACCTATTGCTCTAGGTCCTTATATACGTTACCGTCTGTATCCTCCCTAATATACTAGGACTTATAGTCAATAGTAGCGTCGAGATTATCTTAGTCGTAGGCGTTATATACTAATACCTTGACTACCCTAGTCCCCTGTTTAATGGTAGTAACCTTCTTACCTAGCGTAGGCCTCTATCTATCCTTTCTTAGGCTATAGTACTCTCGCTTGAAGTGTCTCTTCTTGCTGTAGTTATAGTAGGTAACGTCGGTCTTGTCCTTATATAGCTGTACGTCCCTTTGGTTAGCGTCTACGTCTATAGGCCTATAGTAGTACCTAAAAGCTATACTTATATAGTGCCGTTTCCTCTTATTGTTAGGGCAGGACGTAGGGAATCCGGTTATCCCTCCCTTCCTCTACTACTAGCGTGCGAACTGTCGATCGTCGATACGGATTGCTATAGCGATATACTTATCGAGGGTATCGGGTCGGTCTACCTTATATAACTCGTCCTTAACGCTCTCCTTAAGGCCGTTATAGAGGAGTTATATTAGACCCTTGTCGTTAATCTCGGCTCGAATAGCGTCTTGTCGGAAGATCATAGTATACATAGAGGCCGATTTAGTCTGCTTAAGCCTTACGAGTCATACCTATATATATAGCTTCTCGTCTATATCGCCGAATACCTTCTATAATTCTATGGCGAACGTAGTATACCGTTTGAACACGGTATTAGTAAAGTCCTTGCGTTCGTCGGTATTATCGTCGTCGGGGTTGGCTAAGAAGTCCTTTAGGGTAGGCTCGAACTAACGGAGAGCCCGGTCCTCTAGCCTCGAGGCTGCGAAGACTACCTTCGACTTCTTGTCGCCAAACTTCTCCGGGTAGTACTAGAGGTAGGCCGTTATCTAGGTAAGGAACCTAGTGAGGCCATCCTTATTGCCTCTGTACTTGGCTAGTATATCGATCTTAGCCTTATGCTTAGCGCTAGCTAGGAACTTTAGATGCTAGTTATCGATCTCGAGCTGCTCGATCTTGGTATTAAGTTGCTGAACGAGCTGCCTAAGCTAGGCCTAGGTCAGGGGCATAGTCGCTGCCTGAACGTTAGGTAGGTTGTTCTCGGGCGCTATAATAATACTTTCGTCTGAACCGTAACAGAAACAAAGGGAGTAAAGCAACGTATAACGAACTACGGGTACAGAGCACTCTAAAAGGGTTCACTGAAGGTATGTCAACGTCTGTAAGGCTCGGTGAAGCCAAAGGGTTCATAACAAGTACGTGTAGTATAAGTGTCTCAATCGCTAAAGATGTGCTTGGTAGGTATAGTGATCAATGTGTTTGCTTTACTGAGGAAGCTCTAAGCTCCCTCAATAAGTGACTGACTAGCTAGTATATATATATGATGTTCTTTGTCCTGGATACCTTTGTCCTAATGTACTTTGTTCCTTAGATCATGAGGAACGTTAGCCGTTCCCGTCGTTCCAATACAAAGGACGACAGGAACGTTAGGAACGTTAGACGTTCCTCCCGTTCTAACCTAGTCTCCCCCGACTGTGTCCCTAGTTGGTCTATCTAATCGATTGGCTGTCGGTGCGCCCCGCGCCCGACCTGTATTAGCCCTGTAGACCCCTGGCCGCTTTATCTGGCTAACTGTAACAGTCTATCTGCTTTGTCAAAGTACCTCTCTCGATCACGTAATACTAAGAGCTTCCTAAGCTCTCTTCGAAGGCTTACGTACGTACTATAGGCTCGTCTTATGTCTCAGTACTCTCTCCCTTTTACTATCCCGTACTTCGTCGTACTCCTGATCTAGTTTCTATATATCGTAACGCTCCTTAAGGCCCTTTATATTATCAATTGTCATATAGAGTAGGGCACGCTCGTCTCTGTTTATAGCTATAAGCCGTACTATAGCGAAGAGCCGCTCGTTTACCCCTACTTCTTCTAGGTCGAAGAGGATCGATATAATCTCTTTACAGATATATGTAGGGAGGTATCTTTACTGAAAGATCTTCTCGAAGTTAGCTATAAAATAGGAGCGTAACGCTAGAGTAAGGGGACCTAGGAATACCTAGTGTTAGTCTAGGTAAACGGGGTCAACTTAGCGAAGGGTATATATATACCGTGAAGACTAGATCCGGCGCCGATACTAAGGGAATAAGGCCGTTCGGAGCCGCGGTTGCTAGATACCATCCAGAGAAGATACTATACTTTCTTAAACGTATAGTAGTTCATCGGAAAGATCTCGCAATCCAGCAGATCGTACTTTCAATGGAGCTCTAGAGCGTTGGTATGCTCGAGGTTCTGCCGGTCAAGTATCTCGTCGAGAGATTTAAAGGGAATCTTAAAGGCCTTGGCGGCGATGGCTTGGTTTGCAATCAGGGTAATAAGACAGATCAGCTAGCAGGGAACTAGGAAGACGGTAAACGTGACCCTAGGAGAGAATTAGCTGATCCCGATATAATGGCTTTGTCGAGAAAGTAAGGACAAGTACGTACGTCGTGTTAGTAATGCCGGTTTGCGCGCGGGGATCTTCCCTGAAACGCTTCTCGTGGACGACCGCCGCCCCCGAAACCCTACCTGTGTCACGCTATGATGGAACTATATAGACATTCAATAAACTACTTCAGTTACTTGGGTAGCTTGACGACGGCCTCACTCCTGCTCTCGACGGCCCACGACAGCGACGTCCGGCCAGAATAGATATCTCTCGCCTCAACATCGGCCTTGCCCGCGCCGAGTAGCAGCTTGACGACGGCCTCGTGCCCCTTCTTGGAGATCGACCGCCTCCAGAAGCAACTAGCCCGGGCGCTCGATAAGGCCGCTAAGAAGGAGGCCGAGCTTATGAAGCAGGTGCAGGAGCTGCAGGCGACCCTGGCCAAGGACCAGACGCACGACGTAGAGGACCACAAGGCCCTCGACAACGCCCACGAGCAGATCCGGAAGGACCAAGAAGCCCAGGCCATCTTCGAGAAGCAAGTGACCGTATTGCAGTTCCAACTGTCTGAGACCGACAGGCGCAACAAGCAGTTGCAGGCAAAGGTCACCAAGCAAGCCCAACAGGCCAGCGACCTCCAGGGCCAGCTAGCGGCAGAGAAGGCGCACAACGCCGAGCTCTAGACCCGGGCCTACGAGCAGTTCAAGCTGGTCACCAACGCCAACACGGCGGGGGAGTAGAAGGCTCGTGTCCCATGTCCCAGACTCCCCAATGTCCCTGACGTAACACGGCACGGCGAGGCTCACATGTCAAGCTACGGGCGGTAACGTCATCTAGTCTAGACACAGTTGGAGCGGCTACTGTATGCCTTGGCGCCTGGGTGCTTTATACAATTAGCATAGGATTGGGCTCGAACCTTCCTCCTCCACTACAGTTATGAGCAAAAGTCACTTCCTAAATAATAATTTATTCTGTTATAGGCGCTATTAGTACCTCAAGGTACAAGTAGGTCATAATGACACCTACAAATTGGTCGCTGATGTTAACGTACTCTACGTATTCATCTGTATATAGCGGGACAGGAATACTCGGACCTACTGGTTCAGGGAGATGCCCTCGCATCGTGGTTGCAGGTTGCTTTTGGGAGGTGGGCCCAGCGGAGCTTTTTCTTTTCGTTCCGGAGTTTTACCGGCCACAGGGCCAACCGTTGTATTTAAAAGGGAGCTCAACCTCCCAGCCTTGTTTTCAAAGGCATCCAAGATTGACTTCACCAAGCCCACCAGCAATATCAACCTTGCTTCAACCTACCTTTGCCTCGTCACTGCGGTGACGGGAGGATTCTACTTCGTGTGACCAGAGGGCGACATGTCTCGGGATCACACTTGAGATCCTGCCCGCGGAGCAATCTGCGTTTTCCTTGCATCTTTCACACGTGTTGACGTGGCCCCTTTTCTTCGCGTCACCCTCCAGATGTGAGTGGGTGGGGTGGTTGGTTTAGTGTGTGTGTGTTCTTGAGGAGAGATGTCTCCGCTTCACTACAAAACGCCAGTACGACGTATTTGATCAGTACTTGATCCGAGTCTAATATGTACGTCTTGTGATACTTACGTGACTTAGATCGGAGAATTCAATAGAAGGTTATCAAAGGTTTTGGAAAGCAAGAAGGTGCTCTTTGTGGGCCGTTAGTTTGGATAGCGAACCCACGAGAAGCAGCCAGGCGACTTCCTGGAATGTAGCAATATCATAGAGCGATTCGAGATTGCTAACGACTGGTCAAGTGAAGATACTGACTCTCAGAATTCCGGTTCTTCGTCATCCGATAGCGAGGAGTCCTAGCCTGCTCCAAGAAGCCAGCTGAGACCTGCCGGGACTGCCTTGACGTTTATACTATATACTGACTGGGACGCAGAATGGTTATATGAAGGCGATCGAGCGATATACTGGAATATATTATTATTATTATTCTTACACCGTTACCCTCTAGTAGGGGATATCGGTCCAGCTGCTATCTAGTTATACAGGAAAACCGTACCGGTTATCCGGCCGGGCTAAAAACCTGTACCATCCTTAACTAGGTCCATCGCTTGGCATATACTGGAATATACAATGGAAGCGATACTTAAAAAAGAGGGAATAGAGTGGCGAATCGGAGTTAGGGATTGCGATCTCGCTACGCAAGTTCTGGAAATATGTCCTTTAACCCAAGGTAACCGCTACGACAGCCGATAAGCTATAGAAGGAAGAAGATAGAAAAGTTATTCTGTCCGTGACCGACCGCAAAACGGCCAAGAATATAAACCAATATCCGAAGCTAGAGGTTAACTAGAAATATATTTTGAAATAACTCTAGGACTAGAGCAAGTGGTCTATCAGATTTGTGTGAATGGTCGCAGCTTGGGGATGGCCACAAGACCCTCTCTCGACTCCTCGCTCGTGCTGATCTGGACAGCCGTCTGTTCGACGGAGTGTCGAGCTGTGCCGGCTTGGGGAGTGAGGATGGAGTAGCCCCTGGCATGGAGTCGAAGACGGAGGGGAAAAGGGGGCATGGCCGACTGCCAGATGGTGAGTGCGAGCCAAAGCAGCCCGGGTTTAACAATGGCAGGGAGTGGCACAGGTGGCCGACTCACTGCACGCGGTGTCTCTATCGTCGTGGCGGATCTGCCAAGTCTGCTCGCTGCCGCACTGGCTCCGTCAGCCAGCGACTGCACAGGGCTCGAATGTAACAAGGGAAAGATATGAGAAATGCTACGGCGAATCATGAGTGGCTCGGTGTAAGGGGGAAACCGGGACTGCGATCCTCCACCGCTTTTTGCTTGCCCCCCCGGGACCGGGGCCTGCCCTGTCACCGAGAGGGTGTGCTGCGATGTTTTTCCTGCGATGGTTTGATATCCGAAGCCGGCCGCTTCAAGCCACGCCTGCGACTCACGCGCCCTTTCAACGCTTCCATGATTTCAGTTGTGCCACAACCCCAACACAAAGCCACTTGATAAAAGGACGCCAATCTCTGGCATCGTTTTGATCCGCGTGGCCCCCCCTATGCTCTCAACAATCTGTCTCGGGATCCCTTGAAGCTTCGACGTCCGACGCTCGCCCATGCATGATTGGCTCGGGTACCTCACCGCAGTCCAGAACGGGCAAGCTGATTTTGAACCCGCCCGGCATGGCGCAGCCCCCGGACACCAACCGTCTGCCGTCCCGGGGCACCATGGCGGGCGGGAGGTGCATGCTCGGGAGCCAGCGGGCGGAACTGCCAGTCCTTGCTGCAGGTGAAATCGGTCGAGTGCTGTGCTGGGCCAATGAGCCCAACCCACCCGCTGCGATGGTTTTTGGCAGACCGATGCCCAAGGGTGTGTGTGGGTGACGTTGTGCTGTGTGGTCCGGTCCAGAGGTTTTAAATGTTGACCTGCTGTCCCCTTCCTTTGTTTCTCCCTTCCTCCCTTTGCCCAACCTCGACGCCTCGCTCACTTGACCAGAGGTTTGAGAGCCAATCCATTGATCCTTCACACATTCCCTTCTCCTGAAAAAAAAAAGGAGGAATTCCCTAACACCGGCCGTGCTTCACGCCGCGTGATAGCGTAGCCCTGGCAGAACTCCCCATCTTCGCCCATGTTATCATCTGACGACCCCCCTCCTGATTGGGATTTGCAGACGCCCTTTGAGAGATTCTGCAACGGCGGCCCGCACAACGGTTCCGCGGTGTGGGAGCTTATCATCAGGGCCCGGCCGCAGGACGAGACCACCGCCGACGAGACACCACCCACTGCGCCCTCCCCCGCTACCGCTGGGCCCGCCAACCCCCAGGACACACGCAAGTTGCTCGGCGCGTACACCGAGTACCACAAAACCCGCGTCAACAACGCCCTCGAGGTCATCAAAGCGAAGCTCAAGCCGTGAGTATGACGGACCAGGGTGTCGTAGCCCAAGGGGACCCCGGCACCTCGGACGGCGTGCCGGAGGACGGCGCGGGGATAGGGGGGCTGTTTCAGTGCCCCCTCTGCGTGGAAAATCCGGCCTTTTTCAGAGAAAGCACCCAGTGCTCTCCCGGAAAGGTGTACAAGAACCTTTCAAGAGTGAGGTACGCAGCCCCATGCGCCTTTCTGTTTTGTATCGCATGCCGGGGCATGGAATCGGGAGTGAGAAGTGCAGCGAGAGCGGTTGTGCTGACTGGAGCCATGCCCAACAACAGGGAGCATGTCCAGCGGTACCACTCACCCGACTTTGCTTGCGTCCCCTGCAGGTTGGTCTTTCCAGGGTCAAAACGCCAGGCTCTCGCGAAGAAGAACAAGCATCAATGCGGGCAAGGGCGTAGAGGAGGCCGGCCCGAGCCTTTCCTCCTCGTATCTGACGCGGTACTTGAAGCTCTGGCCAGCTGGCAAGTTCGCTGGAAAGCCGAAGAGGATGCGCGCCGCCCGGACAAGTCGATCCCGATCACCCACCCGCGGTACTACCTTCTGTATGAGATTACGACCGGCGGCAGGATTCATGCAGATTTGGGTAAGTGTTTACCGGTATTCTCTGCCTGTCCCCTTTTCTTGCCTCGTGCTAACCGCAAGATAGCACCCGCAGCCCCAGCAACACCGCCGTCTTCAGGCCAGGCCGAGGACGGCTCTGCGGAAGGGACTGCGGCGGCGCCAACGCCCACACCGGCCCAAACTCCCTCGCTGCCCGCGACTCCCACACCGGCCCGGACTCCCTGGCTGCCCCTGACTCCCGCGCCGGCACAGACCCCCTCCCAGCCCGTGACCCCCGCAGTGCCCCAGACTTCCGTACTCC
>Ga0247824_10001302_pt1 | contig 13471 bp, 8 predicted proteins | sample 13C_PalmiticAcid_FD_194412 | JGI IMG/M metagenome (GOLD analysis project Ga0247824, IMG submission 194412) | Soil microbial communities from agricultural site in Penn Yan, New York, United States - 13C_PalmiticAcid_Day48 | ecosystem: Environmental > Terrestrial > Soil > Agricultural land...
GGGAGTTGGGGTTGGGGCTGGCGGCTTGTCGGCCAGCCGGCGATACGACACGCTAAATGACCGCCATTGACAAAGCAGGCAGGCCGCGGTCCGGGATCCTGTCCGGAGGCCCGTCCGTGTGATCATGATGGGCAGCTGTCGCGGTGGGCTAGGGAGATAGGTGTTGGTCGAATTGGGATGAGCTCCAGTCCATCCCAAGAAATTTCCACGCGACGGGACTGCTTTGGCCCCACTTTCATCCGCTGTCAGATCCCGACTCCCTGTGCAGCGCACCGGCCTGCCCCGCAACTCGAGTCTGGGGCTCGTGGGGTTAGCGCCAAGGACTCGGTTATCCGCGGGGGCTTGTTGACCCCTGGGCAGCTCGGCTCTCCAACGTCATCCAGCAGGACCATAAGCCGCGGGAAGCCATGCCCTGAACCGCCCTCTGTTTGCCAGGGGCAAGTTGGGGGAGACTCGCGCGGGGATCAATTGAACTTTTGAGATGTGTTTCTTTGCAAACAAGACACTGGTGATACTTGCCATACCTGTCTGACCTTTGTCTGAAATGTTCTGGAGCCACAGTTCCCGCGCGGTGCGCCAGCAATGGCGTGCCTACAGAGGCCTGGGTCGTCGCGCAGCAGCCGGCGCATCCCTCTCTCCCATCTCCCCGCTGACGCCGTCCATGGCCCGGGCATTCCATGCGGCGCGGCCTCTCCTGGCAATCAAGCCGGTGTTGCTTGCTGACATTGGAGAAGGTATGTGTGGTCTTCCTCGCCTGGCGACTCCTCTCCGGCTCTTCCTGACCACCCGCTGACCACCCCCCGCAGGCATCGTCGAGTGCGAGATCATCCAGTGGTTCGTCGAGCCCGGGGCGCGCGTCGAGGAGTTTTCGCCGCTGTGTGAGGTCCAAAGCGACAAGGCTTCGGTCGAGATCACCAGCCGCTTTGCAGGTGTCGTCCAGAAGCTACACTATGAGGCGGGCGAGATGGCCAAGGTCGGCAAGCCGTTTGTTGACATTGACATCGAGGGGGATGCCAAAGAAGAGGACCAGGGAACTCCGGCGCCGTCTGAGACTCCTCAAAAAGGGGCCGAAACCAAGCCCACCCAGACGCCTGTGCGCCCCGGGACAGAGGAGACAGCACCAGCACAAGTGGCCGCCTTGACAGAACACGAGACACAAGGAGCCTCGAAGGTCAAGGGGAAGCATGCCTCGCTGGCCACTCCGGCCGTCAGGCACCTCTCAAAGGAATTGAATATCGACATCTTGGAAATAGACGGCTCAGGCAAAGACGGGCGGGTGCTCAAGGAGGACATCTACAAGTTCGTCGAGCGGAGAGACGCAACACCCTCGCCCACACCTTCGACACAGCCCACCCCCGCCACACCCACACCCGGCCCCTCCTTCTCGCCAGAGCTCTCAGCCGCCGGCCCGCAGCAAGAAACGCCCGTCGCGCTCACACGCACGCAAGAGATGATGTTCAAGACCATGACGCGGTCCCTCAACATCCCCCACTTCCTCTACGCCGACGAGGTCGACTTCACCTCCCTCGTCGAGCTCCGCGGGCGCCTCAACAAGGTGCTGTCCAAGTCCGGCCTGAGCGACAGCCAGGTCGGCAAGCTCTCCTACCTTCCCTTCATCATCAAGGCCGTGTCCATGTCCCTCTACAAGTACCCCATCCTCAACGCCCGCGTTGACGTTGACGGCGGCGCCGGCGCCGCCCCGGGCGGCAAGCCCACGCTCGTCCACCGCAGCCAGCACAACATCGGCGTGGCCATGGACACGCCCTCAGGCCTGCTCGTGCCCGTCATCAAGAACGTCGGCGCCCTCAACATCCTGGGCATCGCGGCCGAGCTGGCGCGCCTGCAGACCCTCGCCGTGGCCGGCCGGCTCGCGCCCCAGGACATGGCCGGCGGCACCATCACCGTCAGCAACATCGGCAACATCGGCGGCACCTACCTGTCGCCCGTCGTCGTCGAGCGCGAGGTGGCCATCCTCGGCATCGGCCGCATGCGCACCGTGCCGGCCTTCTCGACGGCGCCGGGGGAGGAGGACAGGGTCGTGCGCCGCCAGGTGTGCAACTTTAGCTGGAGCGCCGACCACCGCGTCGTCGACGGCGCGACCATGGCCCGCGCCGCCGAGGTGGTGAGGGCGATTGTGGAGGAGCCGGATGTCATGGTGATGCACCTGCGGTAGTTGGAGGGAGTTGGGGTTGGGGTTTGGTCTTCCTCGGAGTTGGGGGGTTGGGCATCAACAAGAGCAGAGGAGGAGGAGGTGCGGTTGAGTGAGGCGGAGGAGGAGGGGGTGAGCTGCTGCTTGGGTGGTGTTCATCCGGCCGCATTAACCCGTCCGTCCTCGCTCGCTTAAGCCCCCGGTCATACGCAACGCTGACGGTGGCGGGCAGCAATGCCCGAAGCGGTGTTTGAGTTAGAAGCGACGAGACTCTGCATTCTGTTAGACTTAGTAGCAGGCCAGTTCTTGTTGATAGACAACCAAGTTTTGATTTGGTTTGCGTTCCGAAATCCCGCAAGTAGCTGTACCTCTGCCGTTGTTTCATTGGGCTGGCGCGAGCGAGTTGGTGGTGGTGAAGTTTCTCCACGAAGGATGAGATGGTGGCGCCCCCCCTTCCCCTACGCCATGTTTTCGATTGCCTTTCTCTTGCTTTTTCTATGCACCCCAGGGCACACCGCCTGCAGCTTGCAGCGACCGGCCGCGGCCTCGTGATCCTCCACGTCTCGGCAAGTAGGACGCGGGTCGTGTGTTGTTTCGTTTCGGCCTGAAATGGATGGCTTCTCCTCTTGCTGGGCCGTACACCCGCAGGCCGGGCCATGTCACCACCCCCCCAACCCCCCTCCTCCCTTTCTGCACTTGATTCCCCACTGTACAGGCCAAATACGTAGCAATACAGACAAGTGAGGGAAATATGATACGTGTTGTGCATCGAGTTAATTTACTGCCGTGCAGGTCGGTACTCTCCCCCACCTCTGACTAACAGCCTCTGTCTACTGTGTAGTTCACGCAAGCCATCGGACTTTCAGAGCACCAGTTGGAGCAGTATGCATGGCATCTGTTAGTGCCAAGGTGGCATGTTGTACTGTACAGAGCACACTCACTGCTCTCTCTGGGCGCGTGGCTTCTGAGAGATGGGGGCACGTCCTTGCGAGCCTTGCTGTGGTCGGTTGTTGGGTTCGGCAAACCCCTCAAAAAGGTAATACCGGGGAAGCTGCAATTTGAGCATGCGGAAAGTGGGAAAAGTGCACAAGCTCCGACAGAGGCCAATGGATCCTGCATATTGGACGGCAGCTTGGAAAGGCGGCCAGCTCAGCAGGACTCGGCAGTGGTCTGGTTGGTTTCATTCGCGGCTGTTGCCTTGGACTGAAAGGTGTGTACCACCACGTTCTCTCTCGTGTGCTCTTACTGCGCGCCTCGTAAGGCTGGCGGAGGAGGTCTTGGATAAGGTGTCTACGGGAACTTCCAAGGACACGTCGGGGTCGAGAATAGGGGGCAAGTGCCAAGAAAACATCCCACCCGACAACGGTGAGAGGAAAGAGACAACTCAAGTTATTCAATGGGTATGTGTCTCATGGTGTTTCTGCGTGTGAGAGTCACCGAGTTTTCTTGCATTGGAGGTCTCTCCTTGCGTACCGTATTGACGTGGACTCTGGCGAGACCCTTTCCACTGCCCCTCTTGAAAAGGTGATGTATCAACTCTGTGCGTCCCTTCCACCCGGAACAGATACGGCATAGGTTAGTTGCGGCTCGTCCCGAACGTTACCAGATTGCTGGGAGGCAAGGGAATTTGCCGTGTCTTGGAAGGGACCCGAAGGGCTTGGTTGCAACTCAACGGCCTGAGAAATCCGAGGTGAGCGATGGACATGGCGGTTTTGAGTTCAGTTTTCACAATTGCAAAGTGGATGGATACATAAGGTAGCACAGCATCAGGATTCACGGATCAGCATCATGGGTAAAATTCTTCGCATCTCATATCGCTCTTGCTTCGAAGCGGCAAAACCACCAACCAACCACTAGTGTGATTCCTTTCAGATAACGCCTATACGCTGAAGACGACGGGCCTGCGGCCCGTGTCCAGCCATGCAAGTAAAGTCCATCCGACGTGACAAGGCGCTCTTGTCGACGCTCCCGACTCTGTCCCCCTATCCCCTCCGTAGAACGCCAAACCAAGATAGAAAGACCAAGATGACCCATTATCGTAGCCGAAATCAAGGCAGATAGAGCCCAACTCCAAATCCGATGCAAAAGTATGGTGGTGCCGTCTCATTCCCCGGGACGGTTCATTATCCGCGCCATGTGGCTATGGCGTTCTCCTCTCTCGCAACCCCGAAGTCGGTTTGATCACTGGGCACTCAGCCTGATGTTCTCCATCGTCTCGACAACCCGGCCAAGAGCATCAGCCATGACGGCCTCCGCCGGCCGAGTGACATCGACAGTGAGAACGTCAATTTCGTCGGCCTTGGGCCTCTCCAGGATGTCGAACTGGCTGTGGACCATGTTGGCGCCCATGTAGTGGTTCTGCCGCGCTGAGACCCGCTGTAGGAGGACTTCCTCGGGGGCATCGAGGTAGATGAAGTGGAGGTGGAGGTTCGGGGTGAAGTAGGGCGCCACGCGGATGACGTCGCGGTACTTGCGCTTGAGCGCCGAGCAGGTCAGCACCACGCCGTCGCTGCCCATGTCGAGCTCCCGGATCGAGGCCTCGCGGAGGGCCGTCAGCCAGTCCCACCGGTCGGCATCCGTCAGCGGAATGCCGGCACTCATCTTGTCGATGTTTGCCTTGGGGTGGTACTGCAGAGGATGGGTCAGTCTGAGGGACGGTCAGAAAGAGATGGCATGCAGAACCCACCTCGTCGCCCTCAATGAAGGGTAGCCGGAGTGAATCAGCAATGTGCTTTGCCACTGTGCTCTTTCCACATCCTGCCGGGCCCGTCACGAGCCAGATGTGCTGCTCCTTGGCCGGCGAGTCGCTCGTGGCTGTGGCGCCGTTGGACATGACGCCATTGGAAAGACCCGTTGCCGGGTGCCGTGCAGCCTTGGGCGAAGGCGGGATGCTTTGGCGCCCAGACGACATGGCTCCAGACGAGGAGGGCCGCTGCCCGTTGACTGCTACTGACGTGTTGTAGGAAAGCATGGTTTCGGCGAGCACGGGCGAGTACGGCGTGGCGTGTGGGGGGAGGGGGCGAGGAGTTGAGGTGATGTTGAATGCGGTGGAAATATCACTGAAAATCGCGGATTACGTCGCTATTGCATATCGCAAAGAAGTTGATGTGGTCTGCTTTCTGGGGGCCGGATCGAAAAAAAGGTCGGTCTGGCAGCGAGTTGCGGGCAAGCAAGTTGTGGTCGTGTGTGTTCGGGTGGGTGATGTGTAAGTGGGTGCTGGGTTCGGATGGAGACAGCAGCGTGAAGCAACGCCTAAACCGGCAAGTGGGCAAGAGAACGAGACAACGTTTCAAGAAGCAACTGCAAAAGAAATGCGAGTGTCACAAAGTTTTGTTTACTGAAACGAGCAAAAGGAAGACCGAAGCCGGGAAAGGGAGCCAGGCTGACGGTGGACCATGGCCACTTTATACCTGACCTGAATGTTTGAGTCGGGTGGGCATGGCAGTTGGCAAACCCGCGGATCTGGCAGCGATGACACAACGTTTTCCCAACAAGGCCCAGGCCGCGCAGCCTGCGGCGTAGGGGTACCCGTCCTAATTTTCAGCAGATCGAGAGCGGACTCTCCAGAGCGGGTGGGAAAGACTGACCATTTTGCCCCCCATGTACTGTACATGTCATGGACCGGCTCACCGAGTGCCAATCCCTGCATGGGCGGTCCCGCCCCTCGTGCTCACAGGCCGCAGCTTCGCGGGGTGAATCTCACAAATCTCACCAAGACAATAATCCCATTGGCGCTCGGACAGGCTTGGAAGCATCGAACTCGACCCAGCGCCATGACTGGTGGAATCTGCCGCTTGGCAAGGGGGGCGTGTGCAGGACCAAGTCGGGGGGTAGCGCCAGGTACGCTTGAGGTACCCACCAGCGAAGTTCAAGTACCTCGTGTATTTGGAAAATCGGGGAAGCTTTTCCTGGACAGCTGCGTGGGATGACGGCGGGGACCAAGGATCGACGAAATTGGGCGGCGGCTTCGAGCAACATCGCTGACCACGGAAGTACGGATACCTAGATGTCCAGCCTCAATGGATCGTGAGACATAGTATCGCTATGTTGGCGGTCTGTGGCAGGGCTGCCTCTTTTGTCGCGGGCACCTCAGGCCGACGCCTGGACATCTCGTTTGCTGCCCTTTCCAGCACCGATCCCGATGAGGAAGCGTGTCATGCCAGCGGTTCCATCGCCCCGACACAAGGCGAGCAGGAAGTCCCGAGTGACTGACCGACCAGGTTCCCAGGCAGGCACTTCCTTGGTCAAAGCTTGCCAAATTTTCGGGATGGCGTGGGGGGCAGCTCTGGGCCGGCAGGAAGTTGGGGGTTCAGGTGAAGCCGGGACGCTGACTGTGGCTGAGGGCAAGGGTGTCGGGGGGTTTCGTTCTTCCCTTGCTTCCTCAGGACCGAAAGACAAACCGTATGGCCGGGACATCTGGAAAAGAAACGGGACATCTCATGGACGCATCCAGCAGAACACAATTTTCTTTGGCCAATTCGCTCCTTCCCGCTCCCACACACCTGAGTCCGTGGTCTCCAGGAGAAATCCGTCAACCAGAGTCTCAGTCGTTCCGGGCCCTGACAAACAGAAATGACCGGGGTGAAGCCATCTTTGGCGGGTTCCAAACATCAGAAACCCGAGCGCGACCCAGAAGCGGCAGATGGCCCCAGGCCTCGTGACAGCCCCTGTTTTGCCCTGCCCCGCCTCGAGCCCGCCAAATGTCCACCCGGCCCCAGGCGCCGGGAGGTTGGTCTCAGTGGAACTCCGCTCGGCCCAGCTTCCGGTCTCACCGGCGGAGAGAGACTTGGACAAGCGCGGAATCCGGGCGCTGGTCCAAATTGTCCTCTTTCAGCGCTCGACAAATCGAAGCACTTCTCCTTTTCCAGTTTTCCTGAGGATGTTCCGGCCTGCCTGGCTCTATACCGATCACGTCCTGCCTTGCATTCGGCCGGCGACCACCCCCAGAACCCAGCCCTCCGTGCCGCCAGGCTGGCCCCGACCAGCGTGGGATCCCGACAAGGCCTTCCCAAAGAAGAAACGAGGGATTGTCGACCAGCAGCCTTGGCGGCGGGAGGTGGGAATAGCTTCGCATGTCCCGCGATGCACACTTGCGGGGCCTGCTCATGACAAGCGGTACCTGCGCCTCCTGTACCCCAGACATTGCCGCAGTGCCCGTGCCTCACCGCTCAGTTCTTAACTTGGGAAGCGGCAGGAGAATAGTCGTGGGCTGAAGCATCAACCACTCAAATCCTCAGTCTGCCCCTGCACGCTTTCCAATTCATCCAAGTGCATTGGCGAAGTGCTGCAGGTGAGCCATTGCGGCCCTCGTCAACACAGCCAATGCTTGGGTTCCAACGGTGACGGCCCGCGTGTACAGATGATGCCTCAAAACATCGTGGGAGCCGGAGAGAATGTTGCAGCCTCCATCAAACCCAAGGCGGGAGGGGCGATTGGGCATCCACACCGGTCAACCATCCCCCCATCTTCATGTCCTCTTTCGCACGAATGACTTCCCGGAAGCCAAAGCCAGAGACGTCTTCTCGGCTCGTCCAAAGTCTTGGATTCCGGAATGGGTTGTTCTCCACGGGCTGAGCACGGTTCCTGGACCATGAGCCGGGCCCCTTTCTTAGCAGCAAGCTACCGGTTCTGCCGGGACTCGATGGTGTCCCACAAGCCCGATTTGCTGATTCAGCTTGCCAGCCGACGGAAATGACCCCAGCTTCGGTTCGGTTCGGTTTGCATTACGGAGTACGACGCGCCAGCGCTGTCAGCCGTGAAGCTCTAACTCTGTGCATGAGGAAGCAACAATCCGAGGGGCGTTCACAAATGGTCATGAGGATTTTCTAGCCTAGAATGATTGTAGACGAGTCCTGTACTCAAAATGATTCTCCGATGTTTTTTCTTCTTCTCTTCTTGACTTGTTTCTTCTTTCTTTTTTTCCTGTCTCTGTCGCCTTCAGCGTGCTCTGGTAAGCCAATACTCCGTTGTGATGATGCATCTCCAAGCACAGCTTCGAGGTCGAGTCATCACAGTCTGCGAGCTACCCACCTAAATTCAGGCCGGGAATGTCTCCGTGACTGTGTTGATGGGACAGGAGGACACGTCTGGCTGCGTGCCCTGGGTATCAGGTTCTATCACAGTTCATCTCCTCTCACCTTCAACCGCCGCCGACATCGCACCAGGTTGCTGCATGTCATTGGCTCGCTTTGTCGCTTCGGTTGATCTTCCGCGGCGTTTGCTTAGATTTTAGACCAGGATGTATGTCTCGTAACGGATGTCAGATTCTATTTTAACGCAGCTGATACTGGAGAGAGATCGTCTGATAACTGCAACGTCGCCCGGCAAGCCAGGCATTGAACAGAGAACAACACGGCCAGTGCCCCGCAACCGACCTGACCTGCTGAGAGGTACCCCTCCGACAAGCTGGTCCCTGGAACCCCTCACCTTCCCTTTCCGGCCGAAACACGATCCGCTGCCTGCCCTCAGACTTCGAGCAACGCTTGAAACGCCTGAAACATTTTTGCTTTTGGAGTCATGACAGGGCCCTGAACATGCATTCAATAGAAAGAAGCAGTCTCTTGGTTTTGTCCAATCCCGAACACTGGCGTCCAGGTTGGACGGGAGCGAGCGAGTCTCGTCGTCGGCCATCCTTTGTGGCTGATGAAGCATTGTCTTGTGGCTGGGCAAGCATTGTTCCCCGCCTTCAGGCTCGAAACACGACCGAATGTGGCAAGAGCACGTGCAAGCAGTGGGGCTCCAGCCAGTAGTTGGAAGCTTCCAGTGCCGATTCGGGCAGTTGCGACGCATGCAGAGGGTGTGTGAGGCGTGATGAGATGACACAGTGAGCCTGGGCGTTTGGTTGTTCCTGCTGTTTTCGATGCGTCTTTCCTTCCACATTCCCCTCAGATCTCGCGGTCTGGGGTTCAAATTTTCGAGTTCCCGCATCACAAGGCCAGCTTTGGCAACCACGTTCCCTCTTGTTCGAATCCTGCAGCAGCAACCGCGCCGCTTCTTCAACATGAATGCCCAAGAGCTCTCGCAGTATCTGGCGGATGCCCCGCCCTCGGTCGTCAGGCTCGAGATTGAGAAGCACTTCACTGCGTTGTCAGACAAGCAGAAGCGCTACGCTCACTTCATCAGCAAGTAAGGAATGGCTTTTCCTGCCACTTCAACCGGCACAACACAGACAAACATGCTCAAGCTGATGCAACCATCACGCTGTGTTTGTTTGTTTGCTGAACCCCGCGCCTTCTCTTGCATAGCTTGGCTGTGAACACTGCATCTGTCTCTCCGACCAGGGACTGACTGTCGAGCCCAGGGCCTCATTTGCCGGTACCCGCGTCGTGCTGCGTCAGGTCTCGCCCGAGTCCGAGCACATCTATGACTTCATTCTCGCTCTGCACAAGACCTCCGCCGGCGACTGGAAGGCGCTCGCCGAGAAGGCCGGTGTTGACGAACAGGGGATCTCGGCCTTTCTGCAGTATGCCGCCCAGTTCCTAGGCAACAGCGGCAACTACAAGAGCTTCGGAGACTCCAAGTTCCTGCCCCGGTGCGACGAATCCGTTTTCGCATCGCTCGCCTCAACCTCCCCCGAGGCCGAGAAGCATTACAAGGCCACCAATGGCGCCATCTTCTCGGCCGATAAGCCGGGACTTCTGCACCTCGGCTTCCCGGATGAGGGCCATATGACCACCTACTACCCCGACTCCGCCGAGATCACCCTGGTGGAGATTGGTGCGGTGTCCAAATGGATGGCGTCCAAGGGCCTTCTCCCAGAAAACACGAGGCTGCGGAAGACCAAGGATGGCGTCTTCGAGCTGCTGATCGCCTCGGCCACTACCAGCGTCCCGGACAAGGGCGGTGACATTGGAAAGGACACGGAGTACGTCATCAGCGAGGGGCCACTCGAGGGCAAGACTGTGAAGCTGGTCTATGGAGACTACGCAAGGGAGATGGACGCGATTGCCGGCTACATCAAGAAGGCCGCCGATAACGCCGAAAACGAGACGCAACAGAAGATGCATCTTGCGTATCACGACTCTTTTGATGGTGGCTCTCTCCTCGCGTTCAAGGACAGCCAGAGGCACTGGATCCGTGACCAGGGCCCGATGGTGGAATGCAATATTGGCTTCATCGAGACATACCGCGATCCCTCGGGCGTCCGTGGAGAGTGGGAAGGTTTCGCTGCAGGTGAGTGCCCCAACAGATACCGCGCTTTGTACCCACTAACCAGTGCCATAGTCGTCAATCGTAAGCTTTTATTCAGAGCACACCTCAACAAGGGCTGTTGTCACATGCTAATACAACTTCTTAGTTGAGAGGACTCGGGCGTTTGGGGAGCTCGTGCGGTCTGCGCCTGAGCTGATCCCATTGCTGCCGTGGTCGAAGGATTTTGAGAAGGATAAGTTCCTCTCGCCGGATTTTACCTCGTTGGAGGTTCTGTCATTCGCTGGTATGTTGGTTGTACACTCGGTTGCGAACCTGTGGGAGTCTAACAGCGCTGTCCAGGTTCTGGAATCCCGGCGGGCATCAACATGTAAGTTCAAAGAGAGACGTCGACTGGATGACATGCTAACCGCTGCCCCAGCCCAAATTACGATGATATTCGGCAGCAAGAGGGTTTCAAGAACGTGAGCTTGGGTGCGTACTATCCGCTCCCCAGCCATACTCGGGTTTGCATCTGTTGGGATTCAAACTAACAAACCTATAGGCAACGTCTTGAGCGCAAAGGCCCCAGATGAGAAGATCCCTTTCATTGCCGAGAGCGACTTGGCGTTGTATCAGAAGTACCGCGATGCCGCCTTTGAGGTGCAGGTCGGGCTTCACGAGCTTACCGGTATGACGCCGTCGGCCGTCGTTCAGTGACAATAGCATCCAACTAACACTCTGCTTAGGCCACGGGTGTGGCAAGCTTCTTCAGGAGACATCCCCTGGCGTCTTTAACTTCGACGTCATAAACCCACCAGTTAGCCCGGTGACTGGGAAGCCGATCACGACTTGGTACAAGCCCGGCCAAACTTGGGGCTCCGTATTCGGCGGCCTTGCTGGCGCCTATGAGGTATGGTTCTCCCATATCTTCCCCCCGTAACAAATCCTTGCTCACCGTTGGTTAGGAATGCCGGGCTGAGCTTGTTGCCATGCACCTGAGGTGAGTTGACCATGAGCTTGTGTTTCGACCAATTTCTGATGTGCGTAAAGCTGCGAGTTCTCTGCTCTGAAGATTTTCGGGTTTGGCGATGGCAAGGTCGACATGGACGGCGAGGCGGGCGATGTTCTCTACACGTCGTATCTCAGCATGGCGAGAGCCGGCCTGACCTCAGTCGAGTTCTGGGACCCGAAGAGCCAGAAGTGGGGGCAGCCCCATTGCCAGGCCCGTTTTGCTATCCTCAAGGTATTACTTCCGAGTGATTGGTGATAAGATCCTAGTTTGCTGACATCGACCAGTCATTCCTCGAAGCCGGGGACGACTTCTGCAAGCTGGACTACAAGAACGAAGACCTCTCTGACCTTGAAATTCGGCTCGACCGTTCCAAGATCTTGACCACCGGGAGGAAAGGTGAGTTTCCTCATAATGGGAAGCTGGACAACGCTGACAAAATCCACCAGCCGTTGCGGACTTCCTCCAGAAGCTTCACATCTACAAGTCGACTGCCGATGTCGAAACCGGCACCAAGTTCTTCTCTGACATGTCAGGTGTCGGCTTGGAGTACTGGGGAACCAAGGTGCGGGATGTTGTGCTCAAGAACAAGCAGCCGAGGAAGGTGTTTGTGCAGGCCAACACATACCTCGATGAGGCCACAGGCGAGGTTGCCCTCAAGCAGTATGAGCCTTCTCTCGAGGGGATCATTCAGAGCTGGGCGGAGAGGGAGGTTTGACTGGATGGGAGCCGTGACGTGCACCGCGCAAAGTTGGCTTACCGGTCTGCGCTTTGAATGGAACAGAACCGCGAGGAGCGGACTGTTGGGGTACTCAAGGGCATCTACTGAGATGTAGGCTAAAATTAGGGGGGAACTTGGGTAAGGAATGTGTAGTTCAAGATGACTCTGCTGGAGCGCCTGCTGCAATACACCACTCAATACACAGTAAGACTTCAAAACGCAAGAAATCGTCTGGGCGACGGAGAGAAAGATGTACCAGCTGCTAGTGCGGCCAATTTAATGTATGTGAAAATCGGCCTCTCGACTATCGCTTTTAACAGATGGTTCCTTGACATTGCCTCCTGGAGTGACTCCGCGACCAACATGGGCCCTGAGTTTTATTCTCTGCGCTTGGGTTTTGGTGGGTATGGATGCACCTGGGACGCTTCCGATGGATTGACCGCAGCTCGGATATCTAGAAAGCCTCGTTCCCCTTGTCGAATTGTCGAAGGGACCTGAGGCATTGCACGTCGTTTCGTGCACTGGTTGTTTGATGAATGCCCGACCACTGACTTCCCTCTTATGCCACATCCTCTCTGGTTCCTCTGTCCTCGATGCTAGGCACGAAACCGTGGAGTTGCGTGTTCAATCACTTTCATTTAAGAGGGAACGAGGACGGTGAGGCATGTGGCTTGGAACAAAATACGACTATTGTGCGCGCCGAATCAATCGCACTCGACCATGCAGGTCAGGTATATCCCCCCATTTGCAGTAAATACAACGCGTATAATCCCACGAGGAAGAAGGATATTCCCATATTTTTTTAGCCCCAAATCATTACGCCCGCCCTGATGTCGCCCCTGGCCATCACCATTCACATCGTGAGTTTTCCGAATCCCCGCTGCATGGATTCATAACTCTACCCTCATCTTCCAACCACAAAACCATAGTTGTTGTATGAGGAGGCGGGCCGTTTTGGAGGAGTCAACTGTCCGCCAATTTCCAGAGACATGTTCGTGGAGACCACTTGATGGGTCTGACTTGGCGGGTAGTAGGGAGGATTCCAGCGGGTCGGCGGGTGCGCCATCGAGTCCTCCGAGCTGCTGCAGCCCGGCCCTGGGCGACCCCTGTTCGACAGAGTGCCTTACACGGCCTCGTTAGGTTGGGATTGTGTAACCCCTCGTTCCGAGGACGAGGGAACTTCAACTTTGCGGTGGTTGACTAGAAATGCCGTCGGAAATAGGAACGGAACTCTCCATCGGCTTGCCCTCGCCCTCCTTTTGGTGCGTCTTCATGTGCCGCCGGAGTTGGTCCTGGCGGTGGAAGTTGCGATCGCACCCGGGCACGGTGCACGTGAAGCGGCCCTTGACTTCGTGGGTGCGTTTGTGCTTGGACAAGTTGGACGACTCGCTGAAGCCTTTCCCACAGACAGGGCACTTCAAGGGTTTGTGGCCGGAGTGGACACGCTGGTGCATAGCTAGGA
>Ga0247824_10001304_pt1 | contig 13470 bp, 10 predicted proteins | sample 13C_PalmiticAcid_FD_194412 | JGI IMG/M metagenome (GOLD analysis project Ga0247824, IMG submission 194412) | Soil microbial communities from agricultural site in Penn Yan, New York, United States - 13C_PalmiticAcid_Day48 | ecosystem: Environmental > Terrestrial > Soil > Agricultural land...
GAAGAAAAGAGTACGCAATTCAGCTCCACCCCCCTTTTCTCCCCCCAGAGGCGCCCCCTCTGAGTCGCCCTCTGATTCGGTCATTTGCTTTTTTGCATCGACACTTTCAATGGGCAATACCATTTCGCTCCAACCGTTCCTTCAGCCATATCAACTTCTGCATCCACCATGTTGAGTTTCCCATCAATGCACCACAAACTCTTCCAGTGCTCCACCATCCACTCCAACTCCTCCTCCCCTATCTGCTGCACAGTGTTGTTAATATGAATCGCCTGCAGCAACCGAAGCGTCGATAGTTTGCCCAGTCCATGCACAAGCCTCAAGTCGAACGTCTCTTGGAACTTGGGTCGCGGGGCTGCATGCCATTCATTGACAAACAACTCCTCCAGTCGTGTGAGTCTTGCCAATTGGTCAAATACCAAAGGTTGTACACGGTCAATGGTGGAAGGATCGAAACGGAATCTCAGATCCAGGAACTGGAGCCTCAAACACACCCATGGTTGGCCCTGGACAATATCGATAGCGTCAATCGTGGGTCCTGAAAAGTTGCTCAGCAACGGACAGGAAGACATGGTGCCCTGCACCATCGCGCTCGTAATGCTGGTCGTGTACTCCAGAGACAAAACTCGAAGATGGCCAAACTGAGGACGCAGCACGTCGAACAATCGCATGCCCTTGTCTTGCCAATTATTCAATTTGAGGGCGGTGATCGGTTGAATACACTGGATGACTTTTAGTACGTCGTCGGCTGCGTCTGAGTGGACAGCACGTAGAATACTGAGGCTGTGAAACTTGGGCAATATCCTTCCTACGATCAACTCCTTGAGTCCAAGGATGAAGGATGTGGTGACGCCTGGACCCGCTTCCCAATACAATGACTTTAAACCAGGACACCTTCGAATGAAATCGAGATCCCAAGAGATGTCATTCGGCTGGAGTGTCACATCGATAGCTCCCATAGGTGAGGGAACTCCATGGATGCAAGGCTGCCTTGACGTGCAAAGTAGGGCCGTGTTAATGACAGTCGTTCCAGTCGTGTGCAAAGTTGCCAGAACTTGTCAATGTCCTCCGCGCCAGTCTTGATAAATGGTGCCGTCAGATTCTTCAAGTTGCTGAATCCGATCAATTTGTCCCAGAACCATGTCGGATATCGTTGCATTGATCCAGATAGCTGCAAGCCAGAGATAGACGGGTGCTCAGCGATCATCTCCAAGCTGTCCTCATCCCGTAATGAGTGCTTCAGCCGCAGTACGACAAGGTTCGGGCATCTCAAAGCAAGATAATCCTGTGTGGGGATATTGTCGACTTCCAGTGTTTTGACAAGGTTGCTATGGCTTTGGATAGCCTCGAGTGAGAGCCGACCCCAGCCGTTCAGTTTGATCTCTTTCCAGATAAAAGGAAGGAGTGCTCGGTACCATGCCTTGGAGACCCGGGCGCAAGCAGGACGGCTTCCTTCGGAAATGTAGCTGGCTATGTGCGAGATGATCTCAGGGAGGTCAAGAGGCTGCGGTGAAGGCATCACTTTCTTGCAATGGTGTGATGAGGTTGGGTGAGATCAACGAGTGAGGCGTGCAAAGTTTGAAAGAGCTTTTTTTGATTCCCACGCATGGTACAAACAAGCCCCCACTTGGGCACATGCATGCATTCATGCACGCCGAGATGATAAACAAGTCGTTACTATCAGGCCCTGCTGCACCAACCAAGAGTGTCGACAGGATAGAAGTCATTGACGATTTCGTTTAATTCGCTATGCCGTGCTCCTGTAGTCGCTCATTCAATATAGTATCAATCTCCATATCCTGTGTATTCAACCTTCCAAAGATGCACTCTAGATTCCTCCAGTGTCCCAGGACCCAATCGACCTCCCGTTCTCCCATCCTTTGAATCGTGTTGCTAAAGTTAACCATTCGAAGCAGCCGAAGCGTCGACAGTTTGCCAAGGCCATGTACGAGTCTCATATCACAGAGTTCATGGAAACCTGGTGGATGACGCGAGTCCATCACGACGGCTGATCCATTAACATACAACTCTTCGAGTCGCGTGAGCCTTGCCAGTTGATCAAACACTAAAGGTTGCATGTAACCAAGAGTGGCAGCGTCGAAACAAAACCTTAGGTTCAAAACCTTGAGATTCAAGCACACCCATGGCCGTCCTTGTACAATATCGATGGCATCAATGCTGGATGCTATAAACATGGTCAGCAGTGGGCACGAGGACATAATCTCTTGAGCCATCGCGCTTGTGCATCCCTTGTTGCCAGTCAGATCCAATATCTGAAGGCGACTGAAATGAGTTTGCAGGAGGCCCATGAGCTTAGGTGTGACCGAGAGCTCTTCAGCACAAAAATGCGTGATCTGCTGCATATTTCCAACAATCCTCGATAGGTCGTCCTCATCGTCCAACATCCATGTTGATATGCTCTGAAGATGGGGCCATGTTCTTGCAGAAATCAACTTTTCGAATCCTGGAATAAACAGCTGATTGACGTCTTGATCAAGAGTCCATTCAAATGACCGCAATCCAGGACACCTTTGCATGAAATCAAGCGTTAATGGAACCTTGCTTCCATAAAAGTACCCTGTTCGCAGCTCGCGCAGATGTGGGAATTGCATGCATGACAAGTTGCCTCGACCTGTGATCCGTTGGTAGTGGATATCCAGCCGCTCCAACTGGGTACACAGTTGCCAGAATTTGTCAATGTGTGCCTCACCAATGTTCAAGCACGTCAACGTAAGCACTTTCAGGTGACGGAACCCAACTAGCTTGTCCCAAAACCATTCAGGATACTGGCGTAGTGGTCCGTTTAGCTCCAGGTGGATGAGAGAGGGGTGATTGGCGACAAGCTCCAAGCCGTCGGCACCGTCTGGTGAAATGGAATGTTTCATGCTCAGCGAGACCAGATTTGGGCACCTCAGAGTAAAATATTCCTGCGGGAGAGTAAAGTTAATCGCAAGCGACTTGATGAACCGACTATTGCTCTTGATGGCTTCGGGGGAAGGCGGCCTGTCCAGAGAGACGTTCCTCCAGAGAAAAGGTACGAGCGCCTGGTACCAGGCCTTGGAGACTTGGGCACAGGCAGGAAGGCTGTACTCCTGGACATAGCTGGCGACGTGCGAGATGATCTCGGGGAGTTGGAGGGGGTGAGGTGAAAGCATGAGAATGAGTCAGCGACGGGGTTGTTGACAAGAGTGATCACGGTGAACGGTGCGATGAGTGAAGAAGAAAAAAAAAGGGGGGTCTGAGCACCATTCAAACCACATTGCCCCCCTCTCACCCCTTTTATTCAACCTTGTCCCACTGGTGCCATGCGATGCGATGCGATGCAATGCCATGCTCCCGTAGCCGTCCCACCAGCAACATTTCAAGATGGTGGTCCCATAGATTCAGCCCTCCATGGATCTCATCCAGGCTCTTCCAATGTTCAATCATCCATTCAATTTCCTGTTCTTCCATCTTTTGCCTAGCTTTCTTGAAATCAAGGACTCGAAGCAACCGAAGGGTCGACAGTTTGTCTAGACCATTCTCGAGTCGTAGGTCTGACAGCTCTTGAAAAACAAATCCTCCAGGACGGTCCAACAGTCGGCCCCCGCCAATATCCAACTCTTCAAGACGCGTAAGCCTTGACAGTTGCTCAAACACAAGAGGCTGTCTATAGCTGATGGCTGATGGGTTGAAGTGGAACATCACATGCAGGACTCTGAGCCTCAAACACACCCAAGGCTGTCCCTCCACAATGTCAATGTCGTTGATGCTAAGTGCCGTGAATGTCTCCATCGTTGGACAAGAGGACATGACTTCCTGAGCCATCGTACTGGTGATGTCCTTGGCAGCCAAAACCAACTTTTGGATGGTGAAGAAGAATGGTCGCAGCGACGCCATAAAGTCAGGCCCCACAGACATGGCTCCACTCATTCCGAGAGCGGCTATCCGTCTCATGCTTCCAACCACCTTGGAAATGTCGTCGCCTGCAATCCATGGGGATCTCAAAAACACGCTATCCAAGTTGCGCCAGGTCGCTGTTGTGAGCAGTCGTGTGAATTCTGGAATGAACAACGTGTCGACTGATGGATCAGCCATCCATTCATACGATGTCAGATTAGGACACCTTTGTATAAACTCCATGGTCAAAGGGACATCGCATCCATGAAAGCATCCCATAGTCAAGTCGCGGATATGTGAAAACTGTCTGGACAACAATGTGCCTCGCATCGTTATTTGTTGCCGACGAATATCCAGTCGCTCCAGTTGCATACACAGTTCCCAGAACTTGTCAATGTCCTCTTCCTCGCTAATGTTCACGTACGACAGCGTAAGGTCCCTCAGGTTTTGGAATACAAGCAGGTTCTCCCAGAACAATCGAGGAGGTTCCGATACCAATCCCCAAAGTTTCAAGTGTATCAGAGTGGGGTGTTCAAAAACGAGCTCCAAGGTACTCGCCTCATTCTGTGAATCCATATCCAGATGGTTCAAGCTCGGAAGTCTTAGGTCAACGTGTTCCTGTATGAGAGGGCAGTCGATGTCAAGCGTCCTGACAAGGTGGGCATGACTCTGGATGGCCTTGGGCGGGTGTGCTCTTCCCCTGTTAAGTCTGATATCGCGCCATATGATCGGAATGAAAGCTTGGTACCAAGTCTTGGACACGCGCGCACAGGCGGGCAGGCTACGGAAGGAGACAAAGCAGGCTACATTCGAAACGACCTCTGTCAGCTCGAGTGGGTGGGTTGAAGCCATGACCTGAACGGTGTGATTCGAATGAGGAGCTCGACCAACTCGAAGAGATGAGGAAATGGGCACGCAGTGCGGTCATTGCACTGCCTCATCCCGCCCTTGCGGATACGACCGTTTTGTGAGCCTCATCGGTCGGGCTCAAATGCTCAAACATCCAGCCCCTCTATGTCTCTGTACCACGGAAACCGATGACCTGAAGCGATCGACAAGTCAACAACCTAATACTAAGATCACTCTCGAGCATCAAATTCACCCAGTTCATAGGAACAGTCCATCAGTGAGGGATTTAGTCGATCCCTTCCGACATGTAATTATTCTAGGCTTCCAAGTTTTGGCAGATGATCGAACACCAGGGGCCGTGTGGCCAATCGTCGAAGGAACGTAACGTTCAATATGCTTGCCACATGGGGGCGTTATTTATTGTGGAGGGAGATCGTGCGTGAAGATACCGCCGCATCCGTACGATTTGGTCACCTCGTTGTTGATTCTGACGCATGGGTAGAACAGCTTGTTGTGGTAGTCATAGACCTCGGTGATGGTGCCGTTGTATCCCTGTGGGAAATACAGACCCAATCGGATATTGGATTCGGTTTCGGGGCATGTGAGCATGCTTCCGCCGAGGTCGCCTCGATTGAGCCTGATGCCGACCTTCTGAACGCACTCTTTCTGGCGTGCAGTGTAGTTGTCTTCGTCGTATCTCAGGGTGCCCCAGAAGGTGACCGTTCCGTCGTTTAGTGGGCGAGTGTCGAGGATATAATACGCTGCATTGGCGCAGGCAGCAAGAGCGCAGAGAATAATAGCGGATTTCATGGCGTCGCAGGGAGAAGGAATCCTATTCACAGGGAGAAGACGTCAGGGCGAGGTCAATAAGGACAAGTCCTCAATTAGGTCTGATGGGCGTGCGGGATTGCGAGGATTTGAGGGGTACTTACAGCAGTTCTTGGGGGGTGGTGTAAAGTGTGATGAATGTGGGGCGGCAAGGTGGGTGCAATGGCTTCTTTTATATGTATTCCCATCAGCACTGTGCTCATGAGAATGAGGACGTCTTCAAATACCGCGCCTCCGGGCGCCATATACTGCGGCCTTAAGCTGTCTTCCCAGAGATGAACAGACATTCTACCAATGAGAGCAGTTCACATGGGGGCCGATCAAAGCAAAAAATATCACGAAGGTTTGAAGGTTCCCTTGTCGGAGTCCTTGTAGGAATGGGGGCTATTCAAGGTTCGGTGCTCTTTCGGCAGCGGCGAACCACTTGTTATGATTCAGAGTTCGTATATAGAGAAGAAACCTAACCTTGCTAGACTGGGCCGGCACGTATCCTACGAGACTGACTTGGGGGCTGGTTTCTTTTTGAGTTTGAATTGCTGTTTACGTCATGGCTGCCACCTTTCGCTTGCCTCATGCAGCTGGGCCTTGGGATCACCAATCGCTCCACGCTGCCTTAATAGCTGCTTGTTGAGCTGGCTCAATCCTTGAACGTCTTCAATGGATGCATCTGTCACACTTAGCATGCCGTTTGTGACACCCCAACAAAGATTTGCATGATGCTCTTCTTCGCCTGCTTTCGCAACCGCCCACTTGAGTACTGATCCATCCTGACAACCAGTGACCAAATAGGTGGCATCCAAAGACGTGCTCCAGGCGACACTTTGGACAGCATGCTGAAAGCTCCTTATGACTGCCAGGCATTGACCCGATTCTGTGTTCCATAGTCCTACTATCTTGTCATTACCACCAGAGGCAAGCAGGTTGTCTTTCAACGAATATGCGACGCACCAGACCCCATCGCTGTGACCAATCAAGATAAATCGGCACTCTCCAGACTCCACATCCCATAGCCGAACTGTCGCGTCGTTGCTTGACGAGGCGAGCTGATTTCCTTGAGGTGAATACGCAACGCTTGCAACAATACTATCATGGCCCTCCAGAGTTTGGTGACACGCTCCATTCTCAGCCATCCACAGCCGTATTGTGTTGTCCACGCTGCCGCTCGCAATTTGCTTGCCATCAGGAGAAAACACAACGCTGTAAACGCTTTCTGTATGTCCGTGTAAGGTTCTCCTGCAAGTTCCAGTGGCTGTATCCCATAACCGTACTGTGTTGTCACCGGAGGCAGAGGCAACTGTTTGTCCATCTGGAGAGTACGCGACACCAATGACCCAGTCATCGTGATCGGCTAATTCACGTTGACAAGCTCCTGTCGCGACATCCCACAATCGTACCGTTTTGTCAGCACTCGTTGAGGCGATCTGGTCCCCTTGGGGGGAATACGCAACGCAGTAGACTATTTCAGTATGACCCAGCAAGATTTGGCGACACTCTCCTGTTTCCATACTCCAAATCCGCACCGTCCAGTCTCCACTTCCAGAGACGACCTGTTCCCCATTCGAAGAACAGCTGACACTCTGGACTCCCATGATATGACCACTTGGAGCGAAGAGTGAGGCTGCAGTTGAGACATCCCATAACCGGACTGTGCCGTCCCGACTGGCAGAGGCAATCTGATCACCTTTAGGCGAATACACAACGGCCATAACAACGCCGCTATGCCCAGTCAATGTTTGATAACAAGTCCCTGAATCAACGTCCCAGAGCTGCACCGTCTCATCTTGGCTTGTAGAAGCGAGTTGATCGCCTGTCGGCGAAAATGCGATGCTAACAACGACGCCAGTGTGGCCGTTTAAAAGGTGGAGGCAAACTCCAGTTCCTACATCCCATAGGCGAATCGTTGTATCATAACTTGCTGTTGCGAGTTGCTCTCCCTTAGGAGAATATGCGACGCCTCGAATAGTGTCAAAGTGGCCGAATAAAATGCGGCTGCAGCTCCACGACTCAACGTCCCACAGGCGTGCCAAATGGTCCTTACTTGCTGAGGCAATCTGGTCGCCTTGTGGTGAATATGCAACGCATAGGACCCCTTCGCTTTGGCCGGATAGTGTTTGAAGGCATTCGCCGGTGGATACGTCCCATATCCGCAAAGTCTCATCATCGCTGGCTGAAGCAACTCGGTCTCCTTGAGGTGAAAACGTGACGCAAAGGACGTCATTCGCATGGTCATCTAAGATATGCCTGCACGTTCCTGTCTCGACGTCCCAGAGCCTTACAGTCCCATCCTCACTACACGAAACGAGCTGATCACCGTTTGGTGAATACTCAACGCGCCAAACGGTCCTGGTATGGCCACTTAAGGTCCGGGTTATCTCCCAGCTCGATGTCAAGTACACGTTGATATCACCGTTGTCAAGGCTGACTGCGAGCGACTTTTCATCGGGCGAGTAGGCACACGAGTACACCTCGTCGTTCTCGGTAAGATACGGTAGCTCACCAAACTGCACACCTGTCATCTGTGCTCTGCTTAGATCCGCTTGACGCATCCAAACGCCTCGGAGGTTCACCTTCCTCAAATCGGCATCTTGGAGTAGCGCCGAGTCGAATGCACCATAGCTGAGATCGGCCCCTGGAATACGAATGCCTCGCAAATCGGTACCGTTAAACTGGAAGCCTGATCGGATCAGTATGGTGATCGCATTGGCGGCTGCTACACGCCATTTCCTGTCCTTCTTTGAGTGCTCAATGTAGGAGAGCAACTGCTTCTTGAACACAGGCTCTTGCTGAACTCGCTCTTCAAGAAACTCTAGAAGAGAATGGTCTTTGACAAAACTTCGCCACATCAAAGGCGAGCTGGAGTCTGGTTCCTGTACAATATTGATTGCGGCTTCCTCCTCCTCACCAAAGACCTCAAAGCTGAGAGTGGAGCTCACACTTCCTCGACGAGCTGACACTGGATCGAGTATTCCTCTGTTTCCCCTATCTTGAGGGTCAAATATTGCGCGTGCCAACGCATACTCCAGAAGGGATCGGTGGATGAATCGGTGCTGATTGCCATTCCGTGTCAAAGGAGATGCTTCCAGTAAGAGTTGTTTGTGTTCGTCCTTGAAGAAAGCGTCCTTCCATGATCCTTCATCCACCAGCTGCAAATACTGTACAACAGGATGACCGTCCTGTTCCTTATAGACAGCCACAGCAAACTTCTTCATGAACCCAATACCATTCGCTGTGAATCCTTCAGCACTCAATCTCTCGAAGATTGCTTTGACTTGCCGGGACAGATCTTTCTCTCCAAGTCGCTTCTTGCCTCTTTCCAGCCACTGTTCGACGAAACAGTCATACAATCCCACGCGAGTGACACGAGCAGCCGACAACTGTTGGCTTGGATCGACCATGCGTGGCAACACCTCCAACGATAAAGTCATCAAGAAAGGATTCTTGACAAGATCTCTGAGGCTCGGTATGAGTTCCAGTGCGTTCTTGTAGTCTTCCGTTTGCCATAGAGGCTGGTGGAGCAACACGTATTGGTGGATATACGAATGGACCTGGTCGATCGAAAATGGACAGATAACGGCTTCTTGGAACAACGGCGAATCTGACCGCTTATTACGGTCTCCTGGCTGGAACCTGTCCCGATAGTCATCTCCAAGGTATTCACTGCGGCAACTTATCACCATCTGAGCGTCCCATCCTCCATTCTGGTTCAGTTCGTTGCTCATATACAAGTTGTGTGTTTGCTGACTCTCATCGTACCCATCACAGATTAGGATAAACTTGCGATGGTATTTCAATTCTCGGATCTGAGGCTCTGTGAGATCGTTCTTCCGCAACTGTTTGGCGATCATGTCATGTTCTGGTTTGTCAATGGCTGGCAAGCTGATATAGAGAGGGATCCGATCATTCTTGTTCCTGTAAGATTGCCACAGTTCATACTCGAGTTCACGGCTGAATGTGGATTTGCCGGCACCAGAGTCTCCTAGCAAGAGGAACACTTTTTGGTCGCCCTCCAGGAACTCCTTGACTTTTTCCATCAATGGGAATTGTGAATCTTCAAGAGAGCGAATTTTTGGCATTGCTTGAGGTGGGATGTACACGGCCTCGCCTCGTTCCTTTGTACGCTGCTTTCTCAGAAGACGTAGACTTCCATCGACATCTAGCCTATTCTGGGCACGATCGAGTAATGACGGCGATGCGAGTTCCGGTAGTGAGACCTTCAATGGATAGGATATGATCCTGCTCTCTCTACATGCCCGGTATAGAGCCTGCTTTTTAGTATCTCCATTGGCTGCCAGGTCTTGAAGAAGTGTTTCAACAACAGCGGTATGTACTAGATAGACACAGGATGAGATACGACATCCAGTTAGTTCATGACCCGGCTTGATGAGATATCGAGATTACTGCAGCCTGAAAGACACGACGTACCATTCGCCGGTGAAGAGGCCAACTGCATGAGAATGCTGATAATCCATTGCTTGACATTCGATTGCTGACCCCACACTGCATCGTTCTGATAGATCTCTCCAAGAAATGAAACGGCGCTTCGACGAACATCTGCATCCCACATTGGATTGCCTGCTATCTCCCCTAGCCGTTGACACACACCCCACTGAAATGCCGGATCCCGTCTACAAGGCGCTTTACAGACGAGTTCCTTGAACGTGGCTAACTCTCCGTCTCGGATCAAAGCATCCGCTCCTCGTAGTGCCGAATACCAATCGCGCTTCCGCTCAAAACTGAATCCTTCCTTGAGGCAATCCATGAGCCGCTGTCCGCTCTCGTTCAGTGAGATCACATCATCATACGCCGTTTTGACCATATCGACAACCTCGGATCCTCCTTCAAATCCATTCCGTAAATCTCCTAGTCCTTCGACGAACTTGATCAGATCCAGACCCTTCACAGCACTCACAAGTCCTAAGACGCCCTGGATCACTTTTCCTGAGCGTCGCATCGCTGCTTGCCATGTTGTTTCGTTATCTGGGACGCAGAGCAGAGCTTGATAGGCGTATGCTCCTTGGTAGACCAAGTACGGATCTGAACTACTTTTCAGCTCCTTCAAATACGACGAGAGTGGCTCGTGCAGTGTCTTCCGATCCAGATCCGTGACATTGGTATCGGCCATGGCATCCAGTACGTGTGAAACAGCCAGTGTCAATTGGTACATGTGTTGCTTTGATTGCTGATGGGTATCTCTCAGGCGGGTACTAAGAAGTCTGAGTACCTTGACAAGGTCATCGGCGTCGAGATAACCTGGGCTACCATCCTTTATCAATTGAGCAATCCCTTCCAGTTGATGAACGTTCAGCAGCCCTGACTGATCAATCCCTGAGTAGAGCTCTCGGAGTAGTTCCCGGTATGTATCTTTGTTGAGGATAGGTGCCAGGTACACAACTTCAGTGACGATCTTGGCATCTTTGATTTCATCTCGCTTGTAAGCTCTGACAACGTCTGTAGTCATCCCATGGAGTCGTTCCTGCTCTTCGATGTCCTTTTCGACAGCCTGCAACCACTGGTAAGCAACTGGATCCAGTGTGACACCTGGCATTTGAGAAGCCTGCAGGAGACCGAGACAGCACACCAGCTGTGGTGTACTGCTGAGGCGTTCATCTGGTTCCGGTAGTTTGACATCCATGGTAGGAGGTTGCAAGTTCATCGGGAAGATGTGCGGGTCGATGGTAATGATACCGCGACCTTGTTTCCATGGATTAGGGGAAGGAACATTCACTGATCCAAGGGTAGACGGACTGCCAGACTGGAAAGTTAACGCGAGCCGACCTGGATGATGAGCACTCCCTCTAGTGAGTATTGGTTGTATTGATCCATGGAAGTGTGTATTAGCACGCCATTCTGGAGGATATTCCGAGTGTGATTTGTGTACGAGGGCGTGTCGAATTGGAGGCACAGTCAATAGCTTTTTTTCAACTCTTGCTTACCCCCATTTCGCTCCCTTCTTGCTGATAGCATGTGCCACATCTGGATGTCCTTTATGTTCCAGAAGTTTGTTAAGATCGACATAAGCGGTGGCTATGCCATCGCGCATAGCTTGGTACTCAGTGTCCCCTGGCTGGATGTGAAGCTTTTTGCTGGCGCTCTTCGCCTGAGATAAGGCAGCTTCAGCCTCATGGCACAAAACGAGTGCAATATCGTGATCGACAGCCTTGTACGCATTCTCCAGGTACAGGTTACTGAGCTCTAGTGCTTGCTTTATCGAGAGTGCACTCAGATGCGACGGGACGACACTGCCAAACACCATTGTTCGTTGTTCCTGTGATTTTGCAACAAGAACATTGGCGTTAGAAAACATCCTCGTTAGAGCGGGCTCTCAAACAGTGCACTTGCACATACTTGGTTGGGATATTTGGCTGTATTGAAGGGAAGGTGAAGGGCCTTACTTTTGGTATCCAGTTGGTTCTCTTGAATGGCCGTGGTAATCCTCTGTTTTGTCTCTTCTAATGGGCTTTGAAATGATGTATGGATGTTGCGTTGTGTGTGAGTGAAGCCATGTTGTACACCATACTAACTACACTTGTAAGGGGGCAGTTGAGATCGATCGGGTGTTGTGTTGGTGTATTCGTCGTCGTTGATGTCACTGACAGCTGGCCTGGGGCAACAAACACTGTGTGCGGCAATATCGGGTTCCGCTCTAGTGGAAACTGGCACATATACTGTGGGTGTATCGTGTAAGAGCCCAAGAGTGTGTGCCATAGAGAGTTGTGAAGTGTACCAGTACCTCTGTTGTGAACGGTGGGCGGTGGCGAAGTGAAGAGAGTGGAAGAGAAGAGTGGGAAGAAAGAGGCGGAGCGATGTTTGAAAAAACCGTTTGAGAGTCACTTTTCCGAACAGCCCCATTTGTTTTTGTGTCACCCAACTTTCAGCAGCACTTTGAGCCGCCCCCCAACTCATGCTCGGTTTCTTGGCTCCAAGTGAGAGCTACTACACTTGTGGAAGCACATTCATACCAGCCATGCCAACCGGCTTTGCCCTCTGGTTCACCTACTGACTGCATGGGCCCAACTCTACTAGGAATCAGATACAGCGAGGACATGGATACAGCATTCAATTTTGTACACTCTCACGACAACCCTCATAGTAATCAAGCGTTGCTTCTCGTTTCGGTTGTGAGAGTGAACCCTTATGAAGGCATACAACCTTCAGCCAGGACGACGGCGATCTCGCAAGTAGCAACAGATTCTCGCTGCAGATGCTAGTATTCAACAGGGCGTCTGTATGGCACAACAAGGACATTCCTATGAGGAATCCTGGACCCCCGATCAATCTTCGAGTGTTTAACATTCCTTGCGGCATTCTCGTCCTCTTGTTTAAAGCCCGGATGCTCTCTATTTGCCTGGGCTGGCGATGGAGACGGAGATAGAAATTGGCTTGCTACCAGCCAGGACTGAAGATTGGCGGTATGAACTTTGACGGATCCAATCAACGGCCGCAGCCACATCCTGACCTTTCTCCTTTGCGACATTCCATTGTGTGGATGCTAACGGCCGTTGTGTATCCAGAGCGCTTCTTACAGACTCCATGTTCAGTTTTTAGACGCTTGCGATAACTGACCGTTGATCCAAGCAAAAGCGACTCATCTCCTTGATATCCTCTCAATAGCAATGTTATACCTCATACCCGGGGCCTTTATTTCATCGCCATTGCCTATGGTCGTTCCCGCCGATGCTTTTCACCAGACACCTCTGCCAAGACAGAGTCTGTCAGGATGAATGTTCTGACTGCGACGTTCAACTTGCGTGGCTGTTGGAGAATGGGGACCCGTTCCATGCCAGTGATGTCTTTTCTTTCTTTCTTTTTTAGCGCATGGTTGCCATGTTGGGTCGCAACTGTCGTTTTGAGACTGACAGGCTCTCTGTCGTTCTGGCTCTCGGCCACTCATCATGTTGCTGGTGTGTTATCGTG
>Ga0247824_10001305_pt1 | contig 13468 bp, 10 predicted proteins | sample 13C_PalmiticAcid_FD_194412 | JGI IMG/M metagenome (GOLD analysis project Ga0247824, IMG submission 194412) | Soil microbial communities from agricultural site in Penn Yan, New York, United States - 13C_PalmiticAcid_Day48 | ecosystem: Environmental > Terrestrial > Soil > Agricultural land...
CGTCAGCTGTGCTCCCTCCGGACACGCGTGTGACGCCCGCGCCGGCAGGCGCCCAGTTGCCATCTCGGAGATGACGACGCCAAGACTCCAGACGTCGGTGGCAGCGTCGACCGCGAGGCCCTGGCGCTGCTCTGGAGACATATAACCCGTCGTCCCGATCACCACGCCTGCACCTCCGGTGGACGGAAGGTCGATACCTGTCCTCCTGGCGATGCCGAAGTCCAGGATCTTGACAATGCCGTCAGCGCGCAGCATCACGTTGTCCGGCTTGATGTCGCGGTGCACGACGCCCGCTTCGTGTGCGGCCGCCAGGCCGTCGGCGATCTGGAGTGCGATATCGACAAGCTGGGGTACGGGAATCGGTCCCTGCTTCAACCGCTCACGCAGTGTGAAACCGTCGACGTACTCGGCGGCGATGAACCTCGTCTCCTCGTGTTCGCCGATCTCGTAGATCGTGAGGATGTTGGGATGATTGAGAGACGACGCGGCGAGTGCTTCCTGCCGGAACGCAGCAATCCAGTCAGGGTCGACCAGGTCGGGTCGAAGCACCTTGAGGGCGACCTTGCGCGCCAGCCTGCTGTCGTGCGCGAGGTGCACGTAGCCCATTCCGCCGGCGCCGAGCGGGCGCAGGATTTCGTACGAGCCGATCCTGTCGGAGGATCGGTGTGCGCCCGGATCCTGCTGTGCGGCGATGGCCCGAGCTGTAAGTTCCATCGCGGAATACTGAGTAAACGCGGCCGGACGCTCGTCGTACTCCAGCAGCGCTTCGACCTCCGCGATCAGGTCAGTATCCCCGTCAGCTTCCGACCGGACGAACGGCGCCCGATCGCACGCTGGCTGCTCCAGCGCGGCGTGATAGATCCGCTCGATGCGAGTCCAGCGGTCGCCGGTCATCTCGGCTCGGCTTCGGTGAGCCATCGCAGCAGCCAGGCCTTGGCGAGCCGGCAGTCCCGTTTCACCGTCTCAGGCGAGACCTCGAGAACCACTGCGGTCTCTTCGATCGACAGACCGCCGAAGAACCGCAGCTCGATGGCCCGGCTCTTACGCGCGTCGACCCCGGCGAGCGCATTCAGCGCGTCATCGAGCGCGACCAGGTCCTGGTCCGGCGCGTCGGCGACGAGCAGCGCCTCGTCCAGTGGGACGCGGCGCTCTCCGCCACCGCGCTTCCGATAACCGCGCTCGCGCGCGAAGTCGACCAGAACCCTCCGCATCACCCGCGCGGAAATGCCAAAGAAGTGTGCACGGTCCTGCCAGTTGACAGCGGACGACTCCACCAGACGGATGTACGCCTCGTGGATGAGGGCGGTGGTCTGCAGTGTGTGGCCGACACGCTCGCGCCTCATATAGCGCTTGGCGAGGCGCCGCAGCTCGGAGTGGACAAGTGGCACTAGACGATCGAGCGCAGTCTGATCGCCGGCACTCCAGGCTTGGAGCAACGCCGTCACGCGGGGCGCCGTTGACGTGGGCACGGCTGTTCCCTGAAACCACCCGATCGGATCAAGAAAGCGAGGCCAGCTGCCGCCGGCCGCCGGCTGATTATAGCCGCGCCTTGGCGTTACCCGTTTCGACGCGAATTCCCGCATTCACTCGCTGCAGGCCGCCGCCGATACGGCTGCCCCAACCGGCTGCCATGGGGCTGGATCAGGCCTTTCGGCGGCCGGTCGCCCTTTCCAAGAGGAGACGACATGCAGGCAATTACAGAATTGGTCAGGACCAGCAGATTGAGCGGCACGATCGGAGTCCGCCTGGCCGCAACTTTCGCGGCGAGTGCGCTCACTCTCGCCTGCAGCCAGACGCCGACGAGCCCATCGAATCCCCGCGCGGCGGAGGGTGGACTGTCGCCGTCGCTTTCGAGCGCGCAGGGGACCGACAAGACCTGGCAGGAGTACGCGGCGCACGGCTGGAACTGCCGCACGCCGAACAACGGCCCGGTGACCGTGTGTAGCCCTCCCGGCCAGCCCCTTCCGGTCGTAGCCTTCCCGCCAGCTACACCACCGGAGGACCGACCGCCGACGGTGTTGCTGAAGCGCTGGAGGGACGGCGTGTTCGAGGCAAACGTGCTGTTGATACGGCCCGAGATCTACAACGGCCAGATATGCGAGTCCACAGGCCTGGCGTTTACCTACGCCGGCGTCCTTGGGTACTTCGAGTGTGCACACTGACCGTGCGGAGCTGATCGGATTCGAGTGGTGCGCGGGGAGCTCTCCGCGCGCCGCGCTTTCGATTCCGACGGCGTCGCTTCTGGCTTCACGGCTTCAGGAGGACCCTGGCTTCCCCGCGTAGAGCACGTGGGTGCCGCTGCGGCGAAAACCGAGCATCTCCAAAGAATCTTCCGAGAAGTCAGTAGGGTGAACCTTTGGGAACCGGAAGGTACTTATGCCACTGGCGCGTACTCGAGAGAGCAGCTGATTCAGACGGGCTCCTCCATCCTCGACCAACGTCCGCAGCGACACGATCTCGCCATGCTTCATATAAAGAAGGTAGGCCTCGATTTGCTCGTCGGAGGCGACGCCGAGTCCTGCGATGTCGTCCTTCCTGGCAGTGAGTGTCTCCACCGAGCGCTCCCAGCACGTCTGCGGGTGATCCTCGCCAAGTAGCCCATTGGCCGTGAGGTCGTCGACAGAGACCGGAATCACGAATCCGCGGTCGTGATCACCCGACATTCCGCCCCGTGCTTGATGCTCGTCATTCTCCAGGACGTAATCGGTGAGGACCGCTTCCATGGAGTATCCACTTGCGCCGAACAGTTCGCGGGCGGCGGCGAGAGTTTCGGGAACTTCGGCGACGATCCGCGGCGGGCCAAGAATCGCGAGCTTCGAGCCGAGCGACTCCAGCAGGTGATGCCCGTGCCCCTGTCGACGATGATCGGGATGGACGGCGATCTTGTGGACGAGCGTTCCCGACGGCCGCTTGGCGCCGATCAGGACACCGATCGGGTCGGAGCCCGAGAACGCAACCATGCAGCTGCTGCACCAGACCTGAAGGTCGCGGATCGACCGCTTGAACGCGGCCGTCGTCATCAGAGGCTCGTCGGGAAAGTACGGCGCCCAGCAGCGATTCAGCGCCTCGACGAGCAGGCCGATGTCATCGGTCCGACAAAAACGGTACGACGACATGAGTTATGGAAGATGGACCTGATCCATCTGCCATCTTCCATCTTCAGGCGTCAGTCCCTGGCGCCGTAATCGGACTTACCTCATTGAGGTTGTGCTTCGCGGGGATCGATTTCGGACCCTCGTAGGTCGCGATCATCTCCGCCATCATCTTCTTGCCCATCTCGATCCCGTCTTCGACGAGTGCGAGATCGATCGTCGTCGCCGTGCGCTCGCGCGCGAGCTCCTCGATCCGCTCCTGCGTCTTGTTGCGCATGAAGCCCGCCGGCACGCGCATGATCCGCTGCGCGGCGTCGGCCGTCCACTCGAAGGTCGAGATGAGCGGGTTCTTCTTGTCGTCCCGAGCGATCAGCTTGACGCCGTCAGGCGTCCCCGCCGGAGCGGAGCGGGGCGATGGGGTCCCCGCGAGCGACGGCGATGGGGGGTCCGGCGGGGCGAAGCCCCCCGGGTTGATGTTGATATCGAGCGGCGTACCGGTTTCCTCTTCGATCACCCCGCGGGCGAACACCAGCGTGATCGCGTCGAGCTTCATCATCCGCGCGCGCTTCTCGACCCGCGCCTTGACGCGGCGGCGCTGGTAGGCGTTCTTCATGCTCCAGAGGCCCTTTCTGGCGTCCTCGGACCAGCGCAGCTTGCGGCCGTCGTACGTGGTCTCTTCCTCGAGCCCCCCCTCCACTGCGGCGATCTTTTCGATCATCTCCTGCGAGATCACGTCGAAATCCGTGCCACCGCAGACGGTGCACTTGACGGCGCCGCTCTGCGTCGCCGCGACGCCGCACGCCCGGCACATCGACACGGGGCCGGACTTCGCCCGCTCGAGCGCCACCGCTTCGGCCAGCGCTTTGGTCGCGGCCGAGGCGCTCTTCGGCATGAATCGATCCATCGCTTCGTCGATCACGGCGCTGGTGATCACGGAATGCCCCTTCTCGAGCGCCAGGCGGAGGACTCCGGTGCGCGCGATCCCCTTGACCTGTTCGGGCACGTGCGTCATTCGCGCCTCGGCCTCGGGCGTCCAGCGGACGGTCTCTTCGGCGCGAACGTCGAGCCGGGGCACCTCGACGCGCGTGGAGAGCAGGACATCGCAGGGCGCGCCGCGGAGCACGTTCTCGGCGTTGCTGCCCAGCCCCGTTTCATCCTTCGGGCTGTGGACGCCGATACGGCCCATCACGATGAGCCACGGATTCGTCTTCCGCGCGTGATCGAGGATCTTCTGGAACGGCTTGCCGTCGAGGAGCGTCTTCTTGATCTCGACGCCCGCCTCGTTCCCCATCCGCTCGCCGATTTCGAGATGTGATTGATAAATCTGCGCCAGCCCCGTGTCGATGATCTCTTCGTGGAGCTGATTCTGCTCCTCGAAGCGGAACACCTTCGCCGCCTGCTCGGTCAGGACGTTGACGATGCCGTTGAAGACGGAGTAGTGCAGATACGGATCGTAGACGGCGATCGCTTCGACCTTTTTGCCAAATGTCCGGGCCAGATCGATCGCGGTCATGAGCGAGCCGAACGACTGAGGGCTGCCATCGACGCCGACAAGGATCGTGTCGCGCTCCGCCTCGCCAGGCTCGGGGACGTGCTTGACGACCCAGACATCGCGGTCCGACTGGCGGGCGACGCGTTCGCAGACCGAGCCGATCACGCTGTCTCGCGCGCGCCCGATCCCCAGGGCGCCTATGACCACGAGGTCGTGCGGTGAGCCGGCGAGATCCTTGAGGATCTCCGCGTGATGCTTGCCGTCCATCATCCGCGGCTCGAACGCAAGCCCGGATTCCGCGCACAGGCGCGACATGCCATCGAGATAGCTGTCGGAAATGAGCTTGAGCCCCATCGTGATGAGGCTGTCGTGGATCTTTCGCTGGCGCTCCAGCTCCACTTCGTCGATGTACTCCTCGGGCAGCGTGTACTCCATCTGCCGGAAGCGATAGTCGTGCAGTTTGGCCGCGTAGACGTGGCAGCCGACCAGTTTCGAGGAATACGCCTTGCCCAACCCCATCGCGCACGCGACGGCGCGGTTCGAATGGTCGGAGTTATCGACGGGAACGTAGATGCTCTTATACATAAATCCTCAACTTCCAACTACCAACTGCCAACTTCCAATCGTCCCCTTTGGGAGTTGGATTTTGGGAGTTGGGAGTTGACATCTCTCTATCTCACCAGTGCTCACACGCTTGTCGCCGGATGTCGTGCCGGCTCCCGGCCGTTGTCGTCGCGCGCGCGAGAGGCGTAACGCCAGCGTACCCAACCGATCAAGACGAGTTCGAAGACCAGGATGAACACACCCGTCTGGATCATCGGGCCGACGGCGGAGGGGACGTTTTCGGGCTCGACGTAGACTGACTGCCACACCGTGAGACCTCGCCGATTGCCGCGCTCACGCGCGAGTCCGTCCCACAGCGACAAGGCGATCGGCATGAATTGCCCGGGAGTAAACGCCGAGCTCGACGAGCGCAGCGGCCGCTTGAAGATCACCGACCATTCTCCCTGATCGTAATTGGCAACACCCGTGATGTCGCCAGCGTCGTTCACCGTGATGTCCTTGCTGCCACGTCCCGTGAACTGAAGCGGTTCCGGGCGGGCGAGATCGAAGAACCACAAATCGACCGAGTTCTGCCCGTCGCCGAAGATGAAATACGGCTTCCGGGCGCCGCTCGGCACCTGCGAAGGGATCTGGATCGCGACGGCGTCGGAGAACTCGGATGTCGGAGCGGAAGGCGCGGCGGCCTCCGCAAACGGATCCTGAACCTCCGCCGGCTTCTGCGCTTGGCCGGCCGGCGCCGCAACAGTTGCGTCCGCGAAGGGATCCTGCGCGTTGGCGGCATTACCGCCGCTCGTCGCGGGTGCGGTCGTCTCTTCCTCCTCCTCAGGCGGCACGGGAAGGGACGGGCCGTTCTTCCCGGTCTTATCGGCCGTCGCGTCGTGCCAGCGAACGAGGAGCGCGATCGACTCGGCGTCGTAGATTGCCTGCACCGTGGCGGAACTCGCGGAAGGATGGAAGGCGCGGCCCGGCTCCGTGATCTGCCCGATGATCGGCAACCGGGCCACAGGAGCAGACTCGAAACTGGAGACGCCGTTTTTCAGATCGATCGGATCCTCAACGTGCCTGGCGATGACGAGGTTCGTATAGCGAGGCCCGTCCGTGCCCGACAGAGAGACGATGAAGTCTGTAATGGCCCATCGTTCTTCCGGCTTCAGCGCGTCGACGAACCCCGGCATGGGCGTGCCGTTGAAGCCCGTGCTCATCGTTCTGAAGATGTCCTCGCGCGACGAACCTCCGCGGAAGGTCCAGCTCTGCGTCAGGTCTGCCGGGCGTATCGGGTGGCCGAGGTCGTCCACGAGGGTTGGAGCCGAGGGCCCGTCAGCACGGCCCAGCGTACCGTGGCACTTGATGCATCCGGTCTCCGCGTAGAGCTTCTTGCCTAATTCGGCCGATTCGTTCGTGAATTTCGGCGCACTCGGCAGCGGGACGGGCTTCGCGGCATTCTCGGGATTGGAGAAGTCCGGTGAGAAGGTCGTAATGAAGTACGCAAGATCCGAGACTTGCTGCTCGGTGAAGTCGGGCCAGGCCGGCATCGACGTGTAGGGCATGCCGCGCCTGATGATGTTGACGAGATCCTGATGGGTCGGGAGCGATCCTGTCGGCGTCGTGCGCACCTTGAACTTCCCGGTTGTGAAGTTGCGGGGCTTGGGCAGGAGATGCGAGCTCGCATAGCCCTCTCCATCCCCTTTCTCGCCGTGGCACTGCGAGCAGTATTTGAGATAGAGCTGCTTGCCCGACTCCCGCTGCGCCTCGGTCCCGAGGTCGGGTCCCTGCGCGCGCACCGGTCCCCTCGTCGCGAAAGCGATGGAAGCGATCAGGACGACGACACTTCCGCACAAGATTCGACGGCCAGTCATTTGTGCCCGGCCTCGCGGGCGCGGGGTCTCTGACCCGTGAAATCGTAGAGAAAGAGGATCGCCTCCCACATCTCTTCTTCCTTCAGGAAATTCTCCCAGGCCGGCATGGCCGTATCCCAGGGGCCTCCTTCTTCGGGCAGCCCGGGGCCTCCCTTCGATACTCGCCAGAGCAGAAATGTGTCGCGCAGATTCGCGATCGTTCCCTTGTCGGCAAAGTTGGTCGGGATCGGATCAAGGCCGTGCGCGAACATGCCGTTTCCGGTCAGGTTGTCGCCGTGGCAGAAGACGCAGTTCTGGTAGTAGATGCGGCGCCCGTTCTCGACATGTTTTCGGAATTCTGCCGGATCCGACGTCTCGAGATGCAGGAAGGGGTTCTCCTCGGCATTGAGATCGATCTTCTTGTCGTGCAGCGTGATCTCCGACGGAGACGCAGGATGAACCGTCCGCGAGAAGAGCGGCGGCTCGATGGGCACGCTCATTCGAACGTAGACATTCGCGGCTGCGAGCGCCGGAATCGCGACGACCGTCGCGGCGAGGAGCGCGGTGTACCGCTTGTCAGTCATGAAACGGACGAGCGGTCCTGACACTTCTTCACGGCGTTCCTGACTGGACGACACGTACGCCAGGATGGCGATCGAGATGATCCCCATGTAGAGCGTGACGACAGAGGCGGGAATCGGCGCAGTGAATCCGAAGCGGAGGACGACGTAGATTCCGATCCACCAGGCGCCGGCCCACAGCAACAGACTGGCCCGACGTAAGCGAAGGACCACGAACACGGCGATCACGCCGAGAACGATCGGAAGGTTCATCGTGTTCCTCCGTCACCCTTCTTGGGAGTGGCAGGAGCCGGCGGTGCGGCGGGCGCACCGCCCGGAGCCGGAGTAGCCGCAGGAGCAGGCGCCGCTCCCGGTGTGGCCGCCGGGGCGGTGAGGTAGCGATGGGTCGTCTGGAGTGTCACCGTCGGCGTGCCGCCGAGCGACTGAAGGTATGCCATCACGCAGAGGATCTCCTGATCGGTGAGGCCGATCGGAGGTTTGTTGATGGCCGGCATGCCGGGATTGAACCCCGGCACGATGAACGCGTTCGGCTCGTACATCGTTTGCGCGAAGTACTCGATATCACTCAGGCCCGGCACGCGGGTCTGTGCGCGGACGGCGACTCCATCGAGATCCGGGAAGCGAAGCGCTCCGGACTTGCCGATGGTGTGGCAGGTAGAACAGAGGCCCTTGCCCTGGACGATCTCACGGCCAACCTGGACCATGTCGGCGGTGGTCAGGTCGGCTCTCAGGACGGTCTCCTTGGGAGGCTGAACTTCTTTCTGCGGCACCATCTGGCCGACGTACCCATAAAACGCTGTCGTGGCGAAGACGAGTGCGCCGATCCGGACGATGTGCGGAATCGTCATCACGTCCTCTCGGCTTCACCGGCGTCTGCAGTGAGCAGAGGCGCATGGGGGACGTCACTGGTCCGCCGTTCGAAATCGGGCCGGTCGTGCAGACTCGTGATCCAGAACACGAACCCGATCAGGATGAAGAACAAAAGCACGGTCACCGAGACCACCTGCGTCGCGAAGCCCAGTGTGGGCGTGAACGCGTCAACCGAGTTGTCGCGAATGACGCCGTAGACGTGCCAGTGCTGGCGGAGTCCCGACCGAACATAACCCATGAGCCCCATGAGCCAGGTGAAGGTCACCGCAATGAAGATGAGAACATACTGCGATACCGCAGGGATGTTTCCCCAGCGCACCTCACCGGTTCTGCTCGCATGGCGGAAGAGGAAAACGTCGATGATGGTGATCGACACCATCGCGAGCAGAACCGAGCCGACCTGGGGCACGGAGAGGCCGATCCTGACGCTGGCCTCAACGAAGTACCCGTAGACACCCAGGAAGATGACGAATATCGCGGCGCCGGCGAAGATGGCGAGCTGCGCCGCATGGCCCGCCTTCGCCCAGGCCACCGTTGCGATCTTCCCCGTCCTCCGATAAAGGAGGAAGCTCATGAAGGTCGTGAGGATCAGGATGTTCACAGCGGTGTTCTTCGCCGACATGACACCGAGGAATCCCAGGATCGGGTGCGACGACCCTCCCATCGCCCGGACTTCCGAAACCGTCGCGATGATCGATCGCGGCGTCGCCCACACCATGAAGCACAGCACGATTCCGGCGAGCAGGTACTTGATGAAACGCTGAAGCGGCTGCTGCCCCTCCACCCGCCCCATCCCGAGCCACAGGTAGTAATTGGCGGCGAGGAACAGATTCCCGATCAGCACGGCCTGGATGATGAAAAGCCACGAGAAGGCCCCGCCCATCATCGTGAGTCCGAGCGTCTGTGAGTACGCGTAGATCTCCTTCGCGAGCCAGTAACCGGCGAACGGGAGCGGAAGGAACGCGCTGATCGCGACGAAATTGCCGATGTATCCCATCCAGTCGTAGTGCGCCCGCTCCTCGTCGGTCGTCGACTGCAGAAATTTGAACGCGGCGTACGCCGAGGCGATCGAACCGCCGAACGCGATGTTGGCGATGATTCGATGGACGTTGATCGGCATCCACGTGAAGTTGTAGACCGCCTCCCAGACGGAGATCACCGCCCCCGTGTCCGAGATCCCGCGCGGCGACATCATGAACGTCAGCCAGGAATTGGCGATCAACATGATCGCCGTGCCCACGAGGTTGAGGCTGAGCCCCAGGCCAAGATGAACGAGTGGATGGAACTTCCCCCAGCCGTAGTAATAGGTGTAGAGAAAGAAGGCCTCGAAGAAGAAGAGCAGCACGTACGGCAGAAACGTCGGGGAGAACACGCTCATCAGGTAGTTCGTGAACTTCGGATACAGGATGATGAGCATGAACGTCAGGAACGCGCCGAAGGTCGCCGTCAGCGAGAACGAGACGGAGAGGAGCTTCGTGAACTCGTGCGCGAGGCGATCGTATCGGCGATCACCGGTTTTGTAGCCGATCACCTCGATGATGAAGGCGAAGAGTGGAACGGCAAGAACGAAGGCCGCGAAGAGGAGATGAAGCTGCGCGACCATCCAGATGGCCACGCGACTCCCGACGACGGGGAACGTCCGATACTCCGCTTCGGCGTAGGGCTTCGCCTTGGCCTTGCTCTCTGCGTCTGCTTTCTCGGCCGACAGTCCCTCCGCGCGAGGCGTCGGGTCGACCGTCGCGGCAGGAGCGCGGTACGGGTCCTTGTACTCGTTCCGGCTGGCGAGACCGGCGGCCATCCACACGGCCCCGATGAACATCAGGATGCCGACGACGGGACCGAGAAGGATCAGCAGCTTGCGGTTCGTCGCGCCGTTCATCACGCCGTTCGCCAAGATCCCCCCTTCACTTTACGTCCCCGGGCTTAGGCGCTGGCTTGTCCGCGGTAGCCTTATCGGAGGCGGGCTTGTCCGCCGTCCCATCTGCGGAGGCGGACGCGGCCGCGGCGCGTGCCAGCCGCTCTCGCTGGAGTTCTCGCACGTGGGTGATGATTGCCCATCTATCCGCAGGAGGGATCGGCCAGCGGTACCCGGACATCAGCCCGAACCCGTTGGTGATGACATCGAAGATCTGCCCGTCGGAGTACTTCAGGATCTTCTCCTGGTGGAAGGAAGCGGTCGGCACGTTGCCTCGCTGGAACAGGATCCCTTTGCCGTCGCCACGCGCGTCGTGACAAGGCTGGCAATAGATCGCGTAACGCTGGCGGCCACGCTCGCGCACCGCGTCGTCCACGGTGACCGGCATCGTCGCGACGAATTGCCCGTCTGCTCCCTTTCCGGTGAAGAAAGCGGCGTCTTCCTTCAGCCCGTCGATCGCGACCGTGCCCGGAACCGGTTCCCGCATCGACGCGCCGTTGTAGAAGAACGTGCTGGCCGCCTGGGCACGGACCTTCGGTTGATCATCCATGCTCGGGTTGAGATGGATCGGAGGACGGCTCGACGTGCAGCCGCGCGCGCAGCCGCTGGCGACAACAACCGAGGTGAGCGCGACTGCGCCCAGGAGGCGCCGTGCCCGTGGGGTCATGCAACGCCCTCGTCGCTCGACCCTGCTCGCGACGACCCTGAGCGTGTCGAAGGGTCGAGGTCGGGGTTCGGATTACGCACCTTGGCAAGATAGGTTGTCCGCGGCTTGGTGTTCAGCTCGTCGAGGAGCGCGTAGTTGCGCGGGTCCGCCTTCGCCTTCGCCACCCGGCTCGACCCGTCGCGAAGATCCCCGAACTCGATCGCCGAGGCCGGACACGCCTGCTGACAGGCCGTCTTCACGTCGCCGTCGTGAACCGCGCGCCCGGCGAGCTTCGCATCGATCTTCGTCCGATTGATCCGCTGCGTGCAGTAGGTGCACTTCTCCATGACGCCGCGCGCACGAACCGTGACGTCCGGGTTCATCCCGAGCTGAAGGATCGAAGGCGTGTCCTTGGTGAAGTTGAAGAAGTTGAAGCGGCGCACCTTGTAGGGACAGTTGTTCGAACAGTAGCGCGTGCCGATGCACCGGTTGTAGACCATCACGTTGAGGCCCTGCGCGTCGTGAACCGTTGCGGCCACGGGGCAGACCTGCTCGCAGGGCGCGTCCTCGCAGTGCATGCAGGGCACCGGCTGGAACACGACCTCCGGACCGCCGGAGGGCTCACCGGAGAAGTACCGATCGACCCGGATCCAGTGCATCTCGCGCCCTTTCGCGACCTGGACCTTGCCGACGACCGGCACGTTGTTCTCGCTCTGGCAGGCCACCATGCACGCGTTGCAGCCAATGCATGTGTTCAAGTCGATCGTCATTCCCCACTGCTGCCCCTGATCGTAGGTGTGCTCCTTCCACAGCGAGAAGTGATGCGGTTCCTCCTCGAAAACGCCAGGTGCCTCCGGGACACGTCCCTCTTTCCCGGCGTGTGGGGCTTCCGCGACGTGCGCGCCCTCAGCTTGCGCTGGCGACGACGCCTCTGCCGCTCGAAGCTCGGAGAGCGTGGACTCGCGAACGATCGGCCGCCCTTCCATGCTGCCGTGCTCCTGGGTCGCCGAGAGCGGGTGCTTGCGTCCGAGCCTGGTAAGGGTGACGCCGCTGGCGAAGCCCGATGCCTGTGAGCCTCTCAGCGTGAACGTATCGAACCCGACGCCAGACCCCACACGTCCCGCGTGCGCACGGCCGTAGCCAAGAGTCAGGGCGACAACGCCGTCGGCCATGCCGGGGACGATCCAGGCAGGCAGTTCGAGCGAGCGGCCCGCGTGATCGAGACGCACGACGTCGCCGCCCGTGAGACCGAGCGTCTCCGCGGTCTTCGGGCTCACGAGCGCGGGGTTGTCCCACGTCAGCTTCGTGAGGGGATCGGGAAGCTCCTGCAGCCATCCGTCGTTCGCAAACCGGCCGTCGTGCAGCGACGGCGATGGAAGGAACACGACCTCCAGCGCACCCGCAGATCCCGCCGCAGCCTGTGGGGACGCACCGTCAACGATCGTCCGACCGAGTTCCGCATACGGCTCCCCTTTTAGACCAGGAGCGACTTCGGGAAGCTCGCTCCCGGAAAGAAGCCCGTCGTGCAGGACGCGGTTCCATTTCCGGTCGAACTCGGCCTCACCCAGGATCGGTTTCCATGTTTCCCGCACCAGGTCGTAACCGGGACGGTCCTGGCCTCCAGCCATCAGCCCCAGCAGTTCAACGGGGCTGCGGCCGTCGAACAGGGGAAGAATCAGCGGCTGGACGACTCCCAACGTGCCGCCAACGGCGCGGGCGTCTCCCCACGATTCCAGGAAGTGAGCGCGCGGGATATGCCACTCGACCCTGGCGGATGTTTCGTCGACCGAGTGCCCGAGCGCGATCGTGTGAGGGACCTTCGACAGAGCGGACGCGAAGTCGAAATCGACGGGCGCATCGAACACCGGGTTGCCGCCGAGGACGACCAGCGTCTGCACAGTGCCCGCTTTCATCGCGGAGACGAGCGAGTCCAACGAGCTCACACTCGGAAGCGCCGCGTCTTTCGTTTCGTAATAGCTGACCGTCGCGCCTGTGTTGCCGAGAAACGCGTTGAGCGCGCACACGGCGGCGTGGACAGAGGCGGGCTGGCGTTCCCCAGCCACGATGACGCCCTTACCGCGGTTGGCCAGAAGATCCTTGGCGAGCGCGTCGATCCAGCGCGGGTCGACACCCGGAAGGGCGGCTCCCGCCAGACTCGCCGCTCCCCCCGCACCAAGGCGTGCAGCGAGCGTGGCGAGAAAGGGAGCGATCTGCCGGCTCTCGAGACGCAGCCGATGATCTGCCATCGCTCCCGTCAACGAGTAGACACCTTCTACCGAATACAGGCGGTTCATCGCTTGACCTGAGCCTGTCGCCCCTCGACCTTGCTCGGGGCGACCCTGAGGCTCGAGAAGGGTCGAAGCGGCTCCCGCGCGCCTTCCCTGTGCGAAGCCTCGCGCATGACGAACCATCTCTGGATCGGTGAGAAGCGGGTCCGCGTCGAGAGCGAGAATCACCGCGGCTCGATCGAGCC
>Ga0247824_10001306_pt1 | contig 13468 bp, 20 predicted proteins | sample 13C_PalmiticAcid_FD_194412 | JGI IMG/M metagenome (GOLD analysis project Ga0247824, IMG submission 194412) | Soil microbial communities from agricultural site in Penn Yan, New York, United States - 13C_PalmiticAcid_Day48 | ecosystem: Environmental > Terrestrial > Soil > Agricultural land...
TGGAGTCTCTTGATGCCGCCGGCCGGGGGGGACAGACCAGGTACCGGGACCCATCTCGAGTTGGAGTCAAAGCTTCGTGCTTGTCTGGTGCTTGGGGCCTGTCTTCTCTGGTTGCCTGGAGTCGGGGGTTCTTCGGGGAGGACTTTGTTGTTCGTGGCCGACCGCTTGGACAAGGACGGGCCCTACGGGGTGGTCCTGGTTGTCCTCTCTCCAGAAATGGTGGGAGGGCAACCCCTCTTTTCGGGGATAAGTGCCCTCTGTTTTCTGGTTGATGTTTATCTGCTAACCCGCGAATAGGAAAAGGATAAGTCGTCGTCCCACGGTTGACATTTGGCAAGTAGGTGGACGCTTTCACCCCATCCTCCTGGATCATCGCATCGAGACCTGATGCAGATATTGTTCCTTTTCGCCGTTCTTGAATGTATAAAACCTCGGTTCACCTTGACCGTACTAGAACCCCCACGACTCATTTCTTGTTCCCCCCCCTTTGGGACGGACTGCACCCCATAATGACTCCAATTCCCAACTCCTTAACCGCTCTGCAAGTCTCCACGAGCATGATACCACACGAAGCCTCAGCTCTCGCTAAACACAGTCCGAGAGTTGTCATTCACAACCTCCTTTCCCGCCAACAATCCCCCTTTCAGCTCTACAACCAACCCCTACTTAGGGCGCTCTGCAACTTCCTCCTAGCACATACGACCATATCTGCAAGAAAACTCGGGATCCCGTCCGCTCTCCCCTCGATAAACTTGCAAGAGCTCGACTAGTAGTTAGGTCGGTGACGACTAGCGAATCCCGAGTGTTGTATGTTCTTTTCTTCTTTTGCCTCATTTTTGCAATGCTGGTTCCGTTCTCTTGTTCTTGTCAAGACATGGCATGCGTGTGAAAAGAGCTTATGGGTTAGTTGGTGCCTTGGGGGGAGGGGGAGTGTTGTTGTCTCAAGTTGCGTGTTACTGGTTGGTTTGAGACCTCTTCCCAGCCAGATGGATTCCTGAGCTGACGACAACGTCCAAGACCATCCCACCATGGGTTGATGTTGAGTCTTCTGTGGTTCAGAATGCAACAGTCTGTGCAAAAGGCTCTTATTCTCAGAACTGGGGGGTGCCTTGGGGCTGCCCTTGAATCATGGAGAGCAGGCACAGAGCACGCAGACTGTGTAAGCGCACACAGTGTAGGTGGAAACCGTGGAAAGTGCCTGACCCACACTCGCACAGTGCATGAGGCCTGGTTTCCCTTCCTCGTGAGAGGCGAGGACCGGTCCCGTCCATTCCAGATGATCATTTGGAAAGTGTTTTTCCTTGGTTAGATCCCACGTGGCTGCCTAAATAAAACCGGAGCAAAGATTCCCTGGCACGAACGGTGCGTCCGTGAGGTGCCATTCATGTTTCCGTCCAGACACGGTAAACTTGCTTCCCGTCGATTGCACTGTCAAACCCAATCTGGGGGGACCCACAAGCGGTTCGTTTTGTTTTGACTCTCCCCAGCCTGTTTTAAATTTGGATTTGTAGGTAAGGGCGGACTCGTTCGAGAACAGGGTGCCGTTGACACAGCCGTGCCTCTTTGTGGCCGGGTGGGGGTTGCACCGGTGTTCCAGAAACGGGCCATGGGAAAACGGTTTTGGTCCATTGTTCCCTCCGAGAGAGATGTGATGTGGGGCCGGGCCAAGAGCGCCTGGTGTGATTGAGAGACGCTTGCGAAGTTAGCAGACCGGTGTAGAATTGTTGTGATTACTGGGTTACTTCATGCACTGGATTGAAGGGAGTTGTCGCCCTTGTTGCTTGCGGTGAGGTGAGACGATGCTGGTGGAGCCCACCGTTACGCTAGTCCCTCACTAACGCTAGCGCAGATCAGCGGGTTTCGGCACCCGGGCCTTACCGGGCCCTGCCGCGGTGATCAAAACGCTTCGAGAACAGCTTGGGCAGGGGGCCGTGCCGTGGAATGACACAGCCCCGCGGGGTAAGATAAGTGAGGTATCTCTGGGGGAAATAACCTGGTGTTTGTTTAGTGCCTTCTGTATTTTTGAGAAGGTTTTGATATTGGAGGAGCGGCGCATGATGCAAGAGGAGCATCTTGTTGCTGAGGTTGCGACTCTGTGTGCGCTAGCACTGCAGTCCGAACAGACCCTGACGGATGTTGCATTCCTGAGCGGCCACCTTGAGGTGATAACGGACAGGGGTGCCAAGAGTGCAGTGGCTCCAAGCCAGGAACACGACGAGAACCTGCCGGATCGTTCGTAACACGCGCACTTGTTCGTGTCGACTGGTCCGTCAGTTCTCACAACAAAAAGAAGATGCGGAAGGATTGCGCGGCAGCGCGGACAGGATCCGAGCGGGCAGATCCGGCTTACTGTGGGTACCTAGGCTCTGGCAGCTTTACACCTTACCTTCTGAAATGTGTCTGTTTAACACTTCTGGACACCTTCTTGGGGGTCAGTGTTCATCCACCTCTTTAGGCCCGTTCGTATCGAGTGGACGCCCATGCGGCGGCCTCTGCATGGGCCGCATCTTGCAGGCCGACGGGATCCGTCTGCCCGATAAGGCACGCTCTTTGGAAGCGACTTGGCAGACGACATGTGATGCGCGCACAATCTTCAAAGGTGGCATCCTCGGCGCCGTATTGCATCATTTTCTGCCGCGATTCTCACCGAGGAGGTCGGCGACTTACAATGTTGTCTTGACGCAGCTATCCGACGCTGGCTCAGTGAGGTTGGTCAACGACGCACCATCTAACCCCCTGCACAGACAGATGGCATCAGATCATGTCGTTCCCGTGTCAACCCCTCATATCTCCCCACGGAGCAGCGTGGCAGGGTTGCTGTATGTGCAATGTGGGAGTCATCGTTCAGACCGGCCTGGAGGAGGGGATGCCGACTAATCACAGCTAGGGGTCGAAGCTGTGGAACGAAGCTGGTCGTCGGTGATTCGCAACCACGAAACAGCCAGGCCGGCGGCCGTTGTGCGCTCGAACCTGGAACAATATGCCGAGCCGTGACTTGGACGGCTGCCAGGGGTGGTGGCGCCAGGCAGTCCCTGTCACGATGGCCAAGACCGCGGGGCGATATCGGGCTGCAAGTCTCGAACCCTTGCTTTTCTAGAACGTCCTGCATCAGTTCACGGAGATGAATGCTCTTCTCAATTGAGGGTCAGTGCAACCGGCGGGGGGCAGCCCGCCGTCGGCCCGTATCGCGAGCGGTGGCTGGCGGAGCCACGACGCCTGGGCATCCACGCCGGTTTCAACACCGTCTGCGCGCCCCGGGCTTTGGTCGACGCTCCCGTCACGCCATGAGGCAGACGGGGGCAATATAGCGTGGTCCTGTTATTGGCTGACTGGCGCGTTGAATGTGAAGTGATTCGCTCATTCTACATACTAATGTCCAATTCGATAATGACAGAGCCCAATAAACCTTGATGATCCCCCCTCAAAACAGCTGCGCCGCGAACCCGCAGGTTGCAACGCCGACCCGATCCAGCCATGTAACCCAGACTCCCCCATGTCCGCTCGACCTGCAGATTAACACCCCACCCAAAAAGGTACCATTGCTCAACAAGCCAAAGTTTGGTATCAATCTTGCGCATCCCAGAATTTTTCCAGGTGCCCGCCCTGCCCCCTCCGAAAATAAAACGGACTGCTTTTCGGGAGTCGGGAAAGGAAAACAAAAAAAAAGTGAAACAAAAAGATTCCGCGCCGAGACTAGGGCTGCGTTCAAAGACACGTGAAATCATCCCTCATCAGCTCCAGGCTGTGACGGGTGTCAGCTGTCAATAAGCCATCTGCCCGGTCATTCCAACTGACGCCATGACTGGCCGTGGGGTATCGCTCGTGGTGACGCTGCTGTAGGGAAGCGCCCGTGGAGCCATCGCCTTCTGCCGCAGGACCCAGTACGCTCCGGGCCCAGCGTCTTCGGTCGGGATGATATCCATGATCGTGTACCGCAGCGTTCCCTGGACAGCTTGAGGGACGCAGATCTCGGTCGATGACAGCTGGTTTGGCCGCCGCTGGGGTTGCGGACGCTGCCAGTTTGTCGAAGAATGGGGATGGGAGGGCATTGATGGCTCGGACTCTGCGGCATCACGCCCTTCAGCCTGTGGCAACCGGTTAGATATTGTCAAACACGGGTGCCGTCAAGATGGTGCGGATTTACCAGGCACATTGCACAGGCGTGGCCGTTGCAGTAGACCCAGTTTGGGCAGTTGTAAGTGTAGAAGTACTTGCAGCGGTACTTGTAGAAACCGCCAGTGCCCGACATGGTGGGAAGGTCGGTCAGGCTGTCGTCGACGGGGTCGGGTTTTGGGGTTAAATTCGGTGAGGTGGTCAGGGTGTAAGTGGACTGTCCGCTGACAGCCAAGCGGTTCAAGAGAGAATCTGAGCCGGGTATCTTCACCCCCTTGGTTCACTCCCTTGGTGGCAGGAGCAAAACACGATGCGTGCAAAAGCCGAGAGGAGAGCTCCAGGATGGCAAGCGGTCGCTTTATACATAGAAATTTGCCAGGGCCCGGAAGGTTGTGGCGTGCATTGCGCTGCACAGATCTCCCGGCCAAGCTCTCGGAGACATGCCGGCGGATGTCAAGCCAAACCGGGTCGAGCAGGGGGGTGTGGCCGGGGTTGGTATATGCCGTGATTCGATCCGGCATGTCGTGAACTTGTCCATTCGAGTCTCGACTATTCTTGCTCCTGTTCAAATCGCATGTGGCTTCTCAGAATGGCCCTCCCACGCTTTGCACCGCTCGCTTTCTGATGGCAGCTGAGATGCCGCACCTCGCCGTTCTCGACTTACGGCTAGCCGGAACCCAAGTCTTGACCTACCTGACATTCCATATCAAAAGTTCAGAGGTTTGAGCTCACCAGGCATTGTTTCTCCAATGCTAGAACCAGCCAAGTCCGGGGTACGGCAGCCGGCGCAGGTCGTTGTGGTGGCCACCAGTTCTGGGCAGTGGGATTTGCTACCTTCCCCCGCGCTCAGAGAGATCACTTGCAAACGCGGCGAAAGGAGACCCGGTCAATGATCAAAACTGCAAGGAAGATGCTTGAAAGAAGGTAGCATCTTCGGTTGTCCGACTGTGGAAGGCCCAACACGGATAAGATGCTGTTCCAAGGTCCCTGCTGGCAGGCTCTGGCTGACAGCGACGAATGGCGGGCGTCCGGCATGTTTCCGGCCTCAGTCTCGTTGCAACGCCGCTGCAGACGTGAACCTTGACAGGCCGGCCGGGAACGCTTCCCGTGTGCTGTGCAACACTGGTGGTCGTCGGGGACGTCGAAGACACCCGAGTCGTCCAAAAACACGGCTGAGGTGGCTGCGCCGTCAGACGGCCCGCGTCGTCTTTGGCCGGAGCCGAGGGTCGCACAAGCCGGCGACGCGCCATGCCCAGAGGGTCCAGCAAGGGAGGCTGAAGGAAAATGATTCCATGCGCTGCCAATGGTAGAGGATGAGCCGGGATCCTTGGATGGTTTCAGTTCAAGGTGCGACGACTTGCTCCGTACTTGCTGCCTGTCCGCGACCACTGCGCTGCCACAGGTACCTACTGTGAATGGACACAGCGAGCAACCTGGAAGAATGGTGGAGCGACTTGGGGGAAAGAATGGCATGGTTCTTACCGTGTGCATTAAGCCTCGTTCGCACTGGGCTGTTCCCGTTTCAATCACACCACCCCTGCCGCTTCCAGGTTGCCTGTGTCGCTTTCCATTCTCACCCTTGCACTTTCCAAAACAAAACGACAACATCAGACGACATCACCCTTCTCAACACCTTCTTTCTGAAGCAAGCCCCCAGATTGACGACGGAAATTAAACAGACGGCCGCCCTGCCGAACGACATCCCTTGCCATGAGCTGCAAAGGAAGACACTGTGCAACCCTACAATCGGCGGCGCATGGAGTCTGAACAGCTACAAGGATGACGCATCGTTGGGTTCCTTCCCCTCCATTGTTTTTGCGAGGCTAAAGCGGGAATCAGCTTGATGAATGCAGGAATATTGCATTTTCTGCCTGCGCTATCTCCGGTTGAGCTGCAAGATCATCATCCCACTCTCGGGGTGGCATCGTGGCAACGGCGCAAGGCAGCTTCCGCCGTTGCTTGGAGTGGTATCGTGGTATCTACCGGCCTGCGACCCCGCCGGAGCTGTTTTCCCTTCTGCTGTAGTTCCTGCGGCTTGACGCCTCGCAGGAGCAAGAAGCGAATGACCACCACCTCCCTCCCACCCATACAGATGCAGCATCCTCAAGCTCATACGCCAACCCGCTCCAACCCGCGCTTCGAATTTCCGGAGGACGAAATATCAGCAACCCAGGACGGCTCAGCATCATAGCGCCGCTGATGCCACCCTCCTTCAACAGCACGGTGCTCGAAACCCAAACTATTCAGTTTGCTGGCTCGATGGAACCACGTCGAGTGAAGTTCCAATAGAGCACATTATCGCTTCTTTGGCCGGGGTGTCGCCAAATGCAAGGTACTGCAGTGCGCAACCCAAGTCTCTTCGGCGACATTGCCGGGCTTCAGGGCCCTGAGATTGCTTCTGATTTCCATCTCCCAGTTTCCATTTTAGGATTGAAGGACCTCTTTCTGCACGCTTTTGGCTCCCACGGCAAACTAACTGGGACAGCGTAACACTGGCTCGTCCAGGCACTCTCGCAACACAGCCTAGAGACGGGACCCAAGACTGCTGCCGGATCGACCCGAGTCCGTTAGGAATATTGCCACAGCGTTGCTACTGTGTTTCCGTGGGTCCTGAGCAGCAACCTTGTCGCGTGTTGGTGGCATCATCTCGTCCTGGGTTTGACCACGGGAGATCAACCGCTTCAACCATCAGGGAACTTTCGAAGCTTGCTTGCCACTGCACAACCCCTTAGTCTGCTACCAGACTCCAGACATCCTGTCGACCGAACACCCGACACTTCCCGCAGCTCAACCGCCAGCTTTGCGCCATGACGTTCCATCGCCGGTGGCTGAGGGATTGAACTTTGTTCCCATTCGATTTTCGACCGCCAATGACGGTATGAGCTCGAGGACAAGGGCCATGAGCCAGGAGAATCATGATATTTTTCTGAGACAGCTCACAATCAGCCCGCCGCAAAGATGCTCTGGGCTGCTCCGTCATTCTTCTCCCTTCCAGCAGGAAAGCCTTAGTGGGGCATTGGTGAACGGCAACGCCATGAGGAGCCTCTTGCCTCCCGTTCCTGCTGTGCTACGCCCGCGAGGCTCTGGTTGGTTGACTACATCCGTGCAAAATAGCACATCAGAGCCTTCCCGTCTGGTTGAAGCTTTTCACAAGCCCGTGAAGACAGAGTTCCCAGCCACTTGAGGCACACGGCGTATCGGAACCAAGGACTCAGCCCCGGTAAACTCGGCGAACAGTGCTGGTTGCCCCAAGAGGGCTGGGCGCAGTCGGGCCGGTACCTCTCGCCAACGCGGACCTTCCCGACCCGGTCGAGGCGCGTCAAAAGAGGGACCCCCGCGGGCGCTAGGGAGGTTTGCATGCCTTGCGGCCCGGTTGGGCTGCGGCCGGTTCTTGATCTTACAGGTGTCTGGCCCGATTCAGCACCACCAACACGCTTCACATGCGGGCCGGGGCCCATCCATGCATGGGGAACATGTATGGTCTGCGAGCGAAGGACCCACCTGCAAAAAGCCACGCTCCAAACCCCCGCCGTCGGACCCCCGAAACAGAAGGCAGTTGCAAATGTTTGTGACGTCCGGGCGGCCACCCGCAGGCAGGACGTGGGGTGAAGCAGCAAGTTGCTCCCACACTGCAGCTTCAAGCACAGCCGGCCGGGCAGCACAGCGAATCAGAGTCCTTCCCCCCAACTCCAAAGTGCACCTCTTGCAGCGGCTTCAGCAGGTTCACAACATAACCTGAGGGCACTTCTGAGTCCACGGCTCTGTTCCGCTCGGCACCCTCGATCGGGTCTTGAAACCCAGCGTCATGCCACTTGACTGTCCATGAGGGATGGTCTGAGGTTTCCACGGCGGCCACGTCTAGATCCCCTCTCAACGTGGTGTCCCAACAAGGGCCCCGTCTCGTTGCTCGGCCGGGTGCTGCTTATTCCCCTGCTGCCCCCGGCGGCGAGCCACGGGAGAAGTGTTTGGCCCACAGCAAATATACCATCGCTGTTCATATAATTCCTAGGAGAACTGTACCAGATAGTCGGAGCTCGCGAATTCCACTGTCAGCGTCGTACACCAGAAGCCGCGCAAGTTCTGAATTGGTGACAGAGATTAAAGGCGATGAACGAAAGGAGACAAAATGTGAGGGGATTCGGGGTACTCTGTAATGTGTGGAACAAAAGGGAGCGATGCACTCCGCCCTCGGGCAGGCTCACTTGAGGCCGAGGGTCTTTCTGCACATTGATCCGTGTTGTTTCCCGGCTCGCCTGCCAACCCAAGACGACGCTCTCCGTTTATCAGGTCCACTCAGGCAGCCAAACACAGAATCGCTTTCTTCACACGAGCTCGTTGGTTGAGCCAGTGGTTTCTGCGCATCCAATGAAATGCCATCCGTCCCTCTGACCACTGACGACCCACTCGGGGCCGGGGACGGGGGGAATCAGGGCCGCACCGGCCCCTGTTGCCGTCCGGAGTGCCGAGCGCCGTCTTGGCTTGTCCCGTCTCCCCCTCCGGACACCGACCAGAACCCAGAAATTGGGTCAACAGCGGCGGGACGCTGCAGAAAGAGAATGGAAAGGGCGGCCGAGGTCGGCGGTGGCTGCTTCGAACCCTGCCGAGTTTCGTGTGGTCGGCTAGGACTTTGAGGTTCAATGGCGGTTTAGTCACTCCCAATCCCCAGGACGAGCGCACGCGAAACAAGATGACTTCCCACGCCTCCGGGTTCATTCAGTTCAGACCAAAATCTAGCAAAGTCTAATGCCATGAAAAACACACGGGGATCGTTCCACTCTGACAACAAAACGCAAACACAGGATATATATGGTCCCATTTCCCCTTTTCTCTTTCCCAGACGCCCTCGTCCCTTACACCCCTCAGCGTCCGCCCTTCATGGCCTGTCGGCGACGGACCTTCTCGGTGATGCGCGTCAGCGCCGACTTGATCTCGCCCTTCTCGAAGGAGTCCACATCGTAGTAGATCGGGGCGATTTCCTGTCACATCCAGTTAGCATCCATCTAGTTGCTTATGCTTTTTATTGTTTGGGATAGGGGAGTTAACGGAGTAAAAAACTTACGAGAAGCCACTCTGGCCGGATATTCGTGACGGTGCGCACGTACTGCTTGGTCGTGAGGACGAACTCGTTGTAGACGACCCAGTCGTAGGGGCTCGTGACGACGGTGCCCGGGTGGATCATGACGAGCTGGTCGTCCTTGACCGTCTTGTACACCTTGGAGTTGCTGCTCTCGCGCATGGCGACCTGCATGAAGAAGCCCGCGAGCAGGGCGCGGCGGATGTTGGTGTAGTACTCCTTGTTCTGGAACGGCGTGCTGATGAGCTCGATGTTGTGCGTCTCCATGATGCGCTTGAGCTGCGCGCGCACGTTGTCGGCGCTCGACAGATGGCGGAAGGAAAGGAAGTGCTCGTGGCACCACTTCTTGACGTCGTCGCCGGACTGCTCGGCGCCCTTGTACGCGTGGTAGGCGTTGAGGAGCGTGAGGTGGTCGCCATCCGGGTGGGCAAACTGCTGCTTCATCTCGTCGGCGCGCTTGCGCGCGTTGTTGGGGCGCACCCATATTTGAGGCACGGAGAGCAGCGCGGTGATGGAGAGGATCTCGTTGGAGCAGTAGAACTCCGGCGCCGAGATGAGCATGACGGCGAGCGCCGGGTCGAGCGGGAACTCGGATGCCAGGCTGCCGAGCTGGGTCAGCTCGCCGTCGTCGTCGAGGCAGGCGAGGTAGTTGAGCTCCTCCAGGGCGCGCATCATGGTCTCGGGCGCTGGCGGGTCCATGAGGTCAAAGTGGACCAGGTCTTCGACGCCAAGCTTCTTCAGCTCGAGGACCGTGTTGGCCAGGTTGGAGCGAAGAATTTCTGGGTATGTCTGCTCGATGAGCTCCTTCTTGAACGCATTCTCGGTGTACAACCGGAAGCATTTACCAGGCCTTGTACGACCGGCACGACCAGCACGCTGTTGCGCGGACGCCTTGGAGATGGGAGACACCAGGAGTGATTCTACCCTCGTGCGAGGGTTGTAGATCTTTTGCTTGCTGAAACCGGGGTCCACAACGTAGACGATACCGTCGATTGTCAAACTGGTCTCAGCAATGTTGGTCGCGACAATGCATTTCCGGCCCGGCCGGCCGCCCTTGCGGAGGGCGTCTGGTGCCTTGTCGAAAATGCGCTGCTGTTGGTGCGGCGGTAGCGTACCGTAAAGCGGGTAGACAGACATGGGCCCGGCGTCTGACTCCCGGATCATGTCGTCCACCTCGAGGCCGATGCGACGGCAAGCGTCCTCAATCTCCTCCTCGCCGGTCAGGAACAGCAGAATGTCGCCCTCTGGCTCGCTCGCGTGAATCTGCAACACCGTCCTGACCGCTGCCTCGACGTAGTCCCGTTCTGGCTCGGGGGTATAGAAGATCTCGACAGGATGCGTCCGGCCGGGCACGGCGAGCAAGGGCGCGTTGAAGAAGTAGGTCTGGAACTTTTGGGCATCGAGGGTGGCCGACATGACGATGATCTTCAAGTCTTTCCTCCGCTCGGCGATCTGCTTCAGCAGCGCCATGAGAATGTCGGTGGCGAGTGTACGTTCGTGGGCTTCGTCGAGAATGATGCAGCCGTAACGAGACATGTCGTGGTCGTGCATCGCCTCGCGCAGGAGCTGACCGTCGGTCATGTACTTAAGCAGCGTCTTGGGCCCCGTCTTATTCTCGAAACGGATGCTGTAACCGACTTCCTCGCCCAAGTTCACGTCGAGCTCGTCGGCGACACGCTGAGCGACCGACATGGCCGCCACTCTCCTGGGCTGCGTGCAGGCGATGAGCTTGCCGGTCAAGTGCGGCAGTTCATCGTAGAGAACGTATTGCGGGATCTGGGTGGTCTTGCCGGAACCGGTCTCGCCGACAAAGACGAGGATCTGGGTGCTGTGGTACATGTCCAGGAACTCCTGGCGCTGCTTCTGCACGGGCAGGTCGCGGCGCGTCTTGAGGATCTTGAAGTACTGCTGCGAGTGGGGGTTGTTGGTCCACGGGTTGTTGTCGGAATCCTCGGCCTTGGAAGCCTGCTCGGCCGTCGTGTTCTGGCGCTCAAACCGGTCGAGCGGCGACTTGAAGTTGAAGCCGCCGCGGTCCTCCTCGTCGAGGTGCGCCAGGTAGGGGTTCGGCTTCGAATCCATCTTCGCGGTGCCGTCGCCGTTGGTCTTGAGTCGCTTGTAATCCTGGCTTCCCTCCCTCTCGGCGCTTGATCGCTTGAGGTTTTTTGTCGAGTCGGCCATCGCAGTCGGGGTTGCAGGTCGGTGGTTGCGCACGATGCTTGCGATGAGCAGGAACCTCCTTCTGTTCGCGGTCTGCAAGGCTGCAGCTTGAACTTTTTTTTGTTTAGGGACGCCAAAGGGATGGTTGGATTGGGCCAAACTTTTGGGTGGGGTACGCAGTTTGCCTAGCGATAAGCACTTAGGCGGGGCGATACCGCAAGGCTTGAAGGCCGACTCAGTGCAACTCCAAGTGGCGTTTCCCATTAGATATGTATCAGGAGGCACATGGTTCGCTTTCCCACACTAAATATTCTCAAAATACTTTATTTCAGAGCTTTCTGGGTCTTAGAAGAGCAGCAGGCGTGACGGCAACTCAGCCCCTCATACATGCATACTGTTCTTACAAGGTCTGGTATACAGTTATCCGGTCCAGACGGACCCCGCACCTCCACAGCCCCGGAACCACAACCGACGCCCTGAGAATTTCAAACGGCAGGCAGGTGGGTTGGGCTGCTGGGGAGGAAATTGTGTGACCTGGTCCTGCCCAGGTGCTGCCGGGCTCCTTCCTCACCGTACCGTACTTAGCAGGTTCCCGGGATCCAGGAGCGGTTTTCACGAGAGCAGTGCTGCCATTCTCTTTCCTGTTTGTATCCACCATGGCTCTCTGAGTACCAAAAGTTAAATTCTCCAACTCGTTTTTCTTCATTCCACTGGTCGCACTTGTGAGCCACGAGTCTGTGCTGGCCCTCCTGAGGTGTCCCTTGGTTACTCTCCAGCCTGACTTTATTTTTTCCCCTCCCTCGAGGTATATTCCTTCGGTGCCTTATTCCTAGGACCGAGCCGTCGCCATGTCCTCAAGTGGGAGCCTCAACCCGGAGTCCGAGTCCTTCGAGAATCGCCCAGTGTTCTACATCGGGCAGCACGATTCCGCCCGCTTCGACGTGCTCACAGACGACCAGTACACTCAGGTCCTGAACAGCGGAGTACGTTTGACTGCAGCGTGAGCGGTCCCCGAAACAGTCCTAACCGGCAATAGTTTCGCTTCGTCACAGCGCCCGTCACGAACCAGCATTTCTTCGACCGTGTTGTGGCCTTGCACAAGCGCTACCTCGGAGAGAGGGAGAAGTGGGCTCAACAGCGGTCCCTCATAGACTTGCCGCATGCCGAGTTGAACGAGTCTCTGCCCGGACCTGTGGTGCCAACTTTGACAGACAAGGACACGGCACTGTCACCGAGCAACTACATCGGCTCCCTGGCTGTTTACTTCAGCCCTTGGATCGACTTGTGCTCCTCTGACCCGCACATCGCGAGCATCTCACGCCAGGTCCTGAACCTCGAAGCCGCATTTGCCAACTTCTGCGGCGCCAGGACCATCGTTATCCCCGGGCCACGCCGAGATGAGAGCAGCCGTGGCATCGCCCAGTATGCCCGCGCCATCCGGGAGGCTCTGCAGGTGGCGAACCGCGCCAACATCATCATCCACATGCCCATGTACCGGGAGCCTGGCCTGGAGGAGAAGACGAAAACGCTCTCCGACATCTTCAACCCCTCGAATGAGCCCGAAGCAGATGCCAAGGGAAAGATTGACCTCTTCGGCGCTTGGGACTCCTGGAACACCATCCGATCTGTCTCCAACTACTCGATGAGGTTGTTTGTTGGTGTGTTCCCTGGCTCGCCCTCGAAAACCGCGCTTTACCCGCATACTGACTTCCGACAGCTCTTCGGATTCCCCGCCGCGTGCCTGAAAAGACGCTCCAGGAGCGATGGTTTGCCGAGCCCCTGCATTACTTGACAATCGGTCAGGACGTCTTCCAGCTTAACAAGGCTGGGCATCCGTCGCTGAGCAGACATCACCAGGACCTGATCAACCGCTACATGCGGCTGAGAAGCATCCCATGGCTTATCTTGTGCGATGTTGGCCCCCGCCCAGAGGAACTGGTGTCCCTTCCCGACCATGCGGATACCGAGTTCCCGTCTTTGGCTGAGGTTTCTTCGGCTCTTAAGCAGAACCGAAGACCGCACATGCCAGCTATGAATGCGCACGTCGGTTACATGAGGTATCTCGAGCGCCAGCAGCCGCCATTCTCGGCAATGGAGACACCCGCCCTCACGAGCTTCCAGGAT
>Ga0247824_10001307_pt1 | contig 13467 bp, 16 predicted proteins | sample 13C_PalmiticAcid_FD_194412 | JGI IMG/M metagenome (GOLD analysis project Ga0247824, IMG submission 194412) | Soil microbial communities from agricultural site in Penn Yan, New York, United States - 13C_PalmiticAcid_Day48 | ecosystem: Environmental > Terrestrial > Soil > Agricultural land...
TCCCACGAGCGAGCCGCTGTTCGGACAGCGCCGTGTTGGTTGGCTGAGCCGGAGTATGATCAGGGGCTCACGGCAGCGGCCTCGAGTCTGGCCCCACGCTAGATTTTGGTCGTAGGGTCAGTTGTTGGGATATGTTTGAGAGGGAGGGAAAGTGGAAGTTCAGAACGTAAAGGAGAAGAAGGGGAGCGGAAGCCGAAACCTGGCGGTGCTTCAAGTTTTCAGCACCAAGGCTCGGCAGGCACGCGATCCAACGGCCTCCCGCCGCTCCAGATTAGTCGCGCCGCGGTGATAGGCTTTCAGGTTCCCTTGTTGACAAGATCAGCAGCCAAGCCTGCCTGACCCGCCTTTCCGACAGCAACCCGGCACAAGCCAAGGAGTTGAGGTAATCTCGGAGGGATTATACCTCCGTCTCAAGGCGTTTTCCTCCCCAACCCTTGTTCTCGTGGGAACTTGCCTGGCGACGGATAAAGAGAGAATCAGCCACATTCGAATCCTCGGGAGTCGATATCAAACTGCAAGCGGGAGAGTCTTGTCTTTTTTTCAGAAGCAAGCCGACCAAGAGTAAAAAATTCTTAATTAATTACATGTATAACCTGGTGTAAATACCGCAAGTACCCATGCCATCACCTGAAATCGTCACTTGCCTGGCTCTGCTCGCTCCGATTCATCGCCCTCATCTGCACTAGCCGTGTCTCGTCGTCGTATTGTACAGCAAACGTCTGTTGGCGGACGATGCCCGCTGGCTTGCCCGACACTGTTTCCGCGCTGCAGCCAGGCTGTGTGCCGGCAGGAGCCGATTTGCTCGTCAAGCCTCCCCGCGTCCGTCCGTGAGTGACTTTGCTTGACAAAACCTGGCCGCCGCTGGAATGATAATATCCTTTGGCATAACTGCTGCCGGCCCCTAGACTAGGGAACAAGCGGACCAACAGGAGGCGCAATGTCGGCATGCACGTGCAGATGATGCCAACGTTGATCTCGACCGTGGACCACAGCGAGACGGGGAAGTTGTCCCATGTGGCGTTGCTCGATTTCCCAAAAGTAACCAGGGCCTGGAGGCGGATAACTGAAACGACAGTCACACTGTTAAGGGAGGACAAATGTCTGTCAGCCTTTTCCGAGCGTGGTTAGGGAGGGCGCGGGGGAGGGAGCCACATACAAGGTGCCGACACAAAACATCATCGCCACTCCGATCTTTTTCTTCCAGTGAAGGTTTAACCCCCTGAGCTGGCCCAGAGGTATGGCCAGCATCCAGACGTCAAGGGTAATACTGATGCCGGCGTTCGCCCATGCAATGGCGTTAAGGTCCTGGCATTTCCCCTTGTGCTCACCGTCCCAGTGCGTCCAGAAAAAGCTGACTGGAGAGCACTGGAATATGGCGAGAATGAGGAAGACGAAACCGAACAGGAGCGTAAAAATGATAGTCCCCCAGAGGACTCGACGAACCCCCTGACCGGGAAAGATTCGCAAGTAAAAGAGGAGGAGGGACAACTTGACCATCATGACTTGTACAAAGTACAGGATAGCCATAATATAGAAGTAAAAGAGAAAGTCGGTGATTTGCTTTGGGGTTAGCGTCCAGATGTCTCGCCCGACGCCGTTGGGAGTCGTGCCGTAGTGCGTGATTACCACGCTGGGCATCGCAATCAGGACCAACACGAGGACAACGTAGTCGTCTGATGACAGAGAACGCGTGGCGATCAGCTTGAAGGCGAGGCGGACGGCCACGATGGTGCATGAGATGACGGCTAGGATGATCGAGGTGTCGTCGTACGCAACCCCGCGATCGCGCACAGGGGCACCGCATGTTTGGTCCGTAATATTCTTGGTCGCTGCTCGGGTACGGGAATTAGCTCGGTGCCACTTTTTCGTACGTCCATGGGCGGCGCCGGGTCGCCAGTGGCGGCCATCCGCGGAGTGAGCGCCCCTGGTTGCAAATCGAAGACATGTTTCGAGGGCAAAACGCGGTTGGCTGACTGCCAGGGACATACCGAGAGACTGTTTGATGGTACAGCTGGACCTCACACACAGCGTGAGCTGGTCTTGAAGAGGCTTGTTGGTGCAGAGACATGCTGCTGTTTGGTTCGTGACGCAAACCGACTGCGCGATGCTGTCTTCCAGGCAGGACGTCTGTGACAGGTCACACAGCAAGGCGTCAGCACGTGTTGGTCCAACAGGACCTCGAAAGTTTGCAGATGACGTACCGCGCAGGTTGGCAGCGACTTGATTGCTGCCTCGAGCCCCTGGGCAGACACAAGCGGCACCACCGCGGCCACAAGCCCGAGGGCAAGCCCAAGAATTGCTCTCATGTCGGTCAACGGGGATTGCTTCACGGTGAAGGGAGCCGGAACTGGACGCCGCGAGAGTGTTTCCCGTCACTCGGCGAGAACGGGGACAGTGACAGGCGGCGGTGGGGTTTCAGCAACCCCATGATATATCGGCAGCATAACCGCCCAGAGCCATGACAGTCTTGTGAAAACCGTTCAGTGCCGGCCGACTTAGTGGCGGCCCCAAGGGTTGCCCCTGGATCGAGGCACCACGCACAAAAGCCACATCGGATGAGCTATTCCCGTTCTGGGGTGACATCCCCGATCCCACTGGTGCATCCAAGACTGGCCCGTCGAGCCAGGAACGCCGACCTGAAAGTTGTGCGAGGCGCAGTCCAATGCCGTCTTCCCATTGTCCGGACCAAAACGGCGACCCTGTTTGGGGTGTGTTCCACATGGCGGAGGCGAAGAGCTCTGGGGAAGCGGACCTTTTTGTGGAGGTCAAGTACCCGTCTGCCGGCTTTGGGACAGTACAACTGAATTGCTGGGTAATGAAGGCGACGCCTTTGCTTGTTGCTCACTCAGAGTTTTCTCAAGACTGAGAACCATCGATGGTGACAGTGGGACAACCAAAGAGGGTCGAGCTTGGAACACGACCATCAGATCAGATCATCAGGGTGGATGCGCCATGCCGAGGTGGAGATGCTAACGCCTCGTGGACTGTTCTAGCCTCGGCTGCTACCGGAGATAAAGTTGCGGTTCCTGGAGAATGCCCCGTGCTTGGGAGTTTGGTTTTTCTCGTCCCCACACAAAGCGGAGTTTGGGGCACGACACCTCGGGCCTTTATCCAAATCTGATGTCGTGGTATTGGGGTGCATCCATGGCAGCTGAAACAGGGATTTGTACAGATTAGTGGCTTCTCAGTGAGGACAGCGACCAAGGACTGGTGGTCTCGCTCGTCCGATGTCTCCCATTGAGTGGTTTTTAATAGGGGAGGCTCCCCCAGTGGGGTGGTCGACGAGCCCCGAACGCTGCCCCAGGTCTCAAAACCTGCAATGTCACGCTCCTTGTTTGATGTTGACTGCCAACTGACCCCGACTATCCAACTGTGGGTTTATCCCGCTCTCAGGACCGGCAGCTTCCTTTTCCTGATCGCTCCGCACGTCGAGTTTCTTTTTGTCGTCCTCTGCCATCGGCATCCTCCCCCATCCAAGGCCGGCGCTGATCAGACACGCCAGTGCGGAGCAGGCGGCAGGCAAGTACTGTGTGTAATAAACTATCAGAATTCGGGTCGCTCGGAATGAACCTGGACCAGACGGCAGGGGATGTGTTAGGTGACTTATTACAAACATCTGCGTCAAAGCCTTGTTATAAGCCACCAACAGGCCTGGCAGCTCCTCGGGCGGCACCAGATGCCTGACGTTGGTAGCTCCGATGTCTCTCGCCGTCCCAGCGTCTACCCCAGGGGTATATTGCGCTAGCAGTTTCGGCAGGCAACTCATGGCCTGGCTCAGGGAGATTCCGACCGTACTCCCGAGGTTCATGAACGGTTGACTATCGCAAGGCCTACCGCGCTCTCCTCGGCGGGGACTTCTTCTTTTACCGAGACGACTGGCTAACAGGAAAGCCTCGTTAGCCAGACCCGTGGCTGCCAGGACGTTCTTGCGCCCCAAAAATGAGGAGACGCACGACTTGGAACGCCAGCCCCCTCCCAACCATGGTGACAATCTGATAGCCAATCCACTGGCCTGTTGTTGTCTCCGGTGACAGTGTGCTCAGGGGGCCGGATCCCGCACTGGCCAGCGCGCTCCCAGCCATGGACCATGGGGGGATGTAGTGTGATTTGCGGACTGCGAGAGAGATTTTCAGTGCTAGGTTGACGCATCCGGACGGACTTGTTCTTATCAGAAGCCCGAAAGATGACCAGAGCAACGATGTTTGCGACGAGCGATGGCAGGACGTGCACGGCGCTCTCGGCCGGGGAATCGCCACGGATCGCTTGGAACCAAAAAGGCAGGAAATATGGGATCATCTGAGTCGCGCCGCCTTGAAAGAACATGACCAAACTGCCAACGGCCACAGCACGCCTCCTAAGACTCGATGGCGGCATCAAACCATCGTTGCCTATCCGTCGGATCCAAAGCATGAACGGGATTGCCAGACCAGCTGTGCAACAGAGTAAGCCGAGGACGGTGGGACATGACCAAGGATATCGGCCGCCTCCCCAGGTCAACGCGAGCAGGAGCATCGTGGTAAGAGCGGAAAAGATGGTGAATCCGACGGCATCGAGCTTCTTGTACAGGCCGATAACGGCTTCACGCAATGACGGTTTAGCTGCCTGTTCGGGGATAGAAATGGGGAGCGTCGTAGTCACGATAGTGCCGCCCCGGGGCAGAAAGATCCAGACGCCTAACAAGTTCCCAGCACTATATTCTTGAGGATAGGGGCCATAGCACAAGACTTACACCATCTCCATGTTAGCCGATCGGTTAATACGCCAGCAATAAGCGGTCCCGTAATGGACCATACTGAGATCATCGACATGGCGACGGCTGTGACAATGGGCCGGATGCAAGGGACGCAGGCGGCGAAGATAGTGAGGAGGGCACCGCTGAGCAAGCCGGCAGATCCGATACCAGTAACAGTACGGCCGACGACAAACATGGAGCTCGACTTGGATGCGGCGCAAATAATGCTGCCCGTTTCAAATACAACAAGGAAGGTGAGGTAGACATGCTTGAGAGGCAGGCTGGCGTAAATCTTTCCTATTGGCGGGATGAATACACACCTGAGAGTGTCAACCTGGAAGACAACTTGAAGCAATCCGGAACACAAGACGTACACTGCCAAAGTGTAAGCCGCGCCGTACCAAGACACGTCGTTGATTGTGCCAAAGTAATCGGTTAATGGAGGGACAATCTAGATGTTGACGGAGGTTAGGGTTGTGAGCCCGGGGGATGTTTGGGGAGCATACTGTAGAAACGATGGTCATGTCCAAGCCGACCAAATAGACCCCAAGCATCACGCCCCCAGCAACAACCCAGGGCCGAAGGCCGTGAAGGGCAATGCCAGCCTCTGCATGATTGGTGTTACCATCCGTCAACGAAGGGATGGTGTGCCTGGCGGTCATGGCGAGTGGAACCAGGGTTGGAGTGGGGGACATTTTATCCCGTACTAGAGTCTGGTTTGTGAAAGGCTTTTAGCATCTTGATCGATGCCGCTTCCCAAGTTTTATGGTAAGAGACAGGCGTAGGACTTGTCCCAGGACTTGAGGGCCGCTTCCGCGTTGAACTTTGGTATGAATTACCATCCTATTTGCCTTGTGCCTGGTCTGCAAGGAAGTTACTCGCCTTTCTGATCTCCGGTATTGCGGCGCAGGACTTTCCGCCCCCACGCTGCATCCCAACAAATCGAGTAGCAACTCATTTTACCTCTACTACAACCAACTATCAATTAATAGACTTGCCTCATGACAGACCAACTATTATGCTTCTTTCCGACATTTGACTTGCTCAACCTAATTAGAGATGTTTGAGACCCCAACGTGAGCCAGATCACTTCTCTATCCTGCAGTGCGTCGGTTACTTCATTGCCTGTCCATAGTTACTGACCCATCACATCCCGTGCCGGGAGTGTGTCTGTCGAGCAAATAGCTGGCAACGGCAAGGATACATGCTGCAGACCACGGGTTGCCCAGCAAGGCAGGGGATGGGGCGTCTCCTTCCATCGACACCGGGACGCACTCCCATTTAGCGGTCCCAGCGCCGTGGGTCAGGGGGGTCTGCCATACAAGAGAGCAACAGGGCCCACAGAGCAGCGTCTGTTGTTTTTCGTTGGTTAATTTCCTAAAGACACAATCCCAAACTACGCGCTTTTCATGATACGAATCGACTGATCTGAAGCGTTCGCCTGGGATGTTGCATTCTGTGAGGCTTGTCAGGCCAGCCCCAGGAGGCAGACAAACCAGGCGCAGGGGTTTTTACTTTTGTTGGTGAGGGAAGAAGGCGGCCTGTTTGTTATTTTAAACGAGCCCTCGCAAGGATGGGCAGGTTCACGAGCATCCAAGGTACCTAGCTTATTCGGAGATGTTTATGTAGGGCACCTGTCCTTGGGAAAGAATCCGCACTTAAGACATTCTGGGCTGGCTCCGCAAACGCCTTCTGTGCTGTGAGAGGCGCAGGGCAGCATGTTAAGCGGTTTGCGGTCCGTCGGTTGGTCTTCCGCTGGCCATCATCCCCAGCTTGCTGCCGGATGAGCTGGCGAGGTCACTGACTTGTTAGTGGGAGAGCGAGGGTCAGGAATGAGCCGAAGAGGGCGAACAGGCCGAGTACTCGCCTGTTGCAGTCGTAAGCTACCTAGCTCATGATCGCGCGAATTTAGCTCGGAGCGGCCCGTTCGCGAAATCCTGGCCATGCCGTCCCTGACGGCGATTCACAGCGCGAGGTGGTGGGGCATGCCGATTCCCCATCAGGAAAGACGGTTTGCCTTGTCAGAAAAGGGTCGCGGTCCCGCATCTTGGCCACGCGGCCGCGTTCCCCACAACAAACGGGGCATCGTCGACGAGACCGCAGCACGCCAGCTGAATCGGACCGTCTTACGGTGATTTGACCAGCCTACTATCCGTTAACAAGGAAGTTCGGCCGGCCCTGACGGCGCCAGAGAGACAATGTAACGCTACCCATAACGGCCACCAATGTTGGAGGGGTTACATTGGGCCGAGGCCAAGCCCAGCTCGTCCGAAGCAGCACGCCGGCGTGCTTGACTTGCAGCAAAGGGCCGATTTCTCCTCACAGAGAGCTTCTAGGGCTTCCCGAATCGCGGCACTAGGGCAACACGAATCGCATTTAACATTCGGACAATGGGACCCAAACTCGGGCGTTGTCAGCCAGTGAGGACCGCGACACGAGCACCATCTTTGAGCCTCTCTCTCGCCGACGTTCGTTTACCGCCTACAGGATGCCGTCCCTCGCGAGCCTGGCGTTGGCCAGCCTGTTAGCCGTGCCGGGCATCAGCACCTCCATCCCGAAGGTGGTGCCGCTTGAGAAGTACATTAAGGCGGGTACGACAGCCCCTCCGTCGCCAGCTTTGCCTGGGACCACATGCTGATAACCTTTGCAATAGAACGCGCAATCGCGCTCCAAGGTGTGCTGGACAACATCGGCCCCAGTGGTGTCAAGGTCCCTGGTGCCGGCCGCGGCATTGTCATTGCCAGTCCCTCCAAGGTTGACCCGGACTGTGAGCAGCCTCTTCCAGACACTCACTTCGTGCTTTGTTAATCGCCAACGCAGACTTTTACACTTGGACGCGCGATGCCGCCCTCACTCTCAAGACGCTCATTGACGAGTTTCTGCTGGGCAACAAGGCACTCCAGCCGTACATTGAGGATTATGTCCATTCGCAGGCGGTTTTGCAGACTGTCAGCAATCCGTCTGGGACGTTGCTCCCGAGCGGTGCCGGTTTGGGCGAGCCAAAGTTCACGGCCAACGGCACCCGCTTCAACGGCAACTGGGGGCGGCCTCAACGCGATGGTCCGTCGCTGCGGGCCGTGGCGCTGATCCAGTACAGCAACTACCTCATCTCCCGCGGCAAGCGTGAGCGCGTCAAGACGGAAATCTGGCCCATCATTGCGAACGATCTGTCGTATACCGGGCAGTACTGGTCAGTGATGTGTGATACCGGGTACAAGGAATTATGTCTGACATGTGTGACAGGAACTCGACTGGCTTCGATCTCTGGGAAGAAGTCTCTGGCTCGAGCTTTTTCACGACCCAGAACCAGTATCGGTCGCTCGTCGAAGGGGCTGCTCTGGCCAAGACACTCGGACTTTCGTGCACAGGGTGCGCCCAGGCGCCACAGGTCCTCTGCTTCTTGCAGTCGTACTGGAACGGCAAGTCCTTCACGGCCAATTTCATCACCGGCAGCAACAACCGCGGCGGCGTCGACGCCAACACCATCTTGGGACCGATCGCCCTCTTTGACGCCGACGCCCCCTGCGACAGCCCGACTCTGCAGCCTTGCCACTCCCGCTCGCTGGCCAACTTCAAAGTCTTTGTCGACACGTTCCGCAACTCGGCCCTCTACCCCATCAACGCCGGAATTTCCCAGGGCAAGGGCGTCGCGCTTGGGCGGTATCCGGAGGATACGTACTACAACGGCAACCCGTGGTATCTCATCACCCTCGGTGCCGCTGAGTTCCTGTATGACGCCGTCGCCGGGTGGTCCAAGAGCGGATACCTGACCATCGACGCCACCTCGCTCCCGTTCTTCAAGGAGCTCTACCCGCTCGCCCGCGCGGGCAAGTTTCCCTGGTACCACCCCACGAACTACGTTCTTCAACACCTCGTCCGCACCTACGCCGACACCTTCGTGGCAGTCGCTCAAAAATACACGCCCGCCAACGGCATGCTGGCCGAGCAGTTCCTCAAGGCAGCCCCCTTTACCCCGATTTCTGCTGCGAACCTCACTTGGTCCTTTGCCTCGTTCGTCTCCATGTCCCAGCGGCGCGACGGCCGATTCCCGCCAAGCTGGGTTCCTCGAACCGGGTCTCTGAAGCCTGTTGTCCCCTCGGCCTGCGTTGCCAGCTCCGTCCAAGGAGTGTATGCGCCGGCGACCGCAGCAGGCGCGCCCAACGTCACAGCCCCGTGCGTCTCGACGGTCCGCTTTGTCCTGAACGCGACGACGTACTACGGCGAGAACGTTTACATTACGGGCGACGGCACAACGCTCGGAAACTGGGACTTGGATATCGCCTACCCGCTTCTCAGCAGCAACTACACCGCGGAGCGCCCCATGTGGTGGGCTGATGTACCCCTGGACATGGCGGCCGGGAGTGGCGCGACGACCGTCAAGTACAAGTATGCGCGGCAGCAGAATTGCGGCCAGGACTGGATCGTTGAGGCAGCCGAGCGAACAGTCCAGGTGCCCGCATGCCGCACCGACGGGAGCTCCCAAGTCATGGTCGAGACAAATGATGCATTCATCGGGCAGGGGGGAACACCCGGGTCGTGCTAGATGCCCTCTCACAGGATTATTACGGTTAATCTAATCTAATGCCAAGGTGCCATTCTCTTCCATCCCTCTGCCAGGCTTGTGTGATCCTGCTCCCTACTCGCCAAGCATCTTGCCCGAGCTTCCAGCTGCCCATCTTGTGCCCGCTCCGGTTTAGCAGTATTGTGTCGCGGTGCTACTTTCAATGTTGTTGTTCGTGCCAGCGGCTGCGCCGCCTCGGATAGCGATTCTGCTTGCTGCGCTGGATGCAGCGGTTGTCGTGTTTGTCCTTGTTGTTGTTAGGTTTCCTCGTGATGTGGCAGCTGGGCTTGGACGGTCTGGCCCTGGACTTGTTGCGGCTGCGGCGATGGATGTTGGTTTTGCCGCAACAACCCCTGAGGTTGTCCATGCCGCTGCCTTTGCTCGGCCTGGGTCTTTGACGGCATCTGGACCTCGGCGCTTTTGAAAGGGGGTTGTCGGCCGTTTTGGCGTTGCTGCTGCTGCTGAGATCTCTGCGGTTGCTGCTGTCGTGCTTGGGGCTGCGGTTGTTGCTGTCGTGCTTGGGGTTGTTGCTGTTGTGGCTGTGTTTCCGGCTGATGTTGTGGTTGCCATTGTCTTTGGGGTTGGCTCTGTGGTTGTGGTTGCCATTGTCTTTGGGGTTGGCTCTGTGGTTGTGGTTGCCATTGTCTTTGGGGTTGGCTCTGTGGTTGTTCTTGGCGTTGTCTTGCGGGCTGCCGCTGCGGTTGTCCCTGGGGTTGATGCTGCGACTGCGGCTTTGGTTGTCGTTGTCTTTGGGGTTGACGTTGCGGTTGCGGTTGTGGTTGGTTTTGGGGTTGCGGTTGTGGTTGGCCTTGGGGTTGCGGTTGCAGTGGCTGTGCCCATTGTTGTACTTTAGTCTGTTCATGCTGCTGCCACTGTCGCTGCCGCTGTGGTGGCGCCATGTGGATTGGAAGCTGGGTGATGCTAACTTCGGAGACAAGGACTGGAATGCGTTGGCCTGTTGCTGGCAGAGAATCAACCTGCTTCGGTAGCAGTTGCTGCACATGAACCCCAGAACTCATCATGCTCGTCTGACCCATCCAGGGCACGTTCGCTCCATGCCAGTGTCTCGGGGGCTCTGGGACCTGCGGCCGCTGGATGAAGAGGGTTGGGTCGATCGCCATGAGTTCATGCGCCGTCGGCCTGGCCTTGTGTCCCACCAACATCTTGGAAAACATGGGGGGCAAGACGCCCAGCGCAACGGCGGTCGAGATCCGCCGATAGAATGCTGTGTCGGGATGCGCCGCTGCCCAAAGGGGCGCTTCAATAAACGGCTGCTTGCTGCCAAGGATCTTGAGCTTCTTTTCCCATGCCCCGCATGGAGCCAGCTGGTCCAGTTCATCAGGGCACCAGAATCCGAGAGCTTCGCCGATGGTCATGGCAAAAGACCAGATGTCTGCCGCCGGCCCAGGTTTGGCCAGGCCGAAGGCAAGCTCCGGGGCCATGAAGAGAGGTGTCCCAATCTTGTTCGTACCAACTGCATCAGCCTCTGCTCGAGCAATCCCGAAATCCCCCAGGTAAAAATTTGGGAGCGGGTCCCCAGGGCTATGGTCGTACAAGATGTTGTCGGGCTTGATGTCCAGATGTAGGATTCCTCTCTGGTGGAGGAAGGCAGTTGCCCTCGTCATTTGCCTGACGACTCTCGGCATCCAGGCGGCTGGCGGCGGCGGAGGGTCCGTACAACGCTGGCGGCTGGAACAGAGGTCGAGAAGATTACCGTCGTAGAGCTTAAAGAAGATCTGAAAGGAGCCACCATCGCAAAAGTCCTGATATGTTTTGTAGTGGACGATGTGTTCCTGATAGCAGCCACATTATTAGCAACTAACATGATCACGGGTCGTCTCGAGTTCTGCACTTACATGCGAAATCCTCGCCATGTGCTCAACCTCTCGGACCAGGGAAGCCTTCAGTTCTCTGCTACTCCTGGCGCCTCGATTCCGCGGTGACCCATCAAACTCTTTAACCGCCCACAGCTCGCCAGTCGCGAGATCCACGGATTTGTAGACGGTTGCAAACCCTCCCGAGCCCAGTATCGAGTATTTGTGGCAGGACTTGCGCGGTCCTTCCTTTGGCGCAACCGATGGGGTGTTGCAACTCTCGAGTTCCAAAAGGTTGAGCTTCCGTAGCACATTGGCCCAACCGTCCGAGGATCCGGCTGGTGGTGTGAGCGTCATGCCCTTGACGGCCAAGCTTCGTGCCCTTGCTGCAAGGTAGTTCTGGGTTTGGGCGCACGAGCCATTCATGCGGTCTGCCCACTCAAACCGGAATATTGTGTTTGTGCCGATGGCGATGAACACCTTCATGCCGGACCTGGGAATGACCCGTTGTCGAGGCCCTGTGCTGGGGTTTCCGTGCAGGCCGTACAGCAGCGACTCGGGGGATGGGGAGCCGGATTTCGCCATGTGGTCCCCCAGCAGGATGGCCACCATGCATGGCGACAAGTCTCGGAGGATCAGTTCGCCGGACGGAGCGAGGAAGAAGAAGCAATGGTCGTTGCGGTAGCCTTCGTAATTGCCGGTGCTGCTCCCGCTGGAGGATGGTGTGATGCCACGCACGCCTGGACGACCGCATCTGGGGAGCTTGATGTCGCTGTTTTGGTGCCTCCCAAATGTCACCAACCGCCCTGCGGCCCTGCTGGGTTGCACAGAGCCAAACAAAAAGTATGGGACGCCAGCCCTGTCAGGAGTCGGCGCCCTGTACTTGCTGTTCTCGGCTTGCTCAACGACCCAGAGCGCTTTGTCGTTGGTCGGGAACAGGGCGAAAATCCACTGGTGCTCGGTGCTGGCCATTGAGCGAAGGGAATTGGAGAAGCTGGATAGACAGGACAGGAGCCGAAAGCTGCGACAGTGCCGGCAAGGTACGGACAAAGGAGACAGTGTGCAATCGGGGTGGTCGTCTTGGAGGCTACAATATTTGTGGCTCATCGCCTTCGTCCACCACCAGATCATGAGGACAACCTTGGCCCGTCGACACGGGTTAACAAACACGGTGGACATGTCTGGCCATGACGTCGCAGAACCAAAACGGCCAGTCTGAGGCCAGCTGCAAAACTGCCCGAGGTCACCTCCATGGCTTCGTACGGCCAGACGCGGAGGGGAGTTCAGCTGCGTTTGAGCCCAGAGACGATGACACACGTTGCTCTGATGTACAGTTCAGCAGCGAATTCGCCTTTCCGGTACGCTTCAATCTGTAGGCCGTTGCTCTGGTTGATGAGCTAAAACGGGGTTCCATTAGGTACTCGAACTTGAATGGGGGCCGCTGGTCTCAGGCCGTTTGACATTCTGGCCTGGTGAGAGAGGGTGCGCAAGGGGGTGGCAAAACCACAGTCGGGGGTTCTATATTTAGATGATGGGTTTCTGCGCTTGTCATTGTGCGCCCGTCAGTTGGCTCGCTTGCTTGTTGATCCACTGCCTTGCCTCGGCTGATCCCGTTCGAGAGGCGATAGGACCTGCTGCCTCTTCGACCATTCACTCTTTTGTCGGCGTATGTGCACCGCGGAGAACCAGACGAGCAACCTTTGTCCTGACCTCGAACTTAGAAGTATTACTTTTCTTTCGTTTACTGTACGACAACATGGCTCAGTTGCCGTCGACTACCGAGGACGCCGTCAGCGACAGCGACCAAGCCGGAGTTTGCCCGCTTACATGGATCAACCTTCACGAGTTTACAGCCGCCGAGCGCCGGGAGAGGGCGCATCAGCAAGGGCTGGCAACTCCATCCACAGAGCCCGATTTCCATGAATATGAGGCTGGCGGTCCAGTCGGGTATGACCTCAGGACCCTGCTTACCCCCGATGAACTTGCCCGTGCCCTCGCAATGCGACCCCCATGGGACACAAATGATCCAGAGAAGGCGGGGACACAGACGGCAGCGGAGGGGCGGGCGGAAGTTGACAACAAGTGGGACACCAGAAAAGAGCAGCGCTGGCGTCGACGCCATCATTACATTGATCCCGACGGCCCTTTCCGAAGCAGGATCTTTACTGCTGGTCCTGGGAGCCCGTGTGCCGAAACCCCTGCAGGCAGGATTGACAACAGCTTTGGGGAGCGCGATATTGAGGAGGGATGTGCAGGGAAGGGTTGTGCGAGCAAAGGCAATGTTTGTCAGACCGATGCGGGAGATGGCGAGGTTGAGGGGAAGGGTTGGGAGGGCGATGGTTGGGAGGGTGATGGTAGGG
>Ga0247824_10001308_pt1 | contig 13467 bp, 14 predicted proteins | sample 13C_PalmiticAcid_FD_194412 | JGI IMG/M metagenome (GOLD analysis project Ga0247824, IMG submission 194412) | Soil microbial communities from agricultural site in Penn Yan, New York, United States - 13C_PalmiticAcid_Day48 | ecosystem: Environmental > Terrestrial > Soil > Agricultural land...
AGTACGTGAGACGTCTTGGCATCACTCAACTTCGTGCTCTACGCGTTTAATCGAGTGTTGGTCCTCCCAACTCTGACAAGGGGCTTACAGATGAGATATACCCCCCCCCCTTCTACCACCCATACAACCCTTTACCTAATACCTTTAGTCGGCATAGATTCGCTTTTCCCCATAGACCTTGATTTGAGTGTACGATTCTTTCAATAGAGGTGAACAAACCCCAGGGACTACAGAAAAAGATTGTGAACATGTTTTGAAGGCGCAGGCAAACGTTTTAAACTGGTAGCGTCGGGGGAATCGGAGCTGTGTAACCTTTGCTGTGTGCAGCCTCTCGTCGACTGTCGACCAGAGTGAGGGCTAGGGACTTTTCTATTGATACGCTTTTCGTCCGATCTCTTTTTTCTGATTTATTGTCACGTTCACTGGAAGACTCGTCGATGCCAGCTTGTTTCTGCGATATAAACCTCTCTGTCTTTGAATTGATCTAGGGAACCCCGGATCGGTAAGGAAAGGTGGAGGCGACCTGTCCATAGGCCCGGTGGATATTGTGAAGGACCACTTTAATCATGTTGTGGATCCTGAGCGTCTGTAATCTTGGGTATCTTGGGCGGTGAAGCCCACACCCTCTCCATATACTACCAAGATTTCCTTCACTCTCATTAGGTTTTTTCGTCGTGAAAAGCCATCCTGTGGTCTTGAAAAGGAATGTAACTTTGACTCCTTTGTGTGCTAGTCCATTGTCCAACGAAGCATTGCGGTGAATGCGTTCAGAGCTCGCCTAAAGTTCTTCTGATTTGGATTTGGGGTCATGGTGGTCCTGGATGTATGAGTAATGGTCATAACGGACTGGAGTCTGGCAAGTGGCGCAAACGTTGGCATGTTCATTGATCCGTGGCAGTGTTATGGCAGTCGCAGAGGTACCCTTGGTTAGAAGAAACCTGAACACACAAATCCGACGACGATGACTTACAATCCTTTTTCATGATTGTCTCCACATCCAGGATGAAGTGTTCATTCAGGTCTTGGGTTATGGAGTACGAAAAGAGGCTCGACTTCGCTTCTGAAGAGTCTCGCCGCTTGCTATTCAAGTAGTTTGGACCGTGAGTTTGAGAGTGTTCAAAGCCAATGCATACATGGCACGAAGGCACTTTACCCTCATTTTTGGATCAAGGAACCAGATCCTGAATTAATCTTGTGAAGCCTTGGGTGTTGCAATATCGATTCGACCTCCTGGTCCCTGACGTTCACGTATTATGGGGCGATTCATTCTTCATGTTGGTCTTTGGTTTTCGCTTGAACTGCTTAAGGTGGGATTTGTCGAGTAGAATTTCGGTGGTGTGGTTCTAGGTGGAGGAGTCTGTTATCGTGCATGTCTTGCTCATTGTCACATACACTGATTCCTGACATTGGTTGGATTCCAAGGAAAGATAGAGTCGTATGGTTTCCTTCATGGACCCACGAGTCTGACGGAGAGCGTGCCATGCCGATTGCAGCACCACCGCGACTAATTGGGAGAGGTCATATGGAGGGACACAGCGCCAAAGATATGCCTTTCGCCACTTATGAAACCACGGAACAATCGAACATAGCGGCTCAAATCCAGCCTTGACTAGGAGAGGTCAAGGACTAGCCAGCGCCAAAGCTAAGCGTTAAAACGCCCTTCATAGACCCAAGGTGGACCGTGCTCACATCGACCCTGGAGACAACGTCTGCTTGATCTTGCGGGGACTAAGGCGTGTCCCCGTGACATCAATTCAGCCATTCAGCCACGTACCGACTGAGCGCGCCCCGTCCGTCCACTCATCATCTCTCTCCCCATCAACTACGCGACAAGACAAGCCAACCTAAAGCAACGACACGATGGTAAAGCGAGTGGCCGCATCGGCTAACAAGCTAGACGAGCATTAGCATCGATACGCTTCACCTACGCCTTGTGCCTGACTTTGCTCATCGTCTGATCTCCTAGGTTGTTCTTGCGATCTCCGTCTGCACAAAGAGTGGCAAAGGTACTTGTCCTGTGCGATCCGTTCTGTGGACCGACGATGACAAGAGGGCCGCCTATTAACACACCTTGCCAACGCTCGCCAATAGCCCTCATCTCACGTCAGTTCCGTGAGATGACACGGACAAGGATCGAGGGTCTGATCGCCTCTTTCCCCAAGCTGACCAGTAGTGGACAGCAGCACACCACCATTGAAACGGAGCATGTACGATACGTCTATCAGCCGCTGGAGGATCTGTTCGTTGTCCTCATCACCAACAAACAATCCAACATTCTTCAAGGTACGACCTCCATTGTCCACCACCAGGAACTCGATAATGCAAACGGGAGCACCCTTGTCCAAACATTGTCTGCCATGTCATTGATTTGGATCAACCTTTATATCTTTCGGCTCAAAAAAATTAGACATCGACACGTTGCAATTGGTTTCCAGGGTTGTGTCCTCTGTCTGTCGACCAACTGATGCTCGTGAGATCGACAGGAACGCATTCGAACTGTTGAGCTCGTTTGATGAAATCATCTCTTTGGGATACAGGGAGAATGTGAACCTAGCACAGGTTGCAAGCATCTCAGAGATGGAGAGTCATGAGGAGAAGATCCAGGAAATGATCGAGAAGGTGCGCCATCTTGGCTTTATGCAACAATCAATGGTTCGGGATCGTGGTCATACGCGGATAGCTAATCGTTTTCCTGATCGCGTTCCACATCTGCGCATTAGAACAAAGAACGCGAGGCAAAAGAGGAACTCAAGCGTCGGGCAAAGATCTTGGATCTTCAGAGAAAGGAGCAGAGAAAGCAGATGGGCGGCGGCGGTATGGGCGGCATGGGAGGTATGGGTGGCATGGGTGGCATGGGAGGCATGGGAGGCTATGGTCAGAGCATGGGTGGATATGGTCAAGGCAGCTCCATGGGCTTTGGTAATCAATCCGGAGGAATGGGTAACCAAGGCTATGACTCTTCTGCCTCCATGGATGATAGTTCTTCCAAGTTCAGGTAGGATGATTCTCATGGTGTATCTTAACGGGCTATTGATTTAAGCCCACTAGCTAATTCCAATCATTTCATTGTCATGCCAACTACAAGTGCGGCCCCCAAGGCACCAGCAACAAAAGCCAGGGGCATGCAATTGGGACGCAAACAGAACAACGTGGATCTTATGGAATCGTTGCGCTCAGAGGCAGAAAAATCGACACCTGCCGCTCAACAGATGGCTCCAATCCAACCTATCTATTCTGCCCCAGCAGAACCGGAATTCCCCATGGAGAGTGTTCATGTCCATATTGAAGAAAAGATCACGATGGTGGCTAACAGGGATGGCGGTTTGGAGAACATGGAAGTCAAGGGCGATTTGATGCTCCGTGTCTCAGACCCTGCTCGCACCAAGATCAGCCTTGCTCTTAGGCATCTGGACGACTCTAGCATTCAGTTCAAGGTAGGTTGTTCGATCGTGTATGAAGTCCATTGACTGATCCGCTGGCAGAAGCAATTGGACTGATTGTTTATTTGTTTCTCTTTGGCAAGACCCATCCCAATGTCAACAAACCTCTGTTCGGTAGCGACAAGATCATTGCCTTTAGGGATTCATCAAAAGAATTCCCGCTCAATACCCCCACAGGAGTATTACGATGGAGGTTCATCAGCAAGGACGAAGGCTTTATTCCTCTATCGAGTAAGTTTCCGTCTACTGACCATGAGAAGTCGAAAGCGAACAGATACATTTGCTCGTTAAGACCGGATTGCTGACTTTGCTACTTGTATCCAACCTCGATTCTTTTTGCTAGTCAACTGCTGGCCATCGCCAGCCGGTGATGGATCATGCGATGTCAACATTGAATACCAGCTTGAGAATGAGAAAATGACGTTCAAGAATGTTAACATCATTATCCCACTTCCGTAAGTGCTACTCGGACAAGTCTTGGATTCATTGCGAGTGGTCGCTGATACCGTACAACTCACCAGGGATCAACTTTTTAATTGGATAGTCAAGGAGCAACCCCTACTGTGGGCGAGGCGGATGGCGAATATGCAGTTGACCATCAACAGCACGCGTTGATCTGGCAATTGCCCTCGATCAGTTCTGAGAACGCTTCAGGTAGCATGGAGTTCAACTGCCAAGGAGAGGACACTGAGAGTTACTTTCCTGTCTCGGTCCAATTTGAGAGTGAACGCCTCATCTGCGATGTTGATGTAAGTCTAGTCAGAGACGGACAACCCATGGGTGCAGGATGTGAAATGATCTGGTTTTGAGCAGGCATGTGGAAATCCGCAAACTGACTTGTTATTGGCCCCCCCTCTCTCTCTCTCTTTCACTAGGTTTTGGCTGTCACGCAGGTCGCAGACGGCTCTGAGATTCCCTTCTCGAAGCAGAGCATTCTGACTCCAGTCGAGTATAGTGTTGTTTAATGGAATTGGAGTTACTGGAGACTGGATGAACCTTGGCCTCTGCGCTTTCTTATTCTTTTTTTGAAACTGGATGGTGTTGAGGCGCGACAGCCGATGACCATACTGGATGATGTTGAGATTGGATGAAAACTGGACGAGCTTAGAAAAGCAGGATATACAATTGAAAGACACGACAATCGAATAAACGTGGCCAGAGTGTACGTCTAGTGGCACAAATCGCGCGAAGCAGTGTTCACCCACTCCCCATGTGGTAGCAATAGGAATGCTACTCGTAGAAACGCACGCTCGGAAACGCACTTGCATATGTAGACATGGAGTTCCAGGAGGGTAAGAGACCCAAAGTAGATCGGTGGACACTGACATGGTCGTGATCGTCGTGGAACTTGGTAGCTTCTCGTCGATGATCAGTCTGTCTTCGTTGCATCAGCCTTCCATTGCGGTCTACGGTGCGATAGCTTGATCTAATATCCTTTTGTGCACCGCGTTTCTTGGGACATTTTGTAGTAGGGGTGAACGAATTCTGTAGGTCAATGAAAGGCCCAACCCGCGCCTGCACAAGATCGGAACTTGTTGCTTTGATTTACAATCCGAGGGGACCTGATCTTTAGTCAATCGTTCTGAATACGAACGAAGAAACCGGAACCCAGCCTCTTGAATCGAAGACAGAAATCTGGACGATTGACCGCCCACCCGCCTTGGAGTTCCGTGTTCAACAGGAGGCAAAAAAAGTATAGCGACACCCCGAAAAGGTGTCAATAGTTCATGAACGGACATCACTTTTTTCAACATTTACAACCCACATTCTACACTTTGCACCAAAGCCGCGGGTCGTTTTTTTATCGACTGATACACAATTCAGACGCCCACATCGGACATCTAGCCGACAAAACCGCAAGACTTTACTCGAGACAACGAACCTACTGATAAAGCGCCCCTCGGACCTCTTTGAGATAACCGAGAGGCGGCGTCTGCTCACCACACGTCGAAAAGTAAGTTGGGATGGAGCAGAACACTGAGCATACCTCGTAAACGAAGATTTACTAACGCTAGGTATTGTGCAATCAAGGAGCAACTACATCGAACACCAAAGCCTTTACACGACAAGAAACCTCGGAAAGGAGCTGCTGTCATGAAGGTTATGGAACACGTGTAAGTCAACGCAAACCGCAAGGTCAATCACACTCTTTGGTACTCTATTTCTTACGACTTTTCCTCCTTTCGTTCTAACAGCTGCGAAAGGAATGCTCTAATGCAGAATGGGCGCGTTCACTCGGGAACCATTCAAACAACATACGCTGAAATGGGTTTCTCCATGCCCAATGGAACAGGAGACCCAAGCTAAAGGAAACGGAGAATACAATATTTCAACACGATAGAGAGGTCAGCCGCGGATCATCTCTAGCCCTGAAAAAAAAAAAAACGTGCCATGGATGATGGAGTAGTATGATCCGTCTCTACGTTACCCAACCTGCAAAAACCCCAATGCCCTCGCTTGCATCCAATGACTGATTTTACCTCACTCGTGTTCTTTCTTTGAGACTCTAGAGTGGTTGCGGAAAGAGGCTGCTGAGCGAGTGGCCATAAGATACATTGTCAACGGCTGCGGCTCGCATGCCAACGCGTTCTAATTCTGTGCCAAAGTCGTCTCGAAGGTTCAGTCCGTTGAACGTATCGCAAACACCTCACAATCCACAATGCGAAGGCCACTATGGATCAACCACATTCAAAGTGACGCGACTTTACGCTTATCGACACGGACTTGATCATCAAGACAACATGTAACGAGCAGCACCAGCACCAGCCTGAGCAACTGCATTTGAGAGCATAAGGTGTTGACAGATACTCAAAAGATGTCTAAAGAGATGAAAGAGATGTTAGACCAGATCAAACTCTACAGGAACAACTCGTGGTCTTTGGCTTGCAGATATCAGAAGCGACAATTTCCATCTTCATTACGCCAAAGCCGAGTGCACTCTCATCAGAGGATTTACGATGGATCCAGTTCACTAAAATCGCACTCGAGATGCGAGCCAGCGCCTCCAGACCCTCGAGCCACATCACAATGTTCTTAAAGTGGTTCCAGAAGCGCCGCTTTTTTGAGCCTTGGGGAACCCTCCATCTATCCCATCATCTCAACCATGACAACCCTTCTGATGGATCCGGCGGCCCTGTGAAGTATGGCATTGAATGCAGCAGCCCGTCCTATCACTCGACCGATCATTGAACACCAAAAGTCGAAAGACACAGCCCCTGGATTCAAAATCGTCTGCAAAACACAAATTCCTACTCTCATCACCTCTCAGAGTCAAAGTTGAACCACTCCCAAGTCATGGCAGCTTCACTTGCTACCACCACGTTGAATAAAAAGGTCGACCTTGTTTGTATTCTGAAGACTATCGATGCGCTACTGGTCTACAAAGACACCTAGCCCTGTCAAAGACGCTGGACCTTACGATCATACCCAAGCCTAGTCGATAGTCAAGCGAGCGTCCACAGATGGAAAGTCCTCAAAGAAGCCCTAATAAAACGTTTGGAATGGTTGTGTAAGGGTGTTTAGTCACTGTAATAGAAATTCACCTCCACTTGGCCGAGTAAAAAAAGAGTACCATCTTGAGAGAAATCCTACCTCAAACAACTTGATGGCCAAGGAGACATCCTCCGAGCCACAGACCTCGCGACACGAGTGCATGCTCAATTGAGCATTTCCAACATCTATGATAAAAGTAGGCAGTGAGTAGCTGGTTCTCATCCTTTTTTTTTTTTTTTCATTATCACTGATCCACATTCGACCGATCCGTACCGACAGTGCGGAGTCCAAGCTTGGCAGAGAGCATAGGTCCAATGGTCGAGCCACAGGGGCTATCGTTACGGACCACAAACTCTTGCAGGGGGACAGAGTACTTTTTGGCGACCTCACGCAAGACCACAGTCGTTGGCGCGGTGGTGGCGTATCGCTATTGTAGGTGAAGAATGAGAAATGTACATGTGAGAAAGTCGAGTGTGAAGAGTGAAGGAAGTATCCTTCATAGCAGGCCATGGTTCATAAGGACTTGTTGTTGTTTTTTTTTGGTGGATGATGGGTACCTGATTAGCATTGATCTTGACGACAACACCCTTGTGCATACGAGGGCGATGACCATCATCGTGCTTCTCGGCATAGTTGGGGTGGACTGCATGGGCCATGTCAGCACTGATCAAGTAACTCTTAGGGAGAGCCTCCAAGTACGCAGTGGCAACCTAATGTCCAAATGAACGATTTGTTTGTCAGTTCCAAGTAGAGCTCTTTCATTGTTCATGCCGCCATTCCACGCACAATGAAGGTCGTACATTTGCGCTGGCATCACCGTCATAGGTCGCCAGACTGAGACGTTCGAATGTGCTAGGAAGCAAGTTGGAGTCTGCGCCATGGGCAGTATTCGATCCGACTTCCTCATTGTCAAAGAGCGAAACGAGTCGAATGTTGGGGTCATTGGCGAGCGAGTCGGCTGACTTTAGACTTCCGATCAATGCCTATGGTAAGAGGAGATACTGGTTAGAGAAGGTATCAATCAATAGGCAATACATTCCGCGCGGCACAAGCTACAGCATTTGCAAGGCATAAATGGTACCTCAATGGAGCAGTAGGACATCATGAGGTTGTCAAGGCGACCCGAGAAGATAAATTCGTTGTAAGCGCCACCGATGACCGAGGGTTGGGTGTCATAGAGGCACAGCTCAAAGTCCATGATCTTGTCAACTATCCATCGAGATCCAGTCAGAATAGTCAGCCACCAATTGACCAATTGTTGTCGTGATCCACGGAACAACTGTACGAACCCCATGTTACAAGTCCGCAATCTTACCAGGGACATCCAGCTCCTTGGAAAGGAGGTGCATGAGGATCGGATGATGCTTGTCCGAAAGTGGAATATCACCATTGATCTCAGTGTCCGGCTTCGTAGGCTTGGAGGGCTCACCAGTCAAGCTAAACAAGTTCCGGAATTCGTTCCAAGTGAGTACTCCTGATCCTGCTTATCATGACAAATATTATCCATTGACTAGCTATACCAACCTTTTGGTGACCGTAGAGATGATGGGAGTCAGGTGGGTTTCGTTGTTGAACTTGAAGCCTTCACCAACAGTGCGGTCCAAGTGGATTGCCAGAGTGGGGATGCGAAGGATTGGCCTAAAAGGAAATGCAACCATTGTTCATTAAGACTGGATTATGTAACAAGGCAACCAAATGGCAATCATTGTCAACGTATCAATCTATACCTGTCAATGCGGGCCAGACGGCTCTCTAGCTTTCCGTCCGCAGTCTCGACAACAACACGTCCAGCGACACTAAACGGGAGAACACATGTACAGTAGTCGCTTAGTATCCGAGTGATATTTGTCAGGACGCTCAATGGCCTTTCAACTCTAAAGTCGAGTATTCTCACCTCAAGTCTCGGTCAAACCAGGTGTGCCTAGCAAGATCCAATTGTAAAAATATTCGGTTGATAACCACAGTCTGCACAAGGACCACAACAAAACCGCACTCGTCAGCTCTTTGCCACAATCCATGCCTGTTTCCTTACCAAAGACCGCCTCCGTAAAGCTGAACGCCGACCTGAAGGTAACCCGCCTTTTCCTTCTTTGAGACGGGTTTGACCTGTTTAAGCAATAGAAGAAATGGCACTCTTCAGAACATGAATCGGGTGGGTATGAGAAGGAAAAAAAAAAAGTGTTGACACTGTTTTCATTTCCAGTTTACCTTCAGGCAAGGAGAGTCGGTATGGGCTCCAATAGCAGAAAAACCGTTTCCTGGCTTGTACTTGCCACCGACAGCAAAGGCAATGACCGCAGACTTGTTGCGGGTGAAATAGTACTTGCCGTTGCGCTTGAGAATGCCATTCCAGTTCTCCTTTTCCTTGATCTCCTCGAAGCCAGCCTTGCGCAGACGGATGACAGCCTGTTCCGTGGCATGGAAAGGCGACTGGGCCTGGTTCACAAAGTGCAAAAAGTCTTGGGCTTCAACAGGGGCTGGTCGGATCTCAGTCTGTGAAAGAGGGTCGAATGCGAGGTAGAGCAAGTCTGTCAGTTGACAAGAACATTTTCAGAGTTCAAAAAGACAGTGAAAAGCGTGGTCGGAGGGCGAACAAGCAAAAGACAGGAAAGCTATATGGACACACTCGGACCCTCTGCGTACGTTCCACAGTGGCCGAGGAGTAGAAAGGGCTCGCCTGAAGATGAGACGCGTTGCCAGCACTCTGGCGACCATTACCATGGTTGCTGTGGTTGATTGTGGATGAGTTGAAAAGAGTGATGAGAGCAACAAAAAGAAGGGGGGGATTTTATGAGGATGGCTTGGAGCGTGGGAACGCTCCGAGTTGTATTGTGCTACTTGGCAAAATGGAATTCCCACTGCGAGAGGAACTTGCGATTGGCAAGGCCTTGGACATCGATTGCGCTGGTTCCATAAGAGAGTGGCGCAAAGTACAGGAAAGAGGCCAGGTGCACTACCATGAGGACAGCTGCTGTGGCATACGCCATTGCTGGTACCACGGCCCGTCGGAGGGGACGCAGACGCATCCCGGGGCCAGGATCCGAAATAGGTCCGTCCACTCCCTCGACAAAGATAAAGGCATGAACAGCAGCAAGGATCATGTATGAGAAGACCAACGCTGGCATGTAGTGGTGGAGGAACAAAGCGCGACCCATCAGGAAGAAGGGAAAGTAGTGCAATGCCCAACCCACAAAGAAGAAGCCTGTTGCGTAATAAAATCGCTTTTGAGCATCTATAACAAAACGCGGCGATGCGTTGTTAGCAACCTCATCACACCAAACGCCGCACACATGTCATGCTTTCCATGCTCTCCATGCTTTCCCATGATGCAACAAAACAAGCTTTGCGAAATAGAATACCTCGGTTCATAGGATAGAAACCTCGACGGCGACTCAACACATCAGCACCAACTACTCCAACAATGACGGCAAGACTTCCGGCAGCAATCCACATGCCGATTGGATTTCCAATGAGGTAGATCTGTTTGCGAGTCTCATTCTGCGTCCAGAAGGAAATGCCCTTGGCCAAAAAGGGCCATTCAATCGGCTGGCTCTGATAGGGATGCTTGCCTGTCAGACCTGCATTTTGAGAGAACATCTTGCTCTGAAGCTCCAGGAATTTGAGGATGAACGAGCGCTGCTTGACAGGTTTGTTGGACTCTTCTTCTTCGATCTCGGACGCTAAATGTCGAAACAACGTGGCAGCCAACATTTAGCACGCGCTCGTTCAGAAAAGGAACGTGCAAGCGAAATAAAGTGCCATTCAAGGAGGGTCTTTTTTCTCTTTCCGAGTATGCACTTACAGTCCTTTCCTTCAATGCTGTCAGACCACCACAAGTTTGATTTCTGCACGAGATTCTTGTTTCCATTGATTTCCTGCTGCTCAAACCCCCATGAGGGCAACTTTTGCGAGTGTGTCCAAATAGCGACTTTGGTATCCATGTGGAGCAGCTTGAAAGAGCTAGCGATCGTGCGTAGTTTGTCTCCGCCGCTGTCGAGCACAATCTGAAAAGTCGTTTCATTGATGCGAGAGCCATCCTCTTCGGTAGAGTATGTAGTGACCTCTTCATTCGTCGACATGGTGGGCGAAGCAACGTCGTGTGCCAAGAGCCATGACGATGTGGCGATATGCAGTAGTCGAATGACATCCTTGTCCTTGACCTGTTCACCAATCTTGGGGTCATTGGGATCGCTGCTAGCAACTTGCCAGATATTGTTATCATCGCTGTGAGCATATCCTGTCACTTGCTGTCCTGCACTGCTAACCCGACCGTCATCGTAGGTTCGTGGGTAGTGGTGAGGATGAGAGTGCAAATAGACAGATGTATCCCTATGACGGATTGTGATATTGTCTCCATATTTGATATCTATCCATGAAAATAGAAATGTGTTTGCGAATTAGCACGGGAGTCTTTGGACATGGCCGTACAAGAACAGGACCTTTTTTTTGCAACGCAATGAAAATTGAAACCTACAAATTCCATCAGCCATCGAGTTTCCTTTGAGAGTCTCTTGAAATTCGGAACTCATAAAGTCATCCCCTGGGCCACTGCGAGTGAGGATCGTAAAGTGGACCCAGAACCAGAACAAGTAGATGATAAAGGGAACCAAGATCAAAGCGAGAGCACGAGCCCAGAAATGATTCATGAACTCTTGCATGGTCAATCCGCGACGGACATCCAAAAGTACCCAAAGATCCCAGATCACTGCCACACCGATCGTGGCAACGGTAAAGAGACCGACCATCTTGACACTGTGATGGTTCGTGAAGAAAAAAAGAGGGTACCAAGCATGGATATGGATTCAATGATGAGCTCTTGTGCAACGAAAAGCTGCGTCATCTCAGGACATTTCTTCGTTTAGGTTACCTGGTGGTCAAAGCGATGGAGATTCCCGTTGCGAATAGCCAAGTCCACCATCGGTTCGAGAATGGACTATTCACAGGTACGATTGTATTGGGAGGATCGAGTCAGTATTGAAAACCCTTTGCCAAAGTGGTGTAACAGGAATCGTGCTTGGTGTGACTTACTTGTTCCTGGTCTTGTAAAATCGGACGTAGCTGTAAATCGAACAAACCATGAAGAATACAAGCATCGAATCCAGCAAGATAAGGCGCGTCTGGGTGACAAACATATTGTCTGTCATGTTCATGACGATTAGATACTGGGGTACAAGATGCATTGCAGAGCAGATGAGGTGAAAAAGTCCGGGTACGTACCAAAGGCGATAAAAAATCCGGCGAGCGCACATGTCACGATGGGGAATCCTGCTTCGCGCATTGTCATGTATACGATAGGCACTGTCAGCGCACCGAGGAAGGCGGGAAGAGCACGAAGGGCGATGTAGGGTGTGTTGTTCGTAACGTAGTTCTCTCCAATGGTGTCAAACAAATAGTGACCATCGTAACCAACAAAGTAGCCCATGGCGGCAAGCATCAGCTTGGCGAGGGGTGGATGGACGTCAAAGTAATAGGATCTGCGAAGGTAATACGACGCAAACTTGCCAAAGTGGACCTCATCGAAACTAGCAAGGTACCCCATTGTAAAAAAAAGTTTGGATAAGTCAAGTTGTCAGACAAGTTACACATGCTAATAAGGCGGGGGCACCTACACAACCTCATCCGGGTCATCTATCTTGTAAAAGCGGGAAATGAACGCGAGGATTGTCAAGACTGCTAGAACGGCCAACGATTGTCGTTGCTCCGTTACGGTGAACACCGAGGTCACTGGCTGTTTTTGAGTGAGGAGAAACAATGACATTGATCAGTCTTTCAGAGTGATGGAAGGAAGAGACGGCCTGCAGGGGTCCACCGTAAAAAAGTTGCCCTTACCTCCTTGGTCTTTTCGTCTTCCTCGATGTCATTGATATCAGTGGCATCCGTAGCATCCGAGGAGCTAAAGGTCGTTGTTGATTGCGCAAAGGTTACGGTTGTCCGCTGCCGAAGTGTCTTTTCAGTGGGAACCGCCACTGTAAGATGGCAAAGAGTGATGTGAGCTGATCAGGACGCGATCGCTTGCGGAAAAGAAGCGCGACACGGTTCTTTCACACGGCCAAAAGTATGCGTGTACGTACTCGTTGATCTTGTCCAGATGGTGTACACGTTCTGGATCGAGGAAGGCGATTGCGAGAGTCAGATGAAGGATAAAAAAAAAAAGGGCAGAACCTTGCAAGAAAGGAACACGATAGGAAATCCATCCAGTGCAGCCCGCCCAGTCCGCCCAGTCCGCCCAGGTCGCGTGGAACGTGATTTGCGCACCAGACCACTGAGATTCCCCACGGCTCTGGGCTGTCGCGCACCACACTAACAAGGACATTAAATCCCTTCCGGTAATTGGGCTTCGGGGTCTTTCCCCAATCACCAAGACTTTGCTAATGGTCCCTAGATCTCCCCTTGAGCTGTAGGCAGGGGTCATTCGATCAGCAGGGCCAAGTGGTTTCCAAATAAAAAAGGTCTAATTGAGTGTGCACCACATTGCTCAAGGAACAAGGACCGCTGCTGGGCCAGGCCATACCAATCCTTCCAGATCCCTTGTTTC
>Ga0247824_10001310_pt1 | contig 13457 bp, 13 predicted proteins | sample 13C_PalmiticAcid_FD_194412 | JGI IMG/M metagenome (GOLD analysis project Ga0247824, IMG submission 194412) | Soil microbial communities from agricultural site in Penn Yan, New York, United States - 13C_PalmiticAcid_Day48 | ecosystem: Environmental > Terrestrial > Soil > Agricultural land...
GTCGTGTACGGTAAACGGGCGGCCCTCGGCTATAGTGGACTTGAGTTTCCAGAGTTTGATCATGGACATGGCCGAGCGGTATACCTCGGGTCCAATAATTTGCGAGAGGAAGGTCGGTGTCATTAGGTGGTTGATGAGGTTTCGGTTGTCCTTGAAACGGGGGTGGGCCGTCGGAGCGGAGAGATGGTTTGCCGGCAAGATGCCCTCAAATATATCCGCGACAAGTCCGCTACGATCAAACTCCTTGGTTCGCCGGCGGAGGATATCCTGGGTCTCAAAAGGGTCTGTCACTATTACCCACGGTAGGGACATGGGCTTGACGAAGACCTGTACAATGGGGCTTCGGTGCCGCTCCGCTAGCGACGTCAACCAGCACTGTTCACCATCTTGTAAGCCGTGATGTATTGGGGTGTGCACTAAAGTGGTCTTCTGGAGGATGATGACTTACAAAGACTCGCTTCGTGCGCCATATATAGCCCACCATTTCTGGGGCATCGCCCAGCAGACTGCGGGCAGCATCGTGGTTGTACGGGATGCCAGGAAGCGGTCTGGGCAGTGCAGCCTTGTACGCCGCGTACGCCGTACACAAGCCCAAGAGGAACACGGCGACTGTCACGACTCCCTCGTCAGTTGAAACCATTGCGCCCATTCCGTCACTTGTGGCCAGCTTGGAGCTGACTTAAAAAAACGTTGGGGACTGTGAGCAAAGGGGAACAATTGAGGGGTTGAGGAACGCAGGGTGTTGGTTGGGCCGCCGTGTTATAGATACCGAAGCTAATGGCTGCTCTCATCCGGCTTTTCACTGTCGGGGTCTACGAGATCAGAAGCACCCATCCTCATGCCCATCGCTAGCATGCCGAGCCAATACCATGCTGTTATCATCAAGACGGAGCAGAATACCCAACCTATCGGCGAGTTTGACTGGCAAAGTGTGGGTGGTAGTCCCTCGGGGTTTCATCCCGCTGGCCCAGCCCAGTAGGGTCATCACTCCATCACCTACATTTCAGCCAGTTATCCTTTCCGCTCCTGTGTTCGTCCTTATGTGGTGTGAGGGCCGTCATTCTAAGGGAGGGAGTTCGAGAGTAGGGAGGTATGAGCAGCCTAGGAGAGGGCATAGCGTATGGCAGGCGTTCAGGAGTTCGGAGGGGCCTCATTGATCTCTGTCTGCCTCCTGAAATTAGCTCCCAGATGCCTTAGTTAAAAGTTATCCTCCATTGCTTCAAGTGAGGGCATCCGCGTTGACTTCCCCACGCCCGAAGCCTTCGGAGCCGGGACAAGCTAGGAGGACAGCTCCAGCCAGTCGATGGTTCCCGATCCCAAGCCTCGAAACCCTCCATAGGCCCCACTGGTTCCCCGTTGCTTGGCTAGTGCAGCCACGCAGTGTGGCCATCACGATCATCGCTTGCAACCACACTGCTACCCTACCCACACACAAAGTTATCTAACAGAATGAACTCTGTCTCTGAAGTTGGACCAGCTGCCTACCTAAGCTACCTTTGTGGTTTGCTTCCAGAAGAGGCTGGCCCAAATTTGACTTCCAGCGATGCCGAGAATCTATTGCAGGTCGTCCTGCACACTTCTGCAGGCCGCCACACAGTCGATCTGATTCCTCATTCGTCAATAAATTCCATTGATTCCGAAGTTTACCGAAGTTTACCGAGGCCGAGGACCTGTAGACATGGTGATACAAGCTTACCCAAATGCTTAAGGGGTAAGGCCTCCTCGCCGGGGATAACCCTGCTGCCCGGCGCAAGTGGTCTGACTGACCGGCTTGCCGCCGTCGACGCTGTACACAAGCTACTGTTCTCAACAGTAAGCTTTGGAATGCCTTTTGTAGGCTTGGAGAGTCGCTCAAGATCTAATGTTGAGAAAACGTTTGCCCTCGTCATTTCGTCAAGGAGAATTGATGCCAGTGGATGAGCTCCAAGGCAAGCCAATTTCACAACCACCACCTACAGCATATCGCCTGACAGGGGATTGGGATCTACCACGTCTCGAAGGTATCTTGCCCATTACCAAAGCTCAGAGGCATGCGTGACTTTGACCAGGTCGGCAAGCTCCTGATCAAGGTCGTTGAGGTACTTTTGGAAGATTAAACTGCAGCGTGCGGCTTACGGGCTTGAAACCAGAGATCGACATCATGTTTGATCGGTCAGAAACAGATGGATAAGCATCCTTGATAGATCTAAACTAAAGAGCAAACTGATCAGGCTAATCTCCGTGCCGCTGGTCTGGTGAGTAGCCGATGCCTCCTTTGGCCCGACTCTCAAGTCGATGGGCATGGGATAGGTAGACGATCAGGGAGGACGCCGCTTCAGGGAAAGGAAAAGTAAAGTCCTGGAATGTGATTGGTGGCGGTGCGTCAGCACATCGTCAACAAGACAAGGACTGAGCCCCTCTGCAACCAAAAGGGCCTTGCTCCATAAGGATCAGTCTTTGCAACCACAGCAACGTCATCAGTTAGTCAGTCAGCAGTAGCCTCCAGATCAGAACCGTCTCCCTAGACAAGATTCCTTCAGTGACAGCAATGCTGAACCATCTCCCTCGCCAAGTTGCGCCAGTTGTGAGAAATCCCTGCAAAGCTCCTGACAACTAGGTTCATAAGGAAAGCTTCTTGAGAAAAAAAAGATCAAGAGAGCTACAAATACGACGAAGAAACATATGACGGCTAGTCTATTGGAGTTTTGTTCGGCAATGCGTATTCGATCTAGAAGAACGACCCGAGCAATATCTTCTTCCTGATCAAATACGACCCCGACCCTAGCTTCGCGACGTTGCCGGCCCTGGAGGATGTACCTAGGGAAATGAACAGTGAATAGTTGGGTTGGATGATTAGGAGGAATTAGATAGATCGGAGGAAAAAACCAGGACATATATCCAGACTACCATTTCAGGAACTATGGACGGCCTCGCAGGTGGCTGCCTGTTGGCGGTTGTTGCAGGTCTCCCCGTTCCCCACCACTTCTGTTAGGTAGCCAGTGATATCGTCGACTTGCTCCCTTTCCCACAACCACTGGAACTACAGACAATTCCATCACCCCATTTTTAAACCACAGGATCCGGAAGCTCTGATTGCTGCCCTCTTCCTCCTCCACCTGGCATCCTCACCACACCAAGACTCGTCGGCGGACAACAGAGCAACCAAGACACGTGAGCCCTTGGTGTCTGTCTGTCTTGTAGGATCAGAACACCGCCATCTTCTATTTCGACAACCGGCGCGCCGAATACGATCCGGCTGCTAATCACCAATCACTACGCCATGAGATGTGCTGAGAACTTGGGGCGACGCACCTTCTTGTCGGCTATCTTTCAAAGGATTGCATTGAGCGGTGATGATGGCATTCTTGCATGCTAAGTTGATCTTGGACTCGCAGATGAGGCGAAGGAAGCATCCCGGCTGACATCGGCGAGTTGAAAACGCTCTGAAGGATGAGGCCTGCAGAAGTCCCCCACCACCCTCTGATCGTTAGCTTGAACTAAGATGAGAGGATTGGTGACTCGGAGCGCTAACGAGCCTGGACCAACAGCAGGGCGACAGACGGAGAGGCATCGACCCGAAGGAAACACGGATCTGGCCTTGGATTGGTATCAGAAAACTGTGCACCGGCAGGTATATAAGCCTTGAGCCGCCGAGTCCTGAGCTGTGCTATCGAAGACGCACAGTCAAGATCAGGACCTCGTCCCCAAACCATGTCCGCAACAACCATGAACGCACCCAACACTATTCGCCTGCCGCCTCTGGAGACGTTGTGGCCCTGGCCCAGAGTTGTCAACGTCCACCTTCCCGATGTCGAGCAAGAGTCCTTCGACTGGTGCTTTCGCTTTGGGGCGTTTAAGCCCGAGACGCAGCGTGTCATCTACGAACAGGGCAACTTCAGTAAGCTGGGACACCCCAAACCATCCTCCAGCCACCCTACCCAGCTCGTACGAGCCAGAGTACCTTGTGGACGGTCGTAACAAGGCACTGAAATGCTGACAAGACTGTACATAGCTCTCCTGGCAGGCCTGTTGTTTTCACAAACATCGAAGGGTGAGCAGCCGCCCACGAGTCCGGCCCAAGTCCTGGAACTGCAAGTGTATCAAATGGCCAAGACCTCTACACGGAGTCGCTGACACAATGGCCTGTCTCTGAGCTCCAGAGATTGTACGAGCCGCATGCGACTTGGTGCTTTTCTTCTTCACATTCGACGACCAAGCGGACGTGGGGACCCCCGAACAGATCTTGAACTATTGCGAGACCGCCGCCGACGCGATGCGCTACCCGGACAAGCCTCGGCCGGAGGGGGAATGGGTGGGCGCCGAGCTCGCGAGACAGTATGAGCCCCTTTCTCCTCTCCTTACCACGCTGGTTTCCTCGGTAACTGACCTTGGAACTAGATTCTTCCTCCGTCTGCGGGAAACTTCCACCGAGACGTTCCGACGCCGATTCATAAAGAGCTGGGTTGATTTCGCCACGGCTGTTGCCAAAGAGTCGGAGTACCGGTCACAGGGGCATTTCCCCGATCTCGAGAGCTACTTTACGCTCCGCCGGCTAACCATTGGGACATTCCCGACCTTTATCATGCACGAGTTGGATATGGATATTCCAGACGAGATCAGGGAGCACCCAATCCTTGCCCAGCTCGACACTACCGCTGTTGACATCATTGCGATTTCCAACGTGAGTCTCTTTTTTAGGGGAGGTTGTTAGAGGGTTCAAACAGTCGCCTATACTCAGCTTGCACTTGTGCTCACATCCCTCCCCGTCTAGGATATCCTTTCGTACAACAAAGAACAAGCTTTTGGAGGCGACGACCACAACCTTGTCACCATCATCATGAAGCAGTTCCATCTGAGCCTCCAGGAAGCCACGGACAAGGCGGGCGAGCTCTTTCGCGAGCGGGCTGGGCGCTTTCAGGAGCTGTACCACCAGCTGCCGCGCTGGGTCGGGCCCGTCGATCTGGACGTGCAGAGGCTGGTGAATGGCATGGCGACGGGGGTGAGCGGCAACCTCCACTGGTGCTACGAGACCCGGCGGTATTTTGGATCGCGGGGGCTCGAGGTCAAGGAGACACGGGTAATGGCGTTGTTGGCAAAGGTGGAGAGGGGAAGTAAAGGGGGTTCCTTGGTACCGCCCGCGCGGATTGTTCAAGGGGTGGCGGTGGTCTAATCTTCTCTCGCCCTTGAAAGCTGCGTCGCGGAGGTTTTCCTTGACTAATTGTTATCACATACCCTAGTATTTTACTGTTAACCACTACAAATGAATAGAGTACATTGCTGTTGTTAGTTTTTTGGTAACTCTCTAGTGTGAAGGGAACGTCTTTTGGTGTGCCTTTATTTCCATTGTTAGCAGGGAGCCGGGGGACGACACATGCTCTGCACTTGGACATGGAGAACGCAGGAACCAGGGAGGCGAATGAGACGGCAGGTTGGGGGGAGCTTCCATTGGGCTCGGGACGCTCGGGACATGGGCCTCAGCTGCAGAACACCTCAGCCGAGGTACGATCCATCTGCGGGGTTCTAGAGCATAAAATAAGCTTTTTGCAGAGGGGTTAGGTTACAGGGTGCGAACTAAACCATGCACAAGTCGTATAAGTCAGGATGCATCTTGCAAGTGAGGCCCACAGCAGAAAGGGCTTTCGCATTGGCCACCCAGCAACCAAACAACCAACTTGGTACTTGAAGCGTCCAAACTTCGTCTTGCAAGTCTCCTTGTAGTAGGCTATTGATCCTGAGACTTTCAAGCTTTTTGGGTTAGATTTCAGGTACTGGGTGCGACGCAGGTTGAGGAGTCGTTTGGCATGCCCCTTTTTTTGTTGGCGGGGAGCCCGGCAAACCGGGAACCCTGCTTCGTAACAGGCAACGACACTCCGATATTCTTAATGGTAGCAATGCTCCAGCTCGACAGCGTCTTGCCCTCCGGCGACGGCGATCGAATTGGAATGTTTGTTGTGAATCTCTGTGTCACCTCGTATCCACCATTCATGCGGGGAAAGGCTTGGTTTGGCCATGGCCTGAATGGAGAGGAGAGCGGGAGGATCTTGTTGGGCTGGTATCACTCACGACAAGAGACAAAGTAACCTGGCGTTGCTGTTACTCAATTACCGAGGCCAGTGGTCTTGGCTTGGAAACCATGGGTTGCCAAGAGAGGATGCGATGAGGGGGAGATTCGCTATTCGCGTTTTAAGGTACTCGTTGGGAGGATCTGTGGCGTCTAAGCCTACTGTGTCCTGGCATGGGGCCCCCGGCTGCGAGTGGAGGCTAGATCCTGTGTTTGCCTTCGAAAACCTGGGGTAACAGGGGAACGACCCGTCGGGTGCGTCTGGTGGGCCATGTTCCCAACCCTCACTCGAATCAATGGTCGTAACGCGGACCAGCGTACCCGACTAAGAGCCTTGGCGATGAGTGGGATCGGCGTTTTTGGAGCATGTCAAATATGTAGTCGATCTAAAAGAGGAGTTGAGGTGAACCCCAGCACGACACATCCCCAGGTTGGCGGGTCCATGTCCTCAACGATGGCCTCAACGATGGCATGGGAATGCATTTATACCAGCCCATCTCCCTTCGCTTTTCTATCTCTCCCTCTTGTCTGTCAAGCTCGCGACGCCCTGCCTTCCTCGGGCATCCTCTGAGCCAGATCACCACACCGCCCGAACTTGTTCCCCCAACCGGGACGCTCCTCCGTTCCACACAAACCAGCAAGGCCACACCCACAGCCTTCCCTCACAACCACAGCCGCCAACCGCCCACCATGGACGTCTCCCAGGAGAAGGTCCACATCGAGAACGTCGAGGCGGCCGACTCGGACAGAAACTCCCCCAGCACCAAGGTCGTCCCCCTCTCGCCCGATGAGTTTGGCTTTACCCCGGCGGAGCAGAGGAAAATCAAGTGGAAGATCGACCGCCGCCTGGTCTTAACTGTCGGCATGCTGTACTGCGTGAGTCTGATCGATCGGACGAACCTCGCCGCGGCCAGCATCGCCGGCTTGCGCGAAGATCTCAAAATGAATGGCAATCAATATGTGAGTTCCTCCCCATTGCCTGGCCTGTCTGCCCCTGCGCTCTCGTTCGCGCTGACGTTCATTACCACACCCTAGAGTATTGTCTCGCTCGTCTTCTTCATCACCTACACCCTCTTCCAGCCGCCATCGACCGTTGTCGTCCGCAAGATCGGCCCTCGTATCCATCTCGCCGCTATCACTACCCTCTGGGGCGTCATTATGCTCGGGATGGGCTTTGTCAAAACGTGGGAACAACTTGCCGGGTTGAGAGTCATGCTGGGTGCTTTGGAGGCAGGCCTGTTCCCGAGTGCGGTGTATTTGATGAGCACCTGGTTCACACGATGTAAGGTGGAACCCCTCCTCTCTTCCTCTCTCTCTCTTTACATTGGCTAGTGTAGGAGCTGGTCGGCAACCTTGTCTGATGCTGACACGGGAAACAGATGAGCTTGGCAAGCGGAACTCGTTGTTCATGATCATCGCCACCGTTGTGGGTGGTTTCGGAGGCATTTTCGCTTACGGGGTAGGTTCCACCCCCCCCTTTTTTTTTTTTTTTTTTTTTTTTTTTTTTTTTTTTTTTTTTTTTTTTTTTTTTGCTTCGCTCCTGAGCTAACTCTCTTTGCAGTTGATGCAACTGCGCGGCAAGGGTGGCTATAACGGCTGGAGCTGGATCTTCATAATCGAGGGCTGTATTACCATCCTTCTCGGCATTGGCAGCTATTGGCTCCTCGTCGACTTCCCCGATTCGAAGCGCACAGTCTGGGGTTTCCTTGACAACAGGGAGCGCGAATGGTACTTACGTCCAACCTCTTTCCCCATGAAACGTCCCTCTTGTCTAACAAGTATACTAGGGTCTGCGCACGTGTTGACGCCGATCGTGGCGATGTCCAGGTGAAGCCGTTTAGCTTGAAACATTATCTCAGCTCGGGTCTCGACATCAGGGTTTGGGGATACGCCATGATCATGTTCAACAGCTGCTGCGTCAGCTACGCGCTCGCGTACTTCATGCCGATCATCATGGTGGAGAATATGGGCTTCAGCGTGGTCCAGGCACAGTGTCTCGGCGCGCCGTCCAATGTGTTTGGAGCCATCATCATCTGGCTCACGGGTTGGGGAGGCGATAAGTACCGGCTCCGCGGGCCCATGATCATCTTCAACGCGGTGCTGTGCGTCATTGGCCTGCCCATCATGGGCTTGCACCCGACCCCTGGCGTCCGCTACTTTGGCGCCTTTCTCGTCAACGCCGGCGGCCACGCCAACGTGCCCGCCGTCATGTCGTACCAGGCGAACAACATCCGCGGCCAGTGGAAGCGCGCCTTTTGTAGCTCCATCACCATCATGTTTGCCGGCATCGGTGGCATCGCCGGCAGCCTGGTCTTCCGCCGCCAGGATTCGCCGCACTACCTGCCGGGTATCTGGGCGTGTCTGACCGCGTCCTGCCTCTCGATTATCATCCCCTGCCTGCTTAGCGTTCACGCCTGGATCCAAAACAAGCGGGCGGATCGGGGCGAGATTGAGCTCGAGTGCGAGCCGGTAAGTCGTCTCTTTCTGTTTCTCTCTTTCTCCCGGGCGAGGAACGAGCTGACAAAACCACAGGGCGACAACTACCCGCCTGGGTTCCGCTACACTCATTAAGCGGCATGCGCGTGGGATGGGTTGGATCTGGGAGGAAGGCCGCCGGCACGGCGTCAAGGAAAACGGAGTTGGGGTGGCCGAATTGCAATGCGCTGCGGGACTCGAAAGTTGCTGTGATGGGTTGTCTGTCTTACAGAAACACATAGACCGGAGTTGGTGGCCAGAGATGGAATCCGGTCCCTTTACGTTATGACTTGGGCTGGCTGGGAATTGGGATCAGATGTCGAATGAAGCACTGTGATCCTTAAAATCGGACATTTGTAGCGAATCTCTCGATGTCACTGATTTCATCCATCTCCGTCAGCCACGCCCCGAACTTTCCATACAAAAAGGCGCTGCTCGATGAACTTGATCTCTGCGAATCAAACCAGAACCGCTTGAACCATGTGTTGAGTGCGACAGCGCAATGGAGCATGGGCTGTCTCTTTTCCTTCCAGTTCTGCCTCAAGCCTTGCGTCGGAGGGAGAGTGTGAACAAAACGAGCATGTATGTAGTTCTATACATATATACAATGAGAAAAAAAAACATCAACCCAACCCAAATCTAGCACATTCAAGCGCCGTTCAAATGCTGCAAGCCCCCGCAAACACAATACCTCCCCCCTTCCAAGACCACACTCTAAGAGCCATCATCTTGTTACTTTTCCTTCCCGTCCCTCCAATAGTTTTCCAATTTTCTTTTGCCACCCCATTACCCAACCACCCCTTTGTTCCTCCGCCCCTCCTCTTCAGTATCTCGCCGTTCACGAAGCCTTGGCCTTCATGCTGTCAAACTCGCGATCGGTAGCACTGCAACAGAGGAAAAAAGAGAGAAACCCTCTATCAGCAAGACCATTCTCGAAACGGAAACCAAAAAGCAGTGAAGCACCCAAAACCCCTAACCCATCATGAAAGCATGCGTCCAGCCCAGATCCAACATGGAAGACAAAGTCGGCAGGGGTTTGATCCAATTCGGTCCAATCCAATCGGGTTCAATCCAATCCGGTCCAATCCGGTCCAGGAAACGGGGATATCCAAGGAGAAAGGAGGAAGAGAGGGTGGAGCAAGTCCGTTTGTGTGTGGGAGGAGGGGGTGTAGAGGGGCAGTGGTTTTTTTGTTTGGTTTGGATTACTCCTCGTACCTTCCCCCGGTGATGATGGACGGCCCGCTCTTCTCGAGCCTCTCCTTGAGGTACTCGTAGACGGTGAAGGTGACGGCCTGGCCGGGCGCGACGCGCATGATGCGGGGCGTGATGCCCTTGTAGAAGGCGTGGACGCCTTCTTGTCTGTTTTTTCCCCCCTCAGGTCAGTATCTCTGTCACTGGCGTTTGGGAGAGAGAGAAAGAAAGAAAGGGGGAAGAAACGAACCTGAACATGTCGCCGGCAATCCGGGTGATGCGCTGCAGGGCGGTGGTGCCGGGCTCGGCCTTCATCTTCTGCAGGCGCGTCTTGATGGTGTCGATCGGGGCGTTGCTGAGCGGGCCCATGGCGCCCGACACGAGGCCGATCAGGGTGGTCTGGTAGCTGGGCAGGTTGGCGCCCTGGTGCTCGGGCTGCCACTGGTACAGCCACTCCTTGAAGTAGGTGTAGGCGGTGAAGTTGACGGCCTGGTTGCTGCCCTGGCGCAGGGCGGTCAACGAGACGCCGCGGTACAGGGCGCTGGCGCCCTCCTCCTTGACGATGGTGTAGAGGGCGTGGGCGGCGTTGCGGTACTTGGGCACGTCGAGCGGGTCGGCCATGCTGTGGTGCTGGGCCTGCAGGCGGATCTTGACCACCTCCATCGGGGTGACGACGGCGACGGCCTCGGTGACACCGGCCGAGAGACCGGCAAAGAAGAGGGCCTGGCCCGAGAGCACGCCCGTCTCCTTGTTGGCGAGCAGCTGCTTGTACCACTCGAACGAGGTGAAGCGGATGGCCATCTTGGGCACGATGCCCGTGAGGACGGCGCCGAGGCCCTTGTACAGGCCGAGGGGGGTCTCCTTGCGCACGATCTCGGCGCCCGTCGCGATAAAGCCGCGCTTGGGCATGCCGGGCTGCCGGCCCCGCCGTGAGAGCTGCATGCGCACCTTGATGGTGTCTGGTGTGTGTCACATGTCAGCTTGCGTCCCCCTTTTCTCCCCTAAATCTGCATGTCTCAAAGGACGACTTACCAAGAGGATGGCACACCAACGCCTCCATCATACCGGCACCACCACCAGCTGCAGCCTGTCAGTACGGCGCATCTTCGCAGGCGGGCGGGCCAGGGGCGCAGCAGGCCGGATCTTGGGCTCACCGATGAGGTTGGTGGCGGCGGAGGGCGGCTTCTTGCCATCCTTGTTGACTTTTGTCGCCATGGCTTCTGTGTTCTGTGTGTGGTTTTGCTCTTTTCCTCCAACGAGTCCTGCCGTTGCAAGACTCTCGACGGCGACGGGGTTATATCCGAAAAATCGCCGTGCCGAATGCCAAGCCCGTGTCTCCGGATGCCGAGGAAGACGTTCTCCCGGGAATATGCGGCCACAACTGCTCTGCGGGAGCTAGATCTGAAGCACCGAGAGCTGCAACGAAAGCGATATCGTCTGCCTGTTGGTATCGTCGTTCGTGCAAGACGTCGAGAAGTTCGAGCCAGTGACGAATAAAGCGCGAAGCACGCGAGTCAAGTGTCAGGGACGAACGGATCTGGGGACCGGGAAAGCAAATGTGGACTCGACCTCCACAATTGACAAGGGGAGAGAGACAACGGAGACGAGAGACGGGAACCGGAGGGGAGAGGGTATCACCAGAGAGCAACGAACAAAGAGAGACGAAAATAAAAAGGGAGAGGAAAGGGCCGGGCACCTTGAGGGGTGCATCGGTCCCAAATATGACTCTTCAGCGGCCACTGCCACGGCAGATCGGATCTCAGCAGCGGGACAGGAGCCGAGCCGAGTGGGCGAGTGGGCGCGTGGGCGTGTGCCTCGTCTGCTCGGCCTCGTGCGTGCCCGCCCAGGCGGTGGCTCAGTGGCTAGTTTGAAATGGAAGAGACCTAGAACCGCCCTCCCGAACCCAAGCGCCGGGACATGATCGGGGAAAGGTGAAGGGGGCAGATCCACCGAAGGGTGGGTTGCGGTCAGGGGGGGCTGGCCCAGCACGGTAATGGAACTCACTGAACCCTTCGTCCGCCGCGAGGCAGAGGCCAATGAGAAAGGCCAGGCCCCATTGTTGAATGTCGAATTGTCGAGAAACAAAGGCCCCATGACGGGATGTGACGGGAGTCCAAGTCGAGTTCGGACACATGGGCAGCTGTGTGCCACTGTGGATTTGACCTTGGCGGCCCGTCCATCGGCTGACCGGAGCAGCAATTCAAGCTTCCAGACACGCCCTGGCAGCTGCCGCGGGGCAATTAGCAGCCCCATTCCCCAATCCCCCAATTCATCAACCTCAACTCACCTTTTTTCTTTCGAACCCTCATCAACCATCGTCTTCCATACCGTCGCTGCTTTCCATATCAACAACAACCGCAATCGGAAATTGGAACTCATCCCAAAACCCAAACTTGGCCACCATCACAATCCCCCCATTTCCCCAGGTGCTCCCGTGACCCCAAAACCGGAACCACAATCCCAAAACAGCCCACCCCATCACTGAAAATCAATGACCACCCGTTCTGTCTGGCTTGTGATCCCCCAGTGACGTAGCGCCAACCAAACAAACCACCACAAAATAACCGACTCCAAGCCGAGCTTGTGATTCTGCGGGGAACCCACAGCAGGAACCTGGACTGGACGGACGGGGGAGGGGCGAGGGGGCACATGCCGCAAAACCGCAGCCCCACACCCCACCAACCCACTCACAGAAAGAAAAAAGCTCGGACGCTTCCGGAGCTGGGCCCTGCATTTCGTGCTGCAAGCACAAAAAGCAGCACCCGCTCACACCCGCACGCGGCGGCCCCATCCAGTTCCCAATGCCGAGGTCAATTGCGTCTGCCGAGATGTTGCGAGCTTTTGAGGCGCCAGTTTGGCAATCCCTGCGTGCCTGGCAGGGTCATGACCTCTGGGCTGTCGGGAGGCGGATTATTTAGCAGCCGAAGAGATGAGGGAGGCAGTGGACCTTGACGGAGTTGAGTCGGGAACATGCGAGGGCTGATGATGAGGTGGTCGAAGATGATTTGAGGTTTTGACAACACCGGGAATGAAACCCCATCTTGAGCCACAGGGGTTCGGGTACTTCAGCACCACACCCTCCAGACACAACATGCATTTATAATCGTGCACTCAACCAAGATAGTCCATGCATGCAATATTAAAACAACTCAATTCCTCTCTTCTCACGAAACCAAGACAAGGGTATTGATGTCAATCCAAAGCCAACCAACAAGCCAACCAACAAGCCGCCATGCTGCCATCCATCCACCCATCCATCCATCCATCCCCGCCAACAACCACCATCACCCGCCAATGCCCAGTCCAACCGTCCCCATATCATCGGTGCCTCCGCCGCCGTCTATAATGATGAGCTTTTCAGAGACCCAGAGACCACCTATTGTTGAACAAATTGAACAGTCAAGACAGAGAAAGAGAAAGAACATACGCCACCAAGATACAACACCACCGCCGCCGCCGTGCCGAAATCCAAAAGATCCAAACCCCGCCAGACAGAAAGAACAACAGAAACAGACCCCATAGCCCCCGACCCACCCTTTTGCAACCGACTCCGACTCCGGGAATTGATCCGGCGCCTCGGAAAATAAACAAGAAGGAAAAAGGAGTGGAATGAAGCAAAACAAAACACCATCCGACGTTTAGTCTCGGACTAACCGGCCGGTGTGGTGCGGCGCGGTGTGGTGCGGTGCGGTGCGGTGTTGAACGCCCGCGCCGGCACACGGCCCCCACTCTACCCGACCAACACCAAACC
>Ga0247824_10001311_pt1 | contig 13457 bp, 11 predicted proteins | sample 13C_PalmiticAcid_FD_194412 | JGI IMG/M metagenome (GOLD analysis project Ga0247824, IMG submission 194412) | Soil microbial communities from agricultural site in Penn Yan, New York, United States - 13C_PalmiticAcid_Day48 | ecosystem: Environmental > Terrestrial > Soil > Agricultural land...
GAGGAGAGAGGGGGGGAGAGAGGGGGTGGTGATGAGAGGTGAAGGAAGGGGAAGACGAGCGAGCGATGGTTGTTGTTGTTGTTTTGTTTGGGCATTTTTTTTTTCTATGACTGCGGGGCAGCCTATCAAGGGGCACTGTGGTTTTGAGAGCCGCGATGCTTTCGAGAGACCTTCGTAGACTCCTCTTTCGAATATCCTCTGATCCAACGAAAGGGCAGGCTAGGCCTCTGATAGCTATGTTTCCGACACTTGTACTCCATGACTATGGTCCTGTGAACTACATACAACATGGTGTGTTAAATGGCGTTCTCCGCGGCCAGCATTTGAACTTGTTCTTTTATTGATACAGGCCTACCGCGCTACGCATTCGCAAGTTTCTCCTCAAGCAAGTGGGACTGGAACAGTCTTGACTGCACATCCTTCCTTGCCACCATCCACAAACACCACGAATCCCTTTACATCCACCAGAACACCTCCTGCACCAGCCTTGCTCCTGACGTTGGTACTGTTGAAAGGGCTGCTGTTGTTGTTGTAGTAAGTGCCAGTTCTAAAGAGCGAGGTGGTAGACGAGGTTGATGTCGAGGACAGAGGTCCTGATGCCATCGACACTGTCACATAGTCGAATCGACCCACCAAATCCGTGTATCCGTCCTTCCAGAAGACTGTCTCGCTGTTGCCACTCTTCAATTCTGCATACACCTTGACATAGGCACCACGAAGTGGATGGCTCTTGTAGTCACTGGCTGCTTGGACACTATCGCTTGCGGATGCTGGTGTCTCTGCAGCAGACTTGGCCATCACCTTGACCGTTCCAGTGTGCTCTTGACATTGGATAGAGATCTTTTGCGAGAAATACGCTTTCCATGTCCGAGTGACCGCTGGCGGGACCGTCGACACCGACACCATCACATTTGTGTTTTGGTATTGCTCCAGGATTGGAACTTTGATGGTATGTGCATCAATGGTAGCACGTTCAACAGCATGTGGGTCTACTGCGTTGGGTCTCATAAGGCGGTAGCCGATCGAGCTTGCAGCACTTGGCTTTGGGGCAGAGCTCTCGAACAACGGCTTTCCGCCGGCAGGCTGTGTCTTGGTGGCCATTGCATTCGATTCACTCTCGCCTTGGTCACTGAATGTGAGTGGTGAAGCAGAGAACATGGTCTCGGCATCAATCGCGTAGTACTCGACAATGACCTGATCTACGCCGCGATGGTGGATTATAAGATGGCTGCCTGATCCAACGTTGAAGTCGACTGAGATAGGGACATGTTGAGGCTTCTTGTCCGGCTCCTGTTCGTCTTTTGCTCCCGTCTCCGGATTCGCCGGTATCATCACAGCGTCTTCTCCTGCGGCGATGTGCAATGTTTCGGCAGCGTTGACCCGTACGATCTCGTCTACATAGACCTTCATGTCTTTGAAAAGCTGATTCCATCTCTGGACTGGGTAGTCTTGGTACTTGTTCACAATGGTCTGAATGCCATCCAGATCCAGAGTGATGTCTTTGGACAAGGTGTCAGCCTCGATCTCTACGCAAAGACTGAGATACGCGTGCAAGTAGTCGTACTGAATCTGCTGGAAGTTTGCTTGTCCTGCCGCTGCTTCGTCAGGCCAGCTTTTCGAGACCATGTCTGCCAACTTGGCGAAGAATACTTTGGCTTCCACAATCCTATCTTGCGCCACGAGGTATACAACCGTCATGAAAAGGTCTTCCTTATCGAGCTGAGGTTTCTGGCATAAAAAGTGTAGGAATTTCTCATATTGGGACTTGAATCGATCGTTAAGAATGGTTGCATTCTTGTTGGCCTTGTGGACTATCCCCCCGAAAGAGATCAAAAGAACCATGCGATGATGAGTCAATCTGGCAACCAATGCAGTATCAACAGAAAAACTCGATTCTCATTGTTCGATACTTTACCTCGCGCGTTGATCAGTGGGAAATACTCCAGATAACGAAAAGATTCCTGTGAAGCATTGGAATTATCACGCAGCCTACGTGTCAACGTGGGGGATGTAAACCAGTCTCCGACCATTTTGGCCTTGTCCATGCCAATGATGTACTCTCCAGTCAGTCGCAGGCGCCATGGCTCTTGCTCTCCTCCAAAACTTCCCCATACAAGACTCATGCTCCAGATACGGTCGTTGAACTCGCCTCGAGTCCTGAGCACTTCTGTTACGTTTTGTAGAAACATGGCATCTCTGTGGAGTTTTGGTATCAAGAGGTCGACATTCATGCCATCCAAAGGATCGGTTGCAAGTTTCCTGAGGATCTCTTCCTGGCTACCGCATGCCAAGATATAGCTCCAAGATGTCGTGTCACCATAGTGCTTAGTTTGATCTGTGCGGACTCTGAGAACGGTGGGTGACGCAAAGGCAATGATCTCCTCATAGTCGGATACATGGGGCGGATAATGTGGAAAGTCTCCTACTTCAGGGAAGTAAAAGAAGTATTCGTACTGGAAGTTTCCATGGGCATCAAGGTGTATATCCTGGCCAGACTCCAAGGGATTTTGAATTGCAATGGCACCTTGAGGAAGCTGCAATTCAACATGAAGTTTCATTGGATTCGGCGTTGCGTCTGTGTGGAAGCAATGAGGCAAGAGAAGAGGTAAGGTTCACGTTTCTGTACACGTCGCTAGCGGACAGTGTTGACTACAAGAATGAAACTTACTCATCAAGACGACGTGGACTCCATAGGAAATCTGAGGTTTGAATTCCGCGCCGGGCTGGATGTATTTACGGACGTTGGTCATCAACTTGGAGTCGTACTCTGTTTGGTCGAGCTTTTCGAAATACCGTTGTGTAACAAGCACCGACCCAGTGTTGGGTGCTTTGTTCGATTCCTATAACAGAAAGGCAGGTCCTATGAATAAGCGCCTCGTAAACTGGAGACCACTTTTCAGCCGGTAAAGAATCGTGTGGTGTGGACTGCACTTACCTTGGTGGAAGAGTGGAAAACGAGGGCTGGTGATAAGGATGAAATCGACAGGTTGTGATCTAGAGAGCGCTGAATGCGCACCTCGCTAGGCTTGAATTCCACATCTAGCAATGCAATTGTTGCCATGGCATCCGTAAAAGTCTTCGCGTTCACCACAAAGTTCTATGTAGCAAATGCAAAAGCACAAGGCAATGGCTTTCATGTTAGAGCCGACGGGCGATCACTCTTTCCATTGAAACGGTACACATAAAGATGTTCATGAGGTAGTTTACCTGTGATAAAAAGGATTCCTTGGAGTCTTCCCAAGAAACAAAGTCGTTCCAGAATGCATTCGCATCTAACCAATTGGACCTGCTCGCGTTGAACTGATTGTTCGCCTGTTCATGTTGGCCCCAATAGTATGTCTCTGCCATCTCCTTTGTCAGATCCACGGGTTTGTACTGATGCTCGAGCAATTGAGCCGCATTCTCCCTTGCTTGAATGTGGTCCTGGTTTGCAGGAGCTGGTGCGGCTCGAGCGCTTCCAAACCCTTGAGCCTGAGCTTGAGTCTGAGTCGGATGAGCAACATTCGTGAACAACCCTCCTGTCGCTGTTGATGGTTGACCAAACGTTCCAAAACCTTGTGTACTCGGAGCAGGAGGAGGAGGTGGTGGTGGTGGAAGAGGAGCTGCGGAGCCAAATAGACTTGCAGTCCCAGGAGCGGGAGGAGGTGGTGGTGGAGGAAGAGGAGCTGCTGAGCCAAATAGACCTGCAGTCCCAGGAGCGGCAGGAGGAGGAGGAACCGAGGAACCGAATAGACCTGCAGTTCCAGGAGCAGAAGCAGAATAACCAAAGCCTGTAGCACCAAAGCCCGAAGAACCAAAGCCTGAAGAACCAAAAGCAGGTGGAGCAGGTGGAGCTGCACCGAATGTAGCTGCGCCTAACCCATGGTACTTTGTAGGTGCGCTGGTTGTGATGGGTGCACTGGACGTGGTAGTTCTCGGTGGAGAAGATCCATCCACCACCTCAAAATCGTCATCTCCATCGTCGTCCTGAAGTTTGGATTCGGCTGGCTGGATTTCATCAGTGGCTGCTGAATTCATTACCGTCCGGAACAGCTTGATATCGCTTGACACGGTTGTGTTCCGAACTCTGCTTCTAAACCACTGAGCAACGGCTGCCTTCAGGCGTGGGATGCGGTGAGCCAGAAGACATTTTTCCAAGGCTGACAATTGCCTGAACTCAAGGAGTTTGGTGTACTTTTCCAACGAGTCTCTAATCAAGAAGTCGTCCATGAATGACTTGATTAGCTTGTTCTATAATCAAGAGAGTGTACATAGCTGTTAGAAAAAAGTCCTGATTGACAGTTGCCTGCATGGGTTGGGTTGGGTTACGGTTCTTGGTTCTCTACCTTGATGAAAGGGACAACGACGGCATCAAAGTACGGTCTATCCTTTTTGCACAGGAACAGGTTGAGTTCATGGCAGTTCCATTTTGAGTACTTTTCGTTCTTGGTCGCGGTTGAGAACCGGTGCCAATCCACAATGAACCTGAACTTTCGCAAGTTTTGCTTTTCAGGCTCGGATTCAAGAAGGGTCATCATCAAGTCGTACACTCGTCCTACGGAGTTGATCACTCTGATAGCCGACATCGAGCTTGCATTTGACGATAGCGTGATGGATGGCATCCCGGTTATACCACTAGCTGCATTGGCAATAGCGATCGCTTTGGGGTCCAAGCCAACACCGGTCCTCTCGCCAATGTAGTGTTTTGTATGGTCAAGAGAACTCTTGAAACGCAGATCCCGTTTCTGATAATCAGTGTTTGCCAGGCGTGTAACGACATAGGAGACCTGGATCGCCTGAGCGCCGTCTGTAACAAAGATCTGAAGGTAGCTTCCTTCCTTCAGATCCTCGTAAGGAATCTTCACAATCCCTGTTTGTTGGTCGGGAACCAGGTTCGAGAGCACAACGCTGGGGTCTGCCAAAAAGTTGAGCAACGGTGGTAGTCCCGGGGGTAAAACTCTGCGATGACGCATGGCACCACCTCTACCTAGACCGCCGCCTCCAGATGCTCGAGTTTGTTCGGCTACATTTTGGAAAGTAGATGATCTTGTCTCCACGTTGGAAAGATTTTGGTCTGCCATAGTTTGTTTTGCCATGGTGGTGTCAGCGACACTCTACAACACATTTGAGAAGTTGCGTAGCAGTCAGTACGATGCGGTGTTTAAGAACATGCTACTACCAACTGATGACGGACTTACCACTGGTGTGAGCAAGATACTTGGCTTGGTCAACATGTTACCGACCCAATGCTTGGGCTGGGCTTTCCTATTCAAGATGTACTGGTATTCTTCTCCCAGCACTCTTCCTGTTTGGTAGACGGCTGAAGTGCGCTCCGAACGATATTTGGACCAAGGATTCTCCATCTCTGTCACTGACATGCTATTGAACATGGCCTTGTGAGGTAGGAACCTTGTGGCTACCACGCACACTCTAGTTGATGGTGTCCAATTGCGGATCTTGACGTTGACCGAAGAATCGTCGTCTTGAGAGATGCTATGGATGTAGAGAGGGTGCATCACAGAATCGAACGTCTCCAGCATGGGATCCGACTCGAGGATGAATTGCTCCAATCCCTTGATCTTGGATTGAGAGGGGTTCGCATTGGAGATGACGATATTAATGCTGGTCTCTTCACCGATGTACAGGTTGTAGAAGCCGGCTTCCAGATTGTAGATTGTGAGAGCTCCATCCACTAGCTTCATCTTGCTGGTAAAGTCCTCAAGGTGGTAACTGAAGGGTCACATAAAGTGGCATATGTTAACAAAAACTTTACGCATCACAGCATGCTTAAGAGAGTCAAGTCGAAGGTAGACCGAGACGAACGGAGACCCATCCTTCCTACCGATGTATCTTGTATCCGGGAGTGCATCTGAAAAGAGAAACCGAGCGGATGGATAAGAGATCCGTCTCTGTGAAGGGGAGTTGGACAGGCTGGCCTACGGTTCCATGGATGGAATTCGGATAGACATGTCCGACGCGAGACCCAAGCTCCCAAGTAACAGAGGTTGTGAGACACGAAACTTCGGTGACATTGATCAGATCTCCGAGATGGACAACACCATCCGCATCCGAGCGAAGGTGGACACTGAGCGGCTTTGGCCACATCGGATGAGTGAATTCAAAGTGCAAGGGAATGTTCGGTCTCTTCTCGCCTATTGGGACACAGAACATAAAAGGATGGTGAGAATCTAGCAATGTCTGGCCCTTACTCACAATCGCGAAAGATGCCATCTATCACGCGTACCGTTCTTTCCCATGACCACAACTTTGTAGTCTATGAAACCAGTGAAGGTCTTTCTAAGAACCGTGAAAACCTCGCCATGAATCCGTACTCGTTGCTTTTCATTGAATTGCTGAATGTCTTCTACTATGTCCACCTCGTTGCTAGATTGTTTTGACGCAAAATGAAAGATGGAGGTAAGCAAAGAGTTGTCACACGCGAGCCTTTTCTGTACCGATAGGTTTGAGAACGCATGAATACAAATGAAAAACCACCTTTCGATCCTAAACTCGTTGGTAGCAGTCAGGTCTACAAGCTTTCCCAATGCGAGCTTCTTGATCTTTGCAGAGAGTTTGAAGGATACGAACGAGAGATTCTCGGGGACCTGAAAGTGATATTCTGACCAATTGACATCATGAATCTTGAAATCAAGCAGCGTGATCGTATTCCTCGTATCGCTGGTGTCGACAGAGGTCACTTCCAACCCAACCTGCTCCAGTAAATCGACGGGACAAACAACGTCCGCAGGCATGATCTTGACGATGGGTTTCAGTAGCACTTTAGCCATTGAGCCTCCTATGAGAGATTCATGATCCACGTAGAACGATAAGGACATCTCATAGGACTCCTCCAAGCGTACGAATGACCTGCGGCATGTGAATTCCCTGTGCGTTATGTAGATGTCGTCCGTCGTGGTAGATGTTAGGCCGTATGGAATGGTAACATCACCATCATCGTCGGCCTAAACATGGAAAATAACATGGACATCAGTCAAACAATATCTACAGGATGTGTTGCTTTTCACACTTCCATTGCTCACCTTGTAATAGAACCCATTTAGCCAAACACCAATGTCCTCTGAGACTTTCTGTTGGTTTTCATCCAGTATCGTGAGAACATGTCCCGCCACGCTTTTCCTCTCAACATAGTCGAGATGTCCCTGGCATATTTCAAAAATCAAAAGAATGAAAACATCAGTTTGGGCACCACTGAGAGAATTAATGCAGATGAAATGTTCATACGAGGGTTTGTGATTGGTACCTTGGTGAAATAGGCAGTGCTGTTTTCGCCATTGGAGATAACATCGATGATGAATGATCCTCTACGATTTGCTAGCTCTGGAAGCTCGATGAGCAGATCGTGGATCTCCAGAGGGGGATGATCAAGTGTGTAGTTGCGTTCCCAATTCGGAGTCAAGCCATCCAGACTTAGAGCTTGTCCGATAGTCCCTGTGTATCGCTGTAGATACTCTAGTGTCTTGACCTCAAAAATTCGCACAAGGACACGCTTTGAGTTCTTGACCTTGAGCTTGAATATCACAGCATCCGAAGGCATGAATGACTCGGGATTGTCATGTGCGAATTTGATGATCGTCTGCTCTGTAAGCTTGGTAAGATTATCGTTGTGGCAGAGCATCCTCGACCTAAGAGCAGACAGAGAGAGGGGGTGCTCGAGGTGTTAGACACTCGAGAGCAGTAGATTACTGCCTGAGGGTTGATAAAGGGTCACAGAGACGGATGCATGTTGAGAGTACTCTACCATTTCTGGAGGTCCTGATCACCAGATGTCAGCATCACTCGCGCAAAGAGTGAAGTGAGGAATTTCTTGTCCAAGTAAGGCTCATAGTCTGCGTATGATCTTTCAAGTCGCATGAAATGAGACAAGTACTCCGATATGATGTCGTCGTCCTGGGATTGTGTGGGAACTCGGACTCTCTGTTGAACAATGGCAAGTGCGTATCAGTACGAATGTTTATGTAGACCATATTCAATGGTGTGCTCCTTGATGCATGGAATACTTACTGTTGACCAGTATTGGAGACTTCCACCAGAGCCGATGGCCACGATACAGTGAAGATCAAGAATCAGACTCAGCACATCTTGTCTATAGTGAGGGTGCTTTCTCGGGATGGAGATATATCTGAGAGTAGGTCGTTTTTGCATGAGAGCGGGAGTGATACAACGAGGTTAGATTGGAATATGTGATAAATGACCATAGGATGTTGTCTGCAAGTGAACAAGACACGAAGGCAAAAAGACTTGCCTGATAAACTTGGCCTTGTCCATGGTCCCCTTTGTGAGGTCGTATTCCAAACTCATAAGGTAAACGGCCATCCTGTGTCGATTGTACTTGGGCGGGAGCGAGTTCACAAACTCCATCATCCTATCCAACCACTCGCGATACACCACTCCTTGACGCTTCTCCTCCCAGCTCACAAATTCACGCGGGACGATACGCTTTTCCAGTTGACCAATAAAGCCGTCGTCGTACATGAGACTTGGTTCTTGATTCCTGAGCATCATTAGCTGGTCGCACGTCAGATACCTGAGCTGGCGCATATCGTCTGTGAACCTCAGCTCTTTTTCTCTGTACAGCCTCAGGATGATTTTCACCATGAGCTCGTCGATTTTGGCTCCATCGGCTTGTTCGATTATCTCGAGACTCCTGGGAGAATAAGGAACATCCATATATCGAAAGAGCGTCATTAGATAAAGAGTACGCATTTTGTCGAGCAAGAGAGTCTCCATCTTTGGGTGGGTCAGTAGATGCGGCCAGGCCGAGGCTGGCACATCGACAGCATGAAAGGCCGTTTTCAACTGTTCTATGATCCGAACGGCAATAGTCTCAGTCCTGATCAACTCTTCGTTCAGGGTCGTAGGGAGGCTGTCGCAAAGTGACTTTGGCTGGGCCTTGCCCCACGTGGAGACCTCGTTGACAATCTCGAGAGCTTTGGTATCGAGCTGTGTCACACTGGCAGCGTTGAATCCTATTTGGGTGAGGAGTAGGGCGGGGTTGATAGGGTAGGCCAAGACTGCGAGCTGGTATCGGAGCTGATCATACTCCTGAGGGGTGAGGCGCGACCGTGCTTGGTTCAAAAGGTCGTTCACTTGGACGATGTTGCTCAAGGTAATGACAGCTGCAGGGTCCTGCATTTCCTGAGAGAGAAGTCGCAACCGCAAGAGACTGTACTCTCTCGTTGCTGGATTGCAGGACTTGACCACGTCTTGGCGTGAGTCTGGATCGAGAGCATACGCCTCCAGGCAGCGCGCGGTGACCACGGCGCCCGATACACCGCCAGAGTTCAACGAGGAGAACATGCAAGAGAACGTGCGAGTTGACAAAATGTGAGAGTCGACCTTGACGGCAAGAAGTGAGAGAGGAAGGGTGCGAAAGAAAGAAAGAAAGAAAAAAAGGGAAATCTTTTTATCTGTTTGGTCAGGCTCCAGGCTCTCACTTGGACAAACTTGCAACTTGATGTTCCTCCGCTGCAGTTTCCTGTCACTCGCGCGCCGTTGGAGTGTGCGACAGCCTCGCCAGAAACGCTGCGCCTGCGTGTGGTGGTACCCGGAAGGGGCACGAGGGCTGCACAGCACCCTCTTTTTCATGGGGCACACGCTCGGCAGTGCTGGTGTGACTGTGATCGAGGTCTCCTCTTCTTTCCTTGCGATCTGTTGTGTGAATCGACATCGGTCTCTCACCATGTCCTTCCTTCCCAACAAGCTGAACCCTCAGGGACAGAAGTAAGGAGTAGTTGCTGTACGCATGGTGAAATCCAACGAAACGCGATTCACCAATCTCTTCAGCCTGGAATCTCACCCTTTCACTTTCCCGTCCCTCTCCAGGCTCCTGACCATCATTATCGCGGTCCCGATCTTCGTCTCAACGTCCTATATTCTCTACAAGCGCGGCAAGTACACACAGACATTACACTGACACCAGTTTCGTACGATGCCCAATATGCAGGGTGGCATGTAGTGGGAATTAACCTCCGTGTGAACTTCAATTGATTCCCGCTCTCATTCAGTGATCCTTGGAGAAGAGGCCCATAAACCACCAAGACACCGGATCCCTGTAACGGCCGAGCTCCCTGCCCACCACGAGAAGGAATTAGGGAAGGATATCTCTGACAAGTAGGAACCACAATCCGCAATCTCAACTTCTGACACTCTATTCAGAGAAGGTTGATTAGTCGTTACGAAGAAGTTATCATCAGGTCAGAACAATTGTGGATTCATAATGGTATATTGGCGTTCGTTATTCTGAAAAAGTTCAACTGTAAACATGCAAAAAGGCTAGATAGAAGCGATCAAAAACTATGTACAGGAGAAGAGTGAGCGAAGAGGTTGGGGGAAAGCGGAACAGTGGTAGAAGACGCGACAAGGATTAAGAGCATGGAAAAAAGTGGGCAAAATAGTGTTGGACTACTTGTCCCCTTCATTTTTTCCGATCCAAAGAGACTTGAGCATGGCGGCGATCAAGCCTCCAAGACCCTCCTTTTTATCAGCATCTTCAGATGGTTCCTTCTTGTCCACCAGACCCGAACTCTCGACGGATGGCACAATCTTGGCCTTGATGGAGTCCTTGGATTCTGTTTCCGGCTTGTGGTCATTGGCGTTTTCTACCTTGCCGACATCTTTTTCTTTAGGTTGATCAGCAAGGGTGCCTTGGGCTGCACTGGGGTTGGTTTTACTGGGTTTCCGTGGGCCTGTTCCTTGAAGCGTTCGGATGAGGCCACCGTTTCCAATAGCACCATTGGGAAGTCCCGACCCGGATGAGAACATACCGTTTCCTGCTGGGGTCATGGCGCTCGGTTTGAGCCACTCGTCCATCCAATTCCAGGTGTCTCGACCCTGCTGCGTAGATTTTACGTCCTCTGTCGGTTTTTCGTCGGATTCGTCGCCAGAGGGTGGGGGCGATGGCATACCCCAACTAGAATTCATTTCGACTTCAGGAGACAAGCCAGGAACCGAAAGGGGTGAACTGTGCTGGGATCTACTTGTTGATGCTTTAGCCGAGATAGGTGAATGAGATGGATTATAGGGTCCATCTGTTTGTGTCGCCATTTCGGTACGCTGCGGTTGAGATTGTAGTTGTCCTTGGGAAGTGGCGTTGGCTGTAGTGTTGATGGTAGTAGCTGATGTTTCCATTGTAGGGAAGAGCGATGTCCAGACGGCAGGGGAAGGGTCTGCGCCTATCGAGAGGCAGTCGAATGGCGATGAGAGGTCCTGTGAGAGAATGCTATAGAGATCGTTGATAGGCAATGCAGAAGACGTCCCGATGGGCGATTGTTGTTGTGATGATGGCTGCTGAGACATTACAGGTTGCGATAATAGTGCTTCCAAAGCACAGTTGCTGAAGGCCATCGGCGAAAATGACGCTAGAGCAGGAGAGGGAGCTCGCGAGACGTTGCTAGTGCCATTCAGATCAAGCACACTACTCACGGGTGATGAATTGAATGACTGGTTCGCGCCAATGCTGATAGGTGAAGCAAGCATTTGAAGCGCCTGGGTATTGAAGACATCAGCACTCTCTGAATAACCACAGGAGGTCAGTAGTTCATCCAGTGAACCGATCCCGAGCAGTTCGTTGGTGTCAAGTCCACGGTCTGGATCCGACAGGAGTATGTTGATGTTTGTGGAACCCAACAGCGCAGAGGGCGCGGATGTAGCCATTGGTGCAGCGGGGACGGCGGCGGATGGGTTTGTCAGGGGTGCGCCGCCGTTGCTATTTCCGATAAGAGCAGGCGTGTGAAAAACAGCAGTCGTGCCCTTGGTTTGAGTCTGGAACAACGCGTTGAAGAGAATCTGATACGCTTCCGCCGTGTCGGGCAACGACGCGTTCAGAGATACGCCGTTTTGCAGAAGACCATTTCCTATCAGTCCTGGAACCGAGGCTTTGATCTGGCTCAAGTCGCACTGTGTGCCAACCAGGTCCAGCCTAGTATTCGACAGCTTTAGCGGAGGAGAGGGCAACGGGTTCATGGCGCGGTGCACAAGATTTACAAACGAGCTGTTGCCGGTGCTGGTGCTGGTGCTGACGCTGTTTTGGGCACCCCTTTGAGCGACACTGCCTCCTGGCGTTGCTCCTGTTGGCGACGATGACGACGAGGCAGAGGATGTCGAAGAGGCACTTGGAGAGGTCTCGCGTGAAGAGTGATGATTCGGATGGGTGTGATGCGCGTGGCCACCATGACTCATGGACTCTACCGTTTCGGCCTCTTCCCACTGCAGCTGGACCCCGGCCGGCGGGCGTTGCGACTTGCCGGTGTAGTACTGTTGGCCTTTGATCTTGTGGGCAGTTGCTTTGGGGTTAGGCTGCTGAGGCGGGGTCTTTTTCAGCTTGCTGTTCTTCTTGCTGGTTCCATTGGCATAGGGCCTCCAGCGCAGCTTTGCGGGCAGTGGAGGCGGCTTGTTGGACTGATCTGTATCCATTTGGCGAGAGGTGTTCCTGGGGCAGCTTCTTCAAGTGTGAGAGTGAGTGGCTGGTTGCAGCAATCGATCGCGAAGAAACGAATACAAGATGATGACGATGAAGAGAAGACAGATCGGACAGATATCGTTGGAGGGGTGCGGAGAGAGTGCGAGTAGTGAGTATGGGTGAGAGAGGGTAAGAGTGGCAAGAAAATAAAATAAAAAAGAAAAGAAAGAGAGAGAGGCAGAGGAAAGAGGGCAGACTCTTTTTCTACCAGACCACACGGTCCATGGCATGATTGATTCATGTGCGACATGACACGCTTGCTACAGATCAGAGTGCTCAACCCAATTGCTGCCTTCCTTGTCATCCTGCTCAACCCTGTTCCCGTAAAGGAAAAAAACTCTAGTTGCCATTCCCCCCAAACGTCGCTCTCACCGGAGCCCATTCCGCAGACATTACAGCCCAGAGGCGATTACGGCATGACACTTTTGGGCGAAGCGTGTTGTTCTCTTGGCACTTCCAGATGATCTATTGCTGCAGTTTTTGCTACTTCACTCTGCATAGGCTTGATGTTCCCAAAGCCATTTCGAACCTCCTTCCTCCCACAAATCGTACGCTTTTATCAACGTTCAGTCCAATCGAAAGCATTGGCCTTCCCGAACACTTTTGCTATCCACTCTTAACACGCGTCTTTTTAATGGTTTTGAACGAACAGAAGAAAAAAAAAAAAGTGTGAAAATCAAAAAGCTGCTCTCCCGCGACTCATTCTTCAATAGCGAGGCGTCCATTGTCCTCGAGGAAAGAACTGGAATGAGAGAGAGGGAAATCGCGATCTTTATGATACATCGGCATGGGGGAAAAAAGTGCACAGGAGATACGCGGGGCTGATCGAGAGACTGAACGGATAATCACGGATGGAGAAGAAAGAGGGGTCTGTCTGTCTGTCTGTCTCTCTGTCTGTCTGCCTGGCTGACTGTCTGAAATGGATGGATAGGCTTGGAGAGGGGTAGAAAGAGCAGGAAAACCCGGATTTGGAGGAGGCGGATGTGGAAGAGAGTGTGTA
>Ga0247824_10001314_pt1 | contig 13447 bp, 15 predicted proteins | sample 13C_PalmiticAcid_FD_194412 | JGI IMG/M metagenome (GOLD analysis project Ga0247824, IMG submission 194412) | Soil microbial communities from agricultural site in Penn Yan, New York, United States - 13C_PalmiticAcid_Day48 | ecosystem: Environmental > Terrestrial > Soil > Agricultural land...
GTTCAATGTTTGTTGTTCGTGGAATTGTTGTGAAAGGAGTCGATGCTTTCTCCCGTCGTAGAGCGTCGCTGAGCGTCTATTTATGTAAATGGAGATGCAATGCCAGAGGCTCATCAGTAGATGACAAATGATGAAGAGGATGACAAAGGGTGATTGCGATGCGCTCGAGCTTTCGTGTCCGAAGCCCAGCCCGGACCCGGCCCAAACGCCGGCTCGGCTGTGGACCAATCCGGGCTCGTTCGGCCTCCGACATTTGAACCGGCGGACAGATGCCCGGACGGTGCTGAGAAATCGCCCCACCAAACCCAAATTTCACCAATTGAAGTCACCATGCTTGGTTCCACCCACACCGGCTCCGGGCGGGGATAAGGCTTGTATCTGTGTCGCCCCCTTTTCTGGCATGCTCGCGGCCACACAATTGTCAAACGGATCCAGAACAAGGCCAGACAGATCAGAACGGCCAGCATCATGGCCAACCCTGGTACCTTATCCTGCTTCTCGCACACATCCTCGCGGCAACAAACCACCCCATTGACTACACGCCGGTAAAATACAGGGTCAGCGAGCAAGTTCAGCTTAGGTATTCAACCCAGCCAGGCTTCGTGCCTACAGAATTCTAGCTATTAAAACACTCCCAGCCTCAGAACCGCCAGCCGTGACAAGGCCGTGAACAAAGCTCAGAACTTCAGCTCAAGTCCGGCCGTTGAGAGAACTCGAGGGCCATTTTATCGATTCCGTCTTATTCGACCCTGGGGCCTCAGACGTGGAGGTCTCCCTACTCGGGGACCAAATGTCAAAAATGAATGCCCTCAAAACAGGAATACTTGCAGCCATGATGGTAACGGTGATCTCAGCATTGCTCCAGATCAACAAATCAACAGCTTCATCTGAGGAGCGTAGTCTGTGTGAGCTCCAGCGTGTCCGACCTCAGTTCGCCAAGGGCTGACTCACATATGTCTGGAGATAACATGGACCAGAGTTGATATGTCTTGACAAAGGAGGCGACGCCCGCGCTGTAGAAGAGCTGCGTTAGTACATGAGACATGCAAAGACCAGGGTCAAAGTCAACGACGTACAAGACTCCCATGCTCATGGCAATTGCCGCACCGATCTTGGCCACGCGGTCCATGTGAAGACTCAGCAGGAGCTTCCAGGCAATGAGAACAAGACTGATATCGACCACTCCGGAGTAGGCTGTACAATGAAAAGAGGGACCCCAGGTCAGTGAATCGTGAGGCCAGACTAGTGCACCTTGCAGAGACTCGAAGCGATGCACGAACCTGCAGAGAAAAAATTATAATACTGCACAATCTCTCTCGGCCAGCAGGTCCCTTCGGCTTGGGAATCCCACAGTTTCTCAAGCGGCGTGCAGTGGATCCAGGCCAAGAGAGCCGTGACGCCCATTGCAACGTTGATGGAAGCGATGAGAAACCATACGAGACGTCTGAGCCAGCCGTCGGCCAGGCGAAGAACCGTAAGAGCAAAACTCGTCTTAGACCAAATGGAAGCAATAATCGACAATGTGGCGGTGACATTGAAGGCCCTCAACAAGAGCACAAAGTTGCGAGGGTCGACGTCCCATGTGTGTTTCCCAAGGCCAAGGCTGACACAATACGAGATGATGCAAATCGCGACCAAGTTGACGACCTGATTACCTGTGATGAGCATGAGACAAGCGAGACAACGGGTGGACAAGCTTACCCAGGAAGCGAGCAGCAGCAAGTCGTCCCACCAGTAGGCTCTGCCTCGCAGCCGCTTGGCGTAGAGGCGAGCAGCCATGAAGAGGCCAGAGACGGTCGACCGCACCCAAAAGACTGCATTGAGTTTCGGGCCCGCACTATCGTGGGGCAGCATGACCGCTTGGTCCGGCGTCAATGCGGGGGGTCCGCCAGACGACCCCGTGTGGGACGGCTCATTAGCCGAAGCACCTCGTCGTGTCAGGAAGAAGCGGGCGACCTCCATCTCCACGGTGGAGCATGGCTTTGGGGAGGGTGCTCGCAGAGAGCTGACCAAGAGCTCTCAGTCGTTGTACCGTGACTGGAGTGACAACTCTGACGGTTTGGGCCGCTGTGTGGTGTGGGTTGTGTGTCCTGTAAGGTGTGTCGCGGTCTGGCACGAGACACCGCGCTCACCTGAAGGTTAGAAGTTGCCGAACTCAACTCCCGAAAGTCAAGGATCCTGTCTGTGCGTCGACTGTGGCCAACCCACACACAAGCCGCAACTGGGAGCCAATGAGGCATCAGTGTGTCGCCGTGGCGCAGGAGTGCCACGAGCGGAAGCATGGAACAGCAATCACGGACACGCCGTTCCAAGGCCCTACCGATGTTTGGGACTCCTGGCGAGCCTGGCGAGCCTGGTGGGCCTGGGGAAAAAAAAAACAAGCGACGAACTAGCAGCTTGGCGTCAGCTTGACAGCCAACCGGTAGGCTTCCCCTTGCCGACAAACGAAGGTAGGTCAGGGAGGCTCGGTTCTGGCCCGAGGCACCGTGCGGCGGGGCCACGTGCAAAACGTTGCAAAAGGGAAACAGTTCGTCGTGTGGTTCCACCCCTTTGGTCCCTTTCCCCAACCAGGGACTCGTGTCTGCGGATCGATCTAGTGTAAAAGGCCCTCGCCCAAGTGAACCCAACAACCCGGATGGATCAAGCCACTGTCATTTCCCGCCACTTCCCCACACATTCCAGGGGCCGAATCGAAACCCTTTTGAGTGCATAAATAGTAGAGAATGACAGGACGGTGGATCCATCCATCCCGGTCCAGATCTGAACGCTCCTCCCGATATCGTTAGCTCCATGTCAAGCAGAAGGCTTCTCGCAGCATCAGTGCGTCGGAGCGAGGCACCAGGCTCCGTGCTTCATCAGGGAAGCGGTCATGGCGTTGCATTCTAGCCAGAGCTGGCAAATTCGAGCCTGTCACCACGGTGTGCTGCTTGACCGGCCAACTGTACATAATGTTACCTGCTCCGTCCCAGCAGCGGGTGTGAAACAAATTGGAACTTGAGATGGCCGCGCTCGGACGCTGAGCTCTGTGATGAGCTGCCTTCGATAATTCTCAGCCTCCCTCCAGAAGCAGAGGTCAAAACCACGTTCAACCCCAGCGTCGAATTCCAACCCCACATGTCATGAGTTCGCCTGCCGGTCTTCTCCAAGTTGAAGGGTGATCCTTCCACAAGGTACTAGAGTTGAGGGGGTACCCACTCCCTTCAGCACCGGGACCTCTTCGAGCAGCATATTGCCCCCAATCCTCTTGCCCACTCGCCCGGCAACATACCGACTCGACACTTTCACCTCGCCATCTTCTCGTGCCGCTCGCGCTCTGCACCATGTCTGGTCCGGGTGCCCCGCCACGGCTGTCGCCTGAGGAGCTTGCCCTCCTGCCGCATGACGACAGAGGACCCGCGCTGTATAGCGTCAGCTGGTTCCTGACGGCCCTGGCGACCGTGTTTCTGTGCCTCCGGATCTACTGCAAGCACCTGAGCCGCAGAGGTCTCTGGTGGGACGACTGGATCCTGATCGTCTCGTGGGTATGCATGGACCCACATGAACTGTCTTTTCCTTTGACGTTTCCTGTTGGCTGACTCGAACCGTCCGCTCGACAGGTATTGCTTGTGATAGACAGCGCGCTAGTCACCACGTTGGTGCTGGACTTTGGCTTCGGCAAGCATTCCTGGGACTTCGCCCCGCCGAGCATAGACCGATTCTATCTCATCGTCCAGGCCAGGGCCACCATCACTGTGACGGCCATCGTCTGGACCAAGACGGCCTTCGCCCTGACGCTCCTGAGATTGACAGAGGGCCGGACAAAGCGGCTCATCTGGTTCATCATCGTGTCCATGAACATTGCCATGGGCCTGAGCGCCATGCTCGGCTGGCTTCAATGTGAGCCCTTGGCAAAAGCGTGGACTCCTACTATGGCGGGGACATGCTGGCACCCCAAAGTCCTGACCGATTATAGCATCTTCTCGGGCGGTACGTCTTGACTCCCTCTCCTTTTCTTCACAGTGCCAGACGGGAACATCATCTTCAACCCCACCTGACGATTGTGATTGGGTTTCAAGGCTGACTTGTTTGCTTCCAGCCTACTCGGCGGCCATGGACTTCGTCCTAGCCTTGCTCCCTTGGAAGCTGATTTGGGGTCTCCAGATGAGGAAGAAGGAGAAGTTTGGAGTGGCCATTGCCATGAGCATGGGTATATTGTAAGTGTTTATCAGCACACTGGAACTGCGGAACCAGGCTGTGATTTGCCCCTTGTGGCTGCTTCTTCCACATCACTCAAAAAAGGACATACAAGCTGACCACCATCGCTCCAGCGCCGGCATCACCGCCATCGTTAAGACCATCAAGCTTCCCAAACTTGCTTCCGGGGACTTATGTAAGTTCCCGAAATCCTCTGCCACTTCCCATCGATACTGAACTGACAATTTGCCAGACGACGCCGCCGACCTCGTCCTCTGGGACGTCACCGAAACCGCCGTCACCATGATGGCGGCGTGCATCCCCCTGCTCCGCATCCTGATCCGCGACGTCCGAGACTCGACCCGGCGCCTCTACCACTCGAGCGGGCCTACGCGCACAGCCAAGACAGCCGCGGCGCAGACCTGGAACGGCGGCGCCGGCGGGGTCAGCAGCAGGGAGTCTCGGGCGGTGGTCACCTCGCGCAGCTTTCAGAAGGGCGACGATCAGAGCGACAAGAGCATCCTGGATTCGGACACCAAGCTCGCCAAGCCGTGACAGATCAAGCGGACTGAGGAATACTCTGTCGAGTATCATGAACGGCGCGCCGGAGAGCCGGGCACGTACGAGCTCAGGAATTATCCGTAACAGTCGCGGGATCTCGGGTTCTCTGATGCCGGTGGTTGTCGAGGTGACCGCAGCGTTGCTTGATTGCTTAGGTTCCTTTTCCTTTCGTAGGGATTTCCACGGTCTTAAAAGCCTGTGTCAATTGACTACCTTACTATTCACCGGCAGATTGCGTTCTGACAAGGTGAGTTGTTGCATGGACTGGCATGGGCTCTTGCCATATTCATTTCAGAGAGAAGTGAAGCAGCCTAAAGATGGAGACAAGGAAGGAAAAAGATGCGAAAATGGGACAGGGTGGCGAAAAGGAACACACCAGAAAACTTTTCGTGTTCATCGCAACTGTGAAAAGACCAACATCCTTCGTAAATGAACTCGATTTGTGGCCTGCCCCCAAGCGACACGAGGGCACCGTAGTGAGATGACGTCTCAAATTACAAAGTGCCCAAGATACTATTGACCTGGCAGGCAATGCACTGCATCTCGCAAACACCACACTGGTAGTCCAAGAAGTCAAGCTCATTCTCCTGCGGCTCCAGTCTGTCCGTGCCTCATCCCAATCACCCATGCTCACAGCCGTCATACTGACCCACCATCACTCACTGGACCCTCTGCATGTCGGGTTGTTTCAGCTTGCCATTGATACCGCCCTCCAACAAATGCCCAGCTTTCCTAGCGGTCAAAGACTGAGCTTCGAGAAGATAATGTCCCCGGTGGTGGTGCAATCTTTAGCCGTCTCAGCATCCCAAGGATCGCCTCGACCTCTTCCGACGATGGGCGTAACTCAGCAGTGTACTGCAGCGCAACCTCGAGCGGAAGCGCCGCGCTTTGTCGTCCGTACAGTCCTGCTTCGGGCTGGAGAAGCGAGGTGATTGCCCCTGCCAGGTTGCGAGCGTGTTGAAGTGGATCTATATGTTTTGGGACATCTGCCTGCAGACCGTATGCGGCCCGGAGGATACTGTGCAGAACGAGGGAGGTGGTCCAGAACAGGCACATGCCGTGCACTCGGGCGATGAGCGTGACGGTGTTTTTGGGGTTCGGCCGCGCGCAGCGATCGTTGTTGGGGCTGGGTCCTTGCGGATCGGTTTGCTGCGGTTCGGCTATCTGGCGCACTAGGTCGGACCAGGCAGAGAGGCTTCGGTCGTGCTTCCAACACTGCTTGACAAGGGCGGACCGTAAAATTACTTGCCTACCTGCCTCAGTGCAGAGCCGCATCTCGTCGAAGTCTTGGACAAGTCTGGGCATGTCCACCAAGACATCCACAAGGATGTCCTTGAGGTCCTTGGGGATCTTCTGCCACGGGATGCTCTTCCATTCCGGCGTGCTCAAAGCCAACTGCTTCCGCTGCAGTATTGCAGACAGCGCCTAGTTATAGAGCGTCAGAGGAGGACAGCAGTGCGCATGGTTTTTTTTCCGCGCACACACTCACCATTTCTACTCTCTCATCGGCAAATACGTGGTGTGCATCGCCGTCAATGTGAGCTGCCGGAGTCCTGGCAGTGAACAAGGCAATCTCCCCTGCATGGTGTTGCTGTCCGGGCGGTGATCGATCGGCCGCTTGGCCATCGTCGGGCTGAGATAGAAGCTATGCAAGGGTGGAGGTATCAGCATATGCTGATTCTGGGTCCAAAATGTCGTCGTCAGCAGACCGCGTACCTCGAACATGTTCAGGAGCTTGACGGTTGCGATCAAGGAATCTCTTTTCGACAGTGGTGGCATGCTCAACGACCTTCTCAGACAGGCCAGTGCCTTTCCGTACGATCGTGAGCTCTCCCTCAACATCCAGGGAGTCCCGTGGCGTTTCCCCATTACGAGTAGACAGTTGGCCCACAAGGAATAACGCAGAGAGTCGTCCTCTGTAGACAGCTTCCGAGCCGATTCAGTCCAGGTGCACGTGTAGCTCCGGATGGCGGACGTCGTGATTGGCGACCCGGAGGGAAAGAAGGCTTCCCAAAAGAGGTTGATACATCTTCTCTCGTCCTCGGGTCGTGCCAGTAGACGGAGGGATGTGTCCTCGGTGGATAGCTGGCTACGGCGATCGCGTTGCCACGAAGACTCGGACGTATGGGGGTTGATGCTCACGCTGTATGCTGCTCGTCGAGTGTCCGGCGTGCTCACGACGAAGACAGGTTGCTTGTCGTAGCCTCCGCAACGCAAGCCAACCTTTTTGCACTGCGCGCATGTCGGTTTTCCGAGGTCACACTACGTTCGTATTCTGGTCAGCGTTCAAACCGCTAGAACTGGTTGCTGATTTGTTTCGTTTCAGTCACCCCTCACTCACCCCTTTCCTGCGCTTCCGGCAAGTTATGCATGCTTTCGAGCGCCCAGGAACCCCTACCATGATTCCTCGTAAGATCCGGAATGGGACATGGACACTGGCAAATGGGCGCAAAATTGAGCCTGTCCGGGAACGGAGGGCAGTTGAGGCGATGGTGAAGTTTGATGTGGTGTGTCCGACATTGAAACTGCGGAAGAAGGCCCTTCTCCTTGGTGGCCAGGTCCGCTTACATACAGAGTATAACCTGCGATATACGGCTCCGGCTCATGTCTCCGAATGCAACGACCCTGCTGCTTGGCGTTGGAAGAATACTGTTGTTCCTAGGGCCAGTTTCCTTTTTTGGAAGCCCGGAGATGTGTGAAACGGGTACGCTAAGCCGCAACAGGATTGAATTCGCGCCGACGAATCAAAGAATACCATCGACATATTTCCAGGTGAACCGCCATCGCTGGCTGCGATGCGTGGTAATATATACGTGGTTCCAACCGTGCTATACTTGAGTCCTCTGCGACCCCGGGCAAGAAGTTCGGCAGTGGCAAGGGTTGATGGGGTGACGTTCTGCTTCTGGCACCAAGGGCGCAACTTCAAGGGGCAAAGGAGCATAAATAGAGCCGGACCTGCCTGGGGTCGGGGAAGGGGCGGATGGTCCACGGACAAGACAAAAACGCAGCAAACATGCAGTTGACTCTTTCTACCCTCTTCACTGGCCTCGCCGGGGCCATCGCCATGAAGCGTCAGGCCGCCGGTGAACACACCATGGGCTTCATCGGATGCTCCATGGCCGAGAACGTCGCCCAGGGCTACGTCGCCAACAACGGCAAGCACATGTGGGGTCCCTACGGCACCAGCGGCATGGTGGTGCAGTCGTGGACCAACACGGCCTCGTCGAGCTGGAAGCTGTTCGACCAGCAGGTCACCAAGTACGGCAAGCCTTTCGAGGTCTGGGTGCAGATCTGCATCTTCCAGAACCCGGGCGCCACTTACGACGAGGTCAAGCAGCTAGTCGCCAATGCCTACCAGCACGCCGCCCCCGGCGCCAAGATCTGGATCACCGGCCAGCCCATCTACCCCGACAACCCGTCCAGCTGCTTCCTGTCCGGCGCTCAGGGCCCCCAGCTGACCGTCGAGCTCGCCAAGAGAGCTGGCGCCGACGCCAGCCTCAACGTCACTTACCCCGGTGATTTCAAGCTGATGAAGGGCGAGGTCCTGGACGGATGCCACGCCAACACCGCCGGCCAGAGCTCTTTGGGCAAGCAGGCTCTCGGCTTCTGGGGTTAGAGAATTGGTCTTCATCTTGGGAGCTTGTAGGGGTGGAAGGGCGTGTTGGCATCTCCAGCAGCCTTTTTGAGGCCGCGGCGGACGAAACATGGGATTGGGCATGTCACCGACCTGGTTGAGTTGGCTCTACACAGGCTCAGAATTGAGATTGCTGTACAATAATCTCCCCCCGAGTTCACCCGCTTGAGAAAAGTTGTCACAGATGTACTCGGATGCACCCAAGAGAGTTGCAGTAACTAGAGCTCATCTCGCTGCCCCTGTTCCCTCGGCTGAAACGGGCAAAAGAGCATTGTGCCAGTCTGGTCGTTGTGCAATCCTGCGATCATGGTGTCCGCTTCGACCTTGGCAGCGAGGTGATATACCTGAACCCAAGATCATTAGACAAACCAAACTTGCAAAGACGCCGTACCGGTTCCATGACCTTACCTTGTCAAGCGCAGACGGGTCGATCCCGCTCTTTTTCAGATGCCCAGCCAGCTGCAGCGCCAGCGATGCGGTCACGAGGTTCTCGTTCGCGATTGCCACCATCAGATCCATCAGCCTGTTCAAGCACTCCTCGCTCTGCCGTGTGTGCGCGGTGGCAAAGTCGTCCATAAAGACAAGCGCCGCGACGTATGCCGCAAAGGCCACGAACGGGTTCGAAAAGAGGAGCTGGGGATCACGCAGGCCGTTGACGATGGCGAATATCGCCTGCGCTGCGGTAAGCAGCCTGGCCGCGGCGCCCTGCGACTGGGCTGCGTGTTGCGGGGATCGCTTCGCCCGAACGACGCCGACGCGGTGGATGCAAATGCTTGCCGTGTGCAGGGTCAGGTTGATCGTGACGGCGTCGTGCCTCGCTAGGTTCTCTGGGCAGCGCACCGCGTCTGGCAGTGCCATGAACAGAACCGCGAGTCTGCTGTCGAGATTGTGCTGGCGCTTCCAGAACTCGCTTTCCTGAGGGTTATTTGTGTCATCATCCGTGTACTTGGTGAAGCTGTGCTCGAGACAGGCGTAGAATATGTACGCAGCCAGCGCCCGGCATGCGAAGGGCGAGAGCTGTGCTGATGGATTGCCCAGAGCTTGATGCAAGGTCAATGACGGTTCCTCGACGCCGAGCTGGAAGGCTTCGTCGGAAGCGGGAAGCAGAGTTCGGACCTGTGTACAAAGTATCAAATACCACCCATCCTACAATATAGGGAGGTGGCTCACCTGTCTGGCGTCCACAAGCGGATGCCACCCCGTGGTGCTGCTGGACAACCTATCAGTGCAGAAGATGGCCCAGAGTGTCCGCCTCCTCTCCTCCTTTTCCTGCCACTTGTCCGTAGGTGCCAAACCAAAGCTGCCGCCCACGGCCTCGACGTCGTACAGGCCAAGCATCTGGGCTAGCCGAACGCTCCGACTTACGCTCAGAGATGCGCGGACCCACCAGAGGTGCTGGGCTTCGAAATGCCCGAGCAAGACCCAACACTGGGCGTGGCCGAGCGTCATGGTGTGCTGGCCGTCCGCCTAAAAGTTGAAACATTAGCTACGCTGGTAGCAACCTCAGTACTGCGCAGCAAAGTAGGTGCCTACCCTCATCTCATCGTGTTCAATGTAGTTCCGGGCCCGTTGGTAGAAGGGTAACGCCAGCTCCTTGTGTGTCGGAGACTGACTCGCGGCCATGGCCAAGATGGCGTACTGCAGGCAGATGGGAGGTTGCATGTGAGGAGGGCGATGCAGCGAGGCGAGGTAGCGGGTAGGATCCTGCATGGGGGCCTCCGAGTGCCGCTTCGAAAAGTAGATGCTTGTCCTGGAGCCAACCGAGTCAATCCATGCACACACGGTCCTTCTGGCAACTAGAGCTTGGCAGCACACGTACAATTCGTCGACAAGAGACTGGGGAGGCAGTTGCTCGAGTCGCCCGGTGGGGATCATTCCGAACCTCAACTCGTCCTGGGCGCCAGGCAGCGAGCTCGGGCTTGCAGCTTGTTCATCCTCGATCTGTTTCTTGAACCGGTGTTCCAGATCCACTGGTGTCGAAAGCATTAAGTTTCAGGGTCGTGCACTGGTTTTGGGCGTGCATCTTACTCAATCGGCCCTCCAGCTCTTTCACCCTGGGTCTCTTGGCCACTTGCCCTGGCCTTCGTCTGGCTTCGGCGAACTGGCATTTCTCACCCAGCTGCACGCACCTCTCGCAGGGCCACACCCGATTGCACTTCAGCTTGCGTGCCCTGCATTGGTGGCAGGAAAACCTCTTGAGTTCGACGGTATTGGCTACGTCGGCCATGGTCAGCTGGGGTCGCACTCAGATGGTGTCGTAATGGGGTTGTTTTGAGGTTCGTGGAGACGGACTCAACTGAATGGAATGGGACAAAAGTCTCCGAAGTGGGGGTGGTATTGTGCTGTGTAAATACCGGTAAATTCACACCTTCAACATGGAACCACTACCCTGCCATCACAGAGTACCCGGCTATCCGGGCCTAATAAGGGATCCTGCAATGTGTCCTTCATACCATAAACATTCGCATATGACCTGGCCGTATCCTTCTCCTTTCTTTACCTGGTGAATATTGTCGTGCACGACAAGAGTTGCTCTGGTGTCCGCCACTCCGAGATTCAATCTTTGTTTTAGGGAACAAGCAGGCCACGCACAGTGCGCGACAACAGCTGTACCAAAGACGCTAGGCGGTGCTCAAGGACTCTCATCATTTCGCCGTTAGTTTTCAACTTGGGCACACCAGATCCCACTTCGACTCTCATTCTGGCAACATTAAACGGGCGACATCAGCATGGGCGCGCACAACGTGTACCTCGCGTACAAGCGAGACACAAGCCAGCTGCTGTACTGGATCATCCGAACCTCCAACGGCATCATCAAGTCGGCGACCGGGACCACGGCCGATCATGGAGGAGCACAAGTGAACACGACCGGAGAGATCACGGTCGCGAATCTGGTGGCCCTGTCTCGCCTCATCGCGAAGCACATCAGCGCCGTGCCGCCCGCCATTTTGCGCCTCTTCCACGCCGTCATCACCGCCCGCACCACCACCCACGAAGCTTTCCAGCAGATCGTGGCCGAGAAGCCCGACCCCGCCATTGAGAAGAGCAACCTGACCCACAGGCATTTTATCGACGCTTTGATCGAGGCATTCCACGCGCTGGGAGGGAAGGACTGGCAGCCCGACGAGACGACAAGCAGTGCTGACGTCGACGCCGAAGCTTTCCACCTCAAGGACGACCTTGATCGCCTCGTTCTGTCCAACCAGTTTGGCGCCCTCGATTTGCGCAGGACCGACTCCGACCCCGACCAAGGAGCTGAAGAATCAGATGACGAGGTCGATGAGGATGGGCCACCCGGAAAAGGTCCGGGCCCTGCTCCGAGGAGACGCCGACAAGCCAAGCCCGGCAAAGGCAAGAAAGGCAAGCGAGCAAAGAAGCCCAAGAAGCAGTATCATCCTGTGCCCACCAAGCAATCGCACCTGGATGAACTTCCGCTCGAGAGCTACCGCATCATCCAAGACACCGAGGGAGTCATCACCGACTACCTTATGGCCGTTTATGCCCTAATTCACGAGTGGATCGACCTTCGCACGTACCTCCAGGGCGTCTGGCGCGAATGTGCCTACGACGGCTTGAACACGGCAATTGCTGGCGCTGTTTCCAACTTGGCCATCGCCATGGTCCAGCGATCTGCAACCGAAATGTTCGTCGATTTCCCAGGTCACGATGCCTATGAGACCGTCATGAACACCATCACTCGTGGCGACCCCGACAAGGCCCAGGGCATGTTTACCATGGCTCTCCACAGGGTAGGGTCCGACGGCAAGGCCGAGGAGGTCCAAGCCACTTCCATTGATGTCAAAGAGCAGTTCATGATTCATACCTATCGCGCTTTGATTGACTTTGTCGACGACTTCCGTAAAACCCGCTCGGGCAAGCCGACCAAGCGCATGCTCGCCGAAATTCGCGGCTGGGACCCCAAGTTCGACCTTCAGAGAGCCACCAACGAGGAAAGGATCCGCTGGCGCCGCTGTTATACCATCAACTGGCTGTACGACCTGGTCAACGTCTTCTCGTCCGTCGTGGTGCAGCGCAATACCCTAAAAGGCGAGAACCATGTCATGGAGAACGTCGATTGGTCGCCGGCTGGACCGTGGGACGACCACCGGACGCTGTTCGGCTTGAACGAGTTTGCGGGCGTCGTCACTTCCCTGGCGATGCAGAGACAAGGAACAGACGTTCGGAAGCGCATCCTGCCCCATCACGTTTTCCAGCTACAGTGCATCGTCGACTCCCTGATGGTGTCTCGCGGGTGGTCGATCAGCCCCCTGAAAGGACACATGCTCAGCCCACCACCCCGGAAATTCCGACCTCGGCGTGATGTCGACCTCTTCCTCGACCGGAAGGGTGAGAGGACCGGCCATGGATTCCTCCAAGCGGTCCGTGTCCTCAAACAGCTCTGCGACAGAGACGCCACCGTCCACCGGGACCCAAACCGACACCGCGACATTAATGCGGTGTTGGAAGGCTTGCAATACGACTTTTCCAATTGGCTCGGCGAGTCCAAGTACATGTACGGCCTCAACACCATCCCTCCCTCGCGCTTCTCCAACACCAATGCGAATGGCCTCTGGGAGTACTCGCCGTTCCTGTGCGGCGCCGGCCTCATGGAGAGCCTTGAGCTTGCCTACCTTGCCGGCATGTCCGTCTGGGAGCGCCTCCCCGAGCCCATCGTGCTCATCCACTTGCACAACATGCTCGTTCAGCAGGGCTACCTTAAGAAACCCGTCGGGTTGTTCGCATCCCTGGAGCAACTCTTCGCCCCGGCCTTTTTCGTCGGCGGCAAGGTCCCGTCATCCAACTTCTCAGACGCCTTCATGGCCCGTGTCCGAGCAGCGAACTCGACGCGCAAGGAGTGGGACACAGCACGCAAGTCCGTCGCCCAGGAGCACGACATCCACCGCATCTTGGCCGTCGACGCCAACCGCTTCTTCAACATCAAGTCAAGCCTGGTGCTCCTCCGGCAAAACAGCTGGAATCTCGACGCGATCCCCGACGCCGACATCCCGCTCACCTCCCCGCTCTTCATGCTGCGCGTCGCCCAAGCAAAGCGAACCATCGACCCTGTCACCCGCAAGA
>Ga0247824_10001315_pt1 | contig 13445 bp, 14 predicted proteins | sample 13C_PalmiticAcid_FD_194412 | JGI IMG/M metagenome (GOLD analysis project Ga0247824, IMG submission 194412) | Soil microbial communities from agricultural site in Penn Yan, New York, United States - 13C_PalmiticAcid_Day48 | ecosystem: Environmental > Terrestrial > Soil > Agricultural land...
GGTGGAGGCATGGTTGGATGGTTGTGGTGATGGTGGTGATGGTGGGCCGGAGAGGATGGGGTTGGGGTTGTTTGCGTACCCGGGCCAGTCGAATCTGACGGGGCGGAGGCTGCCGCTGGGATGGGCCGGACGGCTGCGCGCTGCGGGGAAGGGAGGCGGCAGGCTGAAGGATACGTATTGCTTGATGGATGCGGCGGCGCTGGCGATGACGAGTCCGATGGGCGGTGTGTTTGCGGATCCCGAGGCGGCGCCGGATTTTGTGTGCGTGTCTTTCTACAAGATCTTTGGGTTTCCCGACTTGGGGGGCTTGGTGGTCCGAAGGGAGTCCGGGCATATCCTGGCGCTGAGGAAGTACTTTGGGGGCGGGACTGTGTCGATGGTGAGCACTGTTGGTGCGGCGTGGCACACGTCGAAGGGCTTGGAGAGCACGGCGGGAGGAGGGGTTGGTGCTGGAGACGAGCATGGTTCTGCGTTGCATGAGGGTCTCGAGGACGGGACCTTGCCCTTCCACAGCATCATTGCGCTCGGGGAAGCTATTGATGTGCATGCTGAGTTGTACGGGTCGATGGAGAACATCTCGGCGCATACAACTTCGTTGGCGAGAAGGATGTACGCCGGGATGAAAGGACTGAGGTACGGAAACGGGCATCCGCTTTGCAAGATCTATGAAGACAAGGAGGGGGAAACGGGGTACGGGGACGCCTCGCGGCAAGGGGCTACTGTGGCGTTTAACGTGTTCAGGGCGGACGGGGGCTACGAGTCGTATGCCACGGTGGAGAGGCTGGCTAACGAGAGGGGGGTTTATGTGCGGTCAGGGGGTAAGTTGAGCATTGTCTGTTTACTTACTTCGTTGATTTCTTCAGCTACTGACTGTGTGACTTAGGCATCTGCTGCCCAGGGGGGCTGTACTCTGCGCTTCAATACGAGCCCTGGCAGCTACAGCGAGCTCGATCGGCCGGACATCATTGTGGTAGGGTGCCTCTGCCACGCCCTCATCTCTGGGCGAGCCTTGTTGAACGAGGTTGTTGACTCTGATGGCAGGTCCGAACGGGCTGAGTCTTATAAACGAGCTGCCTACAGGGTAAGTCTTGTCCTATTCCCGGTATTGCGCGTAGTTTTGTCTGAGCACTGTGCTGAGTTTTTGGCGCACAGAGTTGTGCGAGCCAGCCTGGGAGCCATGAGCACTGGTCAAGACGTCGACAGGTTTCTGGCCTTTCTTCACGAGACTTTCGTCACGCGTGAAGATAGTGCCTATGCAAGCAGCAATTGCAGCGAGGCCGCAGCATCAGATAAGCTCGAGCACCTGAACAGGGCTGCGAGTGCAGAGCATGAGGGTGGCTTGCAGGTGGCTGCCTGCCAGGGGTGACCCATGGGCCCAGGTGTACAGAATCGTGGTTTGGGCTAAGGGAATGTTCATCCCTTAATAAGACAATCATACATAATCCAAATAATACCAACAATTTCGGCTCTCTTTCTGCTAGGCCTGCTGTGGTGGTCTGTAACGTACAACGAAGGGAGATGCTGCCGGCGTCTAGACGCTAATTCATCTCCCGACTCAGAGCAAGAGCCTACTCCACTTACATATTGACATGGGACTCTAGCTTTGGTCTGGACGACACGAATCCAACATAGATATCTTAGGTTTCATCAATGGTGCTGGTGGATGTCAACCTTTACAGGGGAGGGGCATGAAGGAGGTGAGGTTCTCGAACCATGACAAACCTGTCATGGATGGCAATCTCACAACGAGAAAACCCGACTAATTACTCGACAGGTGAACAAGGACATAACTACTGCACGAAGTAAAACACAAGAAAAAGAAAGAAATTTGCCAGTATGGCTCGAATTCCACGCCCGAGGGCCTCGGACTCACCAAGCCGATAACGCAAATCACATGTCAGACACCATTTCGGGTAACTGGAGCGAAGGGTCGATCCTCTTGCATAAGTCTCCGATGAGGCTTAAACTAAGCCTTTTGGGTGCTGCTCTCAGGACGCCACACATTTTGAGGCTCGTCATGGTGGACATCCTCAGCACCGGCAAATGGGTTTGTCCACAACCTGCCAGAACCATCCCTTGTTCGGATGACACATGGGGCGGTAGAGCGAGTGCCGCAGTTGAGAAAACCCCAGAGTGAGAGAGAGAAAAGGACGAGAGCCAGACCTCAACGTTGGAATGCTACATCGCTTGCCAACAAGGTTCGGGAATGGCCGCGTAAGAAACGGCCCGGATGAGAGACTCAATCGGTCTGTGCCGGCGGAAGAGTCTCCCCTTTCCCGGATGGCATGCCGGTAGTGGGGCAAGTGTGGTTCGTGGAAAATGCCAACATTGAAGAGAACCACCACCGGACCAAGGCTCGGCGGATCTTGGCTGTGTTGCCGAGAAGCCATAAAAGGCTAATGCTCAAATCTGCGGTGGATTGTCGGGCATGGTCGAGTGCTCCTCCCCCCCGCCTCAAAGACTGCTTGAATGGGAAAGATGAAATCATCAGCAGCCGACACAGCCGGGCCGGTTGGGCTTGTGTGGCCCCGGGGTGGCGCCGAACAGCACCGGGGTGTGATGCCGGGAGTGTGAGGAGACAGTTGATGTGACTTTGAGCCACTGTCTGACCTGCGCGCAAGGACAGACATCCCAGCGTTCCATTTACAGACCCGAGAGCTGCGATGGCGAGACGCGATGCAACAGCTGACGCCAACACTTGGGATAGGTGCGGGAATTCCGTTGGAGGCTCTTCGCTTAGCTTCTTTGCAAATCCCGCAGAGGACTGCCGCAGACCAATCTACTACCTACAGAGGAGGTTGGCCAAACTGACTGCTCAACGCCCATTGGGTTTCACACATTTTGAGATTGAGCCACAAGCAGCCCTCGTTCGCGGGCGCCAGACAGATGTGGTCACTCACACCTTAGCCATCATATGGCAACACCCCGCGTGGCAGCTTAATGGCAGGGCATGGGCAAGCGAGTATCCCAACCCCCTGATGGGGCTGCTCGCCAAGCGTAAAGAAACCGCGCGAGATCGGAAGGGTTCTGCGTCTAAAAGGCCCAAGATGGTGTTTGGCCAACGGTCTTGCAGCCAGGGCGTTGAATTCAGTGCAACCTCAGACATGCTCGCTACCTCGGTGGGCAGGGTTTGATATGGTTCCTGGTCGCATAGCAGAGCGTGCTATATCTCCAGACTCAACTCTCGCCAATCTGACAGACGAAAACGGGCCGACCACCGATTTTGCCAGAATGGTGTATCCAGACGAAGACTTTGGGGGAACTGGATACGAGAACCAGACGCTGAGTAGGGTATTCTGGCTAAACGAAGATCAAACCCGCAGCGAGGTGTCGGTTGTTGTGTCGGCCCACCGATGGGCGTTGTGGGATGACGGAGGGGGCATGTGTATGGCGAAGGGGAGCGACCGTTGCAGAGCGACGGGGGTGACGAAGCCGTTGAGACCATGTTGCATTGACGACTGCCGGAGAGCGGAGCACCTTGCGAGTGGCCAGCGCAGGCTGGGCCGCCAACTGACATCAATCCCAGGCTCACTAGGGTACCCATATTTGTTGATTATCTCTCCCCTGCCACATACCTGAGGAACTTCATCCGAAAACCCGCGAACCCGCGACCGGGTAAGCTTCCTGTGAGAAATATCGAAGCACTGCTGCACAGATAAAGCAACTGCAACACGGTGATGAAGTGACATGACACCCTCCCTTGCCTCCCTGGCAGGTCTCTGACGGGAGTTCGATTTTCTTGGAAGCGAGCCGGGTGCAACGCTGTCGATATGCGCCATCAACGGCTCTCTGGCTCCGTCAGGGATTGCGGGAGAAAATGGGAGGGATGGAGCGAGAGGATTGTGCTATCTCGGGGCGAACAGCCGGAGGGCAAATACCTGTTCTTCTTTGTGATGATCGCTACCTAGGTGCCCTCACTAGGTGCTTTACTCATTGTGCAAAGGGAGTTACCGAGGTATGTGTTTGGTTTGGAGAGCTGTTGAGTGAGTTGAGCAGAAACCGGGGGGTCGGCAGCACGATGCCTTAAGTCGGGCAACAATGTGTGCGGGGCAGAAAATTGCCAGGGTTTTCTCAAGTTGTGAGTGCCTGAGCACCCGACCTCAACGGACATGCAGGCTGAATGTCCGCTGCACGACGTGCATGGAAGGTGGGTGGTGCAGAAGGACTGCGATAAACAGAACGTGAACACAGTCCAAAGGCGCAACGGAGAAAGAATAGTGGGCGCTGTGACCATTTTTCAGTCCGTAATCAGGAATCGGTAATTTATCCAAGACGGACTTGCACAAGCCGGCCAATCAGGTCGCATCAGTAGCATGCGCAGCAAGCGCAATCGCAGCTCAACCAGGGGAGACTGAAGGCTCAGCTCAGACCCGGCCTTGGCGACCCTCTGTCCCATAGTACAGCGTGGATTCTCTCTGGTTTCCTTTCGGGACCGCGGTGGTGTTTTGCCGTTAGCCCCCTCATGTCGGGTCTGGCGCACCGATCCCTTTTCCCCAGTCAGCAAAGGAGCTTGAGCTCGAAGATGGTGGGGGTTTCACCAAGCGGTAGGGTTAGGGGTTGAAACCACCCTCAGCCACCCAAGCACCCATGCATGTCGTCATTTTTGCTCCCCGTCCATCTTGGCAAACTTTCGGCCCTTGTTTCCGAGCATCTGTGGAGCCGCTGGGTGCCTTGCATCCATCCTTCTTTTCAACTCGTTCGAGAAATTGCCCGATTCATCCCATTCTGCCCTCTCCGCTTCCGTCTGGCCTCGTCCACCGCCGTAGTGTTTGATCGCCCGAGTTCGACATCATCGGGGGTTCCGGGCAAAGGGCGACAGGGACGCGTGCTCGGCCAGTCCGGCACCCCAGGGCAGATCAATCTGCGATCTCCAGAGTCCCGCAGGCACTGACAGCAACTCCAAGCACTAGTTCAGATCCGGTTCGTCCCATGTCGGTTTCTCTCCTGCCTCTTCCTTCTTTCCTTCTAGAAGCCATCCGTCGGGCACCCTGGCTCTGGAGATCCCGAGATTCCAGACACCCCGTTCCGAGTTCCGTGGCTTTGTTGACGGTTGCAGTGTCTCGTCTCTGACCGCCCTCGGCCGGTCCACTGCGCCGGGCTTGTTCTGTGCCCACGTGGGGCAAATCAGGCTTTAGGGGTCCTCGAACATCGCTGGAAGCCGTTGCCGGAAAACACGAGTCGTGCAATGCAGGTGCACAGGCAGTTCCCCTCTCGATATGTTTAGTTTGTGCACTGGACGAGAGCCTATGCAGTTCTGCTTGACGCCCAGCTGCCCTGGAGAAGACATCTGGCGAATCCCTTCTGCCACTTGCAGTCGACATTGCTTGGGGCGACCACAGTATGATCCTCCGGAAGGGTGGGGTTCGTTCGGGCTGCTGAAGCACGACATCTGTCTAGCCGGCATTTTACCAGCTTGCTGGCTATGTTGAGACATATCTGACTGCCCAGCACCGCCCTGCATCCCAAATAGCCAATATCAAAGCTGCATGGCGATGCGTCGTACTGCATACTGGAGGAACGGATGAGAGAAATGAAGGGGTTGACAGCTGGAGCGAGTGCTGAGGAATGAGCCAATGCCGTGAGTCCATCCCGCTCGATGCGACTGCGATCACCACGTCGTCCGAACTTGAAGGCGGCGCTACCACTCAACCGCCCAAGTCCGAGCCTATGCAAGGTACCCGGCACTAGTGGTCTCAGAGCAAACCTGGTTTGCCTTGCCTGCCTAGGGGCTCGCGCTGTCAACAACACGTCGCTGCATGACAGGAGCGCTTACACTCCACTCGGCCTCAAACGGCATTCCTCCGTATGCCCAACTCGGGCTGATGTTGTTCTGGAAGCTCTCCGCAATCCCCGTAGCGCGGTTCTCTCTGCACCTGCAAAACAAGCGCGGCTGTGTCCACAATGTAACTGTCCTTGGCTGCAGAGACTCCGATGCAACCTCACGAGGGATATGTTGCGCGAGCCTCAGTTGGTGAACGGGAAGAGCAAGCCAGGACCGCATGGGCTTGACCGTGATATCCATGAAATGAAGCAGAGAGTTGCTCGCTGCCCGACACACAATGAATCCAGGTTCATGGGCTAAAAGGTACATGTACATTACGGAGGGCGAAGAGTGGAGGGTGGAGCGAGTGGCCGCGATGGGCTGAGGAAGCGCTTGTCCTGAACGAGGAGACTGGGGGCAGGGATGTGCCGCCGACGCTGGCGCTGGGGACGGCCAGGGCGCTTGTGTCGCCAGACCTCGGCAGCGCAGCTCTTCGACAAGACAACACGCCGCGCACACACACAGCAAAATGGTGGTCTCCAACTGAGCCAACCAACCCAACCCGCACACAGCCAGCCCAAACCGACGCAGCGCGGCGCGGCGGAATTGCTGGCGCCTGCCCTCCGAATTGGTGGGCACCCGTTGCGAGCCCACAATTGCCCAACGGTTATTGATGTTGCACTTATCCAACCCTGCGATGTGGTCTCATTTGGGAGCGGTCCGCAATGCGCTTGGACCCTGGACGACATTCCAGGCTTCCTGATCGCCTTCCATGCCCGCGCTCCTCAGATTCCAAGATCAGATCTCCCTCATGGGGGTCGTTCCCGGCCGGATACCACCCTTTTGCGCATGAACCACTGCCAGCCCCCGGGCGAGGATGCTACGCTCACACTCTCGGCGACTCCCTGCTGTGGACTCGACGGACAAAGAAGCTTCGTCGCAAGAGGGCCCGTCCGTGCCGGCCAACCAGAGGCGGATGGCCTTGATCCAACAGACCCAACAGGCAGCACGCACGCTGGAGATGCTGGAATTATCTGCGCAGCCGGTTGGCGCCGAAATCAAGCCGACCGATGGCAGAAGGGGGAATCATTGGCAGCTAAAGTCAGGTCCAGTCGGCCATCCAGTCCAATCCCATCGTCACAGGCATGGAAGGGCGAACGGGGCCAGCACATGCCTAAGATGATGCCCTGATTACCAGATCGGTTAATCGTCAAGACGAGCCAGGGTCGTCTGCGGGAGCTATGGAAGAAAATCCTGACCTCTTTCCGGAGAGCCAAATGCTGGAAACGGTGTTTCAGCCTTTGGCAATGATCAAAGGATGAATTAACCCCCCCCATACCCCTGGCCAGTAACACCCATTTTTCCATGTTAGCCTCTGGGGCCTGGCCTCGCATGGAAGCACCCGATGCGAAGCCGATTGAACCTGACGTCGAGTATTTTTATTCTCCGGGTTTTCGAACTGTTATCCAAAAGACCACGATTCCTGGTCATTATACAGTACCTTCCAGGTTATTCGGGCCTTGCGCTGCCTTCGTCCCCCGCCTGCCCTGGCTGCACCCTACCTTCCATGTCCGGCTGCGCTCATTGTGTCTCCGCCGTTGCTCCTGCCTGCATCCCCGGAATAAAGAGACGACGAGGAAACCGCAGCCTTTAATATATCCCTTTCCTTTAATTGACGTGACGCCCATTGTCACTGCCCGGTCTTGCCACCCCTTCCCCCCTCGACCCCCCAGTCACTCTCCGCCAGATATACCCATTGAACGGCTGCTTCTCTTATTATCCTCGGCACCTCCCCCGGACAACCTGCGAGGGCCGCCACCACGAAACAGCATCCGATATAAGCGCAGTAGCATGCGACCGGTATCCGGGCATCGCGTCTGACGCCAAACCATTTTTTTTTCCCCTTCGCCGTGTTGTCGCCGAATCCGATCGCATCGCGAGTCCTCTGGGTTCGCCCAAGCAGCATCGGGCTCTCTCTGGGGGTAAGGTGCACCTCAGCCAGGGACCAGAAAAACGACCGGAAAAACCAGGACCGCCATCAACAAAAGCAAAGCGCGACACCCAGTTGCCTCCTGTGCCTCTCGTTCGGTGCATCAAATTCTTCCCTCCCGCCGCAGCCAGCGACTCGCCAATCTTCCAAGTCCACCCCCCAGTGTGTGGACAAGTCTGTCGTTTCCGGCACATCGAGAGCCTGAAAGCTCCTTGTGGTCGACGCCGCCGTCGCCACGCCGTTCGTTACCAAGCTTTACACCCCGCCGACTGGGTCTGCCTTGCTCTCTGCAGGTCGAAAGAGCTGAAACTCTGGCAGCTGAATGGCCAAGACTCCTGCTGCTTATTCCGCAGTTCGGTAGTAGAAGTGAACCCTCGGAGCTCACTTCCATCGACCCATCGCTCTCGTTCTGTTTGTCTGGAAGGAGTATTGAAGCTGCCAACAACGTCTCAGCGGGCTGCGTTGACGGGATAACAGAGTGAGGCTCACCTGGCGCGGCTCCGTTGTAAGCCGGCCCCGACTCACCACACTCGTCCACCAGGACAAGTGATCAGGCTCGGCAAGCTCGATTTGGGATATCACATCCCACCCGCACGCCATCCTGCAACCGCCGAGGGGATAGAAGCCTTTTGCATCCACAACACGCTCGCGCCCGACGGTCCCGATCTCCAAGCCGTCGCCGGCATCTCGAACAAACCTCGACACCAAATCAACCGGAAGGTTGCACGAGAGCTTCCAAAAACAGCAGCTGCGGGATCCCCCTGCTCTGGCCACCCACGACCAGACCTCGATCAGGCCCAAAAATTTGGGGTGTGAGCCGTGTCCTCAACGCGGCAACCAAACTCACTCTCACTCCCTGGTTCCACTCCAGTCAACTCTTGGTTCGACTGGTCGTGCGCTGCAGGACACTGCCAGCAGCCCCCGTGCACCCCAGGATTTCATTGTTAAGCACCGCTTCATACCCCAGACACGCACTTACGAAGCACAACTCGCATACCCTTCTCGCTCGGCCTCCGATTTGAGCGCGCGTATAGGTGGTGTACTCGGAACACATATAGCCCGAGCTCCTCACGTCGTGCGGCCCCTTGCAGAGCGCCGCCGTTGCTGCTGCGGTTGCCTGCCAGGTAGAATCGGGACAGCCAAAACCGAAAGTGGTGGATTTAGGTCGCCAGTCAAATTCCTTGGATCCCTCTCGCTTCGAAGTGTTGCAAACCGCAAGATCATCGTCTCGATTGGCCAGCGGCCCCTCGCTACCCGTCCAACGGCACATCTATCGCGTCCGTCGCTGAACCCGTTGGCGTCATATCTAAGCCACAGCCGCCTGTGAGCCGTCTCGGTGCCCAGATCGCGAACCAGCTGATCGCAGTTTGGCTCCATTTCCCAGCCCACGGCCATCGGTTTCTGCAATCGATCTCTGCCCCGATACTGTTGCATCAGTTAGCAGCATCACTTGTCGTGAGAAGATCTCACCGTCTCCACCACACCTGGTCGACCTGGCGCTGCATCCCTCTGCTGGCCTCCGCACGCCTCCAATCCCGGCGCCGAGGTCACGTCCTGGTAACCCGGCGCTTTCGGCGTGCCATAGCAACCGTGTTACATGGCAGCTGTTGCTCCGCCATCCTTGAAGTCGACTTTCAGCCCTTGGGCAAGCAGCAGCTCCGCTGTCTACCCTGTCGTGCCACCAACAGAGCTCATGACCGACGTCATGTCATACCAATACCCCCCGCCGCCTCCGAACGGCGCTGATATGGACATGCCGCCATCGGGCTACCTGCCCAGCTATGCCGTGCCACAGCACGCGCAGTCAGGAATGGATCCGGACTCGAGCATTCCGTCTAGGGAGCGTTCGGAGTTGAAGCGGTCGATGTCGACGCCCAGCGTTGGGCCATCGCAATCTCAGGGGCAACCGCCGCAACCTCCCACCCCTCAGCAATTGGCAGCCGGCCAGGATCCTGCTGGCGAGAGAAGAAGAAACAAGTTGGGTTATCATCGGACGTCCGTTGCCTGTGGTAAGTATCCACCAGGAACCCGTTCTCTGGCGGCCTCTGATGCTAAGCCTTGCCGTAGGCCACTGTCGTCGTCGAAAGATTAGGTGTGTCCCGTCGCAGAATGATGTCCAGGGACGGTGCATAAACTGCATTCGCCTCAAGAAGGAATGCAGCTTCTACCCCGTGGATCAGCAGCCCCCCGTCGACACGAGACAGAAGTCGGGGTCGCGGTCATCCGTCGGTCCAAAGGTCCCCTCTGCCTCCTCGTCCCCAGCCATGCAGCCTGGAATCCCCTCCGATATTCATGGGCAGCAGCCCTATCCTCAACTGACGATGCCGTCCATTCAAAACATGGCTCCACCAATGAAGCCTTCGGGAAGCGACGGCTACCCCGCTGACTCCAAGAGTAAGTCTCCCGGTCTTGGCCAAGCCCAAGAAGGCTTTCGCTTCAATCGCCGAGTTGCTGATCATCCCGAAGTGCCCTCGAGCGCGTCAAGCACTCGCACGTACGAATACGGGCAACACGGAATGACCAACTGGATGTCAGCGGATGCGAGCCCAAGCTCCTCCAAGCCGAGCGACATGAATGCGACTTGGAGGTCATATCCGGGGGATTCTCCTATCACACCCGCATTCTCCCCCTATACACCGCATGCGCCGCCGCCATCGGCGACTTGGTCTGCATCTGTAGGCTCCGAGTCGTCGGCGCGAGATGATATTGCTTGGTCGTCGTATCCTGCGCCGCCTCCCCGGTCCCTGTCCTTTGGTGCAGAGGGCATGACAGGACACCAACAGTATCCGTCCATGGCGCAAGTCGGGTCCCATTCGAGTCGCGGGTACGACCGCAAATCCAGCTCCGTCTCGGCCGACATGTATCCGCCACCCATTGCAACGACAATTCCTGGAATTGAGACGGTTCCGGGCACCACCCTGGATCAGAATGTCTCGCTGTCCGCCGGGGCCGTCCCGCCATCGACCTACGCATCGTGGCAGCAGTCGTACTCGTACTCAAAGCCAACCGAGGGCTATGGCGGGTGGTATGGAGAAGCCGGAGACCAGCACTCGTCCGCGCATGGTCACTCCTCGGCGAACGTGTATTATGGGCGGCAATCGTGAGCGGGTTCATCCGGTGCTTGCGGATGCGGTTGCTAGGTCAGCATGCACCTGCCGTGAGCCGAGTTGCGCTCTGTTATATCGACAGCGTAATTCCGATGCGACCAAGGATTTGGGACCACGAGCGAGTTACTGATGCAGAGGGGGCAATGCGAGAGAGGAGGTCGTCCTTGCGGATGACGGACACTTCAATGGCTGATGTGGTCCACGAGACTTCCCAATCCGTCGAGACATGCACGACGCAAGAGTGCCAATTCGGAAGGCAAGCCTGAGCGCAATGTTGCCCCATGGCCGAATTGGGAGATTTGCGACACGAGGCGCAACACTTCGAGACTTCGGTTGGCCGAGTTTGGGTTCGACTGCAGGTCACCCAAAAGGAACATGCCCTCCCCTCGACTGCCTTTTCTGGCTTGTGTTCGGGAGGCTCGGGCGACAGACTGGAGCGCCGCCGTGGTTTGCGGAACCCGACCGGGGGGCTTCTTCAACAAGTGCGACATCAGGATCCATCTTTGGTACCTCAATGGGTTGGTCGGGAATCCAGCGGAGGGTGCCCAATTATACAAGACGTCAGCTCGTGGAGGAACGGAAACCTATTTCCACAGCCAAGGCCGAAGCCCTCGAATCGGCTTTCAATGACCTTCGGCCGTTTCTTTCCGTCTTCGTATTCCTTCCCCGCGTTTTCTTCTCTCTCCCCTGCTACCGATGCGGGATTTTCGACTCGGCACAATTGCGATGCGGGTTCATTTTACAGGTTGTACGAGGGAGGCTCAATGAAGCTTATACGAAACTAGATGGACGGGAGACGGAGACGGCACGGCACGGCACGGGAGAGGGACGGGAAAATCCACATTTCCCGCCGGGCAAACGGGTGGGGACCGGGGTTCGTCCCGGCTAGCGGCGAGAACGACCCCACAGTGGCGGCGCCGGCAGAGTTCTCCGAGTGGGGATGGGCTCGCCGGGTTACACGGGATCAAGACCCCACACGGCGCGGATGTATGTGGTCGACAGCGACCACCACTTCACGAAGAAACGACGGAATTGGTTGGGCGGATAGATTGAGGAACTGGTGGTCATCTTGCTGGCTTGGGAGGGATATAAAGGGGATACAGTGGCATTTTTTCTTTCTTTTTCTTTCCTTCAACTTTTCCTGTCATTTGTGAAATTTCATCTGCTTCTGCCTTTACATCACTGGCTGGGAACGGGATCCCTCGAAGTCGCGAGGGAGGAAGCAAAAGTTGATGTGTTGCTACGTCGGTTGGGCTGTCTTCCTTATTTTTTTTTTACGTTCTCCTTGGTCATCTTTTGCATGCCTTGCTTGTATTCAACTGTATTTTATTTGGATTTTTTGCTTTGAATGGGTTTTCGAAAAACTGGCGGACAGGATCAGGTGGACGACCTTGATGAAGTCGGCGGCATGCGACGGTATAGACAACGCGGGGAAGGAGGCGGCATATACACCACAACAATGTATTTTGTTTCAGCTAATCTTGTCTAGTGATGCGATCTTGGATCAACAAGCTCGGTATTATTTCGCGGGTTGTGCTCTTTGGTGACGGCGTTTCTTGCACCTTTCAGTTTGTTGAGCCCCAGGTTGGCTCTTCAGCGTATCAACGTAAACACGCAACCAGGTTTGCTGGACCGTTGGCAAGACAATCGACGCCAGGGCCGGGACTTTGTGGCGGATCCCTCTCCCGCTCATCCGTGGTCTGGTCTGGTCAATACGGTGGTTTCGCCGAGAAGCCCCATTGACTCAACACACGACATTGCGCAACCAAAGTACCTAGATTTATGCATGCCGCCCCATGCTGCACCCCAGACTCCAAAACTTCCCGTCCGTTCCCTCCCTTCGCGCTGCTTGCCGCCCCGCCACGCCAGCAAGTCAGATGAGATGTGCATGGACACCCCCCCCCCGGGGATCCCCGCAAATATGTCCCGTCCCGTCCCCATCCTGTTCCATTGCATCCAGCGGCGCTTTAATGTGCGGTGCAGGAGCATGTACCTGATCCGCTGATCCTTTGATCTTTGTTACTGTCCGTGCCCACAATCGAAAGCACAACAACCAACAGACAGAGTTGTCGTGGTCATGCGGTGTGTCGTTGTGCGCGCCCTGCATGTATGTCTTGATTTAGGATAATGTCAAGGTTCAGTCAGCCTTGCTTACTGTACCTGGTCCCTGACGAACTGATTTTTGGACTCTGTAAGGAGCTACGCGCACAACCATAGCTTCTCGAGATGGGTTTAACGGGATAATTAGGAGATCGATTCAATGCAGGCGAGCTTGACAACTCAGGGCACGGAAATGCTGTCGTTAAACTATAGGAGGTCAGACCAATAATAGTCTCAGGTGTCTTGGAGCTCAGCATACAAAACCCCATACATGATGTTATTCCATCTTGATGAATGAGATGAATAAAGTTATACTTGACGCGTGTATGAGCTGGAATATGAAAAGACGTGTCGCTGTCTCACTGTTGAACATTGTTCTTGTGGTTATGCATCCTCTGAGCTTCATACGCTGAGTTCACCGGGGTGCATGGCTTGCTTACCCGTCCGTGTTCGGGACCGGCTGCGCCGACGGCACTGGGGTGGGGAG
>Ga0247824_10001316_pt1 | contig 13442 bp, 6 predicted proteins | sample 13C_PalmiticAcid_FD_194412 | JGI IMG/M metagenome (GOLD analysis project Ga0247824, IMG submission 194412) | Soil microbial communities from agricultural site in Penn Yan, New York, United States - 13C_PalmiticAcid_Day48 | ecosystem: Environmental > Terrestrial > Soil > Agricultural land...
GGAGTTTGGGGAGGAGGAGTTTGGGGAGGGAGAGGAAGGGGAACGCGGCCTTGATGAGGAGTTTGCCGAGGGCGAAGAGGGCGAGCCCCTCGACGAGGAAGTCCTTGACGAAGAAGCCCTCGACGAAGAGCCAGCTGAGGAAGAATCTTTTGAAGAGGATGCCCTCGGCGACGAACTCCTCGACGGCGAAGGCGAACCCCTGGACGAGCAGTTTATGGATAGGGAAGAAGGCGAACGCGGCCTCGATGGAGAGGAGGGTGAGTTTGCCGAGGATGGGTCCCCAGAAGAGGGCGAGTTCGCCGATGAGGGGCTCCCTGAAGATGGCGAATTTGCCGAGGAAGGGGTCCCGGAGGAAGGCGAGTTCGATCCCGAGATGGGAGACGAGATGCTCGAGGATGGCGAACGCGGCCTTGATGGCGAGTTTCCCCCTGAGGGAGAGGGCGAATTTCTTCCCGAGGACGGCGAGTTCCCACCCGAGGATGGCGAGTTTCCACCCGAAGAGGGAGAGTTCCCACCTGAGGGCGAAGGCGAGTTCCCACCAGACGGCGAGTTCCCCCCGGAAGGCGAGGACGAGTTTCTCCCTGAAGGTGATGACGGATTCCCCGCCGAAGGCGACGAGTTTGCCGAAGGACTCGAAGATGGCGAACGCGGCCTCGAGGAGGGAGAGTTCGCTGAAGGCGAGCCTATGGAAGGGGAGGGCGAGTTCCCTGAGGAGGGGGAATTCCCTGCCGATGGAGAATTTCCCGAGGGCGAGCCGATCGACGGAGAATTCCCTGAAGGAGAGCCCATGGAAGGGGATTTTCCCGAAGGGGAGCCCATGGAAGGGGACTTTGCCGAAGGGGAGCCCATGGACGGAGAGGGTGAATTTGGTGAAGGGGAAGAGTTCGCCGACGGTGAACCTGTCGATGGCGAATTCGCCGATGGTGAGTTTCCTCCCGATGATTTCCCTGCAGACGAGTTTGCTGGAGGCGATTTCCCCGAGGAAGGCTTTGCCGATGGCGGGTTCCCTGAGGATGGTGAGCGCGGCTTTGGAGACGACTTCAACCAACAACCTATGGACGGCGGCTTCAACGACGGCGGCTTCAACGACGGCGGCTTCAACGATGGCGGCTTCAACGACGGAGGTCAGCCCTACGACGGCGGTGCCGATGGTGGCTTCGGAGATGGCGGATATCCTCAGGACAACTTTGCCGACGGCTCATTCCCCGGCGGTGATGCCGGTGGTGGGGACTACGCCGAAGGCGGATATCCCCAGGACGACTTCCCTGGTGACGGGGCTCCTGAAGGTGGCTTTGCCGACGGGAACCAAGGCTTCGATCAGGGCCCGGGTGAACCCCTTCCTGACGGAGAGTTCGATCATAGTGAATTTGCCGAGGGGGGATTCGCCGAGGGCGAGTTTGTTGATAGCGAAGTTCCTGGAGACGAGTTCGCTGACGGGGACATAGGCGAAGGCGAACCTGGCGATGGCGAGGTTGCCGACGGCGAACCCTTCGAAGAGGAGCGCGACTTTGGGGATGGTGAACCTCCTCTAGAAGACGACATGCCGTTGGACGAAGAGCCGCCTCTGGATGAGGAGATGCCCCTGGAAGAGGAACTGCCTCCGCTAGATGAAGAACCATTGGACGAGGCACCATTGGACGAAGAACCAGCCTTCGATGAAGAACCGCCCTTCGATGAAGAACCGCCCTTTGATGAAGAACCGCCGCTTGATGACGACGTTCCCCTAGACGAAGAGCCTCCAATGGATGAAGAGATGCCTCTGGACGAAGCGATCGGCGAAGAGTTTGGTGACGAAGGCGAGAGGGGTTTTGATGACGGAATGGCGGGTGACGACCAGGGGTTTGAAGAGCCTCCACCAGATGAGCAATCATTCGATGAGCCGCAAGCTTTTGACGAAGCGCCTATAGATGATCAAGGCTTTGATGATCCGCAAGGATTTGACGAGCAGCCAGCATTTGACGACCAACCAAGCTTCGATGATCAACCAGGCTTTGATGACCAACCAAGCTTCGACGACCAACCAGGGTTTGATGACCAGCCTGGCTTCGATGATCAGCCTGGCTTTGATAGCCAGCCTGGCTTCGACGATCAACCGGGATTTGATGACCAGCCGAGCTTTGATGACCAGCCGAGCTTTGATGACCAGCCTGGCATCGATGACCAGCCTGGCTTCGATGATCAACCGGGCTTCGACGACCAGCCTGGTTTTGACGACCAACCTGGCTTCGACGACCAGGGAGGCTTTGACGACCAACCTGGCTTCGATAATCAGGGAGGCTTTGACGGCCAACCTGGCTTCGACGGCCAGCCTAGCTTCGACGACCAGCCTGGCTTCGACGACCAGCCTGGCTTCGACGACCAGCCTGGCTTCGACGACCAGCCTGGCTTCGTTGATCAGCCTGGTTTCGATGATCAGCCTGGTTTCGATGATCAGCCTGGTTTTGAAGGTCAGCCAGCATTTGATGACCAGCCTGGTTTTGACGACCAACCCAGCTTCAATGATCAGGGAGGCTTCGACGACCAGCCTGGCTTTGTGGACGACCAGCCGATGCAAGATTCAAGGGGTTTTGATGAACCAGGGAGCTTTGATGAGCCTGCTCCCTTCGACGATCCTGCTCCCTTCGACGATACTGCTCCCTTCGACGATACTGCACCATACGAAGATCCTGCACCATACGAAGAACCGGCACCATACGAAGAACCGGCACCGTTCGAGGAGTCCGCATCGTTTGAGGAGCCCGAGGCTTTTTTGGTTGGTCAGAATCAGTCCCAGGAAGAGCAGTTTATCGAAGAGCAACCTCCTATGGAAGAAGATATTCCAATGGATCAGCCTTTCGAAGACGAACTTGCCATGGATCAACCGTTTGAGGAACAACCTGCTCAAATGGACGACACCCCATTTGACGATCCTAGCGCTACTGAACAGGGATTCGACGAGGAAGGGGGCCAAGACAGTTTCCCTCCCGACAACGCCGGTGACGGCGGGATGGACGACGCATTTCCTCAAGATGACTTCGCGCAAGATGATGGCTTTCAGGACCCATCTCCGCAGGATGCTGGTGGGCAACTGTACGACGGCGCAGGCTACGGCGATGATTTCAACGACGAGCCCGACAATGGTGCGTTCGGGTCTCAAGACCAGCTTCCGGATGAACCGGGCTTTGAAGACCCCTCCCAAAATCTCGGTGGTGGGGATGGTTTTGAACAACCAAGCGGAAGCGAGGGAGATGTTCTAGACGCCTATGCGGATGATGGTCTTCAAGACGAACCATTCCCGAACGAACCAGAGCCAGAACCGATGAGGGACAACCCTGTTGAGGGTGGTTATCGGGACGAAGCAGGCGACGACTTGGGATCCCAAAATTTTGAGGACGAAGTGCAAGGGAACTATGACCAGTACGATGATCACCCTGGCAGTCCAGAGCCTGTGCAGAGTTTTGACGAACCCGGTCAGGACGATCTCGCCCAAGATGAGTTTCCTGAGCCAGGCCTGGACGGGGAGGATGGTTTCCGCGACGACTTGGCGCACCAAAACGCTGAGGAGTTCCCTCCCTCTCCACCTATGGATCCGCAGGACGGCGACTGTCAAGGTCCAATTTCTGGCGAAGCTATGATGTCGCCCCTTCCGCCGCCAACGCCTCCCTTTGACGACATGAATGAACAACCCATGAGTCCCGGTCCGCAATATGACGGCAGCGAGTACGGGCCAATGACTCCGCCGCCTGACGCAGACGCTCCGCCATTGCCGTCGCCGCCCTTCCAGGACGAGGTGGGGTTTGACGATCGCGGAGACAGCTTTGATGGGCAGTTCGAAGAGCCACCTTCCGGAGAAAGTTTCAACGGCCCAAACGAGGCCGAGTTCCCTGACCAAGACCAAGGCATGGCGGCCATTGACGACCAATTTTACGAGCCCCCCATGGAGGACGACTTGGGCGCTCAAAACATGGAGGAGCAAGAAATGCGGTCGTCTTTCGAAGACCAAGAACAATTCCCTGGCGACAGCCTTGACCGCCAAGATGCTCAAGACCTGTCGGATTTCGATGGCCAGATTCAGGAGCAGCCATTCAATGACAACTTTGATGGACAGGGCGGTCAAGACATGTTATCTCCTGATGAGCAGTTTCAAGACCAGCCATTTGACGACAACTTCGATGGGCAGGACAACCAGGAGATGCTGCCTCCTAATCAGGAGTTTGAGGGTCCACCATTTGACGACAACTTCAATGCGCAGGACAGCCAGGATATGCCACCTCCGGAGCAGCGGATGAACGACAGCTATGGCGCGCAGGATGAGCTGGATATGCAGTTCCCCAATGAACAGTATCAGGAACAGCCTTTCGACGACTTCAATGGCCAAGATGGACAGGAAATGCCGCCGCCTGATGACCAATTTCAGGAGCAGCCTTTCAACGACAACTTTGGCGCACAGGATGGGCGGGACATTGAGCCCGAAGAGGAACAATTTGACGGCGACATACTTCCCGAGTTTCCGGCACCTCAAGGGCAAGACGACTTTGGCGCGGCGCGCTCTCCGTCCATCCAACAAATGCAAGAGCCTGAGCCCGCTTATCAGGTGTACCCATACCCCCAGGAACCTGCACAGGAGGTGTACTACGACCCGGATGTCCCACCTTCCCCTCCGCAGCAATACCAATCCAACGAGCCCATGGAGATGGTCAGCACGAATGACGAGTATCCTGAGCAACAAAATTTTGTGGCCATGGGCCAAGTTCCCGGGAGACCAGCGGGTATGCACAAGAACGAGAAGTACCAGTGGCTGCTGCCCCTCCTGTCGACGGCGACTCTGGGTTGGGGGATTGGAGCACTCGAAGAGCAATACCACGCCGCCAACTTGAAGGCCTCGGGATTCACCTTCAAGGCCATGGCCGCCAAGCTCTTCGGATCTAAAAAGTCCAAGAATGATGTCGAGGGCGACAGCAATGGGCGGAACGTGTCAGCGGCGGGCGTCGTCGTTGGCGGGGATGGAGAAATGCACAACGGCGACGCCCTTCCAATCGGCTCCAGCAGAGAAATGGGTAACAACGAGGCCCTCCAGGATCCCGCCATGGCTGACCAAAACGGAGAGTGGGAAGACATCGACGAGAGTGAACCACAGGACAAGAAGAAGGGCAGGCGGGGTCTGTTTGGCATGCTTCGTCACAAAAAGAAGGACGGAGATCTGGAATCACAAGATCAGCCTCAAGACGGCCAAAATCCTTCAATGCAAGATCCGACCATGCTGGATACACCGATGGGACCGGATGGCTACCCCAATGATGCAAACTCACTCGACTCGAACGCATTTGATGCAAACGCAGATCCGACAGCCGGGCAGCCCAAGAAACGAGGGCTCTTCGCTGGGCTTTTCGGCAGCAAGAAAAAGGCGCAAGACCTTGAAGCCCAGAACATGGAAACGGTGGACCAGGACATGAACGAGGACTACAACAACAGCGCATATGTGGACGCACAGGGCGGAAATGCCGGTATGGAAGACACCCGGGATATGGGCGCAGGGGAAATGGATGCGCAGTATGGCGCCAGCCAGCCACGGAAGAAGCAAGGCTTTTTTGCAAAGTTGTTCGGCAAGAAGTCCAAACCTCAAAGCCAGGGCATTAACGGTGGAGGCATGGACAACTGGGATGGTTCCAACCAGCACGCCAAGAAGCAAGGCTTCTTTGCAAAGTTGTTCGGTAAGAAGTCTAAGCATCGGAACACCGAGGTGCACAACACCGGGGGCAATCGCTTCGATGACGGATACAACAAGCCACCCAAGAGACGAGGTATGTTCGCAGTCTTCTTCGGCTCGGGCAAGAAATCCAGGAGCCACAACCAGGAATCGTACCCCATGGAGACTTCGCCAGATGCCGGATACCGCGAGAGCAGAGCTCCCGAAGACGACTATCCAGAGCAGTTTGGCTCCGAGACTTATCCAAACACCGAAGGCCCCAGCTCGAACCAAAAGCCCAAGAAGAAAGGTTTCTTCGCCATGCTCTTCAGCTCCAAGAAGAAGTCTCCCAACTCCTTCAACCAACCCACCAACGGATACGACACCACCCAACCCCCCAAGAAGCGCGGCCTCTTCGCCCGCGCCCGAACCAACAATCAACAAGCCCGCCCCGACAAAAAGCCGGGCTTCTTTGCCCGCCTCTTCCGCCGCAAGTCCAAGAAGACTAACAACAACGACATCGAGATGGGCAACATGGCCGACACCAACGACGAAGCCCGCGTCGGCCGCGTCAGGACGGGCAGCCCGCAACTCGTCCAAGGCGAGTTTGACGCCCGGCAATCCGCGGTCGCCAATTTCGACAACAATGACGATAACTTCGAGGATGTCCCAGACAGGAGCAGCAAGAAAAAGAAGAAGGACAAGAAAGATAAGAAGGCGAAGAAGCACCATGGCATGGGGCTCTACCGAGGGAAGCAGAAGAAGGGGAACAGGGAGAGCCTGGTGTTTGAGAACGGGGATGGGGGCATGGTGACGGAGCCAAGGGAGGTGAAGAAGGCACCGGTCAAGGTGCGGTATGCGCCGGTTGTGCCGAGCAGCGAGGGAATGTACCGGCAGGTGAATGCGCCGAAGCAGAGGCAGAGGGGTGGGGGAAGGGCGGCGGCCGCCGCGGTGAATCCGGGGAATTGGTTCTGGATGGATGTTTATTGGAAGTGATGAGCACGAGGAGATACCATTAGACGGGTTGGGTAGGTGTTTTTTGTGGCGTTTGGGGTGATGTTTCATAGGGAGGGAGTTGAGTTGGAGTCTGAGGGATACATCATGATGGACAGACTGCATGCGTGGATGGCGTTCAAAAAGTGACAATTTTAGTAAACTATCAAATATGAAAGACATTTAAAGACAGTACCTCTTGTAGCAAAGTTTGTTATGGGTGTGGTGTTGGCCACGACCTGTCTTTCGTGCAGCCGTTCGTCGCCAAGCACACCTGCAGCCTCCTCCTCATCACGACCAAGATCTTCAAGATGGCCTTTTTCAGAATCAGATGTCCGCATGGCATTTCCCTTGCCGCTGTGTTGGACAGCGGCAATGATTTAAGACACTCATCGTCGGTGGTACACCCAACACCATGCCGCTTTCCGTCCAGATGAGCGTGTTTATGACAAGACAAATCTTCAGGGAGAATCAATTTGAAGTTGAGTGCTCCTGAACCTTTCCGCACAACATGGAGTTAGTGTGAACCTGTCAACTAAGACCGTTAAGCAGTTGATCTTTATCCTTCTCATCATGGTTTTCACCTTTCTCGCTGGGGTTCCAAACATCCGTGGAGCCAAAACAGGACTGGATCACGGCCATCAAGTCTCTTTCTCACAAGGAGTATGGGAAGCGAACGACAATCTCTGTGTGACCTGCACTGTCTATTGAAACACCCCTACAAACGAGCCGATCCTCTAACCAAACCCCGCAGCCACTCCTTCTTCATGAACATCAAACTAGCATTTGCTGCTACCGATTTCCGCTTAAGCGGTAGTCGAAGCGCAGCTCCCGCCACCCAGACCACCGCCGCACAGCCGGGTGCACCCGATGCCCAGGTCAGCGACCTTGATGCAGTCGCCGTCGTTGATACGGGTGATGAGGTCGCCCTTGCAGCCCTTGCCGTCGTTGTCCTGGTAGGCGAACCAGACGTCCGAGATGGCGTCGGTCTTGATGGACTTGATGTTGTCCGTGATGGGGGCGTCGCCGGTGGAGAAGCCGTTGAAGACCTTCTTGTCGACTTCGTTGGAGCTAGAATGGGGTTAGTTAGGTGTAGTTGAGGGAAAGCAAGGGTGGCGGTGGTGGGACGTACCAGTTCTCGTCGTCGTACATCTTGGTGGCGGCGCCGAGGGCGGTGGTGGCCAGGGAGGCGATGAAAAGAATGGTGGTGGTGGCACGCATGGTGATTGATGGAAACGTTTAAATGGGAAGTAGTGAGGAAAGTGGTTTTGTTGTTTGATCGAGTTGTTTTTATTGTTGTTGTGGTTGTTGATGCTTTGTTGAGTTGAGAGCTTTGGAAGGAGACGGCCGGTCATCTTATACTTTTTCACGCGATCGCAGTCGGACTTTCTTTCTCAAAGCTGTTCTATTCCTCGGAAGATCAACATGTCGTAGCCATCCGTCTATCGCAGGCTTCAACTCTGGTCTCGGATTCTCCAGACTGCTCCATGTTTCAATCCGGCTCGGCGGGCCGCGCACCAAACTCGGCCACATGTGCAACGCCAAACGACTCGACCAGTTTTTATACACGACAAACGTGACGTGTGGGACGATAGTATGGCCAGGTTGTAAGCGCCAAGGATTTGCGCTGGGCCAATTTGGTCTGTTTCGTTCGTCTCAGCGCAGTGAAAGGCCACGCGAGAAATCTGACGGGCCGGTGTTGACCGGCCACCACCGAGGCCACCGCTGAGATGCCTCGGACTATCTTACTACGGTGAATGAGAAGTTGTCCGAGTGGAACTTTGTCTGCAAATGTTATTATGCCGGATTAACTAACCCGTGTCCCCGCCATTGTTCAATGTTGTCCGTCCGGTCAAATTCCACCAGACAGGCCCGTTATCCTCACTCATGGTTGTCAGCGGCCAAATCGATCTAAAGTCTCATTGGTGGGCCAGAATACCTTGAAGCTGGGCCCCTTAAGAAGGGACAGCGTACCAGCAGTGCAGGAGTTTTGAGTCTAGCCCCAGCCGCCGAAAGACGCGGTCGGCCGCTTTAAAAGTAATGGCACAGGACATACTGGAGATACACCTATGAGTGATACTCCCGCCAGCTGTGACACACTCGCCGAACCCAGGTTTTTGGAACACAAAATAAAATTAGTCTACATCAACTAAGTCGTGCTCTGCTCGAGCTATCATATCTCAAAATGTATCATCCAAGCTTCATCCAAAGCCAAATGGCCAAAATCAATATCCAAAGACCATTGATCAACACACCAAGCGGGGCGCTTTCCAACCCCGCCGGCCAAAATACACATCACTCCTCCGTTCAATCCAGCTCGCCCTCCGCGCCCTCGTCATCATCATCATCCAAAAGAACAAACGGTGACCCGTTCTCTCTCATCCTTGCCAGCGTCGCCTGGCGCTTCTTCTCCCGCTCCTCCCCCTCAACCACAGCCGCAGTCCCGGCGGGGGCATTATTTCCAGCCCCGTCACCGGCCGGCGCAACACCCGAAGGCGCAGCGTCCCCACCTTCCTCGCTCGTCGTCACACTCGGAGTCGAAGCCGGAGTCACGCTCGTCGCCGCACTGCTCGTCCCAGCACTCGCCGCCCCATTCCTCGCCCCACCCAGCGCCGCGCTCGTCGACACAACTCCCTGCAACGACACCAGCGTCCGCGGCGCTGCCGGCACCTCAGACGCCGCAGCGGGCCCCCGCCGCCCGGCCTTCCAGTTATCCCACGGCCGCTTGAGCTTGCGCATGTGGAACGCCACCGTCTGATTCGCCAGCTGCGTCTCGACGCGGTCCTTGAGCGCCTGGGCCGACGCGGACAGGGGCTTGGGCTCCCGCTTTCTCTTCTTTTGGCCATTTTTGTTGTCGCGTGGCGGGGAAGCTGGTTCCGGCGCCATGAGGCTGCGTGGGTCGACTTCTTGCTGCTGCTTCGTTTGGTTTTTGTTGTTTTTCTCCTGCTTGCCGGCGCGCAGGCGCGCGGCGAGCGAGTCTGGGGGGTCGACCCATCCGTCTTGGTCTGCGTCGCCGGCCCAGTCGGCTTGGGTGCTGGTGACTGGGCGTTTGGCCGGGCGTCCGCGGGTGGGGAGGGTGACCTTGTTGCCGGTTGGTGCGGGAGCAGCGGCAGGGGCCGTCGGCAAGAAGATTGACTTGAATGGAGAGGGCGTAGGCTGACGAGGGGCAGCCGCAGGGGCAAAGGGCACGGTGAGCCCACCGACGTATGGGTATTTTACGCCGGAGGGGTTGGGTGAGGCGGCCTTTGTCTTGTCTGGAGGTGCCGGTTGAGAAGCAGACCGGGCAGCTTCGGCAGCATCCTCAGCCTCAGCAGCAGCCCGGCAGGCATCAAACTCCTTGGATAGCAGCTCTTCGAACTCGTCGTCGTCCAAAATATTGTTGCTCTCCTGCTCGGGCTCACCAGAAGCCGCTGGTGGGTCAGGGGTTGCGCCAGCTGCTGAACCCTGTGCAGCCTGAAAGGACTCGAACTCCTTGTCACCAAAGAGATCGTCGTCGTCTTCAATCTCGCCGCTGAAAAGAGAGCATGGCGATCCAGGGGTGGGCGAGGCCGCACCAGCAGAAGCAGCTTTGGTGGCTTGGAGAGCCTCGTACTCCTTGTCCCCAAAAAGATCGTCATCGTCAATGTTGCCGTTGAAGAGGGAGCTCGGCGACCCGGGAGTGGGCGAGGCCGCACCGGCGGAAGCAGATTTGTTGGCTTGGACGGCTTCGTACTCCTTGTCGCCAAAAAGGTCGTCGTCTTCAATGTCATCACTGAAGAGGAAGTCCGGTGATCCAGGAGTGGACGAATCCGCACTGGCAGAAGCAGCTTTGGTGGTTTTGAAAGCTTCGAATTCCCTGTAGCCAAAGAGGTCGTCTTCATCGTCCACCGAAGAAATCGACGAAGCAACAGGAGCAGGAGGTGCTGCATTGGGTGCACCATCCTGAGCAGCCTGAAACCCGTCGAATTCTTTGTCGGCAAACAGGTCGTCCTCGTCCTCCACGCTGAACAAGAAGGAAGGCGAGGCGGGAGGTGTGGTGTCTTCATCGACGGCGGCCGACACAGAAGTGCCGTTGACGTTGATGACGCCGAGGAAGCCGAGGCGACCGGGGAGGAGAGAGCAGAGGAAGAACTGGCCCTGGGGGCCCGAGGTCTCAGCGGAAGACATTATGCTAAAGCTAGGTATTAGACACTAGAGCAGTAGTGATCAATAACAGGGGCACTTACTCTTGGCTGGTAAAAGATTTTTTTTGACAATCTGACAACTGCCCGAAGGGGTTGCCAGAAAGACGAAGGGGGGATCTCTGGGCCACGAGGGACACGATAGAGCAAAGGAGAGCTATAACGCTGCGACTGAGGTCAGAGATCGGCCACGGAACAGAGACGGCCAAGGGGCTGAGGGAAGATAAAAACTTACTGAGTGTAGTCAAACCGGGAAGCGTAGTTCGGTTTGTGTCTAGCGGTATATCGTCGAGTATCAAGTTTACTACTACTAGAGCAAATTGATAGCTGAACGATATCTGAATGCCAGTGTACACTCTGGGAAAAGAGACCTGGGACAACGAAAGCGGAAGCTGTTTTCTCTTTATACCTAGCCCTGAAGGCTTGTGACCATCGCCATGCGCATCTGCATTGGAGTCCATGGTGTTGCCATGTGCCGGACAGGTTTTAGAGTATGCGCGCGACTATGCATAGCGGGAGAGTTTGCTTCCCGGTCCCCTGCAGGTGAGTATGTGTCCCCGAGTCCTCCGTGGTTGGCATATCACTGCACTTGAGCAGGGGTGAGATAGAAATTGGAGTTTCTCTTTGCAAGAAGGATGGACAGACCAGGTATTATTGTGCAGTTCCTATGGACTCGGGTACAGGTTTGACATTAGTCGAAGATGGTACGCATTCAGCAACCATGTTGCCAGGCGTCCTTGCCTGAAGGGTCTTTGACCGTGGGTATCGCTTCCTCCACCGGTCGAGGCAATACCATGCGGGAGGAGACACATAGAGACGAGAACTCCGCGCTGTTATAGTCAGGCAAAATGACACGGGAGGGGTATCGTAGTCAAACACTCCTTCCCCTAGCTCCCAACAACAGGCTTCCGCTGCTCCAAATCAGGGTCGACATCCCCTTGGACTGGAGTTAGGGACTGCCCAGGAGCGTCGTTTCCCGATGCCGCTTAACATTACAGTTCGGCTCACTATATTCCAATAATTCCTCTCCTACGCCTTTTCATCTCGCGCTGTGTCGCGAGAGTCGATGTGTGGTGGTCGTGCTCAAACCAAAGTGGGGTTGCCCAATGCAGCGGTTTGCCCCTGTCCCATTGGCTGCAGTCATGTGTTGTGGCGCTGACCCGATCGATCCAAAATGTCCGAAGACCCACTTGCTTGCCAGGGACATCGTCTGTGACAACGGACTACTCGACTGTAGATTTCTTTCCGCTTGGAATCCAGATAGTTTTGACTTTTCCGTATGTTGGGTCAAGAGTCCGCACTGTCACCCCCTAGTCCCCGCGAAAGTCGCGAGTTTGAGCGATCAGCGATTCAGCCCGATACCCCATCAAGAGCTCTGTATGTGACTGCGGTATGCAGATGGCAATTCCTGTTCCGGACATAGCGTCCCGGATCGCCTCTTGCAGAAAATTGCCAGTTGCTTGGCGGGCCAAATTTCTTGCCTCCTGCGTGGATCTCGGCAAGCATTTCGTCGGGCATATCGGAACAGACATGGGAGGGGTCTATAAGGTATTTAGAAACGACAAGTCTCTGGCGCGGCCACTTCACAGCAACCTATTCTGCTTGTTGTGCATCTAGACTGCTCCCATGGCAACAGAAAAGAGGAGGGTTTGTTTACGGACGCGCTAGAGGAAGGGAAACATTCGCCCACGCGTTGGTGGGGAGTACTATCAACTTGGTCGCTGTGAATCTGACGAAGATGCCTGGAATCAGGAACCATCGTGTCAACTTCAATGACGGCTGTAAGCCAGGGGTTACATCATTCTAAGATTGCCCTTGACCACCGCAGATTGAACTTATTCCGACTCGAAAGGGCCAGGGTAGCGCTGTCAGGACATACGTGCTTGACAGTGATCCATGATGCGCGAGTTTAATGTCGCGCGCCGTTGGCCTCAACCCGGCGCTACGCCCTAACGACAAAAATGTCACCAAAAACAAGCTACCCGAAAAGTGGAAGCTCCGCAGTATATTCAGCTTTAGCCATTGGGGCATGACCAGAAAACGCGTAGAATCGCAGGCTTGACGCTTCGCACGGGTCGATGGATGAACTTCTTTGCATTCATTCAAGTTACACCAAACATTATCACTAAATTACTTGTCAGAATTATAACCAACCATATTCATCAGGTCAACTGTGCCCTCCCTCAAAGGAAGGCAACGACAGCAGCAATCACACCAGCCAAGCACCCAGTGCCCACGAGCACAATGCTGGACGCGCCAGCAGTCGCGACGGGCGGCTTGGGCGTGGTCGTGGAGCCGCCAGCAGGAGGCTTGGTGGTAGGAGCAGAGCCACCACCGCCAGAACCGCCGCCAGAACCACCGCCACCGGAGCCACCACCCGCACCACCAGACGGCCGCACCGACGGGCTCGGTCCGCTCCCTGATCCACCCTCCTCATCATCATCACTGTCATCGCCACCACCACCACCATTACCACCCTCATCATCACTATCATCCTCACCACCCCCACACCCAGCCGTGCAGGTCGCAACAGGCGGCTTGGTCGCGCTTCCCGTCTCCCCATCCTCGTCGCAAATCGACGTCGTGAACTCCACCGTGCGCGTCTCCGTCACAAACGACGACGG
>Ga0247824_10001319_pt1 | contig 13437 bp, 18 predicted proteins | sample 13C_PalmiticAcid_FD_194412 | JGI IMG/M metagenome (GOLD analysis project Ga0247824, IMG submission 194412) | Soil microbial communities from agricultural site in Penn Yan, New York, United States - 13C_PalmiticAcid_Day48 | ecosystem: Environmental > Terrestrial > Soil > Agricultural land...
TGCCTCCCCCTCGTCACCGTCGATCGGCCAAACTCTCGAGAGCTGCCTCAAGCATTGGGTCTTGAGGGGCCACGATCTGCTCCCCCGAACCGTGACCCCCGATTCCCTCATGCTCCCCGCCGGAGTACACGATGCTTTGGCCCCCCCACCGAGGCTGGGCCGTTGGAAAAATAAGGTTGCCCAATACTGTGGGAAGCGTGTGAATGGCTTTGCCGGTACGGCTCTGGGTCGTTTGTGGGACGGGCTCCCGGGCCATCATGCTTCACACCTCAAGGGGCTTGATGCCGGATCTGGCGCGGGTCTGGTGACCCCAGGGCTGCAGGAATTCTGTCCCTCCACGCAGGATCTCAGGGGTCGCGATAGCCATGTCCGGACGACGGCTGTCGCATCTCTGGACCGCCGACCTAGGCCACGGCCCAGCCAGTCGTTGCTCCAGCAGCTCACACCGTCGTGGGGGATGCGGAACACCGCCCGGATGTCGGGTTCTCTCGATGGCGTCTGACAAGAGGGGCCTCCCTTAACCCCCGGGCTGATGGGATACGTGGGTGGCCTTGGGGAAGCGGGCAGGGAGGACACACGGAACGGATTCCATCTGTTTGGCAGTCGACTCTGGAACATGACCTCGTCCCCCACCATCCGAACCCCCCCGACGCCGCCGGTCCGATCCGTCAGGGCATGCGCCGAGCTCTTCTGGGCCGATATGGGGGGCAAGGGGGCCAACCGAGAGGGAGCCGAACGAGCCGAACGCCGTCCACACAGTCCACGTCTGGCCGGTTCTCTGAATCCCCTCCCCGCCGCCTGCTGTCCGAGCTCGACTGCTACTCCAGTGCGTTCCGACGATGGCTACCAACCCTGGAGAATTATTCTCGTTGGCACGGCGGTCACCCACCCCCGTGAGGAGTTCGGTCGAGCTGGACGGGCGACGGGGCAGAGCTACGGCCTGCCGAACATGCGTCCGCAACGGCGTCACTCCTCGAAAACTGGCCGCTTCCATCGACGACGAACAGCTCCTTCGGTGTGCCTTGGGTTCATGGCCCGGAACGCCGCAACGTCACGTCAACCGGCACGCGGGATTCACTCTGTCTCGCTGGTGGTATTCCCCGGCCACGCCAACCTTGTGTCGGGAAGACGCCATCGCCGAGCACGTCGCTCCCGCTCACCGTCGCCACACGAATCCCTGATCCGGTCTCGACCCCTGGAACCAATGCCTCGACCTGTGGCCCGGTCACTTGCTTCACCTGAGCCGACGAGAGCCTGTCCCTTTCACGCCACAGTCATCGGCGCCGGGCCATACTCGCCGTACCCAGCGGAGGATGGCCAGTGCTTATCGGGCCCGTCCAGCTCAAACAAGTCCCACCAGCAGACTTGGGGATATCGCCTTCTCGCCGGTGGGGGTTAGGAATCTGGCCAGCAAGCTTGATGCTGGCGAGTGAATGGACCATCGGCCAGCCCTGCGGTGACATGATCCCCACGGCTGCGCACTTGAACTTTCCGCTGTTCCCTGGAGGCCGGGGTCGGGCCCTCTAGCCAATGCGGCCCCTGGATCCCAACGACGCCCGCCTTCCTACCCATCAACTCGATCTCTGGCTTGTTCGTCGTCTGCGGTTATGGGGGGGATACGGCCTGGCACACGAGCTCGAATCCGGCTTCCACTGCTCGAGATCAACCGCCGGCACACCTCCGGCTTGGACACTCGACACGCACAGCTCGTTCTGCTTTGACACTGACTGTGACCATACGATGGCTAACGAGTCAACTAGGTTGTTTGCCTTAACCGGAGTCCTTCCACAACAACCCACCCCCGACCGGATCTCGGATTCCTGGACCTTCCGCCCCTCTTCAGCGTTCACCAAGTTCTCCGCGAGAGCCCAGCATTACTCTTCGCGTATTCATTCCCGTCTCGCCTTGCCTTCTCTGTTATCACGTCCTCTCAGACGCCCTTTATCTCATATCTTCGGCACTGTTCCTCCCTCGGGTCTGAGTTTTACGGCGTGAAGGCGTTCAGCGCAACAGTTGCTCCTTGGGTCCTGGATACGGCAGTCGGCTAAGTGTTCAACTTGTTACGTCGGTTTGATCTTGGGCCTCTCGAGTCCGTTGCGGCGTTCCGTCACCTTGCTTTGATCGGTAAGCCCATTTCTTTACTCGGAGATGCTCTCCATTCTCCATTCCCCCGTTTCTTTGAAGTTCCCTTTGGCTCGGCCATCTCGTCGGCTCGGCCCCTCCCCGGACCTCAGGCGGGTGCGGCCAGGCTCTTTCGACGCTCATGGGGGATACTCTGCCTTGGGACAAGTCGTTGTGCTCCGCTCCTTGGAGGAATGACGTCTCGTCTTCGAGACGATCGAGTCCGCTGTGGCCACCCCAGCAACCGACGACATTCGAGACCCGCCAGCCGCCTCAGACGGCATATTCTGTGCACGTCGACCAGCTCTCGCCACCGGACTCGGGCCAGGCGACAGCCCCTTGCCTCATGCGATGGACCTGAGAAGCCTCACAACAGCGGTCTGCTCTGCCACGAACCCGACAGCTGGCTCCCGTCCCATTCCTTGATCGGCTCGCCCTGTCCCAGGAAGGGCCACACGCATGGCACATGAGGCTCCGTGTGGATCCTGGCCAGTCATCACGGTGGTTGACGCGGCACACCCTGTCTCGGAGTCGCCCCGCGCCACAGCAGCACCGGCCCAACGGTTTTTATCTCGGTACTTGTCGACGCCTCTGACTGGGCCGGCCATTCGGACCCCGTGCATGTCACACGCCGCCCACTCCTGCGCCCACCAATAACGCGACACTATGGGGCCGAAACAAACCGCTGCGGAATGTCAACTCGACGGCCGCGGGGAGCCGATACCGAACCAAGGAGGTTCACGGTGAAGGATGGACTGGCTGGAAGCGATCTCGCCGCCTGGATCGCCAACGCTGGAACCACTTGACAGACACCTGAGCTCCTAGTGGTCGGGATGCCGGCTCGGGATCTGGCCATCTTCATGAGGCCCCCGCCGGTGTGCCATCTTGGATCCATATCCACGCGCCGCTGCTTACACGCCGCTGGGCCCCGGTCTCTCCTTTTCATGGATTAATGGGAGCTCGCTTCCTCAAGCCGCGCGGGCCTTCTGGCTACTCTTGACTTTGGGAGCGCTCAGCACACACTGGTCCTGGAGAATCTGGCTAACGATACGACGATGGGCCAGGTTTGAGGCAAGCGATCCTAGCGATACTATTCCTCTCCTATTTTCTATCAAGCACTTCGACTCTGGGCCAAGTTTCCACGGTACGTCGGGTCTCTCCGTCCCTCAGCTCCTCGCCTCTCCCTCCCCCTTCCTGTCAGCCCTATCAGCAATGCCTGCTCCCCTCCCTTCCAACCTACGGGTTGTGTTTGCCTGGCGTCTGGTTGGTGAAAGTCCCCCTTGTTCCGAGTGGACAACTGCTTTGTTCCACGTGGCGCCCATGAGAATTGTGGCTTGCGCAGCCTCGGCCAAGCGGACGCCACCCGCCACATTCCAGAGCCTGGCAATCTACATTCCACAGCCTGCCATCCATACTCGGTTGGCTAGTCTGCTGGTTGACTATGACGGACAAGTGCTAACGGTGCTTTTGTCTAGACATCTTATAACACGCCAGCCTCTGTGTGTTGGACAGTTGTAAGGTATGCTTTACTTTTTACTTCTCACTGTCTCTGTCTTGGGCAGCATGGACTAGTTGAGTCCCTCAGTAATGCTCCCGCCCTCCCTCGCTTCATTATGTTGGGTTGCTCTGTTGGATGTTGTATCCATTCTCCTCCTCTCCTTTTCCCCGAGGTCTAGTTGACCTTGAGCTCTGATCTCAATGCCCTTGGGCAGCAGCATTGGAGCATCATGCGGTAGTTCCTGTGATCTTGCTCCCGGTGTTCCGCACCATTTGTCACCCAAGATGAGACTGGGCGCGCATGTTGAATTGCGTGCTTGACAATCTCAACTTGCCCGCCTTATTCTGGAGTCATCTGGCACCACTGCGGCCATTCCCCCTACCTAGACTATGGGATATAGGCTGTATGGAAATAGCTAGAAGAGTTAACATGCTCCCTTCTCTGATATCCGCCTCACGTTCTATCTGAGGCTATTCCCGTGATCTTGACTATGAGACGACGGGGTGAGTGAGGCGTATTTACGCCACCCCTGCCTTTTCTTAAGCCCTGAAGTTAAGATGGCCTAGGGACTTGGGATTGGAGTTATCTCAGAGGGAACGTAAGAGTTTACGCTGCCCTAGTCCTAACTCTCCGGCTTCTCTTCTAGTCCTAACGCCTTGAAGTTTACCGGTAGTCTAGGGACTTGAGATCGTCTCTATCTAAGAGGGAACGTGACAGTTCACGTGGCCGCGATCCTAACTCCCGCCTCACTTTGTCTTTATTGCTTGCTTGCTTCATTGTCTAGGGACTTGAGAGCGGGTCGTCTGAGAGGGAACGTGACATTTCACGTGGCCGCGATCTTAACTACCGCCTTACTTTGTCTTTGTTGCTTCCCTCTTCCATTATCTAGGGACTTGAGAGCGGGTCGTCCGAGAGGGAACGTGATAGTTCACGTGGCCGCGATCCTAACTACCGCCTCACTTTGTCTTTGTTGCTTGTTTGTTCCATTGTCTAGGAAATGGGATAGGGATCTCTATCTAAACTTCCGCCTCACTTTTTATTTTGCTCTTGCTCTTTCCATTGTCTTTCAGTTTGGACGGTGGTTGCCTGAGGATATACGTGATAGGGCACGTGCGCCTCATCCCAACTTTCCGCCTTACTTTTTATTTACTATGGACCCTCTGGGCTTCTTGCCTTAGGTCTATAAATACTTGCCCTCCCCCTCTCTATTTCCAACTTTTTCTTTTTACCAACCACTTTCAACTCTGCACTGCGAGCCCCCAAGCACCATCTACCCTCTCTAAGTTTGTGCTGCATGCACTTCTTGCCTTCTCTCACTCATTCTCGCGCTTCGTCCATCTAACCAACGCGGTCTTTCAAGACTCTCACTGCAACATCGCGATCATCGAACTCTCCAACAATTCCATCGTCCCTCAGCAATTCAAGTAAGTGTTTTCCTCATTTTCCTCATGCTCGAGGATCTCTCCTCGCCGTTTCCTTGCCCTCTTTGTTCCTGAGCTCGTCGCTCTGGGAATTTCATTGCCGCATTCCAAACGACTTCCAGCCGTGGGCGTTTGCTTCAGCCAATCAGTTTTCTAAGCGTCCCAGCCGCGACTTGTAAACGGCCACTGACACGCGACGCTCTCTAGTCACAATGGCTGAGTACACTGCTGCTGGCCCCCCCGGCGCTGCCACCAACGGTTCCGCGATGAACGGCTCGGGCGACGGAGGCTTCGCTCCTCCCGCTCCCATGCCTGCGTCCAACGAGGCCGCGAAGACTCTGTGGTAAGTTGCACTCACTGCTGTTCTCATCATGATGCCAATTGACACTGGTCATAGGATGGGTGAGATGGAGGGTTGGATGGATGAGAACTTCATCAAGAACATCTTCCAGACTGTTCTTGCTGAGAACGTCCAAGTCAAGGTCATTCGCGACCGCAACTCCGGGTATGTTCTTTTCCTTGCTCTAGACTTGCCGGCTTGCCTTGCAGTAATTCCCCTGCTAGTCGTATTCCTTCAATCCCTTCCAATCCCTTCAATCCCACTGGCTCTCCGGGGCTCTCTAGGCCTCTCCGGGGACAGTAGGATTGTCGGGCAGCTCCTCTTATGTCTCGTTCGGGCTTCCCTTAACGTTCTCCCGCTGACCCGACCGACCGACCGACAGCAATGCGGGCTACTGCTTCATTGAGTTCCAGACTGCGGAAGCTGCCCAAAAGGCGCTCAATCTGAACGGCACGCCGGTTCCCAACTCGACCCGTGTCTTCAAACTGAACTGGGCCTCCGGTGGCGGACTTGTTGACCGGCGGTAGGTTGTTCTCAATTTTCTCCTCTGATGCTTTACTGACACCACTCCTCAATTGTAGGGACGATCGTGGCCCGGAGTTTAGCATTTTCGTTGGTGACCTCGGCCCCGAGGTCAATGAGTTCGTCCTGGTTTCGCTTTTCCAATCGCGATTCCCATCCTGCAAGTCGGCCAAGATCATGACCGACGCCATGACGGGCCAGTCCCGTGGTTATGGGTTTGTTCGCTTCGGCGACGAGTCCGACCAGCAGCGGGCGCTGGTCGAGATGCAGGGTGTTTACTGCGGTAACCGCCCGATGCGCATCTCGACTGCGACCCCCAAGACCAGGTAAGTCATTTGTTCCCAGCGCGCCCGCGGCGACGGCGGCTAATCCGCAGCAGGTCCCATCAATACGGCGGCCACGGCGGCCAAGGCGGCGCCAACCAGATGATGCCGCCAGTCCCTGGCCACCCCGCCGCCGGCCCCATGTGGGGAGGTCCCGCGGCCTACTACAACCAGGGCGCGGCCTTCAACCCCATGCAGCCCATAAACCAGTTCACGGACCCCAACAACACGACCGTCTTCGTCGGCGGTCTCTCGGGCTACGTGACTGAGGACGAGCTCCGCTCCTTCTTCCAGGGCTTCGGCGAGATCACCTACGTCAAGATCCCTCCTGGCAAGGGCTGCGGCTTCGTCCAGTTCGTGCATCGCCATGCGGCCGAGATGGCAATCAACCAAATGCAGGGTTACCCCATCGGTAACTCTCGCGTTCGCTTGTCCTGGGGTCGCTCCCAGAACAACTCGGGTGTAGGTACACCCTACCGCCCGGCCCCCCCTCCTCCTCACTACATGGGTGGAGGCATGCCTCCTCACGGTGGTCCACCGGGTCCTGGCGGCCCCTATGGTGGTCCGCCGTTCGGCGGCAACCCGCCTCAGGGTCCTCCTCCAGGCCCCATGGCTGTAAGTCGTTGATTGCCTTTTGACACGGTTTGCTTGCTTGCTTCTGGAGCTCGATGCTAACAATCCTCTGCAGTAATTTCGTTACCTCAGTCGTTCATCGCGTTGGAGTTGGGGGGCGTCACGGTTCACCAAAAAGCATCGAACGGGCTGAGATTCTCTCGAGGTTTTCCTCTCTGCGTTTCCTCTTCCCTTGTTTTCCCCCGTCTCAACCACGTCGTTCGACTTCACGATCAGCTTGCTTTGTCCATTTGGCATTGCTCGGCGTTATCCGGATCTCCTCTTCCAAAGGGCTGAATTTTGAGACATGAGGAACGGAAGGGATGATGGACGGATGGCGAAGTCGTTTAGTTTTTTCTTTTTCGTTGATTTGTCTTACTCGACGCGTTTTACTCCCGGCGACCAACATCGCTGGGAATGACCGACAGAGTTTTTCTTTGCTTTTTCATTTCGTTTGTCCCGCGCGCTTAGGAGAGGGTTTATTTGCCACGCTGGCCTGCTCTGCTCGCGCCCACGGCCTTCACGCAGCAAAGGTGTTCTCGAGGAGGAACGGTCGGACAAGGACGGGGAGAGGGTTATCTTCTTCGACGGACGAAATTTGGCTGGACTTTCGTGGAGGGAGAGGGGAAGAAGATATCTTGATAGATTCTTTCTTTTGCTTCTCTCGAGGATATCAGGCAAGGAACAAACATGTGATGGAGGCTTCATGGGTTCGGGTTTCGGTTTGGGAGTTCCCTCGCTCTCACATGGGGAGGGGGTTTGACTGGATCGGGCTCTTGCGGGTGGCGGCAAAGAGAACATCTTTCGAGTTTGTTTTTAACGGGCTGGCTGGTACTTTTACTTACTTCAATGGGTTGCGGGGGACGCGTTTTTCGGTCTTCGTTTTACGCTCACTCGTCGATCTGCTCGATCTTCTTCTTTTCGACTCGGTCGCGCAAATGCCATGCTATCACCAAAACTGCTTGCGTGCTCGTCGAGTGGCTTGGTGCCGGGTCTCTTAGTGAGTTTGGTGCTTCGTCCTGGTGAGTTTGGTCCTGCCTGGTGAGTTTGGTCCTGCCTGGTGAGTTTGATGCCTCTAATTACTTGGTGAGTTTGGTGCCTCGTCCTGGTGAGTTTGATGCCTCTAATTACTTGGTGAGTTTGATGCCTCTGATTACTTGGTGAGTTTGATGCCTCCTCGACTTGGTAAGCTTGATGCCCGACTTGGCGAGTTTGGCGCCTCCACTTGGTGAGTTTGACGCCTCTACTTGGGTGAGTTCGACGCCGACCTGAGGAGTTTGAGGCCTCGTCGACTTGGTGAGCCTGATGCCTCTACTTGGTGGGCTTGGTGCCTCTACTTGGTGAGTTGGCTATACCCTGCTGTGCTGTCATGCCGTGATCTGCTTGCTCTCTCTCTCCCTCACGTGTTGTCCTCTTCTCTCTGCCCTCGCCTGCTGCGTTGTCTGACGGCGATGCTCTGTCCTCCCTCTCTGGGTTGTCTGTTGGGTTGCCTGCAACGCTTGTTGTGCTGCCTCTGCCTCGCGTGCTGTTGTGTTGTCTCTATCTCGTGTACTGGGCTGTCTAGGTACCGAAGTATGTCTCGAGCCCTGTGCTGTCTCTCTTTGGGGTTCTGTGCTGTCTGTATGGAGTAAGGTGCTCTCTCGCTCCCGTGCGCATTTTGCTGTCTGGTTGGCTCTATCTTACCCCCAATGTGGTCTGTTGCGTGTGCTTGACTCGCTGTCTGCCTTGGATTCTGTGCTGGCATCGGCGTGTGCGGTCTCTGCTTCGCTTGATGTGCAGTTTGGCTCGGAGTGTTCGGCATGTGTTGTGCTTTCTGAATCCGTGTCTCTTGTTATGCTTTCTGCCTCCGTCTCTCTTGTGATGCTGTCTGCCCGGTGTGTGCATTGTGTTGGGGGGGTCTGGCCTGACTTTGACTTCCTTCGGGGTGATATCTTTGCCTTGCCTTGTGCATGTACTCTGATGGCTGTTGAGTATTGTGGTGGCTGTCGAGTGTATGAGTGCCGGCCTCATATAATTAGAAGCCCGAGAGGGCACAAAACAGCTCGCTAGACTTCGATTACACACGAGTAGGTTTGTGCGTCGAGGGCAGACCGTTGTTTAGTCTCCCAAGTCAGAGCAATGAGCTAGACGTATCCTCAGAGCGGGCGAAGTACACAAACATCGTCCCCCCTTACAGCTCAACCTCCCCCCAAGGTGACTCCATCTATCTACCCACCGGGTTACCTATTTCGACCCTCTCCTCCGAGGCCACATCCTTCTCCTTGAGTGATACATCAAAAGTTCCAGCTGTTCGTATCTCCAGTCCCCTCCTGATGTTCCCATTCCCGTACTATTCTAATCCCACCACAGAATCTCCTCCCACCCACCCAAAGTACAAGATTCCAAAAGCACGTGACATTTTCACTGATGTGTCCGGCAGTCCTTGTTTATGGTTAGAAAATCTGTTTCTCTGGGAGATAGAAACGACAGGAAACTCACATGTTTGGGGTGACTTCTCTGTGTTTGAGGCCTTGGGCCGGTGTGGTCTTGGGGCATGCGGCGGGTGTTCGCGGCAGTCTTTCGAATACGGACTTTGTATCAACTCGGTATTGTGGTGGCAGGCCCAGTGGCAGGCCCAGTGACAGGCGACGGCTCTCTCATTTTGGGTTCTTGGGTTCGTTTCTCGGGGGTCGGCTTAGTCCTTGAAGTCTGCTTGGAATCGGGGTGTTACGTGGTGTGGGATGTCCTTGTTTTCGCTTGTATTCTTCCTCCTCTTTCCAGTATGCCTCCATGTCAACCGACTTGTTCGTGGTATGTTCCTGCTCGTGTATGTGTATCCTCTTCTTGCGTGTGTATATCCTTCTCTTGTATGTGTGTGCCCTCCTCTTGTGTGTATGTCCGCCTTTTGTGTGTGTTCGCCTTTTGTATGTGTCCACCTGTTGTATATGCCCTCGTCTCGTGTGTGTGCCCTCCTCTTGTGTGTGTCCGCGTCTTCCATGTGTTGTGTGCCCCCCTCTTGTGTCTGTGTCCGCGTCTTCCATGTGTTGTGTGCCCCCCTCTTGTGTGTGCTGCTGACATTGGCCTTGGTCTCTCGACTCCGGATCGCTCGTGTTCGGATGGTCGTTGTCTTGTTTGATGTCTCTGCCTTGGGGGGTCGATCAATCTCCAAAGTCTTCGAGGAACTGACTGACGGATTAATATGGTACTTCTTAACACCCACCCAAGACGTCGACGCTATAGGGAACATGCTTCGGGGATCGTGCTTCATATGTATCGAGTCTTCAAACTTAAGGGGATCTTACCTGGATTGGAGAGGCGCTGGGACCTTGAGGAGATCGTGATTCTTGACTTGGTGTCGAGGTTTTGACTTGGGGGGTAGCGCTTCTTGACTCGGTGTCGAGACTTTGACTTGAGGGACTCGCGTTTGTTGGTTTGGATCGAAATCTTGACCTTGATGGGATTGCTTTTGTTGGCTTGGATCGAGACCTTGACCTTTGAGAAGATCGTGCTTCTAGACTCGGTGTCGAGATCTTGACTGTTCGGGGTATTCGGCCTCGGCAATTTCCCTCCTCTTGGTAGTATGGTATGCCCATCTTCTTCCATGTATGTCCCCCCTCTTAAATTTGTATCCTTTGTGTTGTACTGTATTGACCTCCTCTTAGTCTGTATTACGCCTCGACTTTCCGTATTTTTGCCTGCCTGTGTGTGTGGGTGTGTGTGTGTTTGTGGTATGTGTAAACGAATTCCTCCTCTTGGTATGTGCTTTACCTCATGCTCGTGGGTTCGTCTTGCTCGTGGGTTCGTCTTGCTCGTGGGTTCGTCTTGCTCGTGGGTTCGTCTTGCTCGTGGGTTCGTCTTGCTCGTGGGCTCACCTTGCTCAGGGCTTGGTTCGGCTTGCTCGGGGCTTGGTCTCGCTCGGGGCTTGGTCTCGATCGGGGCTTGTCGTACTTGGTGCTCGTTTGCTCGGGGTTTGGCCTTGCTTGTGGGTCGGTCTCGGTTGTGTATTCCTCCTCTTGCTCGTGTATGCCTTCTTGGTTGTCGTACCCTTCTCTGTTCGGTTGTATATCCCTCCTCTTTACAGTGTATATCCAGAGTTGTCCTCGCCTTAATTGTTTTTCCGCCTCTTGTAATGTATGCCTCGCCCTTGTGTTTTGTACGTTGTGCTCCACCTCTTGAAAGCCTCGTTTGATGCCCCATCTTGACCAGGTGTAGTGTATCCCCTCTCTTGACTTGTGCCCTTGGTACGGACTCGGGCCGCCACTTTTGCGGTTGTAGTACCGAAATGTGTGTCCTTTGGAATGTCCGTTGACAGTCGAGTTTCCCATGTTTAATTGTCTCGGCTCGGTGCTTGATCTTGTTATGTTGTACGTCTGTTGGCCTCGATGGCGCCCTTCTTTTGTCGTGTAGGTGTGTGTCTCCTTGATCGTCTCTTGCTGTGTTGCTCTCTTGATGCTCGGTTGTTGTGGACTTGGTCGGGGTGTGTATTCCCTTTCTTATCCAACTCATCCTCTCTTCCTTTGTGTGTGTATCCCCCCTCTTTGCTGTATTCTCCTTGATATTTCCAGTTGATCGGCTTACTTTCCCTCTCCTGAAGCATAAAGGTAGAGTCAGCAGAGGCTTCAGAAACAAGAAGAGTCAGCATGGAGAGCGCCTCCTGCCTGTGTAATTTGCGATCGCTTTCCAATATTTGCCTCAACAACCAAAGCTGGTCCCCAGGTCCTGGTGGTGAGACGCAGTTAGTCGATGAGTGAGCACACGAGTTCAAACCATTCCCACGGCAATGTCGAAGGCAAGACATGGTGATTTCAGAACAACGACAACAAGGCCTGGCAATTGCAGGAACAGTGATCATCCGGGGAATGAAAACTCTGCTCCTGACTCCGGATCCAGGGAATCCCTGGGCGGTCTATTGGCCGCCTTCTTCGTGGACCGGCTCCGTTGAACATCCGTGGGCCAGTTCTTGTTGAGAAGAGCAGCCTTTTTCTGGAGTGGTAATGATCCTGTCTGTCCATCCTTTTCGTCGCTTCTTGTTAAGAGAGGTAGCTTGTTTTCGGGAGTAGTGGTCCTACTTGACTACCCTTTCGTCGTTTGTGATGGACGAGAACAGCACTTCGTCCGTCGTGACGCATGACAGCAGCACTTCGTCTGTTATCGTGGATAAGAGCAACACTTCGTTTGTTATGGCGGATGATAGTAGCACTTCGTCCGTCATGACGGATGACAGCACCACTTCGTCCGTTATCGTAGATGAGAGTAATATATCGTCCGTTGTGACGGATGAGAGCAGCCTATCTTCTGTTGGACGGATGAAGTCATTTTAGCGCCTTGTCCTTCGTGACGATATTAGAAAAGGCTGTTCTTGGTAAATATAGTCTTGCTTGAGTGCTGTCTCTCTAGGCGAGAAGCACTCTTTATGGACACAATCCTGCCTGACTTCCTCTTTCATATCTCTCTCAAGGGGTGAACCTTGTTCTTACGAGCGATGGAACTGCCTTGTTGCCCTTGCTGTCTGACCAGGAGGATAGGGGGGTGACGGAATCCATGAACCTGTTATACCCCTGAAGTGACAATGAAAGTCAAAGACACAGAGTACCACGCAAACCACAGATATCAAATATCATGTGTTTAAAAGATTTGCAAGTGTTTCAAGCAGTATTTGGGACTGCCACGTCAAAGGTTCTTATAAAGGATCTGAAACATCTGTAATAAATCCCCATCATGCCTTGCTACCATCAACGGGCCATACCATCCATTCTGGAAGCAAGACAACTTTGTTTGCCTCAAGGCAGTGGACGTATCTTGGGACCCTGATCCCGACTCTGTTCCGTGTGAACCTGCCTCCTCACCTCGGGGCAACCTTCCCTTGAGCAACCCACCCTCCACAGAGGTGACATTCCTGATCCCCTCCACCCGTCAAGTTCCTCCCCCATTACCTACTTCCCGCCCGGAGTGCGACCCCAGCAACTATCCCTGGCCAAAGAGAAGTCTGAAACCAACGCGAGCAGCCCAGAAGAGCCAGACCACAACCACTCTCGCCGCCCAGAAGGAACGTTTCAGGACAAACCACAACAACCACCCAAGGTGCGGCAGCATGCGCCTCAGCATCCTCCCTCCCCGGTGCAGACACCATCTTCCCATGCCGGGCCAGAGGAGGACCACAAGCAGGCCAACTGGACCTCCCACCACTGCCATGCTCACTGCAACTCTCGGTCAGCAAGCCATCATTCCAACAAAAGCAGGCAAGAGAGTACTCACCAAACCCCATCACCTTCTCCATCCCCCACCCCAGATACCCATCCAGAAGCTGACCACTACCATCCACCGCAGCAATACCATCAAACTCGACCGCCCGCATCCCAACCACCACCATGTCCCCCACAAGCGCAACCATCAGCCCAACGCAGAGGATGTGGAAGACAGGCCTCTAGCCCGCTTGAACCCACCCATTTTGCTGCAGCAGTCGTCGTCTGTTGCCCCGACCATCTCCACCATTTGCATCATCACCTTCACCAGCTCCACCACCATCAACACCATCAACAACACCAGAACCCGCAGTCGCCTGCGCAGTAGCGGCATACCACCACCCAAACCCGAGCGTAGCGCACCAGAAGTGGACGTACG
>Ga0247824_10001320_pt1 | contig 13433 bp, 17 predicted proteins | sample 13C_PalmiticAcid_FD_194412 | JGI IMG/M metagenome (GOLD analysis project Ga0247824, IMG submission 194412) | Soil microbial communities from agricultural site in Penn Yan, New York, United States - 13C_PalmiticAcid_Day48 | ecosystem: Environmental > Terrestrial > Soil > Agricultural land...
TTCCACTTCCTCCATCAATCAAGACCACACCACATCTCCAACACGCCCATACGCCACTCATGCCAAAATCAATCAATTCAGCTTGTAAGGACTATAACTTGCGCTGTCCTCTACCCACTCTCACCCCATCCCCGATCATGGATTCCATCCCCCTCCATGATCCATCCCCAGATCATGAACACAAACCTGACCATCCCCGGTAACTCCGCTATGAAGAATGAACCCCCAAACCAGCCCTGATGATGTGAATGCATGCCCCTAAGCCATCCCGAATCAAGAATCCGTCGCGCTCGTTGCCAATCTTTGCCATGTCCTGGTGCAGCGACTTGTCTGGAGGAAACTACCGTGTCTTTCGCAGTGGTCGGGAAGGAGAAAACAAAGGAAAGATGTGTTTGAAGAAAAGAAAAAAAAAAAAAAAGAAACCGATTAGTCCCGTGTTCGCTGTAGAGGTGACGCTGGTCCGTTCGATGATCGACCTGTTACCGCCGCTGATGTCGGCCAGAACGACCCCCAAGTCCGCACCTTTCATCTCACGGCTTCACAGACCCACCTCCCACTCCTCCTCCTCCCAAAACTCATCCAACAAAACCGGAGAGAAATCCATCTGCGGCAGTTGCGGCGGTTGTTGTTGCTTCTTCGTCTTCAGCGGCCCCTTCTTCAGCCCCTTCTTCCTCTTCTTTTTCTTCGCCATCTTCATCTGCTGCTGCAGCGCCTTGAGAGTCTGCAAAAGCTTCATCTCCTCCTCCAGCTGCAACTCATCAGGCGACTCATCCAACAACAACAAGTCGTCCTCCTCCAACCCGTCCTTCCCCTCATCGCCGCCACCACCACCACAACCACCACCAGCAGCAGCCGCCTCCTGCACCCTCTCCACCACCTCCTCGCGCGCCCTCACCCTCCCCTCCGCCTCCCGATCAATCTCCTAATCGTTAAACCCGTGCCGCTTCAGCTCGTACTCGAGCGAGGTCAGCACCGCAGCCATGTCGCCCGCGGCGGTGGAGCTGTTCCCGCCCTTGAACGAGCGGCGCTCCCACTCGCGCACCGTCGCCAAGATCATGTCCGTCTTGAGCGAGAAGTGCGTGCGGATGACGTCGGCCCAGACCGGGTCGTCGCCTGCGTGCTGGGGCCGAACGCGTTGCTTCCCCGGCGAGAAGTCCGGGAGGACGGAGAAGAAGGCCGAGTGGGCCGAGTGGACGGAGTGGGCGTGATCGATCGGATGCCCCTGCTGGCTTGGGGAGAGGGGCGCGTTGAGGAACGGGATGGCTCCCGAGAACGTTGATGAGTGGGCCTTTGGGGCTTGTGATGTTGAAGCGTTGGCCGGTGAGGGTTTCGGGGCGTTTAGGTTGGGCGGGGAGGAATAATTGTTGCTTGGGTGGACATGGGAGGAGGACGGCATACCTCCTTGGTGGGCTTGGGACGCCGTGGCGTTGGCTGGATGGGTCGGCAAATTCGTTCCGTTGGTCGCGGCTTCTCCGTCGAGCGGCTTGCTGGGGCCAGCGGACGGCTTGGTCGACTCGTGGGCGCCCTTGGGCTTGATGAGACTCTCAAGCTCGTTGAAATCCCCTGCTTGCCCGGCGAGAAACTTTTCTTGCCCAGACACCCATCCAGCCTTTTGAGACAAGGCATCCATCACCAGGCTCGTCTTAGCTTCCACTGCCTTGAGCCCCGTCTTGTTCTTTCCCTTGGCCTGCTGGTCCGTGTTCTTGGGACGCGGCCCCTCCGGGAGAAACCCCTTGGCGCCCATCAGAGCGTTAGTCAGCCAGGGCAGCATGGCGTATTTGATGGTCAAAAGCTCGATCTTCCTGTTGTACTTCTCCGACTTTGTCTCGTCGGCGCGGTATTCGTATCCTGGCTCGTTGTAGAATGGCTGGTCGTTGAAGATCATGGCTGGATGTACTGGTCAGATGTTGTTCTCCATTGTCAGTTTGGTGGGATATCATAATTACCCTGTATCGAAACCAAAACTTGCAAGATGGTCGACCGGCCCGGCTCCCAAGGCTGCCCGCTCCATGTTCCGAGCAATGAGAGGCAGACTGCGTCAAATGTTAGCTTCTTTTCCGAGCACCCGAAAGATAAATCATGAGAGAATTAAGAAGTGGGAATGCTCACTCTTTCCGTTCGGGTAGAGGTTCGGATTGAACGCAGCATGTCCGCCGCCTGTTGTCCAAAAGAACATCTTAGGCGGCTTCTGTGGGAATTCACTGCCGCAAAACATGTCGAACTCGAAAAGGCCGTGCTCGTAAGGGGTCCCAGCGGGCCCGATGATCATGACCTTGAGCACGTCCGGACGGCTCTCGCCGTGCCGAACATAGATGCCCTCGGGTAGGTCGGTGCTGAGGGAAGAGACTTGGGCGAGAAGCTTCCTCATCCGGCCTGCGGCCGGAGTCAAGCTCTCCGCTGCCATGGCTTCATCCGAGTAGTAAAACCCCTTTAGAATCGTCTCGTCTGGAATCTCCCTGACACAGTTTTCGCGGTGCCACTCGGACACCTTCTTCTCGATCCCCAGAGATGCCTTGGCTTTGCCCTCCTTAACAGCCTTTGCACGCATGGCACGCGTGGTGACGTTGGCAGTCTGGCGGGGAGAAGATGATGATGCCAACGGTTCTGGAGGCGCCTGGCACTCTTTGGGCTCCAGCCGCTGACGGAGGGTTCCTAGCCAGTCGGCCATGCGGCATATCCGTTGTACGACTCCCAACACGGGGCCTTCCTCAGCTTCCCCGCTAACAGTGCCAACCCGGAGAGATGTTTCGACGAATTTGCGACACGGAACCGCCAAGTGCTCGAGAATCGCAACCAGCGACTGGGCTGTCTCGTATTCTGTGGTCGAAATCGTTGTCTGCTTGCCTGTATTTCCGAGGATAATGTGGACGAGCTGTTCTGCTGGGGCGAAGAGGGTCCTCGGGCGCAGCAGAAGTGTGCAGGCCTCGGGATGGCCCGCGGCCGTTTCAACAAAGTCGAGGACCTTGGTGATCGAATCGTGCCGAGCGTTTAGCTCCTCGATTGCAGCATGTCGAAGCACCACGGAGGCATGCTGCAATATCGGGCTTTTTACGAGCATTGCCGCCACAGCTCGCTGATGGCCATCCCCAAGGCGTGCTGTTGGCTGGACCCCCTGATTAACGGAAGCCCAAAGGGACGAGAGCGCCTCGAAGTAGAGTTCCAAGTACGCTGGAATACCGTCATCGTCGCGCGGCAGGGCTTTTGATCGACTGGACTTCAGCAGTAGCCCATAATGCTCGTCAACATGCGGTCCGTATCCTGTGCCTTTGGAGAGGAAGGATTTCCGAGACTTGCGTTTAGTGTTGGCGTCGGAATGTTCGGACGAGCCAGAGCCAAGCGATGATTCTGCCCTGGGTCGCAACTTGGTGTGATCTTTGGGCGACGGCGGCGCTACGGGTTCGGGGCCGCACAGGAGAGAAAAGATGAGAAACAGGAGACCTTGCTCGCAGCACCATGTGGACTTGAAGGCTCTTGCTGAACTGACGTGCTTCAGCACAGGCATGAACTGGGTGCTGTGATACGTGTCTCCTCCCACACAGGACCACCCGCTGCATTTGGGACAGGAAAGGCATGGGTGGAAAAGACCTGTGTCTGTCAGTTCCTGTCTCGGAGGCAAGGGGGCCACGCCTGGACCTACGTGAGCTCTTGAGCATTCTTCTCGTCCGCTGGATAAGCTCGGGGGCCTCGATCTTCAAGGGCGCGTAGCAGTGGACGCAACGGATGGATTGCAGGTGTTGCCGGTACAGCTCCAGTTGGTTGGGATCAGGAGTCGGGAACTGGAGGCCAGAGTCGAGTTCCGGCACTACCAGGTCCTCGCGGTGAAGCTCCTGTTGCATTTGAAGAGCCATCAACCGATCGCTCTCGATTTGTGCCGTTTGCTTGCCGTCGGTGTCCATGTCGAGAAACGGAGGATGGGTGTTTTCTTGGGGACTGCGGTTGGCCATGTCGGTTGTTCCCGTGAGGTCGATTGGATTTTGATAGGAGGTGCCCGAAATGCCAATCTGGTGACTGCTCCCAAATGTTGGCTGGTATGATGGCGCGGCGAAAGAATGGGCAGCCGTGGAAGGTTGAAGAAAAGAAGGCGGAGGTACCAACGCAGCCGACGTCGCCAGAGCCTGCACCCCGCCTTGAACTGGATCAGATTTAGTAGTGATGCCGTACGTGGTGCAGCCGCTGGGTTGCATACTTGCATCCGTCATGATGCGCTGTAGCTTCGACTTGTGGGATTCGGCATGATCTTGGGGGTCCTGCGACGCGCTGTCCTCGTCTCCCGGATGGATGCGGCGTTTGACCATGGCGTGCCACTTGTTGACTGTTGTTTTGAATTTGAGTCGGAGAGAGGGCATGCTGGGAGAAAATGAGAGATGCAGCTGAGAAGGTGGGGGCCAACCAGAGTCCGGGGCCGCGGAGGAGCCGGATGGAAGCCGGTATGTCAAACGCTCAAAGGCGTAGAGCAAGAGGCGCTGCTGGCGTGATGCAGGGTCTTCCAGAAGCCTTGAATCACATGCGAGAGACCCATCTGTGAGCCTTGGTACCGGCTCAAAGCGCAACCGTTGAGGCAACTGACCACGAGCATGCGAAGCCTAAGAGTCCCGTTGGCGTTGTTGTTTGACACCCAGATGGGGGGCCCAGAGGCGCACAGGGGGAGTGGGATCGGCTCGAGTATGCGCTGGGGGTTTGAAAAGATGCAGAACGATGAGGAAATGCTATGTGGATGTCACTCAGGCGTGGGCGAATCCAGCAGGAAGCGTAGTGATGAAAAGGTGGGCATGAGCGCGGCGTCAGGCAGAGCGGGCACTGAATAGGGAGCGGAATGCATGTGGTTGAATGAGGTTGCAGTAAGGCTGATGAGGCTCGGAGAGATCGCCCACCAGGCGTGGCAGGCTGCTCGGTCCACGACCTGGAACCCGGAACCTGGAAGGTGCAAGGGGATGGAGGGGTACGTACTGACCGTTCCGTGGCCCGCAATACGAGACTGCGAAGGAGCCCAGAGACCTGCGAATGATGACGGCCTGGTTGCAGCTGCCTTGGGGTTGTGCGGAGCTTACCCTCAGTGGTCTGTGGTGTGGCAGCCTGCTGAGGGGTTGCCCATCCATGGATGCGGCCATTCATCGGGAAGCCGCAAGGGGCTCCGTCAAAAAAATAATTGCCGGTTGTGGCGTTGCGGATTTACATGCACCTCATTTGTTGCCTTTGTTGTCAGTTTGAGCGACAAAATGGACGTGGATCACGGTGGGCAGCCAATCCATGTTTACCACCTCGCACATGCCGTCTGATTTCGTTGCCTCCTGGTCACAGCGTTTTGGCCCTTTGGCAGGAACAGAGCGGCGCTCTTGACATCACAGCACCGAAATTGTGACAGTACCCAGGCCGTGGGTCACTCCAATGCGCACGCTCAGACCCAGACGTGTGTGGACTGTGTGCTCATTTGTGTAATGTTCGGACAAACCAGGCGAGCAGGAGAATCAAACATGAACCGCATCTTGGCCTGCGACACTGTGCGCATTGTTGACAGGACTCTCACGTGTCCGCTCATAAAGGACAACTGGACAAGGGATTGAAGGGAAGCCTTAAAACGACAATCCAAAACTCGGCGCTCGCCTCCACGTCAGAACTGAGAAATGGACAACGGTCAAGAATCGCTTGTTTCAACAGTTCTCTTGGGAGAAGTGTGGAAGCTGCTGGAAGGCACAACGGACTGTCAAAACAAGCCAGCACGAGTTCCTGCATCGGCGGTTCCTGTGACCTGTGTCAGTAAGGCGATTCTCTGTCCACCAGCCACGCTTACACCAGCCGCTTTGAAGGTCGTGACGAAATCCCTATTCATCTTTTGGCCACTTGCTAATTTTTGTGAGCAATGTTTACTTGCAAGCCATAGCAGAAACCAAGCCAAGAAACGGAAGTGGTCAATGACCGGTCATTGAAGCAGCCCTGTGGGAACATGCATCGGATTTCGGAATTTGGGCCTTAAAAGATTCTGACAGGAGCAGTTGTCATGCCGCAGCCGGCTGGGGAACGTCTCAAAAGAGTGTGAGTAACTTGACTGAGTGAATCAGAGCATGTCAGCATGGGTTCTCTACCGGCTCCTACAATCCGACTTCGGCTCAAGGAGGAGAACCCAGCAGCTGCAGCCAACCTGAGAGTAGTTCGAATATCAGGTTACAGATACAGAATTTACATGCTGAGAATTTTAACCGGCCTTGCCGCTTTCGACAATAGGGTCGGACTCTTCAGCCTTTGTTTGCTGAGACGAGCGCTGGTGCCCAAACTCGGTTGCATAAACACGTGAACAAATATAGCGCCAAGACATTTTCTCCAGCACCAAGATGAACGGCACATGATCAGGTGGATCTCGTGGGCCACTCTTTTTGACCCAACTGGACATATCTGCAGTGTTTCTCTGGGGTGATGATTGTGTGCGCTCTCTCCAGCCAGGTATTCCGCAACAAGAAGGTGTTTTACTTCGCTGGTAATTAACAACTTTTTGGACAATGATCACGTCCCAGTCATCAAAAGAGCTTTGGATCATCCGCTCGTTGTTGCTCAGGTGATGTCATTCTTCGCTTGCCACAGACACAAGCATTTGCCAAGGCGGATTGCGGGTCCCGGAGAGGTGGAGCCAGAAAAAGGCCTGGGTCTTGTGGAAGGTTTGTCAACAAATGGGCACTTGACTTGACAACAGGTGACAAGAAAACTGCGGATGTGTAGTCGAGGATAGTGTAGTGTATGTGCGCCACTGTCTGGACTCGATCTTGTCCCGTCATTCGTCAAAGTTCAGGAGCAGATGGCCGAAGCCTGTGTTTCCGGTTGTCGGCACCCAGACACGGGCGCCCAGACCAACAGGCGCTAAAACAAAGTCATCTGCCAAGAGATAACGTCGCACCGGCGAAACTCGGGAGGCTGATTGAACCCTTGGGAGGTTGATGCTGTTGGGCCTTCGCTGATAAGAGACAGCCCAATCCCAGAGCCGGATTAACGAGGAAAGCAGCGCGGGGAGAGAACGCAGCCCTGGTCTCGAGACCCTGAACGTCGTGCCCGGGACCTGCAGAGCAACGTGGAGGAGATCCGCGCTTGCAGTTGGATAAATTGCTGCCCGGACCCGGCGACTCGGTCAGTGGGCAAGGGTTTTGCAACGGTGTCAGCAGAGGCGGGCAGAGCAGGATGCATTCATTCATTTTAAACACGATCACTATTGATGTGTGTCACTCGGGGAGTTGCCAAAAGTCATGGTGTTTGTTCGATTTCCCACATGCCAGTGTGGTCCAGGCATCCACCACACTTATCAGGCCGTAACAGCGCCCCATGATTGGTCGCAGCGGAAGAACCCCACCTTGGGGTCCTTCCCCCAAGATCCAGCAAATCCCAGGTGCTCTCGACTCTTTTCCACGCGTGCTGCTCCCCCACCCAGCTCAGAATCTAATTCTTGACAAAGGGGTGGCAGTGACGTTTATGCTGGACTCAGAGAATGGCATGTTTTGATATGCGATCCCGATGCAATCCCGATGCCGAGCTCCACATGGCGGAGCCGGAGGTGCAGCAGCCTGGTTGGTCGCCTCGCCAATCTGGGGATGCGATTTGGGGGACGGGGGGAGATGTGGGCGCCGTGTTTCGTCACCCCCACCAATTCCGATGCCGCCGTCGCCGTTTGAGCCGGGTCCCTTATCAGTTGGGCCCACCCATCCCGGCCATGTCGCCTCCTGGCACAGCCTGCCAAGCATCAAGGACGCCCAGATGGGAACCAAGGAGCTGATACTGGCCGATGGTCTTATCAGTCTGCAGCACACCCGACGGGGGTAGCTCTCCCCGGACGCCCTCAGCTTCCAGCGCCAGAGGGTATATTTGGTCCTGCCGATCCCACACGAGCTGAGACGAACATGTCGGCAGTGCCAGCTCCTTTCCAGCCTTGGGATCAGACGGGAAAGACAGCCCTGAATCATCGGATCAGCATTCTCGCTTAGTTTGCTCGACACTCTCGCCGACTACCACCATGTCGGCCGGACCCCTGACCGAGTATAGCGGCGTCACAGGCGTCGCCGACAGCGGCGGCTCCTCTTTGATCGAGGACCTCAATGTCTACTACGGGGTAAGAACACGCCGGGCATCATGACGCGACTGTCGACCTCGGTCTCAGCCACTGACACTCCCATTCTCACAGGCCGGTGATTTCGCCTGGATCCTGACCTCCGCGGGCCTCGTCCTGCTGATGGTCCCAGGCGTCGGCTTCTTCTACAGCGGTCTTGCGCGCCGCAAGTCGGCGCTGGCCTTGATATGGCTTTCTCTGATATCAACAGCCATCTCGGGCTTCCAGTGGTTTTTCTGGGGCTACTCGCTCACCTTCTCCCACACGGGCAGCGACTTCATTGGAGACCTGTCCAACTTCGGCCTGATGAAGGTCTTGGGTCAGCCCAGCGTCGGCAGCACCAAGGTTCCCGACCTCCTGTTCTGCCTTTACCAGGGCATGTTCTCCGCCATCACGTCAGTACCCTTCCCTGCGGGCCTTCACCGAACATACTCTGACAAACCCCAACAGTGCTGCGCTCGCCATCGGTGCCGCCGCTGATCGCGGCCGCATGCTCCCGTGCATGGTGTTCGTCTTCATCTGGCTCACCATCGTCTACAACCCGATCGCCTACTGGACCTGGAACGCGAACGGATGGTCCTTCAAGATGGGCGGTCTCGACTTTGCCGGTGGCACCCCCGTGCACATCAGCTCGGGCGCTGCTGCCCTCGCCTACTCGCTGATGCTCGGAAAGCGCACCGGCTACACCAAGGTCAACGGTCTGCCTTACCGTCCCCACAACGTCACCCACGTTGTGCTCGGTACCGTCTTCCTCTGGGTCGGCTGGTTTGGCTTCAACGGCGGCAGTGCGCTGGCTGCCAACCTGCGTGCCGTCATGGCCTGCATTGTGACCCATACTGCTGCCTGCGTCGGCGGCTTCACCTGGTGCCTGCTCGACTACCGGCTTGAGAGGAAGTTTAGCGTGGTTGGCTTCTGCAGCGGCGTCATTGCCGGCCTGGTCGCCATCACCCCCGCGGCCGGTTATGTCCCGCCCTGGGCTGCCGTCGTCTTTGGTGTCGTTGGCGCTGTTGCGTGCAACTTTGCGACCAAGCTCAAGTTCCTTCTTGGCATCGACGACGCGCTCGATATCTTTGCCGAGCACGCCGCGGGCGGCATCGTTGGAAACCTGCTGACTGGCCTCTTTGCCTCGTGAGTTGCCAAACCTACTCCCACATCTTCCTAACCAGAAATAAACTAACCAAACCCCAGTGACTATATCGCCCACCTCGACGGCTTCAGCGTGATCCCCGGCGGCTGGGTCAACCACAACTACGTCCAGCTCGGCTACCAGCTCGCCGACAGCGTCGCCGGCTTCTCGTACTCGTTCGTCGTGACCTGCGTCATCCTGTTCCTCATGAACCTCGTCCCCGGCCTGTCGCTGCGCGTCACCGCCGAGCAGGAGGAGATTGGCCTCGACGACAGCGAGCTCGGCGAGTTCGCCTACGACTACGTCGAGATCACCCGCCACATTGACGGGGCTCTCACGGGCGCGACGGGCAGCCCGGCGCACAGCGTCAAGGGAACGTTTCCCGAGAAGACTGCCTGAGTGGAGCAAGGTTTGAGAGCTGGTGGGGTTGGGGATGGAGGCTGGTGGTGAGGGTTGGAGACAATGTATTTGATTTTAATATGTGATACCTCTCATGTTATATACGTAGGATAGTAGCTATCCCTTAATATTGGACATATTAGTGCCATCTCGAGTGTTTGCAGACTCTTGCCTCCCCATCCGCGCCTTGCACGGTGCTTCGTTGTCCTGCCCGTCCCTTCCCAGCTTGTCCGTTGACAACTGCTATCTGGGCAGCGGGGCACGCAGCTGGGTGCGCACTTGGTGTGGTGTTGCTACCAGTCTCTGTGGTATCTCTCCCGGTTCCACGACGACTGGAACATGACTGTGTTTGCATGCAGTATCAACTAAGAGAGCAAATTTTGTATTTGGAAGGCCATGAGATAGACAGTATCTGTTGATGGTGGCAGCCAGCCCTGAGTCCGTTTGATCGCATACGTAACTTTCACCTTAACTCGTACAGTGTTTCTCGATGGGGACTCAGAGAATAGCGACCGGGAAGCTCACTCGGGCCATCAGAGCTCACGACCGGAAATGAGGGGGACGAGGAAAAGACGGAGTCGAGCAGGAACGGGGGAGGCGGTGGTAATGCTGGGACCAGCGGCGGCAAGGGATCCGGCGCCTCCGGGGCTTTTCCTTTGTCCTTCTCGGACGGGACCCGCCTGATGAGATTCCGGATGTAATTCTGTCTTTCCTCCTTGCGCTCCCTAGTTTGTCGTTTTTTGTTTCTTGGGGTGGGGAACATCCAGTAAACGAGGAAAAAGACGATGGGGGCGAGGGGTCCTTGCAGATAAGACAGTGTGCCAAAGACTGCGCCCGCGGCAGCTCCCGCTCCGTCGCTGATTAGGTTGACTCCTAAGTAAAGTGTCAGTCTTCTTTTACGGCTCCGGGTGTACGGGGAGAAAAAAAAAGTGCGAAAAAGAAGCGGATGATAGAGAGGTCCTCACCCTGGTTCCTCGCGACGCGGGCGAAGGTATAACCCGCCAGAGCATCCGCTCCCACGCACAAAGGATGCATGGTCATGTCCTGGAGGACGCCCAACACTGGATTCCTAACCCCAGTGAAGAGGGTCTCGCGTGCGACGGGGACCTCGGATTTCAGTTTCAAGTCGTAAAAGCCGCCTTCCAAAACTCTAGTGTTTAGGAGAGTGTCGACCAAGAGCGGCGCAGAGGCGGCAAGGGCAGCGATGAGCAACTCGGTCAGGTCTGGGGACAGTGTCAGCATAGGAACCATGCCATGCCTTGGAGAGAAGTTGGCGCAGTGGGGATCACAAACGAGCATGACTGGTCGAAAGCAGTTGAAAAAGGACGAGCACGGCAATGAGGGCTCGAGCAAAGATGACGGCGAGGAAGTTCGGAACGGAGAGCGCCACAGTAACGACAAAGATCCACCTGGGAGTGCGCCGAGGGAGCATCAACAAAAGTCGGCGCACAACATCTTCCCATACCAAGGGAGCTGCAAGGCAGAGGCCGGCGATCGCCCCAAGTCGTGTGGCGTCGGGAAAGGGGCTGGCAGACAAGTCCCGCTGCAGGTCTGGCTGCACCTTTAGGAGAGTGGCCAGGGCGGCCATGCCGGCGAGAGCGCTCACACCGCTCGACACGAGGCTGCCCACGATGAGGTGTGCAAACGACCTGCTCCGGATCAGGTCTGCTGGCAGTTAGATTTTCAAGGTCTGGACAGGAACCAGAGGGGAAAAGGGTGGAAGTCAGCTGGAAGAGCGCGTGGAAAACGTACCTTCGTCGGTGTGCGGAGGCATTGCAAACGGGCCCGGCGTTTCTGAAGGCTTCTCTTCTGTCGGTTCTGGTAATGGGAGGCCTGGTTTTGTTGCGGCATCCGACGACACGCCCTGATGCTGCGGGCTGATGGAATCCGAATCGATGGCAGGTTTGCGCCCTTCCAAAACCTTCTGAATATCGGCTCGCGAACCCAGGAGACTGTAGTCGGCCATAATTGAGTGATATATCTCTCTGAGCGGGCGCAACAAGTCGAATTCAAACGACCTGAGATCGGGACCCCTTTCGAGTTCCGCCTGCAAGTTAACCCCCAACACGCGGAGAACCATTGCTAACCCCTCCGCTTCTCCTACTTGCAGCCAGCGCATGGGCTCCGTCGTTGCAATTGCTAGTGTCAGGGCCATGACGCCCATGTCCGACGCTGAGGCGAGCAGGACGTCAGGAGTCAGAGCCATGGCTGCGAACGCATCAGCCGCGTCGCGGGGACACGATTTGTCCGAGGCCAGCTCGAGATAGCACCGCAGCGGCGACGGCAGGTAGACGGGGAGGTCAAGATGGGATTGTATCTGCGTCAACTGCGCCTGGGCAAGAATCAGGTAGGCATCCCCTCCAGCCATGGCCGTCACGGTGCCTATCCACCGCCCCTGATCGTCGACAACCCACGAACCCGAATCGCCCTTTTGCAGGGCAGAGTTGTCGTCCAGCACGACGGTCCAGACTTCGATTGGCCCGGCACCGCGGATGGACAGGAAGGCAGGGCTGGCGAGGAGGACCCCTCGGCAGTGCCCGCTGAAGCCGGCAAGTATCGAGACTTTGCCCCGTGAAGGGCTCCCGTATCGAGGTTCAGTGATGTACCTCCGTTTTGCCACGGTGGAGTCCTCCGGCGCCTGTGACAGCGAGTTTGGGAAACATTGGTGTTGCGCGGGCCGAATCAACCGCCAGTCATGGGCTCTGTGTTCCCATGCTGGTCCGCGGACTGAAAACGTCGGCCAAAAATGGCTCGGGGTCGCCCGTGAATCCCCCCTTTCTCCATGCTTGTCCCCGCCGCTGACAGACTTGCCTAGGGTCGGGAGGTCGAGGATCAAAGCGGACTCAACATCGTCATCGTAATCAGACCCAACAAGGGTGGAAGTTTTAGACACGTCTTCCAAGGAGGCGATTCTCGATGCAAACTCGTCGTCGTCTGGGGTGTGTGACGAGGTCAGGGCGTAGAGCTCGTCCTGGATCTGGATGATGCCCCCGATCGTCGAGCTCCACTCGCTGTGCCCTGGCCGCCGCGTAACGAGCCGTGTGCCGCACAGAGTCTCCCCGAGTGAGCTCGGGAGGTGGTCGTATTCCTCGTCCAGCTCCTTCGCCGGCCTCTGGATCAGCGTCTTGTCGTACGATAGCCGCAACCCGGCGTGGAGGCGGCGGATGGCGCTCACGGACATGATCTCGTGGAACTTTTTGATATCGTCGTCGGAGTGCAGACCTCGCACGCAGATGCTGGTCCCCGACTTCCCATCATGATCCGAGCCAGAACCTGTGCTACCGCTCCTGAGCGCAACAAGCTCAAAGATGACGGACGGCATGCGTTTGCCGCGGAACCAAATGATGCGGTCCGCATCATAGGCAGCTTGAAACCGGCGCAACGCCTCCTCCTCTCGTTGCGTAAAATCCGCCGTGCGGTCCGCCTTGAGGCCAAGCGCAGATGCAAATACCAGTGTCCGTAGCTTCTCCTGAACGGTGAGTCGCACCTCAACATCGAGCATGCCGGTGCCCGTTGGGCCGGCCTGGCGGGCCTGCGCGCGAGTCTGCACAGACGGTGCCGCTCGACGCGATTCTTCCGAAGTCGTCGCGGAGATGGTCTCTGTTGCTGACACCAAGCTAGGAACCCCAGAATCGGTAGTCCTTGGGTGAGAGTGGGTAGCGAGTGGGACACGAAGCGCTCGTGGTTGTGGCTCACGGCGCGCGCGCCGGACCCCTCTGATCCAGGTCGTGAGCCCTTTCTTCTTCGGCGCGCCGTCAAGGATGGCTGGGCCATGGTCCTCACCAGCCGTTGCTGTCGCTGTCTGCACCTGGACGACCGTCGTGGCCA
>Ga0247824_10001321_pt1 | contig 13431 bp, 10 predicted proteins | sample 13C_PalmiticAcid_FD_194412 | JGI IMG/M metagenome (GOLD analysis project Ga0247824, IMG submission 194412) | Soil microbial communities from agricultural site in Penn Yan, New York, United States - 13C_PalmiticAcid_Day48 | ecosystem: Environmental > Terrestrial > Soil > Agricultural land...
GTCAACGGAAAGCGGAACTTGTGGCTCAATGTCCACAGCGATCCCCAGGAGCGGGCTGCCGTTCTGGACCGCCTCCGTTCCTCCACTTCCTTTGGCGGCCAAACTCTTGTGCTTGCCAATGATCAAGGTTACGCGCAGAGCGTCAAGGGCCCTGGCAGTGTCCGCTCGAGCAGCTCCCATACGACTGGCGGCCAGTTGGCCATTGATCGATCAGGAAACGCCACCCCAGCCAATATCAACCCTTCCAACGCGTACAACGGCGGCAATCCCTATCAAGCCGGCCCTCTTGTTGCTGGTGGTTATTCTCCTTTTCAGCCCATCCCACACTCCCACTCTGGACCCGCTGCGTTCCTCACCCAACCCCAGCATCTGCGCCGTCTCTCAACCGCCACTACCTCCAGCGTCGGGTACACGGCCAGCCGGCAGTCGGGCGGCCCTTCGTCCCGCCCTTCGTCGGGCCCCAGACGGACCCCGCGTGAGCCCACCATCACCGAGACCGGCAGCCCCAGGGAGCGGAAGCGCAACGCGGCTGGATCTCTCATGAGGGCCGACCTCGAGGACGCCGAGTGCCTGAAATGGGCGGATGAGTTCCAGTCGCTGTTCGCGCTCATCTACGGCTTCTGTGCCTCCTACTTCCACGAGGCGCCGACCCTTGACGAGGAGTGGAAGGCGCATATCCGTCGCGAGGCCAACGGCGACCTGTGGGAGTACGTCTGCCGCATCTGCCAGTCGACGCAGGAGCCGGAGCGCGGCGACAATGCGATGCGTCTGCTGAAGGACCGCGACTCGCGCCCGTACCTCATGCAGCGCCTCGTTTTGCAGCACATTATTGTGTTCATCTTTAGCTACGAGGGCTGGAAGGACTACTCGGAGGATATTGACGAGGAGATGGAGAAGCTGGAGGAGGACCTGAAGCGGATTGACCGTGAGTGACACAACACACCTGCTCCCCCCTCGCAACATTTACTAACCGACCACGCACAGCCTCCAAGACGTACGAGCGCCAGGTCATCATCGACCGGCGCGCGCAGCTCGTCGGCGAGATGACCGAGGGCTCCAACGCGGCGGCGTTCAAGAACTTCAAGCTCACGCAGCACCACCAGTACCTCAAGACCATGGTGGCGCCCTTCCTGGCGCGGCGCAAGAACAGCAACGTCACCAACGAGGCCTTTTACGACCTCTTCGCCATCACCACGTCGGCCTGGGAGCTGTCGGGCAAGCTGTTCCGCTCGCGCCTGACGTTCCAGTACGTCTGGAACGACGCCGGCGCCCGGTTCAGCGTCGAGACCCACGAGCCGCTGGACTGCAGCGTCGACCGCCGCACGCTGCAGACCGAGTACTGCCGGGTGAAGCTGTGCGCGACCCCGGTCGTGACCATGCGCAATGATCAGGGGTTTACGATCGACACCAAGAACATCCTCAAGGCGGGTGTGCTGGTGATGCGCTACTGAGCGGAGACTCTGCCTGACTTGGGTTTTGAGTCTTGGTTGTCGGGTTTCTCTCGAGCACTCCTCGACAAGTGTTCTTGCTCTCAATTCGCCATCACCCCATCTCCGCCGCAATGAGACGGATCATTCGCACAGATATCCGCCGGGAAAGCGACAGATGACAGCCAACACCACACTCAGCAGTTCTCAGCGGAGACTTTGGGATGGGATCTAGCGCCAGCAAGCAGATCCCTCACGAATCTCGCCTTAGCCAAATTTCGTTTTGCCAACTTCCATTATCTCTTCCCACACAGCAACAGCCGCGCAACCAATCTCTGCGAGTCAGCTCATTATGGCGCCACTGCTTGCTTCACCTCCCTTCGCTATCATTTGCTCAACACCACACTCCTTCTTGGAACGGAGAACATGGAGCTTGGGAGCTGGATGATGGAGGAAACTCGACTGACTGGTTTGGGTGGCCTTCTTGGAGCTTCCCCCTCAGGATTGGGATGGGATTCAGGACTACATCCCGTTGGGACGCTTCTTTTTTTTTCCGGGACTTGGGGGGGATATGGCAAAGGCAGAAACATAATCATCCAGAGACATCGATCTGGGGTGCTGCTTATGGCTTGCTCGCTTCTCTCTTTCTTTTTCTTTTTCCTTTGCTCTCACTTGCAGTTAATTTCGGTTTTCAGTTGGGCGGTGCGGCGAATCAGGACGGTCACTGAGCACCTTTGCTCACTCATCAACATCGACCGTCGGTAGATTGGGAGTCTGGTTTCGTCTGAGGTCCTTTGGCGTTGGGGACATGCGGATTTGAGTGCTACAGGTTGGGTGGGCATTAGTCCTCTCTTTGGGACGGACTCTTACGGATTTTTGCCTTCTCGCGCCATGTAGAGTACTCAAACACTGCTAGGGAAGGTCATTAATGCATCTTTACATCTATCCTGCTGTTTGTTTGTGATTTTGCGATGTGTGAGGTGGTTCATGGATGCGCCTGTCCCATGTCGTGACCAATTCACATGAAAAGGGGTTCATTTGGCTCAACGTTTACGGTCCAAATCCACGAGGCATGGTACGTTGCGTTGAACGAGACCACATGGTTCCATCGTTGGACACGACCGAGGTATGTGTGACGGGATGGCAGCATCCCGGCGGCGAGTGAGCGGATGTTGTCCTCTATTCTCAATACCTTCTTCGTGTCCGATCAGGGGGGCAGCAGCAGCAGCAGCCACATCTGCCGCCCGCAGCAAGGCCAACCCCGGAAACAAGATATTGGAATTAGGGAGCAGCCGCCGGGCTGCAGTTGTGCGAGGGGCCACATGCATGGGTGGTCAAGGGGTTGACCAGGTTTGAGCCAGGACATGCCAGTTCCGGGGAGACGGGGCTCTCGACCGCCAGCAAACACAGGGCTCGAGACAGGGTCTCAGTTCGACGTAACCATCACAAGGAAAAAACAGCCACTGCAGATATTGCAGATAGGAGACGCGAGGTCGATCCCCCGATCACGGAGCGGCCCTGCCATATCTCATATCTCGCACGCATACATCTGTCCAACCCGCCTGCACCTCGCCTGCAGAATCGACGACTTGCCCGCCCCCACACGAAGCCGGAGCGGACGGACGGCACCCAGATCTCACCACAGCCCCCGAGATCAGCGGCATCAGCACGACGCGGCCGCGGAGGCTGCAACCATGGCGTCTGGCTCCGCCGGATGATCTGCGCCGTGCAGACCGGGCGAGGGCAAGCCGAGGGAAGGCCAAGCCGTTGCCGATATCCGGTGAGGCCACCCGTATCGCGTCTCCCTCATCACCACACACGCACACACACTTCCTCTCAACAAGAAACGATAACGACCCGTTGCGCAACCATACCAAGACAAGAAAAACAAGAAAACCGACTTGAACCCCCCGCCCCTTCCGTCACAGTCTGGGTCCTTGGGTTGGGTAGGGAGGTGGTCACCCGTCACCTCACCACGACCCAACCTCAACCTCAACCTCCACAGCACGCACGCACCAAACCCTCCGGCTTCTTGTCAGTAGCGCACAAACTAACTACGAAGCTTGTCTAAGTCAGTCATTCAGTCTTGCGTGTGGAGGATCACAACAACAGGTAAAGTTAGTTAGTTTCAGCCGGCCCTCCCACACCAGCTCAGTGCCGGACCCAACTATTGGCTTTGGGGCAGCCTGTCACTTTTCTCTCCCCCCTGAGCACCACACACCAACTCCCGATTCTCTCTCAAAACGTGTGTGTGCCCCCCTTGCATGTCTCACAGCCTTGCGCCTGAACACGAAGAGGTGGCTTTCCCTGGAATTATTGGTGAGACATGGGGCAGGAGACATGGCCGGATTGGGCTGAGGGGGTGGGTTTTGATGGTCTGGTATGGTCTGGCATGAGATGGTGTTGGAAGTCCCGGTTCTGAGTACGCAAGTAATTCTGGAGAGGTCCATTTCGCTTGTCGAAAGCTCGCTCTCGGCTCAGGAAGAATGGTTGCGGTAACGTGAGTTAGTGTGGCTTATTTTTAAACCCATCCACCGACGATCATCATCATCCTCCTCCCCAGCCAAGCCAGCCCAGTGAGCCCAGCCAACATGTCAGTGAGGGATGCGATGGTGGGATGGATGGAGGTGGGATGGCGCACAGTGCCCCCTCCACCCCTCCCCCCAGCTTGTGAATGACATGACAGCCCCCTTCCCCATGCAGACACATGGGCATCGCATCCACCGAACTAACCCCGATCCTCCCAAGCATCATTTCTCCACACTCGCCAAGGAAACCCACATGCACAGCACCCCAGCGTAGACAAGCCAAGCCGAAATGGCTTTCTCCGTTCCGTTCTGTCCTTTGCGTGTGTGTGCCCATCTTGGCTCACATTATCCCGTAACACTCTCCTTTCAGTTGACGATAACTCGAAGCGAGGCACACTGCGGATGCTGCTGCGACTCTATCTATCTGTCTTGGTGACCAGTTTGTAAGGCATGGGATGTTGCAGAGATAACGCAGGTTGCAGATTGCAGATTGCAGATTGCCAGATTGTTAGAGTGTGGTGGTGGTGTTTTACTAAAGGCCATTTGATTTGGGCATGTTGTGACGAGCTGAGCTGAGCGGAGCTGGGTTGGGTGTTGGTGGTGGGTTGGTGCACTGATTGACAGATTGCACAGATTGACGAGTGAATGGATGGGCGTGATGGGCTCGGCTTAAAACTTGTTGCAAAAAGGCAAGCCGGTTCCGATGACTATCCCAGCCAGACGGGGAGACACGGGTTGCTCGCTCTCACGTTAATAACCCCCCGACGAGGCAAGGTCCGACAACTACCCCAGACGAACCACACGATCCCCCTGTCTGAGCCCAGAGCTGGCGAGCCCATGGATGATGGATGGATGGGCTTTGCGCAACCAGCTCGCTCATGTCAACGTTAGCCCCCAAACCCCAAACCCGACCACAGTCCGTCCAGTCAGTTCAAAAGGCAAGGCGGGTTTGGTTCGATGGCGCGCCACCGCGCCGCAGCAGTGGGAATCGCGGAATCTGGGGTCGAGGGGTCAAAGAACCATACCGTCGGGATCCCGTGCCTGTCTTTCTTGTTCCCCCGGCTTGGTTGTGGCGTTTCCTGGCCCCTTGCCTGCTTGCCTGCCGGGCCAATGAGGTTGATTACTGAGCATCCGTGGCTGAGTGCGCGGAAACGCCGGAGAAGGGGCAGCGCCTCGATCTCGTTTGTACACAGTATGACTGTCGTTCCGGGCGATTACCTGAATGGGTGATGTGTGGCATCCCCGTGTGAGGACTGCGGCGGCCTTGTCTGGGGTGCGGAATCAGTCTGGTGAGGTAGAGGGTACATACAAGCCAACCTTGGCTTTAACGTTTGTTAGCGCGGGCATGGTTCGTTCCATGGTGCTGTTCCCCGCGGTTTCGTGGTGATGGATGGGACTTTTCGACTTGCTCTCCCTTCCCCGCAAAGATCTGCCCAAGATGAGAGCATGAAACTGTGTCTGTGGCTGTTCCATGGTTGTGGTCGAGACTAGCGTTGACAAGCACGCTACTGGTGTGACGAACCAGCTCCCAGCATTCACTAGCCGAAGGATCGTGTGCTTCCAGCTGGTCGGGGCTGGGTTGGGGGACGCAGGATTGCGGCGGGGTGGTTTCTCCAAATCTCCCAAGCTTGTGTTCTTGGTCTGTCAAACATCTCGATGCTCATTGGCGAGAGGGGGTTGGTTGGTCAGCCTCGTGCGGGTGTTTGTGGGCTTGTCAGGACCAACACTGACCAAGGCAGGCCGGGCTGAGGACTGGCCAGCCTAGCGAGACGGTTGGCTCGTACGCGTCCGGTGGGCAGCACGATGCTGGTGCTGCTGGAGCCCTCCTGAGACATGGGAAGCCAGAAAGGGGAAACAGCTGGTCAATGCTGCTGGCCTCATCCCGGCGCCAAACCCGATCACATGCCTGGGCAGGTGTCGTGTCGAGCCTCGAAAGAGGTGTGAAACTGGCTTACACAGAACACCGTGATCCGAGTCGGCGCTGGGGCCGGGAGCCAGTCAAGTCCAACGGTCATCGACCGAATCTCACATCACGGTCTAGTGCACATGAGATTCCTCAACTGCAAGCCCGCGGCGCAGCCTGCGAGGGACCAGAAAACGACACCAACACAACCATGTCCCCGTCAGCTCCCCAGACCCCACCATCGCAAGGGCATGATATGACGTGCAGACGAGCAACCCAACGGCTGGCGATAAGGGCGGGGCCACTAAGTTGATCCCTCCGAGATTGCGCACTTGTGGTGGGAGCGAACCCGCTGCAGGACAACGGGAAGGGAGCAGTCAAACCAACCAGGCCGCGCCGCTCGCGTCGAGGGCGACCAGAGGCGCCAGGAGGGGTTGCATCGCGTGGATGCGAGGGGTGGCAATCAGGGTTCCGGACAGGCCAAATCGGTGCAGTTCCTGGTGGTCAGGCCACTTGCGCATCCGCGATTGCCCTGCAAAAAAAAACCGCCCGTCGCCCGTCGTCGTCTCTGTCGCGCTCCGTGTCTCCTTTCCCGTGCAGGGCAGGCTGCATGACGAGAGGTACCCGGGGAGAAAAGCAAAAGCAAAGGAGAAAAAAAAGAAGGATTTCCCGGCAATGCACATGCGGTTCGAGCGGCGGCTAAGCAGGAAACCGTTTTTGTGTTTCAGCGGACATTGGAGGCAAGACACGGCTCAAGATAAAGGACCCGGTCTGATTTGTCCTGTGTGTTGTGTAACGAAGGACCCCTGGCCTCTCTGGGCTGGAAATATCTCGGGCTTGAGAGACGTTTTTCGATGTTTCGGCCGGCATTATTTTCGACTTGCCCGACATGGGGCGGAGCGGGACACCGTGAATGGCGCCGGAACTCGTCATCCCGGTTTTTTCATGTCGTCTGCGTCTCGCTGGCGACCTGTCATCTCTGCGATGCCTGGAGAGAGTGTGTGTGTGTGTGCGAGACTGGAAAGCGCAGAGCAGCGCGAATTGGTGCGTGAGACCTGCATGGGAGACATGCCTATCAAAGGCTACCATTGGTGCAGGCGGGGCTGGGGTGGTCAAGCCATCCCCATTTGGGGCTTGGAGGGGCAGCTTGCGGAACGGACAGGCCTGCGACGGGCGATGACGGGCCTTGTGCGTGCCAAAGTGCGAGTCCTCATTTTCCCGTCTTCTCCGTCCCAACATTTGGTGTGGCAAAGGAGTAATACACGCTTCTCGCATGACAGACACCACCAGAAACAGCTCATGTGACGACGGCGGCGGATTCGTATCGAAGCAGGGAGATGGCAGGAAACACAGGTGCAGTTGACAGAGGAAGGAGTGCTGGGTTCACAACTGAGGCCCGTGCACTTCTCAAGAAAAGAGATCTGCGCTAGCCGTGATAGGTCCCGCTGTGGGCCCTCTTTCCTGCCACTCGCTCGCAAGTGTTCCTGGTCGTCGCGGCCGTGAAGGAAGTGGCGTCTCTGCTCAACCACGTCTTCGGGTTCTCGCGGCATCAATGATTTCATCACGTCTCAGCCCGCAAGCCCCTGCCACTCTTGACTTGTCACCAGGCTTGTCGACAGGAATGACCTGACTTTGGCCTCTGCTCGTGCCATTCCCATTCCATCGCCATGTTTCCCATCATTCCGGGCCATCTCCGTTCCATCCTGCCTGTTCTTCCGCCCTCGCGTGGCAGAATCTGCTCTGGTCGACGCGTGGGTGCCTTGGGCAGCGATTGAGAGTTTTTGGACCACTCAGCACTGCAGCTTGAGGCCCCGACAGCCTGGCAGCCTGGCAGAGGCCGAAGGGTCTGGACCGCCGACCAATTCCACGATATCACTCCCGACCATTCCCCAACTCGGTCATCCGAAGCCTGCCATCCCCCCTGCCGTCGGCTCGGCCCAGCACATGCACGCTTTCCCTCGAGTGCTTGTCGGACGCAAACCCTCTGCACAATGCGTGGCAGACTTGTGTACGGAAGACAGCAGTCTGGCAGGAACTAAAGGCTCTGGACTCTGGAGACGTGCTGGGTGGCATCGCATCGCATCACATCGCCACCAATATCGAGATGCACCGTTTCGGCACGCCAGAGGGCCCTTTTGATGACGGGTCAGAATGAGACGCTCGATGGAGTTGACCCAAAGAGAACAGCCCACTTTTGGCAAGCCGAGATCCGTCACACAAGGCTAACCCTCATTGGAGCCTGCAGCAACGAGGCGACACATGGAACCATGGATGCGTTGCGCTGGTCTCGTGTACTTCGTACCGAGTACAGAATACACCTCACACACTCAACGTCGCGGGCAGGCAAATGATGCCTAACCAGATCTCTGCTCGCCGCCGAGTTCCACCAGCCGTGCAGATCTCGCCTAGCCACCACGTCCAACAAGAACTTGCAGCTGCTGCATCTCTGCGCTGTATTTGTGCCGAGTGGATATCAACGCTTTAGAGAGGTTTGCCGTCTTTCCGGCCGATGAGCGGACGTCTGTTTCCAAGACACAGCATCGGTCGGCAAGACAGAGTCGGAGTTTTCCCCGGCAGTGATTTCCTTGATCTTGCACGTCGGCTTCCCGAGCTGAACATTTGCCTTGCCGTGTTGAGGACCGCCCGCCGCCACCGGAATCGTTTCAGGGGCTTTCGAGATTGGCGGAGACTGTGGCGCAAATGCATCGGTCTTCAACTCAGTCACACAACTCGACGCCTGTCCGGGCAAACCGAGGGCAGCCGTTGAGCTCAAGCCACACATCGGGCACTGTCCAACATTCAATGGGCCTGCGGCAAGGTTTTCGAGAGACAAAGTCAAGTGTCCATTGAACAACGAACAAGTCTCTGAGGAAACTGCGTACACAGGAAAGAGCTCAGGCGAGCTTGCCTGAGCTGGATACCCCTGGCAGCTCGCGTTCACATTAGCCTACCCGTGCCGGCGAGTTATCCACCCGAACCAAAGTGGCTGCTGGACCCCGAGCGGGCAGAGCCGTCTGCTGGTGTCGAAATCCGTGTTCCGTTTCCCGTCTCTAGGTCTCCAGGTCTCCTGCAACTCGTCTTCTTTCGTCTTCGCGAAACGTGATGAGAGCGCCGACAGGGGGTGCAATGCAGGGAGGGGCTGGCCAAGCCTGGTGCGCCAATCATTGCCCGCCTGGGTTAGACGCGATAAGCTCGGCCCCTCCTTTTCTGGCCGGGTCTTGGCGATTTGGCTGCGACGTCAGGGCTCTTGGCCAGAATGGCTTTCTCCGCCGTCGATGGACAACCCTGAAAGCGGGGAAAATACATGTTGTGTGGGTAAAATACCTGACAAGACGGACAAACGGCCTCGATGCATCCCCCCTTTGTGCTCGACTCTTGCATGGCCCTCTCCTGTGTTGTTTTCAACGGCATCAGTCCACGCAACTGAGAAAATGTCTGCATCTTCGGGCCTTCTGCGTGCTGGTGGTGCGAGTCTTGGCGTGGCCATCTTGCCATTGTGGAGGGGTCGAGGAGAGTCCCTGGGCTGTTGTCTGCCGCAGAACACGAAGCCCTGGACTCCAGCTGGCTTTATATTGCTGCACTGTGTTCTGTCTCGACGGATCGTCAGCGATTGCTGGGTGTCAAAGGCACCAGAAAGCAGTTGCGTGTGCGCACTATGTACTTACTGTGCGCCTTGTCCCGCTCCGGAAACGCAGCGTCTTTGGACTGAAGTACCGGGTACGTAGGTACTCTCTGGTGCTTTGGAGGCTGCCCGACCCGCCGACGCCGCAGCGCTGCAGGCCGCAGCCCACCAATATGGGCAGCCGCTAGTGAAGGCCGTAGCCGACCAAAAACTGTGCATCGGGCTTGCCTCTCCGCCTGGACGTCAACCCCCAGCAGCCCGGCCTTTTCCTGACTGCACCCGCCCTCATCAAAGGGTATCCTCCCGCAGACCCCCCCGACGTCAGCGAAACCCGTCGTCGCCGTCATCACCACACTCCAACCAGCATCCCAATCTGCGCGCCTTCCCTTTGTTTTTTTTTCATCGAGCCCTTCCCTAGCAACACCATGGCTGTCTGATTGCAGTCGCAATAGTGCACCCGTCGAACGACGTCCCACGAAATCCCAGCAGCAAGTGCACTCCGCAATCCGCCCCGATTGCCGCACGACGCAAACCCGTCCAGCATGAAGGCCTCCCCCCGCGGTGCTCGCCCGGATTCTCACCATGGAGCCTCACCAGCCACGGCCGCCGTTCCATCGGCCCTCGCATCCTCGTCTGCACAACATCCTCCCTCCGTCGCATGTCCCCTCCCGCACCACCAATAGCACCCCCCTATCCTCGCCGGGGCTCTTCAGTCCGACCCTCCACCGCCAAAACATGTCCTTTTCGTCCCAGCCCGGCTCCGAGACGGCCACCCCCGGCGGTCTAAACAGCCCGTATCTGCACCCGCTGCAGGGCCACAGGGTCCGAGAGTGAGTCTTCTTCTCCCGTCTTGGCTTTTGGCGTCGCCCGGCAATACGAGAGGGGGACCAGAGGAGCAAATGCCGAGCGGGGCAATTCCCCGTCCCGACCCATGCCACTAACGCAACGCCCTCCGCTGCAGGACGCACAAAGCCAACGTCGAGCACGACTACGCAACCGGCAGGAAGCTCATCAACAACTACGAGATCATCGAGGAGCTCGGCCGCGGCATGCATGGCAAGGTCAAGCTGGCCCGGAACATTGAGAATGGCGAGTTTGTGGCCATCAAGATCATCCCGCGCTTCTCCAAGCGGCGGCGCCTGGGCAAGGTCACGGCCATGTCCACCCAGGACAAGAGCAAGAGGGAGATTGCCATCCTGAAAAAGATCCGCCACCCCAATGTCGTCGCCCTGCTCGAGGTCATCGACGACCCCGAACTGAAGAAGATCTACATGGTGCTCGAACACGTGGAACTGGGCGAGGTCGTGTGGAGGAAGAAGGGTCTTCCCCATATCTGCGAATACGAGCGCCGTCGTGTCGAGCGCGAGGTGCGGGGAGCGAAGCCCACCCCCGAGGAGCAGCGGTTTGAACGGCTCTTATTGCAGCGCCAGGCCGCCAAGGATGCGGACCGCGCGAGGGTCAAGGCCCAGGCCCAGCGGCCTTCGGCCGACTACTGGAGTCTCGAGTACGGTCCCGCCGACGACGAGGAGCTCGACTCGCGCGTCGGCTCGATCGGCAGGGACGACTCGGGCCTGTCGGCGATCCGTGCGACACTGTCCAACCTGTCCAACACGAGCTCTCTAGCCGGGTCGAGGGCGACCTCACGAGCGCCCTCACGATCACAGTCCAACAAGTCGCTGTCCAGGCCCTTGCCGTCCTCGACCCTCGCGTCGGCTGCCGACGATGACGACCTCGAGACCCCCGGCGCCCTGCGCATCAAGGCGACCTCCTCAGCGGCGCTCGACGGCACCATGTACGGGGCGTACGTCGAAGATCCTGCGCTCCGGGGCAGGTCCCCCAGCATGGCCGACTCGCTCATGTCGCACATGGCCTCGTTTGACTTCAACAAGGTCCACGACCCGTATGTGGACGACTTCTCGTACGTGCCCTGCTTTACCATGGAGCAGGCCCGGAACACGTTCCGCGACACGGTCTTGGGTCTCGAGTACTTGCACTATGAGGGCGTAGTCCACCGGGATATCAAGCCAGCGAACCTGCTCTGGACCAGAGACAAGCGCGCCAAGATTGCCGACTTCGGCGTGTCCTACTTTGGCCGCCCCGTCCGGGATGGGGAGCCCGACGACACCATCTCCGAGTCGGAGGCTCGGGACTTTGACAACGACCTCGAGCTCGCCAAGACGGTCGGCACGCCGGCCTTCTTTGCTCCCGAACTTTGCGCCACCGATCTCCACGACTCCCCCACCGGCAAGACGCTCAGGGTGACGGAGCAGATTGATGTCTGGTCATTGGGCGTCACGCTTTACTGCTTGATCTACGCTCGCCTCCCCTTTCTGGCCGAGGACGAGTGGCAGATGTTCAAGAAGATTGCCAACGAGGAGGCCTACATCCCGGATCGGCGGCTGCGGCCCGTCGACCCGGCCACCAAGCCCAGCGAAAAGTCTCTGTACACGCGAGTTAACATGCCGCCGTACCGCGACGACGATGAGCTTGCCTACGAAGATATCGAGCCGGACCTCCAGGATCTCCTGCGGAAGATGCTCACGCGGAATCCAGAGAAGAGGATCCGTCTCCGTGACGTCAAGCGGCACCCGTGGGTCATCAAGGGGGTGGACCTCATGGCGTGGATCGATGATACGGACCCTTCGAGGAAGACGTCTGGCAAGAAGATCCAGGTTGATGAGAAGGATATGGCTCGTGCCGTTGTGCCCTTGAGCCTGATGGAGCGCGCGAGGTCGGTGGTTAAGAAGGCCGTCGGCAAGGTCATGCATCCTCGCGGGGAGCGCAACGAGAGCGTCTCGTCCAGGAGGCGTGCCACCAGTAGCGTGAGCTCTGCGGGGGACAACCCCGCCGCTGGGCTCATCACTCCTAACCTGCGGGACAGCCGGCGGAGGAGCCTACGCCCCGACGACTACTTCTCCAGCCCGACGCAGCAGACGAGCGGGCACCCCTTGACGCACAGCGTGCTGGCTAGCCCGCAAGACTCGGCGCCTGCGAGCCCTCCCGCCTCGTCGGCTGTGCACCAGTCCTCACTCGCCGGTGGCCATGCGCATCGCAGGCCGCTCGAGTTGTTTACCAGTTTCGGAAGGGACGAGCACGGTACTCGCCACGCATCCGCCTCGCCGCACAGGACACTGCCTCGTCATGGGCATGCCCGGTCCGTGACAAACGCCTTTTTGAGCCTCACGCCCGCGCCAATGGAAACACAAACGCTCCCCCCGACTCCTCTTTTCGGCAGCCCTCTGGAGGATCCGAGCAGCGCGCTGCGCAAGGCCCGCGACACCAAGCCAAACGCAGAGGAACTTGGCCGGGCGCGGTCGGTCGACCGCGGGCTGTTTGCCAGCGACGACAAGCGTGCCGAAGCTCGCGTCTCGCTGAGCACGGCCGTCGCGCCGGGCGCCGTACACTTTGCAGTAGGACCCCGCCCGATGCGCTCTATTGAGATGATCAAGGAACTCGAGCACGCCGCATCCACCATGTTACCCCCGACCTCGAGCCCGATATCAGGATTCCAACACCACCAGTACATGTCCGACCCAAACATGCACAAGAAGCAGCGCACCATCCCGGAGCTCGACGAGCGGCCCACGACCGCCCACCGCCCTGGCACACCGCTCCGCACCGTCCACACCCCCGAGCCCGCCGAACCAGCACTCATCCCCTGTCCGCCCTCCCCCTCGGAGGACAACGAGAACGAGAACGACAACGACAACGAGGCCGAATCCTTCCCCCGGCTGCCGCTCTCGCGCGGCGAGACCATCGCCACGGGCAAATCCTCGAGCTCAACGTCGATGGGCGCTCTGATGACGCCGCTGACTAGTCCAAGCGAGTCGGCGAGCCCCATCTACGGGCCCAACAACCCGCACCATCCGCACCACCCCCACCACCACCAGATGAACAAGGAAGTGGCCGACCGCATGCTGGCGTTTCAGTCGGACCCGTCGCTGCCCGCGC
>Ga0247824_10001322_pt1 | contig 13422 bp, 14 predicted proteins | sample 13C_PalmiticAcid_FD_194412 | JGI IMG/M metagenome (GOLD analysis project Ga0247824, IMG submission 194412) | Soil microbial communities from agricultural site in Penn Yan, New York, United States - 13C_PalmiticAcid_Day48 | ecosystem: Environmental > Terrestrial > Soil > Agricultural land...
TTAGGGCATGCAGGGCCAAGAAGGCGTATGTACAGATCGGACGCCGAACGGTTGGAGACGCTTTGCCTGGGTAGTGTCAGACGTGAGCAACTGGCAATCCCTAAGGAGGATTGCGATACGACTTGACCTTGCAGTGCGAATAGTTACAAGGGCTTGCAGAATTGAGGGCATCCCTCCCTCCCCTCCCCCATGCCAGGGGACTTTGGTCGTTGGTGAGTGTGCAATTGAATGGGCCTGTGCAGAATCCATGTGCCAAACCATGTGGATGGATCAGTGCCCCCAAAACCCACTTTTTCTTCCTTGTTCTTCCTCATCGCTCACCCGTTGACCATCCTCATTCCGAACACCTTGTCCACTCATCGACACTCGTATTCGTGTTCTCCATGATGGCTAACGCAGGCGCCTCGCTCGCACCGCACCTTTCCGTGTTCGATGTCCCAGAACTGGTTGGGCTCGTTGCCCTGCATCTCTCCCGTCAGGATATTGTCCATTGTGTGACAACATGCAAGGCGTGGGCCCTCCGGTTCGAACCGCTCTTATGGCGGAACGTTGTCATAAAGTGCTGTCGCCCTGCTCCACGAGCGATGGCATTCAACCGGCATCTAATCCTATCACTCGATATCTCCATCAATGACTACACCAATCTTCGCACGATCGCCGACGACTTGCCAGATTCTGCATCGTTCAGTGATCCCAGTATCATGCCCCCCATCTCCGGGTTCTCTCCAGAAGCGTGCCCTTCGACAAGCAACCTATCGTCCGTCGACAGGAACGTCTTTTGCCGATTACGTACCATCCGCATTGACATGGACCAGACAGCAAAGAGCTTGAGGCGGAAGCAAAAGAGCCTCTGTGTTGAATACATTCTTCGTATCCTCAACCAAAGTCCCAGTTTGAGCCATATCACCATCCACGGGGCGTTCTTTGACCATCATACCCCTCTCGTTCATGGGCGGAATTTCTTGCGCACACTTGCACACAGGCTGCCCCACATTCAGTGCCTGAAGATCTTGAACGGTCAAGTCGACCATGAGATTGGTCTCGATCTCTTGCGGGTGTGTTTCAATCACCCTCAGCTTGCCCAACTCGATTGCAGCTTTCGAATGGGGAAAAAACACTATCCAATCTTCCATCATCCAAACCATGATGCCCAATTCGACTCGCTCCTAGAGGTTTTGAAGAACGACAACCAAGTGAGGGAAGCGTCTGGAAAGCCTGCAGTGGGAACTCGGATCAAAACATTATTACTGCCGATGGTCTTCAATGGATACTCCCCCAACTTTATTTGCACGCTCCTCAAGTCTTACCTCCCTCACCTTGAGCAGTTTGAAATCCCCGAGATCGCCGCCAGCGAGAATACGTCGCACATGAAAGACTTTAAGGAAGCTGTCGCTCAAGGGTGTCCCAAGTTACAACACGTCCTGTGTTCGTGGTTTGATGGCGATAAAGCCGTTCAAGAGGCCATCAATGGCGTGCTTGTTGGATGCCAGAAGGGGTTGAGGTCTTTTCGATGCTGGAATTTCGACGACCGAGACGAGAACAACCAAAAACGATTTATCATGGCGACTCTTTTGGAGTACCACTCCGACACACTGGAACTGATTGAACTTGAGGACAGCCTTGGGGTGTTTAGTTCTGATCTCGTGGGGTTGTTTACCAAGTGCAAGAACCTTAAGAAGGCCAAGATCCGACATGACGAAGAAGATGGATGTGCGGCCATTAAATTCAGGGACATGGCACGTATTGAATGGGCTTGTGACGACCTACAGGAGCTCTGGTTGTACCTGTGCCGACCTGACTATGATGATGAACAAGCGGAATACTACGAGGAGTCTGATAGCGAGGACGAGGCTGAGGACGAGGACGAGGATAGTCATCACCAACACCAACACCACCACCACCAGGATAGTCACGACAACGATGATGACAACACCGACGATGACGATAACGATGACGATAACGACGATAACGACGGCGATAACGACGACGATAACGACACCGACGATGACGATAACGACGACAATGATGATGACGGCGACGACGATGATGACAGCGACGACTACGATCCCCTTGAGTTCTTTTTTCGCTATGGCCATTCCGTTGCTGACGGGCCTCAGGAACAATATGAGGCTCGAACGGATCAGATGGCAGGGTTGGTTTATGAGCGGATTGGACACCTCGTCAAGCTGGAAACACTCTGCCTGGGATATGGTGACTGTCAGGATTATCGCAACGTAGATTGGGAAGAGTCCCGTTTTGCTACTTACGATCTGACCTTGAGGCATGGTTGGTTAGAAGAGCTCTCTGAATTGAAGGAACTAAGGCACTTCATAATGGACAGTTTCTTCTGGGAAGGAATGCATCAAGCCGAGGTCGAGTTCATGGATACCCATTGGCCAAGACTGGAGAAGATCTCGTTCGGAATCAGCAATTGGGAGAAGATCACGAAGGAACCCCATTGGCAATGGCTCCAAAAGAGACGGCCTCATTTGCAATACGCCATGCTGCCCTCTAAATGGCCGCAGAACAATTGAATCATATCTGTTGTGATAGCATTTTTCAGGCTTCTCAAGATAGTTATTGTTAAGGATTGGAGAAATATGAACGTTGTCTCGCAAGGATATCGTCCAGTGAATGGTAACATGCAAGGGGTGGGCGCACGTCTTCGAATCTTTTCTATGGCAAGACGTGGTCCTGTCATGGTTGAATCCGGCGCCTCAAACTCTAGCACAGAACCGACATCGGATCCGATCCCTTCATATTGCCTTCACTGACTACATCAATCTTCGCACACTTGCTGATGCTTTGCCAGACATACCCTCCAGCGGTCCAGACAGCTCGAATCCTGCTGCCCCCGACTCCTCACGAGAACCATACAGTTCGACCAACCCGCCAACTGCAGAGAACAGTCTTTTTCCTCGTCTACGTACTATTCACTTCTATTCCGACAACGAACCATATCATGACACCGAAGATGTCGTTCGAATCCTTTACCAAAGTCCTAGTTTGACCCATATCAACTTTCCAGGTCAATTCTTGAAACGGTATCGGAATGACCAAGTTGACCCCTACGATCACATCTAGGACTTCATGAACGCACTTGCACATGGATTGCCCAGTCTACACCGGTTGGAGTTTCGTCATCAGCCTATTAGGACAGACGTTGGACTGCAACTCTTGAGAGTATGCTTCAACCATCCCCAATTGGTCAATCTCGACTGCAACATTCAGATAGGGAACAAGGACTCTTTAACCCACGATTTGCCACAATTTGATGCATTGCTAAAAGCATTGAGGAGCGACAAGCAAGCGAGAGAAGCATCTGGGAAACTGGCAATAGTCGGATCAAGGAATTGGCGCTACATTTCCATGGGTACCCCCCCTCCAACTTTATTTGCGCACTCTTGAGATCCCATCTCCCCAACCTTGCACGATTTGAAATCCCCGACATCCAGAGGGGAGGAGACGCTTCTCAAGGATGTCCCAAGCTGCAGCGCCTCCGATGTTGGTGGTTTGAGCAAGAGAACACCCTCAGTGGTATCATGGAGGGCTGCAGGAAATGGGGTCTCAAGTCTTTGTACTGCGAGCACTTGGACGACTTGGTTGGATACGAAGGGGACCATCGGTTCATGAAGACCTTGGTGATGGACCATTATAGGACACTCGAAGAGGTAGAGCTGGTGAAATGCCAAAGTGTTCATAGTGATGACTTTGTGAGTCTCTTTTCTATGTGTAGGAACCTGAAGAAGGTTGAGATCCATCCCGGTATGTGGTCAGAATCTACTATGGCCATAGTTTCGGGACGTGGCACCGCGGGAATGAGTATGTCACGACTTGAAAGAGCTCCATTTCATCCTATCCGAATCTAGAAATCCTGGTGGAACAGAATCGGAGAGCGGCGGTGATGATGCTCATGATGATGGTGGTGGCGACGATGGCGAGAGCGGCAAAGGCAGTGGTAGTGGTGACAGCCATCATCAACGATCTGAAGATCGGATGCGTCAGGGCAGGGAGGCGTATGGGCAGATTGGACGCCTGGTCAAACTGGAGGCACTTTGATATGACGATCCAGAGTGCCAGCACAACTTGCCTTTGGAGCGTGGATGGCTTGGGGCACTCGTAGGACTGAAGGAGTTGATGCACCTGCACATGGGTGCAGACTTTTGGTCAGGCAGAGATCGAGTTCATGCATGCGCAATGGCCAAAGATGATCACCTTCCAGACTTGGATAAAGTTCTCACGCGTCCTCATTGGCAGTGGCTGCAAGAAAGAAGGCGAGTAGCGTCCAATGATGTTTGAGCTTGCTTGTGAAACAAGTGTGCAGGTGTTGTTGATCACCCCTCATCATTCGTTTGTTCCATTCTCATTCCTCACAACCCCTTCACTCCCAATCGGCACACCCAACCCCTACGCCCATATGGACCCAGAGAGCACGAGCGTCTCGCTTGCATCACATCCGTTTTTATTCGACGTTCCCGAGCTTGTCGAGCCAATTGCTCAGTATCTGTCCCATGAGGATATTGTCCACTGCATGGTAACATGCAAGGTGTGGTCACACCTCTTCGAACCTTTCCTGTGGCGAGACGTGGCCCTGGATTGGCTCGATCCAGCACCTCAGACGCTGGCACGCAACCGTCATTGCATCCGATCCCTCCGTGTTGCCTTCAATGACTACACCAATCTTCTCACTCTTGCCGATGATTTGCCCGGCATATCATCCAGAGATCCTGACAGCTCGAGTCCTGCCGTCCCTGACTCCTCGCGCGAAGCATATAGTTCGACCAACCCGTCAACGACAGAGAGCAGTCTCTTTCCTCGTTTGCGTACTATTCGCTTCCATATCGACTACGAGGCCTATCATGACACCTACGGGTACTGGAGCATTTGTTGCGACTACATCGTTCGCATCCTCAACCAAAGCCCTGGTTTGGCCCAGATCACCTTTCCAGGTGAATTCTTAGAACCAGCCGAGACGCACCGCTTCCATGAATACATCCTGGACTTCTTGAATGCACTTACATACCGACTGCCCAGTCTTCACCAGTTGGAGTTTCGTCATCACATTGTTGAGACAATCGTTGGACTGCAACTCTTGAGAGTATGCTTCAACCATCCTCAGCTGGTCAATCTCAACTGCGACATTCAGTTTGGGAACGCGGACTCTCTCGCCCACAATATGCTATTCAATGCATTTCTAAAAGAATTGGGAGACGACAAGCAAACGAGGGAAGCATCTGGAAAACTGGCAGCGGGAAGTCGGATCAAGGAATTAGTGCTTCCAAAAACCTCCCATGGGTACCCTCTCAACTTTATTTGCACCCTCCTGAAATCCCACCTCCCCAACCTTGAACAATTCGAGGTCCCCAACATGGAAGACCCAACTGGAGACGCTGATAATAGAGATCCCTTCAGGGAGGCAGTCGCTCAAGGATGTCCCAAGCTACAGCACATCCGATGCAGGTGGTATGCGATGGGTGAGACTGTTCTTGGTATCATGGAGGGTTGCAGGGAATGGGGCCTCAGATCTTTTTTCTGCGAAGACTTGGACGACTTGAGTGAATATGAATACGGAGAGGGCCATCGTTATATGCAGACCTTGGTGATGGAGCATTTCAGGACTTTAGAGAGTGTGGAGCTGGGAAGCTGTCGAAGTGTTCATAGAGATGACCTTGTGAGCCTCTTTTCCACGTGCAGGAACTTGAAGACGGTCAAGATCGCGCCAGGTAGTAGGATAAATACTGCGATGGAGTTTCGGGACGTGGTATCGCGGGAATGGGTATGTCACGATTTGAAGGAACTCCATCTCGTCCTAGCGGGATCTAGAAGTGATTATGTGGCCTCAAGGTACGACTCGAACGAGACAGAATCTGAGAGCGACAGCGATGATGGTCTTGATGACGATGGTCTTGTTGACGATTGTCTTGATGATAGTGGTGGCGATGGCGATGATGGTAGTGAGGATAGTGAGAGCTGTCGTCAAAGGTCCGAGGATCGAATGCGTCAGGGCAGGGAGGCGTATAGGCAGATTGGACGCCTGGTCAAGTTGGAGACACTTTACCTGGATTGCCATGAACACGACGATCCCTACGGACTTGACCTGGACTATGAATATGACTTGACCTTGGAGCGTGGATGGCTAAGGGAACTCGCAGGACTGAAGGAGTTGAAACACCTGCATATGGGTGCAGACTTTTGGTCACGAATGGGTCAAGCCGAGGTCGAGTTCATGCATGCACAGTGGCCAAGGCTGGAGATGATCACATTCCGGGACCGGCTGGAAAGGATTATTTTCAAACCCCACTGGGAATGGCTGCAGAGAAGGAGGCCGCGTCTCGAGCTGGAGTCCAGTTGGTCCAGACATGTGTTTTAGTACGAGTGGCCTGCTTCGGGTCCCCTCTGTGGTCGATAGGATCGTTAGGAGGGCGGCATCAGATCTGTAAACTGTAATGCAGGTGGTACCAAGATGGTTTGGCGAAGCAGTGTTTGTTTGTCTCACAAGGTACAAAATATTTGTCCGTGAACGGATCCGTGCTCACAAAAAGGCGAAGCTCCTTCTCGTCTCTGATCTTTCTCATCGCCCTCATCTCGAACCCGCTCCTGAACAGCACCTCCCTCCATGGCCTCTGCAAGCACCAGTGCTGCACCACCACCACATTCATCCCTGTTCGATGTCCCTGAACTGGTCGGGATCATTGCCCAGTATCTCTCCAGCCACGATATCGCCCAGTGCATGGTAACAAGCAAGGCGTGGGCACGCCTCTTCGAACCTTTCCTATGGCGACAAGTGGTCCTGGGGGCCTCCCGACCTACCCCTCGAACCCTGGAACGCAACCGCCATCGGATCCGCTGCCTCCATGTCCATCGCAATTTCCATATCGCCCTTCCAACACTTGCCGCCGATTTACCGAGCATCGAATCTTCAAGTGGTTCCGACGATTTGGGTCCTCCCACTCCTGAACCTTCGTGCGTCTTTCCCAATTTGCGTTCAATCAGTCTGTACAACGAAGCCCTATTAACCTCCACTGAACAAAGACGAACTTGTTTCGACTACATCGTTCGCATCCTCAACCAAAGCCCTGGTTTGACTGCAATCTCCCTTCCAGAAGGGTTTCTGGAGCAACACCAGGATGACCAAGAGCACCCTTACGATCATATTCAGCGTTTCCTATACACCCTTGCAAACAGGTTGCCCTGTGTTCAGGAGCTGGATGTTCAACTCGCCAAGGTGCGGCCAGATCATGGACTCGAGTTCTTGAGAGTGTGCTTCAACCATCCCCAACTTGTCGACCTCCACTGCAACTTTCAAATAGAGAACCGAGACCACCCCAGCATAAAGGATACCCAGCAACTAGAGGCATTTCTAAAGTCTTTAGAGGATGACATGCAAGCGAGGGAAGCATCCGGAAGACCAGCAGTGGGAACTCGGATCAAAGAACTCCTCTTGCCGCAATTCAGTTACCCTCTCAACTTTCTCTGTACACTCCTCAAATCGCACCTCCCCAACCTTGAGCGATTTGATATACCTGACATTCAGGACGATGGCACGTCTTATAGAGATTCCCTTAGAGAGGCCATCGCCCATGGATGTCCCAAGCTGCAGCACATCCTATGCTCCAACTTTGATGAGGACGAAGAAAAAATCCACGAGATCTTCAACGGTATCATTGATGGCTGCAGGGGAGGTCGGGGCATCAAGTCCCTGTATTGCGAGCAATTCGCCGATGTGACGGACGACAATGACAGTCGACTTATCATGGAAACACTCTTGGATGGTCATGCCGAGACATTGGAGGATCTGGAGCTGGGGGACTGCCAGAGTGTTCGTCGCAGCGACCTTGTGAACCTCTTTTCCAAGTGCAAGAACCTGAAAAGGGTGAGAATTGAATCTGGCGGCTGGGAGAGAGCTGTTATGAAGTTTCAGGACGTGACCTCGCAGGCATGGGTATGCCACGACCTGAGGGAGCTCCAGTTGACCTTTGGCCGACCTACTATCGATCAGCAGGAAAAAGACATGGACTTGGATGAGACGTCAAAGAGCGAGAGCGACCTTGCTAGTGCCGATGATGGGGAGCGTCCTAACCGTCTTGATCAGCAACGCTTCGAAACTTGGGTGCGTCGTATCGCCAAGGATGCATATGGGCAGATCGGACGCCTGTCCAGGCTGGAGGAGCTTTGCATAAGTTATGATGAATGTGAGGAACCAGAAGGGAACTATGAATACGACCTGACCTTGGAACGTGGATGGCTAGGCGAGCTCGCTGGATTGAAGGAATTGAAACACTTCCACATGGCGGTGGACTTTTGGACAAGAATGGGTCAGCCCGAGGTCGAGTTCATGGATGCGCAATGGCCAAAACTAGATACCATCACCTTCCAAACCAGCCTCCTGAAAATACTTGTGATGAAGCCGCATTGGCAATGGCTGCAGGAGAAGCGGCCCTATCTGCAATACGAAATGAAGGATTGAAGGGTCATAAAGTTTGGGCATCCAACGGTGGTGAGTTTTTTGAACCACATTTTTTTCCGCCAAAAAGGTGCTGCCTTGCCCGTGCGGAAAGGCCGACAGCCCTTTTTTGCCAACTTGCCAACTTGCCCACTTGCCCACTCGCCTCATCGTTCACTCGTTTGAACATTCCTCATTCCTCATTTCTCATTCTGGGCAGCACTTTCACTCCTGTTCGTTACACCCCCCTCCGAATCCTTATGACCTCTACAAGTACGAGTGCACCGCGTCAATCCATATTCGATTTCCCAGAGTTGGTCGGACTCGTTGCCCAGTATTTGTCCCCTCGGGATGTTGCCCGATGCATGGCGACAGGCAAGGTGTGGGCGGGTCTCAATTCATTTTCTTGTCGGCTTGCAAGAGGACAGTAATGGTCGACGCATGATGGAGACCTTATTGTTGGGACATTCAGAGTCGCTGGAGGAAGTTGATCTGGAGGGCTGTTATATCCTCCACAGAGGTGACATTGCTGACCTCTTATCCAGATGCAAAAACTTGGGGAAGGTTATCATTAACGGTGATGAAAGGAGCGATGCTGTGGAATATCAAGATGTGGTGCTACAGGAATGGGTGTGTCGTGATTCAAGATGACAATAAGCCGACCTAGCATTGATCCGGAAGAAGGGGAGTTTGGCTCAAACGAAGAGGGGTACGAGAGCAACAGCGATATGGATGGCAAAGACAACACCGATGGCGATGTCGATGGTCATAGTGGCGATAGTCGTCGTGACCGCCGTCTCCAACACTACGAAAGCGTGGGTCAGCCGCAAGGGCAAGGAGCCGTATGGACAGATAGGACGCTTGGACAAGCTGGAAACAGGGATGCTGCAAAAACCGCTAGCACCCCAGTGAAACCATGGAGAGCCGCGAACACGATCTAACGTTAGAACGTGGGTGGCTAGGTGAACTCGCGGGACGAACTCGCGAGACTGAAGGAATTGAAGCACTTTGGCAATGCTTATCGAGAATGGGTCAAACTGAGGTCGAGTTTATGGACGCACAATGGCCAAAGGAGACCTGGTCTTGAGTATGAACGGGAGGAATAGGTCTTTTGCATTGCGATGGGCATCAATCGGCAATTCTCTCTCCGTGGCAGATAAAACTTGTTTGTGCAATTCCGCGTGGATCTGTGCCCACTCCCGTTGATTATCGTAGCTTGGCGATCTTCCTCATCTTGAACAACTTCTTCACTCCTGAACACCACCCTCCCCTCTCCTCTACGTCCAGATGGCCTCTGCAAGCACAGGCGTCACATTGGCACCTTGTCCATCCGTATTCAATATCCCAGAACTGGTCGGAGTCGTTGCTCAGTACTTACCTCGCCGTGATATCGTTCAGTGCATGGCAACATGCAAAGCGTGGGAACTCCTCTTTAAACCCTCCTTGTGGGAAGACGTGGTCCTGGTCGAACGTCCTGATTCAGTACCTCAGATCCTGGCACGCAATAGGTATCGGATCCGGTCGCTTCTCGTCCCCTTCAATGACTACACCAATCTGCACGCACTCGCCGATGATTTACCACACGCTATACCAACCCGTGGGTTTGACAATATGACTCCCGCCGCTCCTGACTCCTTGCAAGAACCGTGCAGTCCGGACAGCTCGTCAATCACGATAGACCAAACCTTTGGCTGCCTGCGTACTCTCCATATCCGTCTTGGCTACAAGAGCTTGCCTCTTTCCAGAGAGCAGAGGATAACCTGTTACGACTACATCCTTCGCATCTCAAATTCAAGTTCTGGTTTGACACGAATAACCCTTGAACTCCAGGATCATTATCAGGATGATCATGGTTTCCTGAGCGATCCAATCCAGTGCTTCTCGAGTATACTCGCGAATAGGCTGCCCTGTGTCCAACAGCTGGAGATTCGAGCCGATGAAGTTAAACCAGAGACTGCACTCGAATTCTTGCGAGTATGCTTCAACCACCCTCAGCTGGCCGACCTCAATTTCAAATTCCCTATGAAGAGCCACGACCATTCTCGTTCCGTTGATGTTCAGCAATTGGAAGCATTTCTTGAAGCACTCGAGAACGACAATCAGACGAAAGAAGCATCTGGGAAACCAGCGGTAGGAACTTTGATCAAGAGACTGGACTTTCCATGTGGCACTTTTAGATACCCTCCCAACTTCATTTGTACACTTCTCAAGTCTCACCTCCCCAACATTGAGCGATTTATGATTCCCAGGATCTACCGTAGTGGGTACATGTCATTGGAGAGTTTGTTCAAGGATGCAGTTGGTCAAGGGTGTCCAAAGTTACAGCACATCGACTGTTCGTATTTATTTGACGTCGAGGCCATCTTTGGAGTGATCAAGGGATGCAGAGAATGGGGTCTCAAGTCATTCACATGCTTGCACTTCGACAGCTTGGCTAAAGACATTGATGGCCGACGTTTAGTGGAGGCCTTAGTGCTAGGCCATTCAAGAACGCTGGAGACGATTGACTTGGAGCCATCCGGAGCTATTCACAAAGATGACTTTGTGAATCTCATCTCCAAGTGCAAGAACCTGAAGAAAGTTATCATCCGTTGCTATTCGATCGAAGCCGCAATTGAGTATCAGGATGTGGCATTGCAGGAGTGGTTATGTTGCGACTTGGCGGCGCTCGAGATGACTCTAGGTCGGCCTAGTATTGAGCCTGGAGTGGACGAGTTCAACTCAAACAAGGAGGAATATGCGATCGACAATGCCAACAATGATGGCGATGATGAAGGAGGCGAAAACAACCGTCGTCGACTTTACAAAACTTGGGCACGTCGTAAGGGAAAGGAGGCGTATGAACAGATCGGACGCATGACCAAATTGGAAGAGCTTTACTTGGGAAGCAGAAAGAGCCACCGGTGGTTTAGTACTTCGATGAAGGACCCCGAATACGATCTGACTTTGGAGTATGGGTGGTTAGGGGAACTAGCAGAATTGAAGGAATTGAAACACCTCCACATGCTTACAAACTTTTGGTCGGGAATGGGTCAAGCCGAGGTCGAGTTTATGGACGCGCAATGGCCAAAACTGGAGATGATCACATTCAACTTCATTGAGTATGAAGACATCGGCTTGGATTTGTCTGAGCGTCATTGGCAATGGTTGAAAGAGAGAAGACCACATCTGAGGTATTGTTGTCTATAACTCTCTTGCACGATGGTCTTGGCCATACGGCCATTATCCTGTCTTCCTCGTTCGTAATTAAAGTGTCGTCCCTTCCACGACAAAGGCGTGGTTTGGCGTGATTGAGAAAGGTGTGGATGTGTGTGCAGATTGTCCCGCACAAAGCGTCGCGCAGGAACAGCGTCTCCCCACATTCAAGATGCCAGATGGTCAGGCTCGTTGCTCAGTCTGTCTCAACGGGATGTTATCTGGTGCATGACATGGGGGCCTCTTGATAACTTGAATCGCCTCACCTGACTTACCCGCGAGAACTTTTACGGTTTTCTGTCCGTTCGACTTTGCCGATTGTGACACATTGTTTGTGCCCCAGGCACCTTCTCCTCTTCCCTCATCGTTCACACGTTGGTCATTCCTCATTCCGAGCAACCCCATCAACCACAACCCTCGCGTCTGTATGACCTCTGCAAACACGAATGCTGCACTCGTCCATATTCGACGTCCCTGAACTGGTCGAGCTCGTTGCTCAGTATCTGTCCTGTCGTGATATCATCCAGTGCATGGCAACAAGCAAGGCGTGGGAGCACCTTTTCGAGCCTTTCGTATGGCAAGACGTGGTCCTAAGGGGCGCCATCCTCGCACCTCAGGCAATGGTACGCAACCGGCATAGGATCCGATCACTCCAAGTTGCCAACAACGACTACACCGACCTTTGTACACTTGCAGATGGTTTACCGAGTGTCACCCCATTCAGTCCGGACAACTTGGATCTCGCTTCTAGCCCTTTGAAATCGTGCAGTTCGATTATCGGCTCATCGGTCACAGGAAGCAACACATTCCAAATTCTGTGTACCATTCACGTCGGTCATAAATCCCAAACTGGAAAGCTGGACGAGAAGGATAGATCAATATGTTTCGACTACATCTTTCGCATCATCAACCAAAGTCCTGGCTTGCTTCGGGTCACTCTTGACGGTACAATCTTGAATCAAGGCGATTCGCAAGTCCAGTCTCTCCTGTAGCTACTTGGGCACAAGTTACCTCGTCTCAAGCGGCTGGATATTATGTATGGACTAGTCGATCTAGATATTGGGCTCGAGCTCGTACGAGTGTGCTTCAATCATCCTCAGTTAGCCGACTTCGACTGCAGACTTTCGATGAGAGGAGCGGGCTATTCTAGATCCAAGTCGCAGCGACTCGACGCCCTCCTTACGGCCTTGGAGAACGACAATAAAACGAGAGAAGCGTCTGGAGAGCGGGTGGTAGGAACTCGGATCAAAAGCTTGAAACTGCCGAGACTCGTTAATGCTTACCCTTCCAATTTCATCTGCGCACTCCTCAGATCTCACCTCCCCGAGCTTGAACGATTTGATGTCCTGGAAATCTACGATGACGATAAGACATCATATACGGATTCTCTCAAGGAGGCAGTCGCCCAAGGATGTCCAAGGTTGCAGCACATCAAATTGTCGTGGAACAATTACACGTACGAAAGAACCATACACCAGGCCATGGATGGTATAATTCAGGGTTGCAAGGAACTGGGTCTCAAATCCTTTTATTGGGATGGCTTCCAACAAAAGTACGCCCATCGCACTATGAAGCTCTTGCTGGAAGGTCATTCCACGACGCTGGAGGAGATTGAGTTGAGAGATTGCATAGAGATTGACCACAGTAACATCATGGGGTTTTTCTCCATGTGCAAGAACCTGAAGAAAGCTATCATCGCACCTAACATGTATGGAAATGCTATTGTGAGTTTTCAGGACATGGTTGTGCAGGAATGGGTATGCCACGACTTGAAGGAGATCAAT
>Ga0247824_10001324_pt1 | contig 13416 bp, 17 predicted proteins | sample 13C_PalmiticAcid_FD_194412 | JGI IMG/M metagenome (GOLD analysis project Ga0247824, IMG submission 194412) | Soil microbial communities from agricultural site in Penn Yan, New York, United States - 13C_PalmiticAcid_Day48 | ecosystem: Environmental > Terrestrial > Soil > Agricultural land...
CTCCTCCTCCCCGCCTTCAGGCTGCCCCTTGGGGGTCTCCGAGGCCCTGCTCGCGGAAAACCGCCACCCGGCCACGGACGCGCCACGCAATGCCCACCTCGACGTCTGCCCCTGGCACAACTGCTGCGTGAGCGCGTACCAGGTCGCGCTGTGCCAGTGGTACTGGGACCTGCCCGACGCGCTGCGCAGCCAGATGGGGGTGGAGGACGCCGAGGCCGACTGCCCAAACGTGTTTTACGTGCACGAGTACCGGCACATTGGGATGGTGCTGGAGGGGACACGGACTGGTGGGCGTGGTGGCGTGAGGCTGCCTGGGTTCAACTCGTGGGGCCAGATGAAGGAGGAGTTGCCTCTCTTTCCGGCGGCGGAGCTGTTCTACTCGCGGCACGTCTACGATAACCAGGTTGGGGGGAACGGGAGCTTGGGGTTGTATGATGATCGCGAGGAGGTGGAGATTCACGGCAGAGAGCTGTGGAGGAAGAAGGGGGATCTGATGAACACCATTGCGAGGGCCGAGGTGAATCTGGAGTGGCTCGAGGAGAGCTTGGGCGATCAGGCTGGAGTTCAGTGGTTTGCTGAGGATCCGATGATGGTTCTGCGCATGATGAGGTGGGTTCGCACGCTTCTCAGGCAGGCCCAGCGGGAAGAGCTGCAGGCGGCGGAGTCATTCCGAGGGATGATGAGGCATGCCGGGTACGTGTTTACGGTGCTCGGCAAGATGCCCGCGATTGGGGAGAGCGTTATCGCTGCGAATGGGTCTTATACCGTTTCGCGGGAGCAACTCGATCTCGCGCACCTTGACGCTCAAGGCGTCATCGATGCCTGTGATGGGCCGTTGAAACTAGTTGCGAAGCTGAAACGGCGCGCGCAGCTGGTTGAAGATGTGTTGTGCCTCCCCAAGAAGATCCGATCTACACACTCGCGGAAGCTTCGTGTGGGCGCGCCCATTCCTGCCATGCCGAAATCAATGGCTCGTAAGTATAGGTGAGTTCGAGTTAGTCCGTCGAGTATGCTCTTTGAAGGAGGCAAGTTTGGGTTCTGGGAACCGGGTTTCATCACTGTCAGCTCTCTTTCTACTGCAACGTTCAAATTCAGCTTGAAAGAATTAAAAGAAATAAAAGAAAATAACGTGGTATACGCCGCAGTTCAGTATTCGTCTCTCTGTAAGGTATGTTTTATGTGACTCTGCAAACGTACCTTGTACCAGCTGCAATAGCAACGAGTTTGTTCCTTTGTCCCTTATGTAAAGTTTGCTATCCCTGACCGTTGGAGAGGTTCCCTGTCTGTCCCGCCTATATGCACCACCGTCGGACAATCCCAAAAGCACCTATCATAGACGGCAAGAATACAACGATCAGTGGTTCAGTGTCGCTTCCCAGGGATCCGGGTTCCCCGCAGCTTGAGCCAAGTCAGGCACCGCACGACAGGATAGGGCAGGCGAGGCTCGGAAGAATTGCCGCCAAAATGAGTAGCAGTCTTGCGTCACATCGGTGGCTAAACACCCGAGGCTCATTCAAGTTGGGCCCTGTGGCCGGGGTAGATATTGACGCGTTCTACCGAGCTTGACGATCAACTTGAACTTCGTGCCGTCGTGCGACAGTTCAAGGTTCGACATGGCGAGAATAACGCAACTCGCGGCGCTCTGTGCAGCGGTCTCCCAAGGGGTAGAAGCCGCCGTGACCTTTGCCGTCCCCAGCCAGGTTGGAACGGGAGGACACACCTATGCGCCCCTCGACCCAGCCCCGGTCGGCATCTCGTTTGAGTTCTTTGCGTTTCCGTCCTACTTCACCAACGTGACGGCGACGAACCAATGCCTGTCGAACTGGAAAGACCTTACGGGGACTTGGCCGCCCATCCGCATCGGCGGGACAACTCAAGACCGGGCTCTGTATGACGCGTCAACTTCAGCATACGTGGTGTACTCAGTCGCGAAGCCGGCCGACGCCCCGATGACGTTGACCTTCGGACCAAAGTTTATGACACTGGCGGGGACGTATCCGGGCCGGGTTGTGGTTGGCTTGAACCGGGGGAAGAACAACATCGACAACACGATTGCGGCAGCAAAGGTCGCCGTGGCCGAGGTGAAGAACCTCCTTGCGATCGAACTTGGCAATGAGCCGGAGTGTAAGCATCAAACTACTCAAAAAGACCATCAAATTATGATACTCACCAGAAAACAGACTACACCAAGGACGGCCAACCCATTGCCTCCGGAACATGGAACGCCGCCACGGACGCGGCGTCCCAGGTGAACTGGAACATCCGGGTGGGCAGCGCCGTTGGCAAGACGAACATCATCCAAGCGGGCAACTGGAACCAGCCACCGCCGGAATGGGGAGCGGCGCAACTCATCGCCAAGGAGAACTCAACCTCGAAACAATACGTCCGGCACTACGCCCACCACAACTACCCCGGTGGCAGCATCGAGAAGCTGCAAACCCACTCCCAAACGGCCAGCAACGTCCGCAGCATGTTTGAAGCCGACGTGGCGGCCGTAAAACGCCAAACCGGCAAGGAATACGTCCTCGGCGAGACAAACTCCGGTCCGTCACCGCCTAAAGCCCCCTTATCTCCCCCCCCCCCTTAATTCCATACTTACTAACAACCCCCCACAGTCTCGGGCGGCGGCGCAGCCAACGTCTCCCCGACCTTTGGCGCAGCCCTCTGGACGATGGACTACATCCTGCGCGCAGCGACCACCAACATCTCGCGCGTCTACTTCCACCACGGCACCGTCGGCAACTGCCAGTACTGCTTCTGGGGCCGCTACAGCATGGGCGCCCCTTACTACGGCGCGACGGCGGCCGTCGCCTTCCTCGCGGGCGCGCGGCACGTCGCGGCGCTCGACACGGGCGACACCAAGTACGCGGCATACGCGAGCTTTGGCGGGGACGGGAGGCCGCTGCGGGTGCTGCTGTTTAATTCGGAGTATTATACGGGGGGGAGTAGGACGGTGCAGAGGTTTACGCTGACGGGGTTGGGGGTGGGGTTTGCGGAGGTGAGGGCCAAGAGGCTGACGGCGGCGAGCTCGTTGGCAAGGGCGGATAAGGGGGACGAGATTTCGTTTGGCGGGCAGCGGTGGACGGATGGGACGTGTGTGGTGGCTGGAGCGGAGACGTTTGAGACGGCCAAGGTTGAGAATGGGCAGGCTGTGTTTGATGCCAAGGCTGCTGAGGCGTTGGTGGTGTATCTGTAGGGTTTAGTGCGGCACCCTCGCAGTTTTTTTCAGTTGACAAAGAAGCAAGTAGTGAAGGGAGGACACCATCTTGTATTGTAGACCAACCCCTTGCTCTAAGCCCTGCTCGTGCCAGCCGGCAGGTACAAGACCGCTCTCGCCCAGTACAGAACCGCCATACGCTATCATCTCCAGGAACTCGCTTTGCGTAGAAGGATGGAAGAGTCCGGCTCTCCTCCTCCCCGCCAACCCCTCTTTCTCCCGCATCCATCGTGCTCAGACTCTCCCAGAGTCATCCAAACTGAAGCAAACAACACGCCGTCAACGGCATGGTAATATGCCCAGCCTACAAGCTACCCGACTGTTCCATGGGTCGGGCGGGCTTGCTCCACGAAATTCTGCCGTCGCTACGGCGGCAGAAATACCGTCGGGTTTTGTGATCGAAGGTCCATCGCAGCGCCTTCATAGCCGAGGACAAAACTGACTGTTCTGCAGGGGCGGTAACAGTCGATCCGGAACCAGCTGAAGTATTCTGCTGAACAATCACCTTGTTCTGACCGGCTGCTGCCTGTGATTTTGCTGGAGTCCCGGTTTTGTTGTCATGTCTGACCAGATTCGTCGACGGTAGTCCACCCTTCATGGCGGAGGCCACGGCTTTGGCCTGCTGAGACATGTTTGTTGATGTACCTAAGGCTGGTGTTCACCAGGGCGCCAAAAGTGAACTTTGAACCGCTAGAGATTGGCGTAAGGTAAAAAAACCTAGTTGAGCAAGATGTGGCTGGACAAGGAGAGGAGCTGGACAAGAAGTGGAGCTGTTGAAGAAGACGAGCTGTTAAAAAAGAAGAGATGTTGAAGAAGAGGAGCTGTTGAAGAAGACGAGCTTTTAAAGAAGAAGGGGGCTGTGGAAGCCTCGTCTTCTCAAATACTCCTGCCAGCTCGTGGTCCCCATGATGAGGGATCCTAAATTTAGTCCGAGACGGCGCATATCACGACCAGGGCCACGCCGCCATGAGTTTGCAGCCTGCGTCGAGATGTACGTTCACAGGGGTCTTTAGGTTTTACATCGGGTTGGCTGATTTGGTTGCTGGTCATCGGCTAACAGCAGTGAGACTCTCGTGTGAACACGAATGGGCTTCCCACAAACCAAGCGGCCATGGAGCCGGACGCCGACGCCGCATGCTTTGAGGCAGGCCGAATCAAGGTGGACCTGGCCAAAGAGGATTCAAACAGGCCATACGTGGCTGAAGCAGACTGAAGCAGGCCGCCTTCAGCGAGGAGGGGGCCAAGGGAATTCGAAGCAAGGTTGTGAGCTGAGGCTTGTGCCGCGTGTATGTAGGTAGGTACCTTACCAAGGTTCCCGGGCCACTGCATGCGGCGAGTGGCTGGTCGGCCTCGATGTGGCCTGTATCGTGTTTCACCCATTGCAGCAGGCAAAAATCACAACCAACGGGCATGCTAAAAACTACCCAATTGGTTCAGAATTTTGAAGCGGTCGCGGGTAACTTTCGGTACCGACACTCGCTCTGCTGCTATTGTTGGCTTCGGGAGGCAAAACCCTTGGCGTGCGGCCACGATGGGGCCAACAGTGCTGGCACAGTTGCATCTCTGAAAAGTCTCAAGGTGGTAGTTTGAACCCATGGCTCATTGGAATCTTGTTCGTTCTCGGTGGCCAACGGCAGGTTGGCCTGGAGATTGTGGGTACCTCCATAACTTGGTACATACATTGGGAGTATCAGCACTTTCGGTTTGCTGGCGATGCTACTTCGGAGCATGGAAATCCATCGTGTGGAGCGGCACAATCGATGTCTACGGTAGGTAAAGAATCTGTCTAGGAGGGATGACAGCTAATGCTCCGAAGGGCCCATGGATAGTGCAGGAGACACTACCAGGTACCTAAATATTCCATGGAAGCTGGCTGGGGGTTAGGACTTAAGGGAAACAAGGGACCCTTTACGGAGTACCCCAAGTCAAATCCGCGGTGGTTTTTTCGAGTGACAAACGAGTGTATTTGACCCACGCCTGCGCAGGATCAAAGCGACGGCTACCTAATACATTGTAATCTGATACTAGCAGCAGTTTCCGCGCCCCATCACGCTCCCTGAAACCCCTTGCTTGCTTTAGAGCAAGTCCAAAATGACTGAACCAAGCCACTTCTACCGCCTCCTCCGGTGTCTCACGCCAGCATGTAGACCTGAGCCGGTAAGTCGCATGTAGGGATACGGAATTGTAGTGGTTGATCACTTACTCGAAGGATTGTGAGAGATGAGTCAACGACGGCGCCGCCGTTCCCGAGCCCGGCCCTCACGGCGTCGGGTGCAGGTTGGACAATAGTCATTCACCCGCTCTTCCGACAGATAGTAAGTGAAGACGCCAGGACAGGCCTCCCCTGGACGGCACCGGTGGCTCTGCCCTCGGTCTGTGACGGTTTCATGATGATTACACCGAATGTACCACTTGGTGTAGCACACTCGAATGCACATTTTGACCAAGGGCTATTAAGCGATGAAAGAGGACAGGTATTCAAAGAAGAGGAAAGCAAGGGAATATGCTTCAAGTGGTTGAGAATGATAGATGATTTAGGTGGGTTTTGAAGTGATTGTGCATGGCAATGAGGGCAGATCTTATAGCTCTCGAGGTCGCAAGTCTGGGGTCTGTTCCCAGCTTGGTCGGTCACTCGAACGGATGTGGTCAAGCTGGCAAGCTGAGATACACTCCAGGCTCCATGTCTCATCTGTCAAGAGTTGGATACATGGTACAAGGCTTAAATCATGGCCCCGGCCGAAACGAGGCACTCCGCGTGCCTCAACCGTTCCCGGCGACCACCGTTGTCGCCAACAAAATGATGCCAGTGACTCAAGAACAACCATGGCAACAAGTAGGGCTGGACTCCTTGGAAACCTGGAACGGCCACAATCTTCCAGCCTCCTGTGAAACAGAACTTCCGGGTCAAGCCAAAATAGATACAGTCTGCTTATTTCTACCCCTTTGGTGTCGTTTTGGCCCAAACCTGCCCGCCGCAGCCGAGGGCAGGGGGATGTTGGTCCTCTTTCGCGTCCTGTGTTTTGCTTCGCTTCCAACGAGCCAACACTTCGGCCTCATCGACATTGACGCGCCCTGCATATGCATCAAGCCCAAATATAGCAGCCAATCATGACGTTTGCCTGTGGGGGCCAGCCAGAAGTACTTCGTGCCTATCAGCCGTTGGGAATCGGGAACACCAACAGGCGGGCGGGGAAAATGGTGAACCATTCCACACGTTATTATCGCCCACACGTTTTTATCGATCTTCTTCTCGAAACCCACCCTCGGCACTCGTTGCTTTTGACACGGTGAACAACCTTCTCCCAAATTTTGTCTTCATCATTATCTAACGTTGTGTTTGTTTCTCTTGAATCCCTTCGGCAGACTATGGCAACTCCAGAGACCACACCACCCCACTTCCTGGGTCTCCGCGACGTGGGCGACGGGGTCGCCAAAACGCTCGTGCTCGCTATTGAGTTCAACGGCGTGCGATTCTCCATTGTAGCGGCGGATCCCGACGATGACGCTGTCGGACACGCTCTTGTCCCGCCCGGCTACCAATTTGAAGAATCCATCGAAGGCAACTTCCTGATGGAGCTGGCTGAGCTCACCCGGGGCCCCTTTGACCTCGAAAGGGTCCGAGCAAGCGATCGCCTCGAACGGCAGCTCGCCGCCCTGGTCATCGACGCGTGCCTCCCGACCATGCAAAACCTAGCGCCTACTCCGATTCCGGCGGCTAAAACACTCCACGACCACCTCCACCCCGTGGTCTACACGCTGCAGGTACTCACCGAGGGCGACAGCTTGACGTGCCACGAGTTGGATAGCGACGCGATACCCCCTGAGCCCCGTCGGTCAGTCTCCGGGGACAAGCTACGTGCAATGAAGCTCGACATTGAGACCACTGATATTCCGGTTATCAAGACATCGCAGGTCATCCTAGTCCGTCATCTACAAAGCTACGTTTGGAGAGTGACGGTAGATGGGCAAGATCTCATTTACAAGTCCTTGGTCAACATCTTTGAGCCTTCCATTGGCAAGGAGCTTGCGACATATCTCAAACTCAGATCAGCTGGGCTTAAGGGGAAGCTCCCTGAGTTGAAAGGTGGGTTCCGATCAGAGGCCCTTACTCGCTTCCCCCTTCCCTCTCCCCTCCCTTGCCCTGCTCCAGCTTTTAGCCGCATGGCATTGCCGGACGTCTCACTAACAGTGTACCCCTCATTCTTAGGTATTGTGCAAGCCAACGAGGGAGTCATCGGCATCCTCCTCGACTACATCCCCCACAAGCACCACAGCCTTCGCGCCCTGTTGGACGGCGTCGAGCGAGGCACCATCGCGCCGGATGAAGCTACCGCAGCCCTCCGACAGAAGTGGGCAACGCAAATCCGGGACACCCTGGCAGAGTTGCACAGCCTGGGAATTCTCTGGCTCGATATCAAGACCGATAATGTTCTCATCGACGAGGATGGGGATGCCGTTGTGGTCGACTTTGGAGGGGGCAACACTGTGGGGTGGGTTGACCGTGACAAGTACGGCAGCATGGAGGGTGAGATGCAAGGCCTCGGCAAGATCATGGTCGCTCTAGGGGTTGAGGCCAATTCCGACTAGAGAACTCGCATCCATATGTTCCTCAGAGGGTCATGGGCGGAGTTTCTGGCCCTCTTTCCATCTTCTTAAATCCAACACTCTCATATTCAGCATAAATATGGACTTGTAAAATTTACACCGCGAAGTGAAGAATCCCCATGGCTCTCACTGATCCCTCACTTGAGCGGAAATGACACGCTCAATCCAGCCAGGTCATGTCCGCCTTCGCCTCCCCATTACCGACATCCTCTAGAACTACTCCTTGATCGTTCTGACCAGGCTCCGATTCTTGCCACAGGGGCCGCAGCATAAAGAGCAAGATCAGCGCCGCGAGAAGGCTGACAACTGCCGGAACAGCCCCGATAGTCGCCGCCGCCACCCACCACATTTTGACGTTGAAGTGCTCTGGGTTGCTGTAGAAGTCGGCACTTTCAAAGTCCAAGTAGCCGCTCAGTCCACCTCGACACACGCAATTCTTCATGACACCGCTAAACTGCAGGCGATGGCTCAACATCAGTTTCACACTTTGCCGGGAAGAGTGTACCAGGTCAAGTCCACTTACAGCGGCAAAGAAAATAAAGACAAGAACCCATGTGGAGAGCCCGCAGAGGAGATGGCCCGCAATCTTGGCCATGTTCCCTTGCCGTCTGAACCAAGCAAAGAGATGCAAAAACCAGGGCGTGGTGCTGACAAGGCCGTAGACGATGTACGATCCCGATCTGCAGCCGATGCCCACGGTTGGAATGTTGAACGAGATCATGAGGGCCATGCCAATATCCCACCAGACGAGCGCCAGCGCGGCCAAGGATACTATCCACCAGGACCTGGGAGGCTTGTCGTTAATGTGCTGCTTGGTCTGGTCGATAATGGCCGCGAGCTGGTCGGGGTCGGTTTCGTTGGTGACATCCACGCTGGCTACCACCGTGTATGCAAGCCCGTTGTAGCCGATCTGCCTTCCTTGACCAACGAAATCGGACGGGACCCATTCTTCGAGGTCGTTGCATGCATCGCGATGATCGTCTTGGAGCTGGCCGTGCCCATTCTGGCCGGGTGAACTTTTAGACAAGGCGGCACGCTCCTTGCTTAAGGACCACCAATCCGGGTATTGGTCTTGTGGCGGTGTTTGGCCATTCTGGTTGGCATCACGAGCTTTCTCCCATTCCCTCACTGCTCTCACATTCCACATCCAACGCAAGATAAACACCCTGGAAGCCCATGAACGTATTGGCAAGCCGTACCCCGGGTGAACTTTGGGGGCTGGTTCAGACTCACCTGGTCCGATCCGCAGAGTTGGGATTCCGGTCGAGAACGGCGAACAAGACGAGGAGCGGAAACCAAGTGATTAGGATCCCCAGGGCGAGGGAACGGGTCGTTGTCCGCTCTCCAAGCTCGGCAAAGGCCAGCACCACGGCGACTCCGTAGGCGATGAAAAAAAGGAGAATGCTGGCAAACGTCGACCACACCCCTCGCCGCCGCGATCGTCTCATCTGGCGTGCCATTGCCCGGAGGAGCTCTGCCGTCCACTGTTTGGCTGCCCGGTTATGCTCCTTCTGAACCACGCTCCGATTGCAGATAGGTTTGAACAGCCCATAGACGAGAACCTCCGCAAAGCGGTCCGTGTCAGCTGGGAGCTTGAACTGACCTATGCAACAGAGAACATAGTATGCGTCTTTCTTGAGGGGTTGCAGATCGGGTTTCTGCGTGGTGGCGTAAAGTGGTTGTCGAGCTTGGCCGGGTATACCCGTGTTTGGCGACATGGCCGCGTCAAAGCATCTTCGGATCTGGTGGATGTTGAAGAATGTCGCCGCCAGAGCGGTTTGCGGCGAGCCGAGCCAACTCAGCAGCTCCAGAACTGTCCCCCGAGCCTTCGCCAACCAACCATGATACCAACCCGCTCGACCACTCCTGCCCTGGGCCGAGTCGTAGGGAAGAGCAGCGAGCAAGGCGATGATGGGCAAGATCCAATTGGAGACGATGCCAAGGGTCAAGGAGATGTCCGATGCCCAATACCAGTCGATGGGATCTTCGCAGATAGCCCTACAACCTTGTATCAAGGACGCGATTTAGCTAGACCCGCCTGGCGGAATCGATGAGGTGGTCAGGGTCCAGCGACATGACATACCTGGGGTAGTGAGGGTGATGAATTTGTCTCTCGACTTTTGCGCGTACTGGGGATTCATGCCACGTACTGGGCCACGATAAAGGAAGTTTGCGATTGTCTGGTTGTCAATTCCGCGGAATGTCTCGGTGCCGTTCAAGATGCGGTCAAGGCGAAGCTTGCACACGTCGAACTTGCTCTCGACTTGACCAAATGCAGTCTCCAAAAACAATGCTGCGGCCAACAGGCAGCACGGCGGAAGTTGACGAACCCAAGACAGCATCTTTCCCGCTAAGTAAGACTCTGAACAACTTTTGGTCGAGGTAATATCTAACAAAACACGTCGAGTTTCCACGAAATGGGCGACAGACGTACAAAAGTGACATCCCCGGCGCGCAAGCCCGTCTGCAAGCCCTCGATCAGAGCCTCAAAGTCCTCGGGCTAATCCATCCATGCACATGAGACGTTGGATGAGGCGCCAGGCAATTTGCCAAACCAAGAAGGCTGAGGAAAGTGGCGTAAGGCAGGTAGCCAAACGGAAGGCTAGCCGTTCAATAGCTGAGGCATGCTAGGTTCTCCTTACGAAATGGGAATCTCAGCTCGGTTGGCTAGGAACCAGGTTTCCGAGCTGTACAGAGCACCTGCATGCTCGGCGGTCACTGCAAAATGGGCACAGACATCAACAAATAGCGCGTCGGGTTTTTACTTGTTGACATGGGAGGCAGGCTTGCGGGGAAACTGCGACGCTGTCTGGCGAGCCCGGCAATCAAACCAACGTGAATGTTTTGGGCATTCACATGCAGCAATAGTTAAGTTTTGGTTGCCTTGCTCTGCACTGACCTGCGAGCTCAGCCCCAGTAGTAGGCTTGTGGCGTGGGGGTGTTGAAGGAGGAAGGGTGGTGGGTGATGAGTTATGATAACGTAGTCGACTTTGGAGGGGGGAACACTGTGGGCTGGGTGGACCGCGACAAGTACGGCAGCATAAAGGGTGAGATGCAAGGACTCAGCAAGATCATGGCCGCTCTAGGGGTCGAGGCCAATTCCGACTAAAGAATTTGCCTCCGGAGCTCACCCGGCACGTCCCACCCAGCTTCCTTCGTGATGGCATGTGCCTTGCCAGAAGTTGGCGAGAGGGTCGCTGAATGCGCGGCAACGCTCACTTGATGGAGGAATGGACATGTGTAGTTTGTGACTGGTTGTATTTTGCGCACCAAGGCTGCAGTTGATCTCTACGCGTCAACGACACATCAATGGCTTGAGACCCTCGGCATTCATTGTCATTTCAGGACAACCCTAGCTTCTTGGAGTAGTTCCATGAACGCGCAGTGCCTCGCCAAGCGCTGAGCTCCGGGGGGGATCCCCCAACCAAAGGCGAGTGGTGCTATGCTGCCTTATGTTGTGTAACAGTGACAGGCTGCCTTTCTCTCTCTGCATGTTCTCGGATACCCCGCTTTGTATCATCAAGTCAGTCACGGTTGTTCCAGCAACTGAACATCGGACCGTTCGGCACAGCAAAAACTCGACCCAAAACTCCTGTCAAGAAGCCGTCTCCCGCCTTTCCCTCTGACGTCTTGGCGCAGACCACTGCGCCTCACAACGGGCCTGACAGATCGAGATATTTCGAGCCCATCCTTCCGGCTTTCCCAATGCAAGCTCACCAGCAGATCGACGGCATATCCGACAGCCTGGGGTCCCTCCACCTCGACCCCCCCGAGTGTCTTCTATTCAACCCTACTGGCGAGAGAAGCTGGCTCCAGGCGACATTTAGCAACGTTCCCCGCTACTTGTTTCGGGTATCCACTCCCAAATCCCGTGGCGCAACCGACAGACTCTGGACGAAGTCCATGGATGCCACGGACGGCAAGCGATCCTCCGAGCAAGACATCTTTGCCAGGGGCAACCAGGCCGAGGTGGCAAACATGCTTACTCGGCATCTCCGGTGGTGGGAAGGTCCCGAAGATAATTTTGTGTCCTGGACAAGCTCGCTTCTGTTCGCCATCGTCTACATCTTTCACCTGCACGCGAATTCAACGAATGGCTCGTCCCTAGCCGATATTTCCCTTTGCGTCATCGACACTACGCAATTCCCCGAGGGTGTATTCCTTCGAGATCTGGATCTCATCTCCGTGTTTAGCACACCCGATAATAGGCATCTACTGCTGCTTGAAGAATGGCGGTCGACGGCCCGTTATTTTGGGGAGTACCTTTCACAGGGAGCTCTGAAGATTGAGGGCAAGTGCCAAATTGTGTCCGCGCAGGCGATGATTGACAAAGGGTTATATGACTTGCAGCCCGAGTTCAGCGAGTTTGCTAGGTGGCCGATAGAAAATCTGCCGCCTTGGGTCAAACCGGTCCTGCAACTCCGCGGGGAATTTGATCGGGAAATGACGGGGAGGGGGGGGATAAGCGTGGAAGAACGGGATGCAGCGATGAATATTGCCCAGCTATTTGGCGGATGCTGGAGGCTACCTGTGGCAGTCAACTTCATGGCACTGCGTCCTCGCCGAAGACGAGACGTGCGCATGCTCGAGGCGTTCAGAGACTTCTTCGGTTCGCGTTCCTTACCTTGCCTGAAATGTGTTTCATACTGATAAATACAGACGCTGAAAGGGAGGAATGCTCCTCTCTGAGGACGAAAACAGTTGCTCCCCGCACGATGCCAGAAGTGCAACAGTATGTTGCACTTCTACATGAGGTTTACCAAGACTTCTGCCTCGCTAAGATGAATGGTCAGCCAAAACAGACCTTATCTGGTTCTACCCGGTCAACACTGATGTCATTTTGCACAGAGCGCACACGCGAAGCCGAGACTCAACTGCGAAAGGCTAGAGACCTAGCTCTGAATATGAGACATGGGACGCCTGGCGACGACACCTTGACCTCGATTCGCCAATATGCCGATCTGCAGCGGCAACTCGACAATATTGCGCACTTGACGAAGGTGATACGGCAAAGCTTGCAGCGCTCGGCGCAGGCACAGACTTGATGGAATGACCAAGAGATAAACTAGTTTTTATTTCATCAAGACTTTGGGCTTGCGTGAACCGATTTGGTGTAATTATGTCTTGTTTTGGCCATGAGGAGGGAGGGTGGTGAGCGATGAGTTCTGATAATGTAGTGCTGATGGTTACCATCCGACATATGCGTCACGATCCTGATAATATTTCCTTGAAATCCTAAGGGGTTGAAGCATAGACATGCTTCGAAAGCGACATGTTGCTTCAAGCCCATCCCCAACCCCGTCCCAACCCATTCGCCGTCGAAAAGGAACATCGTCGTCCAATCGCCTCGATGACCTTACGTAGGTAGGCCACCATGACATTAGTCAGACCAGTCGGGCGGCGACTTGGGCCACGTATCCCAGTCCACCACGTCCTCCCATCGAAGCAGTTCGACACTATCATCATCCTCATAATCATCATCCTCATAATCATCATCCTCATAATCATCATCCGACGTATCCTCATAAACATATGGCCTCCTCGCAGGAGCAGCCTGCGTCGTCCCCTTTCCACCCCCCCCCTTGTTATTCCTC
>Ga0247824_10001325_pt1 | contig 13405 bp, 13 predicted proteins | sample 13C_PalmiticAcid_FD_194412 | JGI IMG/M metagenome (GOLD analysis project Ga0247824, IMG submission 194412) | Soil microbial communities from agricultural site in Penn Yan, New York, United States - 13C_PalmiticAcid_Day48 | ecosystem: Environmental > Terrestrial > Soil > Agricultural land...
CACGCACAGTCTGTGAATCTCCAGCGCCAGGGCGCGCCAATCGGTCCCGTCGAAATGGGGGGAGTGTTCCAGGGTGATCTGTGGCATGAGGGCGTCCTTGTTTCGCGCCTTTCCTTAGCCTGCTGATCACGCGGGTGAAATGCGGAAGGCGCCCGAACCGATGGATGACCGCCCATGCCTCTTGGCCCCTTCACCCTGGTGGCGCTGTATCTGACCTCGTGGTGGATCGTGCTGTTCATGATCCTGCCGCTGGGATCGTCGAAGCAGGTCGAGACGCCGCCGACCGACGGCAGCCAGTGGGGCGCGCCCGCCAATCCGCAGCTGAAAAAGAAGTTCATCACCACGACCTGGGTCTCGGCCATCGTCTGGGCCTTCATCGTCTTCATCGTCTGGACCGGGTGGATGCCGCTGCCGGACTTCTCGCGCGGTCCCGCGCTCTAGCTTTCGCCCCATTCGCCCGGTTAAAACTCGGGCCAGACTGATTTTGCAGAGATTCCCGCCATGCGCCTGTCGCGCTACTTCCTGCCGACCCTGAAAGAAGCCCCCTCCGACGCCCAGATCGTGTCGCACCAGCTGATGCTGCGCGCGGGCATGATCAAGCAGGAGGCCGCCGGCATCTACGCCTGGCTGCCGCTGGGCCTGCGGGTGCTGCGCAAGATCGAGAACATCGTCCGCGAGGAGCAGGTCAAGGCCGGCGCTGTCGAGCTGCTGATGCCGACGCTGCAACTGGCCGACCTGTGGCGCGAGAGCGGCCGCTACGACGCCTACGGTCCCGAGATGCTGCGCATCACGGACCGCCACGAGCGCGAGTTGCTGTACGGACCGACCAACGAGGAGATGGTCACCGACATCTTCCGCGGCTTCGTGAAGTCGTACAAATCCCTGCCGCTGAACCTCTTCCACATCCAGTGGAAGTTCCGCGACGAGCGCCGTCCGCGCTTCGGCGTCATGCGCGGCCGCGAGTTCCTGATGAAGGACGCCTATTCCTTCGACCTGGACGAGGCCTCGGCCCGCATCGCCTACAAGCGCATGTTCGCCGCCTATCTGAACACCTTCGCCCGTCTGGGTCTGAAGGCCGTGCCGATGCGCGCCGACACCGGCCCGATCGGCGGTGACCTGAGCCACGAGTTCATCGTTCTGGCCGAAACCGGCGAGAGCGAGGTCTTCTGCGATCGCAAGCTGGTCGAGATGGCAGCACCGGGCCACGACCTCAGCGTCGAGCAGCTGGAAGGCGTGTTCAACGAGCGCACCGCCCTCTACGCCGCGACCGAGGAAATGCACGACGCGGGCCGTTTCGAGGCCGAGACCGCCGAGGGCGATCGCCTGTCGGCGCGCGGCATCGAGGTCGGCCACATCTTCTACTTCGGCACGAAATACTCGGCCCCGATGAAGGCCAAGGTCGCCGGGCCGGACGGTCAGGACACCGAGGTCCACATGGGCAGCTACGGCGTCGGCGTGTCGCGCCTGATGGGCGCCATCATCGAGGCCAGCCACGACGCCGGCGGCATCATCTGGCCGGACTCGGTCGCCCCGTTCGACGTGGTGGTGATCAACCTGCGCGCCAGCGACGAAGCCGTCTCGGCCGCCTGTGAAGAGGCTGTCGCCAAGCTGGAAGCCTTGGGCAAGGACGTCCTCTACGACGACACCGACGAGCGCCCGGGCGGCAAGTTCGCCACCGCCGACCTGATCGGCGTGCCGTGGCAACTGACCATTGGTCCCAAGGGCCTGGCCGACGGCGTGGTCGAACTGAAGCGCCGCGCCACCGGCGAAAAGCAAACCCTGTCGCTGGACGCCGCCCTGGAGCTGCTGACGAAATGACCGACGCCGCGACGGCCTCCGCGCCGCCCGCCGTGAAACCCGCCGGTCCCTTCTCCGCCTGGGAGATCGGACTGGCCCTTCGCTATCTTCGCGCCAAGCGCAAGGAGGGCGGGGTCGCCCTGATCGCCATCATCAGCTTCATCGGCATCATGCTGGCCGTGGCGGTGCTGATCAGCGTGATGAGCATCATGGCCGGCTTCCGCAGCGAACTGCTGGGGCGGATGCTGTCGTTCAACGGGCACATGTATGTCCAGGGGCCGGTGCTGACCTCGCCGGATCGCGATGCGGCGGTGAAGCGGATTTCGGACGTGCCGGGCGTGGTCTCGGTGACGCCGCTGACGGAATCCCCGGCCATGTTCCGCGCTGGCGGCCAGATGACCGGCGGCATCGTACGCGGCGTGCGGCCTCAGGACCTGGCCTCGACGAAGTTCGTCTATGACAGCCTGACGCCCGAGATGCGGGCCTCCTTTGGCCAGGGCGAATACGGCGGCGACAACATCCTGATCGGCAAGGCCCTGGCCGACCAGATGGGGCTGAGCATCGGCAGCGCCATTTCCATCTATTCGCCGACGGGCGCCGACAGCGCCTTCGGCAATCTGGGCGGTCTGGAAAAGACTTATCGCGTCGGCGGCATCTTCAGCTCCGGTACGGCCGACTACGACCGCGCCTTCATCTTCATGCCTCTGGAACAGGCCCAGCTCTTCTTCGGCAAGGAGGGCGTCTGGGACGTCATCGAGATGAAGGTGGCCGAGCCCGATCAGGTCGAGACCCTGCTGACGCCGGTGCAGCAGGCTTCCGGACCGGGAAGCATCATCACCGACTGGCGCGTCCGTCTGGCCGCCTTCTGGGGCGCGCTGAAGGTCGAGCGCGTGGCCATGAGCATCATCCTGGGGCTGGTCGTCGCCATCGCCGCCATGAACATCATCAGCGGCATCGTCATGCTGGTGAAGAACAAGACGCGCGACATCGCCATCCTGCGCACCGTGGGGGCCAGCCCCTCGTCAATCCTGCGCATCTTCTTCATGTCGGGCGCGGCCATCGGCATCGGCGGCACCATCGCCGGACTGGTGCTCGGCCTGCTGTTCTGCCTGAATATCGGCGCGATCCAGCACACTATTGAGTGGATCACCGGGGTCCAGCTGTTCAACGCCGACGTCTACATGCTGGACGCCATCCCGGCCCTGGTCGATCCGTGGGACGTGACCTGGGTGGCGCTCTTCTCCTTCTTCATGAGCTGCCTCGCCAGCCTGCCGCCGTCGTGGAACGCGTCGCGGATCGATCCGGTGGAGGCCCTGCGCTTTGAATAGTCCGCTGAACAAGACGCCGACGCTGCGCCTGCGCGGCATCACCCGCACCTATCCGACCGCTTCCGGCGGGCTGACGGTGCTGAAGGGCGTCGATCTGGACATCATGCCGGGCGAGGTCGTCGGCCTGATCGGGCCTTCGGGCTCGGGCAAGTCGTCGCTGCTGCACGCCGCCGGCCTGCTGGAGCGGCCGACCAGCGGTCAGGTCATGATCGACGGCGAAGACGTGGGCGGTCTGGACGAGCGGGCGCGCACCCGTCTGCGCCTGTCGCGGATTGGTTTCGTCTATCAATTCCACCACCTGCTGCCGGAATTTGACGCACGTGACAACGTCGCCCTGCCGATGCGCATCGCCGGTCATTCGGAAGGCCAGGCGCGTCGCCGGGCCGAGGCCCTGCTGACCGGCCTGGGGCTGGGCGAGCGTTTCACCCACCAACCGGCCCAGTTGTCCGGCGGCGAGCAACAGCGCGTCGCGATCGCCCGCTCGCTGGCCAACAGTCCGCGTCTGCTGCTGGCCGACGAGCCGACCGGCAACCTGGATCCCGCCAACAGCCACGCGGTGTTCGAGGCCCTGCGCGAACTGGCCAAGACCACGGGCGTCGCCGCCCTGATCGCCACCCATAACATGGAGCTGACCGGCCACATGGACCGCGTCTTCGCCCTGAAGGACGGCCATCTGGAAGAGCGCGCCGCCGAGGCTCAGGCCTACTAGGCGATCTGCCGCCGAACGCACTGATGAAGGGGGCGCCGCGCCGGTTGGGCGGGCGTTCTGCCGTCTGGCGTGAGCCGACCTGTGAATCTGGTCTTGCCGGAAACCTGGCCAGATTGATTCCTCGCGGACGGGAAGACGCATCAACTGCGTGGGACTACGAGGTTCTCCGCAGAAACTCTTAATGTATCATCGAGATATGACGACTGGACGTGCGGTGAGGCTTGAGGCGAGTGAGCAGGGCGGGCGTCACTCCGCACCCTTGCCGCAAGAGATTATCGTAATCGATGACGACCGCGCCTTGCTGGAACTGACCCTGATGACGGTCCGCGCCGGCGGTTATCGCGCCGTTGGCTTTCATGACCCGCTTGACGCCCTGATGTGGGCGTCGGACGCCGAGCCGACCTGTATCGTTTCTGATCTGAAAATACCGGGTGTCGAGGGGCTGGATCTGGTCGCGGCTTTCTGCGCCCTGAATCGTCATGCGGTCATCATCGTCAGCGCCTTTGTCGATGTGCGAATGACCGTGGACGCCATGCGTCTAGGTGTCGACGATGTCCTGCCCAAGCCCGCCAGCGATGAAAGCCTGATCCGCGCGATCGAGCGCGGCGCTGCGGCCTTGCCGAGTGCACTCGTTCGCGAGGAGTTGGCCTTCACGCGACGTGAACGTCAGGTCGCGGAACTGATGCTGGCGGGCAATACGACCAAGCAGATCGCCCAGACCCTGGCTCTGAGCCCACGCACGATTGAATTTTTCCGTGCCAGCCTGCTGCGCAAGACCCAGTCGCCGAACTCGGCCGCGCTGGCCTCGGCCCTGACCCGGATCGGCTTCGGCAAAAACTGATGTTGACGAGAACGAATGGGCAACATAGAACAAATGGGCAACATCTGAACTGGGGATAAGCTCATGTCGCGTTGGGTGAGAAACATGCTGTCGCTTGCGTCGTGCGGCGGCTTCGTCTGGATGATCTGGCAGGCGTCTTTCCTGGTGGCGTGATGGCCGCATCGACTCCCTGCATGATCAAGCTGCGGTCGTTGGACGGCCGGAGGTGAAGGGTCCTGACGCTCGGGATCAGCGGAGTTTGTATTGACGGAAACGGCGAACAGTCAGGGCTTTGTCCATCTGCGGGTCCGCAGCGCCTATTCCTTGCTGGAAGGGGCGATCAAGGCCGGCAAGATCGGCAAGATGGCCGCGGACGCTGGAATGCCGGCCGTGGCGGTCGCTGACCGCGCCAACCTGTTCGGCGCGCTCGAGTTCAGCCAGAACACCAAGGACGCGGGCGTGCAGCCCATCGTCGCCTGCGCCCTGCCGGTCGTGGGTGTCGGCGGTCAGGTCGCCGAGCGCTGGGCCAAGACGCCGACCGTGGTGCTGCTGGTCCAGAACGAGCAGGGCTGGCTTAATCTGTGCGCACTGTCCTCCGCCGCCTACCTCGACGCAGGCGAGATGTCAGAGCCCGGCGTGCCCTGGTCTCAGGTTGTGGATAAGTCCGAGGGGCTGATCCTGTTGTCGGGAGGCCCCGACGGCCCGGTCGACCCCTTGTTCGTCCAGAACAGGCGCGATGATGCGATGGCGTCTCTCAACGAGATGAAGCGCGTTTTTGGTGATCGTTTCTACGTGGAGTTGCAACGCCACGGCCTGCCGCAAGAGCCTGCGGCCGAGGCCGGGCTGGTCGAATGGGCCTACGCCAACGACGCGCCTCTGGTCGCCACCAACGATGTCTATTACGCCAAGGCGGCCCAGGCGAAGTCGCACGACGCTCTGTTGTGCATCTCTGACGGCGCCTTCACCGGCCAGGAGGATCGGCGCCGCATCACCAGCGAGCACTGGTTCAAGACCGCCGAGGCCATGCGGACCCTGTTCGCGGACCTGCCCGAAGCCTGCGACAACACCATCGACATCGCCCGCCGCTGCGCCTTCCTGGTCCAGACCCGCGCGCCGATCCTGCCGCGCTTCGATACCGGGGCCGGGCGGTCAGAGGCCGACGAACTGGCGCACCAGGCCCGCGAGGGGCTGAAGCTACGTCTGGAAAAGAACAAGGCCTACGCGCCGGAGGACGACTACTGGCACCGTCTCGAATGGGAGGTGGGGATCATCCAGCAGATGGGTTTCCCCGGCTACTTCCTGATCGTTTCGGACTTCATCAAGTGGGCCAAGCTGCACGGCATTCCGGTGGGGCCGGGGCGGGGGTCCGGCGCCGGTTCGCTGGTGGCCTGGTCGCTGACCATCACCGATCTGGACCCCTTGCGGTTCGGCCTGCTGTTCGAGCGCTTCTTGAACCCCGAACGGGTCTCCATGCCCGACTTCGACATCGACTTCTGTCAGGAGCGGCGGGAAGAGGTGATCGACTATGTGCAGGACCACTACGGCAAGGACCGGGTGGCCCAGATCATCACCTTCGGCACCCTGCAGGCGCGGGCCGTGCTGCGCGACGTCGGGCGGGTGCTGCAGATGCCGTTGGGTCAGGTGGACCGGCTCTGCAAGATGGTGCCGAACAACCCGGCCAATCCGGTGACCCTGGCCCAGGCCATTGATCTGGAGCCGCGCCTGAAGGAGGCGCGCGACGCCGAGCCGGCGGTCAGGACCCTGCTGGAGACGGCGCTGGAGCTGGAGGGGCTGTACCGCAACGCCTCGACCCACGCCGCCGGCATCGTCATCGGCGACCGACCACTAACCGAACTGGTGCCGCTGTATCAGGACCCGCGTTCGACCATTCCCGCCAGCCAGTTCAACATGAAGTGGGTCGAGCCGGCGGGTCTGGTGAAGTTCGACTTCCTGGGCTTGAAGACGCTGACGGTGCTGGATCGGGCGCGGGAGTATCTGGAACGGCGCGGCGCGGCGCCGGAGTGGAACCTGCTGCCGCTGGACGACCCTAAGACCTATGAACTGATGGCCTCGGGCCAGACGGTCGGGGTGTTCCAGCTGGAATCCCAGGGCATGCGCGACACCCTGCGCAAGATGCGCTGCGGGTCCATCGAGGAAATCACCGCCCTGATCTCCCTCTATCGGCCGGGGCCGATGGAGATGATCGACACCTATATCGACCGGAAGTTCGGCCGGGCCGAGGTGGACTACCTGCACCCCAGCCTGAAGGAGGTGCTGACCGAGACCTACGGCGTCATCATCTACCAGGAACAGGTGATGAAGATCGCCCAGATCCTGGCGGGTTACAGCCTGGGTGAAGCCGACCTGCTGCGCCGGGCCATGGGCAAGAAGAAAAAGGAGGAGATGGATTTCCAGCGCCTCCGCTTCGTCAAGGGCGCGTCCGAGAAGTCGGTGCCCGAGGCCCAGTCGGGCTCGATCTTCGACCTAGTGGCCAAGTTCGCGGGCTACGGCTTCAACAAGTCGCACGCTGCGGCCTACGCCCTGATCTCGTTCCAGACAGGTTGGCTGAAAGCCAATCACCCGGTCGAGTTTTTCGCCGCATCGATGAGTCTCGACCTGTCGAACACCGACAAGCTGGCGGTCTTCTATCAGGACTGCCGCCGGTTCGAGATCCCGGTCCTGGCGCCGGACATTAACCGGTCCTCCGCCGACTTCGACGTGGCGTGGAAGGACGGGCAGGGCAGCGTTCTCTATGCCCTGGGCGCTATCCGCAACGTGGGCCTGGAGGCGATGAAGCACGTCGTCGAGGTGCGTGATGCGGGCGGCCCCTTCGTCGACATCTTCGACTTCCTGGAGCGGGTCGATCCCAAGGCGGTGAACAAGCGGGCGCTGGAAGGTCTGGCCAAGGCGGGGGCCTTCGACAGCCTGAATTCCAATCGTCGCCAGTTGTTCGAGCAGGCCGACACCCTGATCGCCTATTGCCAGAGCGTCGCTGCTGAGCGCGCCTCGTCGCAGGTCAGCCTGTTCGGGGCTGATCAGGCGGGCGCCGCGCGGCCGCGCCTGAAGAGCGTCGAGCCCTGGGCCGGACCGGACAAGCTGGACCAGGAGCTGTCAGCAGTCGGCTTCTATCTGTCTGGCCACCCGCTGGAGGAGTTGACGCCGGCGCTGAAACGCAAGCGCGTGACTTTTGTGGCCGAGGCGCAAGGTCTGGCTGAAGCCGGACACGAGGCCTTCCTGATGGCGGGCGTGGTGCGCCGGCGTCAGGAGCGGGCCAGCGCCAAAAGCGGCGAGAAGTTCGCCTTCGTCACCTTTTCCGACCCCACGGGCGAGTTCGAGTGCCTGTTTCCGCCCGAGCAGCTTCGACGCTGTCGCGACATTCTGGAGGTCGGGACGTCAGTTCTGGTGAAGGTGCGTGCCAAGGCCGCAGATGGCGAGGTGCGGTTCTTCGGCGATGACGCCAGCCGTATGGACGTGCTTCTGGACGACGCCCAGATCGGATTGCGCGTCGTGGTTTCGGCCCAGTCGGCGGACGCCGAGGCGCTGAAGGCGCGGCTGGAACGGGCTCAGGCGCAAGGGAAGGGCGGCGAGGTCTGGCTCCAGGCGACCCTGGGCGGGCGAACCGAGGTCGAGATCAAGCTGCCGGGGCGTTACCGTCTGGACGCCGCCCTGCGCGGGGCGCTGAAGTCGGCGCCGGGCGTGATCATGCTGGAGGACGCCTGATGGGGGAGGAGTCGCTTATGCGGAATGCGCGCGGAACCTTTGAGGTCATCATCACCCCGGTTCAGCCGGCGGCAGGCGCGTCGCCGGATGCTCCCGGCCGGATGTTGCTGGTCAAGACCTTTCATGGCGACCTGACGGGAACCGCCGCTGGCGAGATGCTGGCGACCATGAGCCCGGAACGGTCGGGCGCCTATGTGGCTCTGGATCGGGTGCACGGCGTCATTGACGGGCGCGAGGGCGCCTTCACTCTGGTGCATCGTGGACTGATGGATCGCGGCGCCCAGGAGTTGCTGATTACAATCGTGCCGGGGTCGGGAGCAGGGGAACTGACCGGGATCTCCGGAGTGTTCCACCTGACGATCGTGGACGGGGTTCACAACTATGATCTGGAATACAGTCTGCCGACACCTTGAGGGAGGAGTGCGAACATGAGCGTGCACAAGGGGGCCTGCCACTGCGGCGCCGTGGCCTATGAGGTCGAGGTCGGGCTGGAGGGCCTGATCGAGTGCAACTGTTCGCACTGTTATCGAAAGGGCTTCGTTCTGGCTTTTGCGCCGCGCGCGGCGTTCCGGCTGACGGCGGGCGAGAAGGCGACGACCTCCTATTTCTTCAATCAGCACAAGATCGACCATCGCTTCTGCAAGACCTGCGGGGTTCAGCCCTTCGGTTACGGCCTGGCGCCCGATGGATCCGAGGTGGCGGCGATCAATGTGCGGACCCTGACGGACGTGGAGCCCTGGGCATGGACGGCGACGCGTGTGGACGGGCGCAGCTTCTGACTGATCCGCTTGCCTTTTTCGAACAATCCGCCTAGAGAGCGCGCGCACTTCGCACGCGGGCGTGGCGCGGATCGGGGAGACATCCTGATCTGCACCGTTCCGAGGGACCATCCGGTCCTTTAATCGCCCGCGCTAGGTTTAGATCGGAAAAAGGAAAAGACGATCATGGCTCTGCCTGAATTCTCGATGCGCACCCTGCTGGAAGCTGGCGCTCACTTCGGCCACCAGACGCACCGCTGGAACCCGAAGATGGACCGCTACATCTTCGGCTCGCGCTCGAACATTCACATCATCGACCTGTCGCAGACGATGCCGCTGCTGCATCAGGCTCTGGTCGCCGTTCGCGACGTCGCCGCCAAGGGCGGTCGCGTCCTGTTCGTCGGCACCAAGCGCCAGGCCGCCGGCCCGGTCGCCGAAGCCGCCACGCGCTGCGCCCAGTACTACATGAACAACCGCTGGCTCGGCGGCACGCTGACCAACTGGCGCACCGTTTCGGGCTCGATCGCCCGTCTGCGCGAACTGGAAACCGTTCTGGCCGCCGGCGGCGAAGGCCGAGTCAAGAAAGAGCTGCTGACCCTGCAGCGCGAGAAGGACAAGCTTGAGCTGTCGCTGGGCGGCATCAAGGACATGGGTTCGATCCCGGACATCATGTTCGTCATCGACACCAACAAGGAGTCGATCGCGATCCAGGAAGCTCGCAAGCTGAACATCCCGATCATCGCCATTCTGGACACCAACTCGGATCCGGACGGCATCACCTACCCGGTCCCGGGCAACGACGACGCCGCTCGCGCCATCCAGACCTACTGCGACCTGATCGCCGACGCCGTTCTGGACGGCCTGGCCGCCGGCGCTTCGGCCTCGGGCATCGACCTGGGCGCTTCGGAAGCTCCGGTTGAGCCGATGCTGCGTGAAGCCGCTGCTGCTCCGGCTGCTGCTGAAGCCGCTCCGGCCGGTACGGAAGGCGCTGCTGAAGAGCTGCTCGCGACGGCTGAAGAAAAGGTCGAGGGCTAAGACGCCTTCGGGTGCGATCGTGTGATTGGACCTACGCCAAACTGACATGCGGCCGGGCTATTCATGCCCGGCCGCTCATTTGAATTTCCAGGAGAAGAACATGGCCGAGATCACTGCCGCCCTCGTGAAGGAGCTTCGCGAGCGTTCGGGCGTCGGCATGATGGACTGCAAGAAGGCGCTGGTTGAAAATAACGGCGACATCGACGCGGCCATCGACTGGCTGCGCGCCAAGGGCCTGTCCAAGGCCGCCAAGAAGGCTGACCGCGTCGCCGCTGAAGGCCTGGTCGCCGTCGCCGTCCGCGCCGAAGGCAAGGGCGAAGTCGCCGCCGCCATCGAGTTCAATGCGGAAACCGACTTCGTCGCCCGTAACGACCTGTTCCAGAACGCCGCCAAGTCGTTCGCCCAACTGGGCCTGCACCACGACGGCGTCGACGCCATCCACGGCGCGACCCTGGAAAACGGCCGCACGGTTCAGGACGAAGTGACCCAGCTGATCGCCACCATCGGCGAGAACATGCAACTGCGCCGCGCCGCTCGTCTGGCCGTCGATGAAGGCGTGGTTTCGACCTACGTCCACAACGCGGTCTCGCCGGGCGTCGGCCGCATCGGCGTGCTGGTGGCTCTGGAAGGCGAAGGCGACCAGGAAGCCCTGCGCGAACTGGGCCGCAAGATCGCCATGCACGTCGCCGCCACGGCGCCGCTGTCGCTGAACACCGACGATCTGGACCCGGCCGCCATCGAGAAGGAACGCGCTGTTCTGATCGAAAAGGCCAAGGAAGAAGGTCGCCCGGAAGCCATGATCGAGAAGATCGTGGAAGGCCAGATCAACAAGTTCCAGAAGGACGTGGTGCTGTCGAAGCAACCCTTCGTCATGGACCCCGACGTGACCATCGAGCAACTGGTCGCCAACTCGGGCAAGGAACTGGGCTCCTCGAACCTGCGCCTGGCCGGCTTCGTCCGCCTGGCCTTGGGTGAAGGCGTCGAGAAGGTCGAGACCCCTGACTTCGCGGCCGAAGTGGCCTCGATGACCGGCGGCAACTAAGGCTGAAGTTTCTTCCCGAAAGGGAAGAATTTTCAAAAGGGCGCGTTCGGCTTTGATGGCCGGCGCGCCCTTCGTCTATGATGAACCGCCGATTCACTCGCGCGGATGCGTAACCCCTGTATCCACGGACCCATGACCATGCCCGACGCCCCCTCCGAGTTTCGCTACAAGCGCGTCCTGCTGAAGGTCTCTGGCGAGGTCCTGATGGGCGATCAGTCCTACGGCATTGATATGAAGACCGTCGATGTGGTGGCGGCGGCCGTGGCTCAGGTCGCGCGCGAGGGGGTCGAGATCTGCCTGGTCATCGGCGGCGGCAACATCTTCCGCGGCCTGTCCAAGGCTGCAGAGGGCATGGATCGCGCTAACGCCGACTACATGGGCATGCTGGCCACCATCATGAACGCCCTGGCCATGCAGGGCGCGCTGGAGAAGATCGGCGTCGACACGCGGGTCCAGAGCGCCATTCCGATGGCCGCCATCGCCGAGCCCTACATCCGCCGCCGCGCCATGCGGCATCTGGAAAAGGGCCGGGTGGTGATCTTCGCCGCCGGCGTGGGCGCGCCCTTCTTCACAACGGATTCGGGCGCCGCGTTGCGCGCCGCCGAAATGGGCTGCGACGCCCTGCTGAAGGGCACCAGCGTCGATGGCGTCTACACGGCTGACCCCAAGAAGGACCCGGCCGCCACCCGCTATGAGACCCTGAGCTATCAGGAGGTCCTGGCCAAGGACCTGCGCGTCATGGACGCTTCGGCCATCGCCCTGATGCGCGACAGCGATATTCCGATCGTGGTCTTCTCGATCCGCGAGGAAGGCTCCCTGCGCAAGACGCTGAGCGGCGAAGGCACCTTCACCGTCATCACAAACAAGGCCGCCTGAGCGGCCCTCGAAACGAACGACAGACCAGGAAGACACTCATGGCCAAGCCCGAGCTCAAGACCTATCGCGACCGTATGGACAAGTCCGTTGCGGCGCTGAAGGAAGAGTACGCCGGTCTGCGCACGGGCCGCGCCAACGCCGGCCTTCTGGACCCGGTGCAGGTCGAGGCCTACGGCTCGACCTCGCCGCTGAACGCTGTGGCGGCCATTAGCGTGCCGGAGCCGCGCATGATTTCGGTCAGCGTATGGGACAAGAGCATGGTCGTGGCGGTCGAGAAGGCCATTCGCGCCGCGGGTCTGGGATTGAATCCGATCGTGGACGGCCAGACCCTGCGCATTCCGGTGCCGCCGCTGACCGAGGAACGCCGCAAGGATCTGGTAAAGCTGGCCGGCAAGTACGCCGAGCAGCAGAAAATCGCCGTGCGCAACGTGCGCCGCGACGCCAACGACGATCTGAAAAAGGCTGAAAAGGCCACCGAGATCAGCCAGGACGAACAGAAGAAGATGGAAGCCGAGGTCCAGAAGGACACCGACGCGGCCATCAAGCGCATTGACGAGGCTCTGAAGACCAAGGAAGCCGAGATCATGCAGGTCTGACGCCCGTACGCGTCAGGAGGGATCTAGATGTCGGTCGAGACCGTCGCCACGGCACCTGAGAAGGGGCCTCGTCACGTCGCCCTGATCATGGACGGCAACGGTCGCTGGGCCGAGCGCCGGGGCTTGCCGCGCGTCGTGGGGCATCGTGAGGGCGTTCAGGCCCTGCGACGCACGATCAAGGCCGCGCCGGATTTCGGCGTGCGCTGTCTGACTGTCTTCGGCTTCTCGACCGAGAACTGGAGCCGTCCGGCGGACGAGGTGTCGGACCTGATGGGCCTGGTGCGATCCTTTGTCGGCAGCGACCTGAAGCGCCTGGAGGCTTCCGGGGTGCGCGTGCGTGTCCTGGGCCGCCGCAAGGGGTTGCCCGGCGACATCGCGGCTATCGTCGATCGCGCCGAAGCTCAAACGGCGCATAATGATCGTTTCCTGTTGCAGGTGGCTTTCAACTACGGCGGGCGGGCCGACCTGGTCGACGCCGCCCAGCGGCTGGTGGATCGTGCACGCGCGGGGCGGCTCGAAGGCGATGTGACCGAGGATGATCTGGGCGCGGGACTGTCGACGGCCGGGGCGCCTCCGGTCGATCTGATCGTGCGGACCTCAGGCGAGCAGCGACTGTCCAACTTCCTGTTATGGGAAGCCGCCTATGCCGAACTGGTGTTCCAGGACATCCTGTGGCCTGACTATGGGGCCGAGGCGCTGGGCGAGGCCATTGCGCTCTACGGAC
>Ga0247824_10001327_pt1 | contig 13402 bp, 8 predicted proteins | sample 13C_PalmiticAcid_FD_194412 | JGI IMG/M metagenome (GOLD analysis project Ga0247824, IMG submission 194412) | Soil microbial communities from agricultural site in Penn Yan, New York, United States - 13C_PalmiticAcid_Day48 | ecosystem: Environmental > Terrestrial > Soil > Agricultural land...
CAGTAGGACCGTCTATCCAGGCTTCAGAAACATCGCGTCGATGGCAGATGGAAGACTATTTGAACGAGAGGCAGAGCTGGGATCTGACCAGTGTTCATTCGTTTGGCACAGCATCTAGCGCGGCGTTTGATCGGTTTGGCTTCTCGGTCTTGTCGTTTTATTTTTGTTTTATCTGTTTGAAGGCACTTGCGCTCAAGGCAGCGCTCCTCCAACAGCAGGACAGGCTGGGCACCAGGGACACCCGCTGCAAGAGCGGGTTCACTCGCCCCGCACCCGGGCCTTGCGGTCGCGTGCTGTTCAAAGTATCTGGGATCTAGACTAGGAGGAATAGGAGGGGCTACTGAGTGTCATCACTTGACGAGTCCAACTTCATTGTAAATCTAATATCTTGGTCTTCACGGCTGCTGTAAGTTTGTTTATTAACAAATCCAGCTGACTGGAAGCACCGTTGCCCTTTGGTAAGTGTCAGGGCTGTCCATTTTGCCAATCCCGCCTTGCTAAACCTGGTATTGCCCCTTTTCCAGCCCTCGTTCCCATTTCCCCTGAAAAACGCCAAAGCTATGCATAAACCAAAACAACGGAAAACGAGCCTCACCCCCACACCCATGCCCACACCTGGCTTAATCCAGCTCCATCTTGTCGCCCACAGCAGCAATCCCCGCGCTGATGGTCGCCACCTCGCCAGCTGACAGTCCAATACCCACCTCCTTCTCGTCCTCGATAAAGACGCCCAGCCCCGCAAACGCCTCGAACATGGCCCTCGTCGTGTACTCGTCAAAGCTGTACCCGCCCGTGATATGCGCCGGATCACCCTTGTACTTTTCGATCCCCGGGTGCGTGAGACCGGGGTGGAGCTTGTACCTGCTCGGAACAAAGTCCATCCCACCGAACGGATCGTACGGCCCCTCGGGCGCGGGCGCCTTCTTCTTCTCCTTGAGCCCGCGAATCGACAGCCGCCCCACGTCCGCCGCACTAACCGCCGTATGGACGGCCGCCTCGACCGCCCGACTCGCCGCCGCCTGCCCGCGCCTCTTGAGCTGCACCCTCTGCGCGCCGCCGGCGCCCGCCTCGCCCTGGGCCAGGCTGTCCAGCTCGGCCTCGCGGTTCCTAACCCGCTCGCGCTTCTCCTCCTCGGCCTCGCGCAGCGCCTCCACGCGCCGCTGCCGCGCGGCGTCCCGCTCCGCGGCCAGCCGCCGGCGCGACTGCTCGTCCGCCTCCTTGCCCGCCTTGCGGTTCCGCTCAATGTCGGCCTTGTGCTCGGCCTCCCACTGCTGCAGGGTCGCCTCGGCGGCGCGGCGCTGGGCGTCGCCGCCCGAGACCAGGTCGAAGGTCAGGTCCTCGACCATCTGCAGGTAATTGTTGTAGTCGCGGAGGGTCTCGAAGTCGTCCTCGGCCTGGTTGAAGACGGCGGCGACGCGGCGGCGGATGTCGACCTCGCGCTCGACCGAGAGGTCGCCGAAGAAGGCGGAGCGGAAGCCCTTGCGGCGGAGGGTGCGGTGGCAGCCCGCGTAGGGGCACTGGTTGGGCCCGTCGTTGAAGAGGCGGTTGACGCAGCTCGAGCACATGGAGTGGTAGCATTCCGGGTTGATGAGGAACTCCATGTCCTTGTTGAGGTAGCGGCTGGTTTTGCAGACGAGGCACATGTCGTCGGTGCTGATGGCGGGGAGGACGGAGGCGCCGTTGGCGAGACCCATGCCCGCGGCTCGCGCTCCGCCGGGCGCTTTTCGCGACATGGTGCGTATGGTTATTGGAGGTTTGGGATTGATTTGGGTTCGAAAGAGCAGCGGGTCCTGGTTGTTAAATATTGGCGCAGCTCAGGGCAATTTGCGTTGTTGGGAATCGAATTTGTAATCCTCAGGTCTCGCTTTCTCACCGATTGTTGCAAGATGCGGTTGCTGTCGGGCAGGGACAAGCAGCCGAGTCCAGCCAAATTCACGGAACTGACGGACCCCTGTCAGATATGCAAGGCTGCGGTTGGTGGGGCTGGGACTGCGGGGTGGAGGGGTCTCAGGTGCCCCACCATGACGGGAGCTTCTGCTGGGTTAGCTCACCTTCCATGGACTTCGAAGACTTCCGCGTCGAGTCCCCAAGTCCCCAGCGGTTAGCAGGAATCAAGACACTTTAATCCAAGCCTCATTCCACAGAGCCAAAATGACTGACAAAGGTATACTCCATTTCATCTCTCTCCGTTGTCTCCCAACATGCATATTCCACCAGCCAGTCGACCTCAGCGTGAGCAACCACGAAGACGCAGCCCGGCAGCACTCATCAGACAAGCACTAACACGGCTCCTGGACAGAGTTATCCCCCGCCGAAGAGGCCGCGGCCCGCGCCAAAGAGCAAGCCGAGCAGGACGCCCTCCCCTACAAGTGGACGCAAACCATCGGCGATGTCGACATCACCATCTTGGTCCCCGGCAACCTTAAGGGGCGCGACCTGGTCGTCGACATCAAGAAGGAGTCCATCTCGGCCGGCATCAAGGGGCAAGAACCTATCCTCAAGGTCCGTCCTTCCTCTTCTGTTCTCTACCCCTGTCTTCAGGGGAACTATTCAACTAACCCCTGTCCCCCTCACACACACAGGGCACCCTCCCGCACGCGATCCGCACCGACGACAGCACCTGGACGCTCTCCTCGGCGCCCAACAACACCAAGGTGGTCGAGATCCACCTCGACAAGATCAACAAGATGGAGTGGTGGCCGCACGTCGTGACGGACGCGCCCAGGATCGACGTGACCAAGATCGTGCCCGAGAACAGCAAGCTGTCGGACCTGGACGGCGAGACGCGCGGCATGGTGGAGAAGATGATGTTTGACCAGCGCCAGAAGGAGATGGGCCTCCCCACGAGCGACGAGCAAAAGAAGATGGATATTCTCAAGAAGTTCCAGGAGCAGCACCCCGAGATGGACTTTAGCAAGGCCAAGATTAATTGAGTTGAAAGACCAGTTTGAATGTTGCAGTGGTTGGCAACTGCTAGTGCGGGTGTTTGTTTTGGAGGACTGGCCTACTCCTAGTTCAGGGGGACTGAGTGGGATACAGATCTTACTGTGACGACGGATGGGGCGGGGCGGTGCACACACCGACACGACATGTACGAACTTGATGACACGTAGGGAGGGCAACATACACAATGCTATTGCTCCTACAACTAACCAAGCCGTCAGAGCATGTGAGGGGTGAAACGAATCGCCAGGACCACGGGGTAAGTTTGCCAAGGGTCGAGGCGTCAGAGAGCCCATCCGCTTTAGTCTTGGAACCGCTCAGAATGCGAATGCAGATGGAGGAGCTGCAAACCATAAATTGTTAGACAATTGAGCGTTCCGTCGTCTTGCCACCAACTTGGTGATACTTGGGAGAGTGTCATACTGGACCACCATTGGCGTGAAAGGAGATGAGAAAAAAGGGAGTTCGGGGAGAGACGTGTGATTCAGTTGATCACGAGAGTGGGAGGAGAAACTGAAGTTGGCGACGCCGATATAGCTCGATTCACATCGACTATGAGACAGCACCGCGAGGCAGGCCTGCGTGAACTATTGCAGCTTGGCGAGCCGGGCGGCCATGAACTTGCTCATCCGCTTGGGCCCGCCGAGCTCCTCGTCGAGAGGGACGAGGCCCGTCTCACTGTCCAGGGCCCCGTCCTGCTGCGTGAAGCCGCCTTGCTTCTGGATGAGCTGGTTTCGCAAACGGTTGTACTCAACCGCCGCCGCTTGGTAGAGCAGGGTATCGTCCATCTCGTCCGGTTCTGTCGGGTCCGACGACGCAACCCGCTCGACAACCGTGTTCGCCATGGTCTGATCTTCCGGCGGAGTGGGCTCGGCCGGAGGTGCAGCCTGTGCCGACTTGAAGCTTGCGGGAAGCTGATGCGGACCGGGAGGAAGCCCGGCGGCCTGTGACGGCGAAGGAGATGGGGCGGTAGCACGCTCCTTCTTGAACCTCGACACTCGCTTCGGCGGTTCCTCGGGGTCCTTGAGCATTTCTGGTTCCACAGTCTTCTCCATAATGTCCCCAACGTGTGCGATTTTGCGCTCCTTGGGTTTGGTATGCGCGGCTGGCGCAAGCACGGGATTGGGGGCGATATCCAACTCGGCGGCGAAGCTGACGCTCTTCTTCTTCGGGGGCACGGCTGCCGGTGAAGCCGCTGAGGAGCTCGGCTCACCAACCACCGCGATCCGCCCGACGCCTTCATCCAACTTCTTGGGTTTGGTTTCGGAGCGGCCGACCGTAAAGGCAGACTGGCCACTCAGACGCTTCTCAAGCTCTTGCATGCGCGCCATATAGTCTGACGTGATGACGCTGCGCTTGGAGCGCCCGAGTTCGTCCTCAGCATCCTCATTGTCCGTCTCCTCTTCGAAGTCGTCATCAAGGTCATCCCAGTCCACGTCGTCTTCATCGCCAGAGTAGTCCTCTTCCAACTGCAACTCGGCCACCACAGGGCCGATCTCCGACATGCTGTACTCGAGCATCTCGCGGCGCAGTCGGCTCTCGGCTGCTGACTCATTCTCCGGGATGACGGCCGTCGAGAGATCCATGGCTTCCTGCTCTCGGGCCTTCTGCATAAGCCGTTCGAGTTCCTGGGCTGCCCTTGACTGTGGAGGCTCGACATCATCAGGACCCGGCTTCGTGTCCTCGGCAAAAGAAACCGACTTCTTTCGACGAGGAGTTTCGCCCTGGGATGCACTTCCCCGGGGACCATCTGCAGTCTTTGCGGCACCCGCAGTGTCCTCCTTGGCCGGTTCTTCCTGTGTAGGTTTGGGGGTAGGTGCCTCCTGACCCTCGGGCAACTCTGCCTCGTTCTCAGGAAGATCCTTCTCCTGGATCCCCACCTTCTTCAATGCCTCGACAATCCTGGGCTCTACATCGGACCCGCCCTGCAGCCGGAAATTGACGACGTTGTCATCGTCGTCCAGTTCCTCGATGATGTCAGTGATGGGCAGACCGCTCTCCTCGTCGGTCCCGGCGTCCGGCTGCGCGATGACGGTCGCGGCGGCGAGCCTGTTCTCTTCGGTTTCGAGGAGTTTCGTCAGGGAGTCGATGTTCTGCTCGACGTAGTCCATGCGCCGCGAGAGCATGCTGACGATCTGCTCGGGTTCTCTGAGATCGTTCTTGCCCAGGATCTCGTTGATCTCCTTCTTTGTGAGCAGGTTGCTCTCGATATCACGGCGGATGCGGCGGAGCTGCTCGTGCGGAGGCGGGTCGGTGGGCAGCTGCTCGACCTCTTCCTTGAGCGCCGAGTATTCGAGGTACCATTGCTGCCAGTGCGTCAGAGACGCTCGCAGCTGGTTTACCTTGCTCTCGAGCGCCTGGACATGCCGATCGAGGTCGGAAAGATGATCTTTTGAGAGCGCCATGATGTGTGGGACAAAGAGGTGCAAGTGGAAGTTTTTGGGGCGAGATCTTGTCAGGTAAAATTCCCGTCTGGTTCTTTCACTTCACGAAATGTATTACGTAATCGTTACAGTGCGAAACACCAAGGTCCCAAGCGGTCATTGACACTTTGAGACGTGCAGGACAGAGTAATAATTGCGCTTGTTTCAACCCCAAGGTTGTCTGTGTCTGGAAGATAATTTGCATGCCCGAAGTACATCTTTGTTGCCAACCCAACCCAACCTGTGTATTCATTTTCAACGATGATGATTACAGTAAACTGCACAAGAGACTCCTGTGCTTCCCTCGCTATGCTATCCCCAAGTCCTCTGTGACAAGCCGAGCACGCAGACCCCAACAAACGCACCTGTATCGTACCAATTACAAGACCCCATTATTACGAACCAACCGACCAAGACAAACCCAAAACCCAAGCCAAATCCCTTCCAATTGCCCAGATATTATTAGGCGTTCCCATCTGTGTCGATGTGCGGTTCGCCGGGTATCAAACGCATAAACAACAAGCGGAACCCGCTCCCGTCAGAACGGAACGCATTAAACGTGGTTGTGACCCGGGCGGGGCCAGTTTCACATATAACCCGGCCCGGTCCGGGCCGTACGAGCTGCCATGGCATGGCATGGCATGCTCGTTACCAGATTCCCACAACCAGGGCAGCTCTCGTTCGCCCAAGACTTTTTTTTGGAGCTCTCTTTGGGTTGGCTAAACCCCGAGTCGAACAGGAGCACAACAGACAAACCGCCCGCCTCCCGACAAACTCCTAATAGCCCTGCCGCGGCCGGATGCGCTTCCCATCCAGAAACTGCTGGCTCTTGGCCTCGTAATACGGGTTGGCCGTCTGCTCTCGCTTCTTCTGCTCGAACGCGGCGCGCTCGTCCTCGTCGAGCGCGAAGGCCTTCTTCAGCCAGCCGAACGCGCTGCGCTTCTTCTTGACCGACTTGCCGCCGCCCGTCTTGTTGGTCATGGTCGTCTCCCTGCTCATGATGCTCATCCCCATCGCCGAGGGTGTGTTTCGAGGTGGGGCTGGGAAGTGGTGCGGGCCGACGGTCCCGGATGTGTGCGGTCGTTGCTGCAGCGGGGAATAGGGGCTGGCTTGCACAGGGCGGAAGAATTGCCTTTCTGAGTGCGGCGAGGGGATCATCCCAGGGTGGATGAAGGGTGGTGAAAAGTCCACGAGGGACGAGTTGATGGACGCCATCGAGTGGACCGGCGGCCGCTCCATATCGGAGCCATATGCGGAATCTGGCGCTTGGTATCGGGGCACTGCCTGAGACGACGGCCGCTGCAGCTCAAGCGCATTGGGTGGCGGGACCTGGATGGATTCGGGGGGATTTGTCTTGAGCGAGACGCGTTGCCTGAGGGACGTCCTTTGTGTCGTCGTATTCACCTCGGGGTCCTGCGGGACGACCAATTCGGGTGCATGAGCTGGGTCTGGCCCTGCCCCCAACTGCGAATCAGGCCGATAACTCAACCTGGGAACGGGCTTCGCATCTGCCCTTGTTCCGATTTCAACGACCCTGGGCTTGTACGCTTGCGGCTTGGACACCACTTGCTCAACGCGAGGCTTGGCGTGTTCAAACGTCAGGTGCTCAGCGGATTCCACCGAAGAAGCAGAGGATTCGGCTCGCGGTCTGTACGTGGTCGGCTCCAGCTTGGGCGGTTCTTTGAAAATACGAGGCGAGGGCTGCGGCGATGGCAGCTGCGGCGTGTACGTCCTGGGCTGCAAGATGTACAAGGTGGCATCCTCGTCCTCCTCCTTGTCTTCTTTCGGTACTTCGAGCTTTGGGGTCTCTAATAGCACCGATGGCCTTTTCGAAAGCCGGCGTGGATTTCGAGCAGGGGGAGACTGCGGGGGCAGTTCAAATATCGATTCCAGCGGCGAGTCAGGTAGTGGTGACCTTGAAGTCACCATGAGGAGCGATCGCGGTGTCGCCCCATCAGCGCTCTGCTCCCCGATCCATTCGTCTGGCTCCGTCTTCGGCTGGGGCTGGGTTTCAACATCAATCGACAGCTCGACTGTCTGTAACGTGCTCAGCCGCAAGGAGAGCCTGGGAGGCGAGTTTGCGATTTTCCTCGGCGGCGATGTTGGAGGAGTCGTGATCGACGAAGCATTGGATGGCTGAGGGCTGTGTCTGGGGGATGTGTAAGGCTGGATGCTGAACTGTTTGGCCGGTCAGTGACAAGATCATCTCCTAGGTTTATCGTCCGGCAAACATACCCGAGTTTTACGGCTGACTTCGCCTGCCCTCCGCTCCATCTCAGAGACGATGTCGGTCAGCCTGACAATCAGGGCGTTGAGAGCGCTCCCCTTAGCTTGCAGGTCCATAAACGCATTGAACCATCCGTCCGTGTTCCCCTTCATGGCGTCAAAAATGTCAATCACATCAGGACGATCCCGTCGCCAGCTCCCATGCTGCTGCTCCGCCAGGTAGATGGTGAATTCCCTGGTCGCCGCCAGGCCCTCGGAGAGGTCCTGTGTCGTCTGCTTGAGCGCAACCTGAGTGCGGGCCAAGATGTGCTCAATCTTCTGGTTGCCATCCAGAATCTGCATGCGGAAGTTGCGGTCCTCCAGCATGCGCTCAAAGACTCCTATGTTGTCCATGGGCAGCTTCAAGTGCTTGATCCGGTCCTCCATGTCCTTTGTGGCAAGGTCCATGTCCTCCAGCGTCGTCTCCAGAAACTCGTCCACCTCGTCGATGTGGCCCTGCAGGATGGACACGACCAAGATCTGGCTGTTGGCCATTCCGTGCAGCAGCAGATAGACCCCGAACGAGATCTGGGCCATCAGCCTGCACAGCTCATGAGCCTTCTGGCCCGGCCGGCCACGCCACAGGGCAGTCGGGGGCGGTTCCTCCCTGCCCTGGTCCAGAAGTTCCTCCCTTCGTGCTTTGGCATCGCCATTTCGGAGCTTCGGCTTGGTTGCCGCATCGCCCTGTGTGGCCTCGATCAGGGATTCGGCAAAGGCCTTCTGCATGGACGGTATTGGGTGCTGCGGAGCGGGCGGCGACTGCGGCTCCTCGTGTTGTGTCCGGGTATCAACCTCCAGGCCTGATCCCAGCTCCATGTCCTCGTCGTCGACATCGGGGACCAGCACGATGGGCAGCTGCACCTCTGAGAGACGGGACGACGGAAGCTGTGGAAACGCCATGGCGGAGGAGTCGGGGGGTCTCCGGGCCAGTATCGAAGAGTCCGGGGGATCGGCTGTCATCAGCCGCAGATCACGGCGGCGATCGGCAGGAACTTGTCGTACGAGCGGAGGGGCACTTCGGCGGTGGAGCCCAGCCTCCTGCGTTCTGCGGGTTCCCGCAGTGATGGAAGATTCGCACGAATGTCGACAGCGCAGCGGGTGACAGGACGGCTCAGAAATAAGGCGGGATAGCACCGCAAGAAACGGCGAAGCGTCAGGTCGTCAACAAACGGGGCTCCAATCACGGATGGGGCCCCAGGTGAAACATAATGGTGACAAGACCCCAAGAGCTGGTGCTGTACGGCGAGGGTGAAGGAGGCGCTGGAAACACCAGAGAGGCTGGCTCTCCGACTTGGGGTACGGAATCCAAGGTATCCGGCTTCCAAGTTGTGGTGAGCAGTCGTTCTTCACCGAGCGCCGAAGCAAGGCTTGTGAGGCGGAGGGAGGGTTGAGTCTAGGGGTTGTGTCAGGTAGTCACACCAAGCCGGTTTGAGCGGGTTGCTGTTTTGGATCGCGGGCGGAGATACCGCTAGATGGGCGAGGTTTGGGCGAGGGGGAAACAAGCGAACGCCGACGGGGGGATTTGTTCGTCGTCTGCAAGGTGCTGCTGCTGCGATCAAGGGGTGAGACAAACCCGGGAGCGCGGCACCTGGGGGGTTTGGATCTGAAGAGAGGACCCGGAAGCTGGACTGGACCTGGGACCTGGAACTCGTGGCGGGAGGAGCAACAAAATCAGAGATGTGGTCCACAGGGACTATCGAGCGGGCTGGCAGCTCTCGCAGCGGTTCCTGGGAAACCAGGAGAAACCCTGCAGCCACCCCACGGCGCCTGGAGCCAGCAGCAACACACCCTGCACCTCGATCCGTCCATTTTGTCCGTTTGAAGAAATAGCGTTGCGTTGGGGCCGGGGTCGCCAATAGCTGGGGTCCATCCACGCAAGCCAAAGGGGGCTCGACGGCTCGTTTCCTTGTGAATTGCATGTCGCGCAGGGCCTGGAACCGGCGAGTGGTCATCCAATCTTTTCCAGGGCGCGCCAATCCGGGAGCTGGCCGAGAAACGGGCTGCCGACCGCCCACCCCTCTCCTTCCCGAAGGCAAACCTGGATCTGCACTGCTGCAGCCCTCGCCAATACCGCGCGTATATTGGACCCATCAACGATCAGACCCCGGCGTACCCATGGTTTCGGGCTATTTGAGCATTCCGCCATGCGAGCCCGCCTTGTCGATCGATGGGTCCATCCAGCATGACAGGAGCGCCACCATTTTGATGTTTTGCTGCTGCCGTCTCGTCACCCACGCGTTCCTTGCTGTGCGCTGGTCTCGGAAAGCGGGAGGCAGGACGGCGGGCGAACACTGGCTGCCAACCGCTGGATGTTGGGCACGCAGGCAGGATTGATGCTTCTGCAAGCACTTGGGGTTGTGGGGATGCAGAAGCGGGTAGATGGCACCAGCGGCGGCATGCGGGTCCCCTGCTGCTTGGTCCCTGAAAGGCTAGCGGTCCACCTGGGCAGTGCGCGTTTGCGAAGACACATGGATGCAGTATGGATGCAGTGTGTGCCACACAGTCTCCTCTCTCTCTTGCATGTGCCTCAGGGGTTCTCGCTCTCGGCATCACATCGTCTTGTTGCTCGTTGCTTGGGAATATCATAATCTGGGTCTGCAACTTCGGGTTTTTCCAAAGCGGTGTGGAGTGTGAACTTAAATGGCAAGCATCTTGCCCGTCCCTTCCTCTCTCGGTCTGCGCTGCAGGGACTCATGCAGTTGCCCCCTTTTGCGTTCCACTCCCTGCTTCCTGCACATGTCGGCCATCGGCAACTTCATGACCCCACCTTGCCTGCCTGGGAAGCCCTTTCATCAGTCGAGTCAACTGAATTCTCAGGTCGAACACACTAACACTTCACTTGGTCGCTTCGGGCATCCGCAAGATCGGCTTTGCGTGAGCTCAAGGATCTCCCTTTCTTCTACCTATTTTTACATTTCTTCTCCCCATTTTTATTGTTTCCTCCGTTTTGTTTACCGCTCCTGTCATTCCTCTAGGCCGTGGGATTACTACCCAGGCACTCGTGTGGATGCAAATGGGAGCCAAAGCGCAAGACCCAAGGGCTCTCTGCATGTCTTGCATGTCAACGCGCAGAACTCCATTCAGAGTAAACCGCCCAAATTAAGCCCCATCTGGGTCGCTTAAGTATCTCTGTGCCCGGGACCGATGCAGCTCCAAGAGCCCAGATTTCCGCTCAAAAATACAGATACATAGATAGCCCAGTGTTCCGTCGTTGGACAGTCTCCTTGCATACTCACTCGCAACGCTTCCACCATCCGTCTCACCTCATCAAGGCTCGGGGGATTGCGACCTCTTTGAACGATTGGCTGTGCAACTGCCACAGTAACTTCGCATCAGCCGCCACCATGAGGCGCCAATATTACAGCAGATCCCGCCCAGTCACCACCGAGTATTTGGCCGGCGCTGGCTGAGCAGGCGGCATTCAGCTCCCTCCATCAGCGCATCTCATCTTGCTCCAGCGGAACACAGGGCCAACGAAGGGTCGTCCCGGCCTGCGCATTACGTTGCTCATCAACCGACCACGACGTGAAGAACAACCCCAGGATCAGACACGAACTCGCTGGTCCCAGCTGGATCGCCAAACCAAGCCAATGCAACATCGCAAATCCCCGGGCCCCAGAGACCTGGGATATTCACCGAAGACCCAACGGCGTTGCTTGCCGAATTCGGCTTGAGGCCGCGTGCCGATTGAGCTTCCTCATGCAGAAAAGTGTGCCAAGCCCAGCAGCCTCTTGACCTTTCTTCACCTCACCTCCGCATCTCTCTCTCAGCTCCCGGCAAGCCGTTCGTCTTGGGACTGTTTCGCGTTTCTTCCCACCCGCCGCGTGTGTGATCTGCAAGGCGGCGATCGGCAACCATGGCTGGACGGCCCTTCAAATTCGGCACCGACGCCTGGGACCCGACCCATCGGTTCGAGACATCGTGGCTCCTGTCGCCGTGGCTGCTCTTCTTCTGCCGAGCTCTCATCGTAAGGCAGACCCCGATTTTCCCCAGTGATCTCCGTAGCTAGCTACGATCTTATATGTATCCACCAGGCAAGACAATCAATAACTGACTCGCGCCTCCCACGGCCATCGCACAGTCCCTCTACATCTTCACCACCCTCATCTTCGTGCTGGCATGGCAGTGCGCCCGGAACGCGACGGGGTGCGCTGCCTCGCAGGCCCAGTTTAGCTACTTCACCAGCCTGACCTACTGGGGCCTCGGGTTCTACTTCCTCGTCGCCGCGATCCACACCTTCACCTACGCGCGCTCGGGCGTCCCGCTCCTCGACAGGCTCCCGCGGCCACTACAGGCGCTGCACTCGGCGTTCTACACGACCATCGTCGTCTACCCCTTCATCGTGACCATCGTCTACTGGGGCCGCCTGTACTCGGGCCACTGGTTTGCCGAGGTGTTCGCCGGGTGGAGCAACGTCTCGCAGCACCTGCTCAACAGCGTCTTCGCGCTCTTCGAGATCGTCGTGCCGCGCACCGACCTGCCGCTGCCCGTGCACATGCTCTGGCTGATCCTCGTGCTGGCGCTGTACCTCGCCCTCGCGTACGTCACCAAGGCGTCCAAGGGCTTTTACCCGTACGACTTCCTCGACCCCAAGGCGCAGGGCGCTCTGGTCGCCGCGTACGTGTTTGGCATCGCGGTCGGGTGTCTGGTCGTGTTTGGCCTCGCGTGGGGCGCCATCTGGCTGCGCAAGTACGTCACCGAGACGAGGCTGGGGAAGACCGGCAAGTTCGCGAAGAGGGGGCACGAAGCGGGCGCCGCGGGCGATATGGAGATGGCCAAGCCGCGAGAGGTCAGCGTGGCCTAGGTGTTCATGATGTTTTGGGTGCTGTGTCACCATTTTGGTATCGCAACATCTATAAGGCTGGCGTCTGGATGTGTCGCTTTGGTTTTTGAGAAGCATCGATCTCGTGGTGTGGGAGGATATACCCCTTATTGTGTGCGTTGGGATATGCATATCTCCGGTCCAGTAATAGCATAATAAACTCCAAATGTCAACCTGCCTTGTGATAGATAGGTGCCAACGTTTGATAATCTGAGCTGCCACAAGTTCGGGGTTTTTCCTCCGCACGACGGATACAGCCGTGGTCCTGGAGCCGCATTTCACCGGTACAGTACCTGACACACTTGGGCTTCATTCTTGGTTTGGGTTACACCAACAACGGCCCGGACAGATGATGCACGTTACCGCCATTTTGATACACAAACGGACATAACATAACAGTACCCATGGACTCTGTCCACCGGGAAATTGTACATATTCTAACACAGATCTAAATTATGAAGTACACCGCGCGAACAACCCTCAACACTTCATGTTAATCCCCCGTCTGAGCTCCGACTGCCGTATCTCAAACATGACCTGGATGCCCACAAACAGCGCCGAGCATGCCGTGAGTATGAACACAAGACCTAGAGAGAGCAAAAAACGTCAGCAACAGCACAAAAACGACGGCAAGAAAAAGAGAAACGAAGGACCACGTACCGGAATAATCCCTAAAGATCCCCCTGACGATGCTCTGGAGCCCATCCAACCCCACGGCAAACCCAACCAGGTTCGCCGAGATCATCATGAGCACGTTCGCCACCCCGCCCACGCAGCAAAGCATCCGGTACGCCGTCGGCCGGCCCTCCCACTTGCGCTTGGGGAACAGTATCCCCGCCGCAATCTCAGGCAAGAAGAACACCACGATCAGCCACCCCCAGATGAGCAGGTTCAGCTTGATGTCGTGCCACAGCGCGACAAACGTGAAGACGACCAGGTAGGTGACGAC
>Ga0247824_10001328_pt1 | contig 13402 bp, 6 predicted proteins | sample 13C_PalmiticAcid_FD_194412 | JGI IMG/M metagenome (GOLD analysis project Ga0247824, IMG submission 194412) | Soil microbial communities from agricultural site in Penn Yan, New York, United States - 13C_PalmiticAcid_Day48 | ecosystem: Environmental > Terrestrial > Soil > Agricultural land...
CTCGATGACTGAGTCGGCCGTCTCGACGGTCCGGCTCGACTGAGCCGCGTACGTGCGGCGGCTGATGCCCAGCTTGGTCAGGTCGCCGTCGAACAGGCAGGGCAGCGTCGCACCCGTGTCCAGGAGCACGTCCCAGAAGACGCGGGGGCCGTCGGGGTCGGGGCCGGTCGTGCCGGGCTTGCTGGTCGTGGGCTGCGGGATGGTGCGGCGGGCCTTTGGGGTTGTCGGTGTTGGCGATGAGGGGCTTTGTGGGTGGTGGTGATGGTGGTGGTGGTGGCTGCTGCGGGGGGACGAGCCCCGGACGAGGTGGGGGTTCCTCCCCCGGGCCACGATCCCTTTGCGGCGGCGGAAGCCCATCTTGAGGCGGTAGTGGCCCATGTTCTCGGTGCCGCGGCGCCAGCGGGCCTCGTTCTCGAGACAGACGCCCTTCTTGGCGAGGATGGTTGTTCGCCCCCGGACGGTCCCACCGCCCCCGGAAAGGGGTGGCTCATACCACATCCATCCGGGACCGTACTCGTCGGCGTAGTGGTCCAGCCGCTCGGCGCGGTCGGTGGTGAAGGAGGCAAAGTCCGGGCAGCTGTCGACGATTTGGCCCGCCCAGATGATGGTGTACGAGGCCGAGTAGGGGATCTCACCCGTCTCGTACCCCGCGATGGCGGCCTCGATGTTTGCACGCTCAGGGGGGAATTCGCTGGTCTCGAGGATGACCCGGAGATGGTTGAGACGCTTCTGGATGGCCTTGACGCCGATGGTGGCGGACCTGTGACAGATTTAGTCACTTAACTCTGGCCGAACTCGTGCCAATGGGACTGGCTAACCTTGGTTTAGTATTCGCCTCGGCTGTCTCGTCAAGCTCCTCCCTCTGATGGAGAGCTTCCTGGTACATCCGGACGAACTCTGGCACCCCCTTGTAGTAGTCTGCCCAGAAACGCGTCTGGATAACCTTCCTGTCCGCCATCTGGATAGCGTTGAGATCCTCCCCCTCGACACAGAGGCAGGTGCCGAGCGCGATGGAAGGTTCCCACTGCGCATGGGGTATCTCGCTTTCCTGCCCCTCCTGGTGCATGGAGTCGGTTTCCGCGACGTCTTCGACTCTGTCCAGATGCTGCGCATCAGGGACTGCAACATCATCAGGCCCAGTCAGCTGCACATGGTGGTCGCGGTTCAGGCCAAAGGTCTCGGCGTTCTGCGCAAGGCGACGGAGGGTCGAGGGTCTCCTTGCTCCCACCGAGCCCAGGTCCTCGGAGTAGCGGCCCTGCTCGCGGGGTTGGCTGGACGGGGAAGACTGAATTTCGTCCATGATGCGTGAGGAGTTGGTCAAGGTGCTGTTGGCTCGCCGTTTGGCCCCATGTTGGTGGCCAGGATGGCGCCATATTATAATGCCCAGTGGCTTCTCAACTTGTGGTCACTGCCCCTGACCACACAGCTATTCTGCGTAGTGGACGCAGCTGCTCGTGGCGCCAGGGAAGGGTCGGGCTTGAGCGGCACGGTGGCGGGTGTCTGGGACCCCATGAGACAAAGACGGCGATGGGCCGTCCAGAAAAGGAACACGGGCAAGCATTGTGCTTTGTTCTTTGCGGGCGGTGGTGGCCGATTCCGTCTTTGTTTGCCCCCCTCGCTCCCTCTCGCCCTCCCCTGCGTCCGCCGAAAACGGGACGGACGGCTGAGCTCTCCACCGCAGCTCTTTGACGATTCCCAGCTCGGCCAGCTTTGCGTGCTCAAGCTTCCTATTCATTGTGCCACAGCCTTCCGTGATGACCGCACCGACGACCATGGCGCATTCCAGTGGCCGGGCAAGCAAGACAGATGGCGAGGCCGATACTTACATAGTATCACCCACCCACGAAATGTGTCCCTTGCTTGCCTCACCACTGCCGTTTATCTCATTTTATTTTCCCTCTCCAAGTTTCTCGCGATTTTCTAGAGCACCGTTCAGTCCCCAGACAAGACAGTTGAGGCGTTTCCTGAGGCCCAGCCCACCCACCGTCAACACAACATGCCTGGCGAATCTTCGAGCAGCGGGCCAAGCGGCCAACAGTCTGGTCGGCCCAAAGTGAAACGGTTTCCCATCGATGGTAGGCACGCTCTCGCCCCGGGTCTCGAGAAAGTCGAAGTTGACGCACACCCTCGCAGGCGCCTTTGTCCGGTTCCTCTACGACTATGCTGCCAATGAGGCCGAGTGCCCGCCCTTGTTCAAGGCCTTTCTGCAGGATGTGGTGCTCAAACCAGGCCCTGGCGACCTGACACTGCGGGTTCAAGCCTACTTCCGAAACCCGCAGATCAAGGACTACAACCTCGGGCCTGCCTTTCTTGATGAGCTCAACAAGTACACGGCCTACACACAGATTTCCGATGGCACCGGATCTGAGGGCCGCTTCGCTCAGATCCCGGAGCAGTACCGGCCCAGGACCCCGGGCACCCTGAGCCGGTTCTTGCTGCGAGAGCTCGCCGAGATCGAGTCCGGCGGTATTTCCTCCGGCCATGACGACGAGGAGCTGCCGATCGAACCCGATAGAAGTGCCTATGCCTCTCCACCCGAGCACGACACAGACGAGCAACAACAGAGGCTGACCGCCGTGATTGGCCGGCTGACCGAACTTGAGGGCCGCTTTCCTTCTCCCATGGACATCGACCCCGTTGGCGGCGTGACGGATCGCACCGGCCCCGACTGGGTGACCGATTCTCGATACAAGGGCCGCCGGCAACCCCCACTGGCAGTTCGCCTCGACACCATCATCAACTTCCTGGCCGACGAGGACGTGGACCGCTGTATCGACTGGGCGGCCAAGTTTGGCGAAATCGTGGACTACTTGGAGTGGCTCGCGTCCGTGGACGAGAGCGGGCAACTGGACGTCGCCAGCCCCCAGACACATGCCATGTTCAGCGACGCAGTGGCCAAGGCCAAGGCTCACGCCCTGTTCGAGAGGCATCACTCCGCCGCCACGCCGATGGAGGTCGTGGGGCGACAGCCCAACCCGCCGCTGAGGTCGACGCGGCTCGACGGGATGAGAAACGGGCACGGCTGGTCGGTCCAGAGCCGCGCCCCTGCCGCCCCTGACCAGCGCGACCTTCTTCCCCGGCCGATCCCGCCCCGGCCCGCCAGCCCTGTCAACAGGATGCCCGTCGACAGGCCCGTCGATGACGATCCGATCTACCCAGCCTTCGTCCAGGACGAGGAGCAGTGGTGGAAGAACCCCGCCGGTGAGGGCTCTCCAGGGAGCCCTCCCGCGCAAGGGAACCTCGCCGAGATTGAGACCGAGACCTTCAACTCGTTCATCGACAACGGTAACCCCGGCTGGGTCCGTGTCGACCAAACGACCGGCCAAACCACGCTCCCCGACGGCACCCCCCTCCCGCGTGGTGACCGGCGGGGCTGGGCCAGGGAGCGCGGCGCGCGACGCGCCGGCCTGCAGCAGCTGCTCCGGGCGTTCCCCACGGGCATCCCCGCCGAGCTCAACACTGCCTGGCGGCGCCCAGTGTTAGCCACGCCCGCGGCCGTCCTCCTCAAGGCCCGCGAGACGGCCGACATCCCACAGTGGGCGCCGCCGGCCCTGAGCCAGGACCAGCTGCCCGAAGATCTCGAGACGATGCCCCACATGGTGGCGTACGAAGCCTGGCTTGCCCAAGCCAAGCCCATGCGAGAGCTGGCCCGGCTGATCGTCGAGGACAAGCACGAGCGCGAACACGCCTCCACTCGCGGTGCCGCCTCCACCCGCCGCCGGCACTGCGGGTGGGTGCCCCTGCCTCGGAACCTGGTCAACGGCGGGCCGTATGTCTGGTGCATGGACGACGCCGAAACGGAGGCGGCCCGGGACCTGCTCAAGCAGTCTCGCACGACCGTCGAGGTGCTGAAGGCGGCGTATCGCCGCGAGCCGCGGCCGTTGCTGGAGGCCGTGCTTGAGATGCTGGGCCGGGCCGAGCAGGGCGAATTCTTGAACCACGTCGTTCCCCAGGATGTGGTACTGGCCGGGGATGAGTGGGTGCAGGCCGGCGTGAGGAGGGTGCCGCGGCTCGTCGACGCAGACGATGACCAGTGGCTGCGGTTCCTGGCCGGCGAGTGCGTCAACCGCACCAACTGGACGGGGCAGCTTGTTCCGGACACGGAGAGGGACAAGAACAGGCTGTTCCTCATCTTCGCCGCAAGGATGATGAAACTTCTCAATGATAAGAACCCCGAAGGGCTGTTCAGTCGCCATGACGCCCAGGTCGAGGTAGACAGCCTGCTCCCAGTCATCAACGCGGGGAGCAGCGGCGTCACCAAGTACGAGTTCATACCGTCAGAGGCCTGCCGTTGGCTTGACAGGATGAAGGAGGGTGGACAAGTCGGGTGAGAGACACTCCCCTCCATGACCGTCAGAATTCAGGTGGGAGGGATTATTGACCCGCGTGCCGTAGATTCTACCTCGACCCGGCATGCTACGGCGTCGTCGAGCGGCCCGAGGCGGAGTATTTCCCTGAGCACCGCGTGCTCTGGCCCACGGCGGCCAACGACCACAAGCGGCCCAGCTACTACTTGTGCGATGTCTCCGACTGGCGCAGCGTCATCGAGGAGGGTCGAACCCCCGACATCAACGAGGGCGGCCGCATCTGGAAGTTTTTCCTCTCCCTCGCCTTCCGCCTCGGCTACACCATCTCCCAGCTCGAGCAGCAGGCCCTCACCCCGCCGCGCGCTCCCCGCCCATCCAGGCAGAACCTCCACGTCGCCATCGGCGAGTGGGAGCACGAACGCTCCATCCTCGAGGGCACCGCCAACTCCGAGCCCACGGCGGAAGAGCTCGCCGGCATCCGCACGGCCATCATCGATGAAGCCAGCGCCAACCACACCATGCTCGCGCCCGGCCGCGCGCGGCTCTACCTCGACGCCGCCGGCGCCACCGCCCACACGGTCCTCGAGCGCGACCACAACTGGGACTGGGCGGCGCTGCCCGCGCAGCCGCACCGCGCCGAGCGGCGGCAGTTCTGGTCCGTCGACCGCTGGCCGCTGGGCGCGGGCTGGCTGTCGGCGGCGGCCGAGCGCGCCGTGCGGGACGACGCCGGCCTCGACCCGGCCATGACGTACGACCCCGTCGAGGCCGCGGGGCCGGTCGAGGAGCGCTACACCCGCCCCAAGCTGCGGCCGTACCGTGAGGAGAAGGTTGTGTTCCGCGAAGGGCCCGCCGTGTACCCCGTGGGGGACACGCGGCTGCAGAGGCAGGCCCTGGAGGCGCGCATGACTGAGATGGTGGCGATTGGTAAGTCTTTTTTCTCTTCTTGGATTTGAATAGGGAGACGAGATGCTGACTGCTCGGCCTACAGAAATGGGTTTGGATCGGGAACCGAGCTCTCGGTTCGGCGTCCTCGCAAACCTCAACCCCTTTTCGCGCCCGTCCTCGAGGGCGGCTGCTCGTGAACAGCAGGGCAGCCTGCCGCCAGTTGACCCCAAAAAGGTCCCAAGAAGTTGGGATCCGGTGGCCGAGGCTGAAAGGCGGGAGCAAGAGCGGATCGAGGCGGAACAGAGGAGGCGGGAGCAGGAAGAAGGCGCTTCTGGAAATGCTACCAATGCAGTGCAGGGGGCGGCAGTGGACGAGAATGACACTGAGAGTGTGGATATACTCATGACGGGGATGAGAGAGGCGTGGGTGGCTGTTTGATAAATGCGCTGGTACGGGTGGGTAGGCGTTTTGGGTATTTGTCTGTTTTTCCCCGTAGGACGGAGTATGGAATTGTGTCGACGTCGTCATTCATGACTGAGAGTCTCAGGCTGGATGTTGCAATCCCCGAGACGGGGCTTCAGAAATCCAGTGTATTATTTGAACCCATCACGCCTGATGTCTAATGTGCCAATGTGCTAATCCCGTTTGTCTCGCAACGTGGCCCTGTCGCCGAACGCCTTAAACAAGACCAAGTACGTATGCTCAGGGGGTTGCCCGCATCGAGACCCCCATCCATCATGCGCCAATCCAAGACAAGACGAGTAGACCAGAACCCGTTGAAAGATCGCAACCCCCATGCTCAACATCATCCACATGCACCCGTCGTATCTTCATGTCTTTTTGAAACTTCGCGATCCCCCCCCCAGGTGTTCGGGCAAGGAAGCCCATCAGGCGTCTTCCTCGAACCGCGGACGTGGTGTACCGGGCGTGGCTGGCGCCTGGCGGTTTCCAAAAGTGTGCCAGCAGTTGGGAGATTGGAGGATGTACCTGCAAGAATGCTTGTTAGTTGGAATCCTCCAGTTGAACTGGTCGAGTTCTTCCCCAGGATTCTCTTACCTTGCCATCGCCTCCCGGAAGCGGCTCTTGTACTCCCTCGGGCTCGTCACAGTCGGTCTGTTCCGGCCCCCGCCGGCGAACCCGCGGTTCTTGATCCAACTCTCGAGTTGCTTATCCCAGGTGTAGGTTCGAATGCAGTCAATGATGCCCACCGCAATCTCCTTTTTGATCTCATCCACCGCCACCATGAGCGAATAGTCCATCACGCCCTGCTTCGCCAAGAACAGCGTGTCGTTGAAGACGGACGCCCGCAGCAGGCGCTTCGAGTGCTCACGCGCAAACAAGGGCGACTCGTAGATGTACTCGACCATGTTCTCGTCCAGGAGGACCTCATTCTGCTCACCCGTTGACTGGATCTTGCGGTTGCGCATCGACCCCTTGAGGTCGAACGTGCGGCTCGGGCAGCGGTCGTAGAAGAGATTCTCCATGACCAGGAGGTCGAGCTTGATTTCCGTATTGGTGAGCGGGTTCTTGATGAACACGCGGAAGAAGCCAAACATCTTGGCGATCACCGAGGGGAGGTCGCGGAAGAGCGCTTCCGACATGATGCTGAAGTAGTCGGGGGCGAACCGGAGAAACGACGACGTCTCACTGGGCGACAGAGACTTCAGGATAAATCGTTCGTCCAGCGTCTTTAGGAACACCGACTTCGTCTTGCCGCCCTTGGAGTCCCAGTTCAAGCAGCGGGAGAGCGACTCAACAAAGCGGTCGGCCACGCCGCACCGGCGCCGGAGCGCATCGAATTGCTCGGCGTAGAAGATCTGGCACGACATCTTGGCGGATCCTTCGGTAAACTGGTACTTGACGTGCATCCCAGTGTTCCGGAGCAGGCTCTTCTCAAGCTCGGTATTGTACTTGCTGGCCTTTGCCGATTTGGCCGCTTCCTGGTGGGAGGATTGCAGGCCTTTCATCTCAAGACCGTCGCTGCTGCTGTCGTCCGTCTCAGGCTGTGCCGCCATCTCCCACTTGTGCCGGATTTCGGACAATTTCAACTTGTAGTCCTCGGAATCCAAGGCGAACGCGACAAGAGAGCTTGGCTCGTGCTCCCTAATTATCACGTCCGAGTCGAAAAAGATGTGGTCCGTCGCGTTGATGGGATACTCGAGCTGGGGCCAGCCGCTGGCGGACCGCTCGGCCCAGAAGTTGGTCAACATAGTCATGAGACTCTTTTTCTGGTGCTTTGGCAAGTCCCCTGTAAGTTCCTCGCTTGGCTCCAGTGAATCGGCAATGTCTTTGTCCTCCGGCAAGATGTCATCGAGCGTGATGGCCGCATTGTCAACATCGCTCTCTGCGCCTTCGTCATCGGATTCGGCGCGGCTCTCCTGGCGACTGCCCTCCGTTTCCGGTTGTGTGGAAGTCTTTTCGCGTCCCGACGACTGCGACGGGAGCTCCCGAGAGGAGCTGGGATCTGTTTCCGACGGCTTGCTTGGCTGAGAGTCGGTGGGCGTGACGTCTGGCGTGGTGCAGGCTTCCCCGGTCAGCTTGCCGCTCCGCACTCCATCGGGGAGGTTGTCTTCATCCAGCTGGACGGCCTGGTCCACATCTTTGTAGACTTCCACTATGGTCTTGGTAGAAGAACGCGGCAAAAAAGCCCGAGTGTGGTGCATCTTGGCCGCGCGCTGTTTCCTGTCCTTCAGCCGCTCTTTCTCAAACTCTCGGCTGAGCTGCTCAAAGTGGCGTGCCAGTGTCGAAACTTTGGACTCCTTCTTGTGGACGTATCGCGGAATCCCAGAAGGCACTGCCTTACGATGACTCTTCAGGGCGCCCAGACCAATGCGATCGGCGAACTTTTTGTCCCCCTTCAACAGCCCGTCGGCCGCTGCCTTTTGAGCTTCGGCGGCTGCATCCTGCGCCTTTTGCTCCTTGAGGAGGAGCTTGCCGATGGCAGACTGTGTTCTCGGCAAGGCTCCTGGCGGCTGGGAGATCGTACGAACCACTGGAGGCGGCGCAACCCCGCCGACCCGCCTGGGGAGGACGCGTTCCGTCACAGCTCGTGGCAGATCATTGGCCATCTCGCCGACGCCGCCCGGCCCGGTGGTCTCGTTTGCCAGAGCTCTGTGCTCCCGACGTAGTTGCTCGACCTTTTCTGACAACGATAATTGGCCCGTGGGCGGAGCTGGTGGTGGATTGGCCTGCGATCCGAGGGCGGTCGTGGAAGCGGAGGCCGAGGCTGGCGCTGAGCTATGAGGCTGGTTGTGAGACGTCTTCAGCACTTCCGGAACAGCGCTCGGAGTTGGGAGGACGCCTTTGGGGACGGATGGCGGAGGTGGAGCTTCGACATCCAGGGGTCCCAGAGCCTCCGGCTGCCCATCAGGCCTGGCCACGGACGTCTCCTTCGGATCTGGAATGGCTTGCGCAACTGGAGACAGCGGGGTCTCTTGAGGTTGGCTGGTATCACCCTCGGAACTCTGTGACGGCTTCTCATCGGCTTCCGAGGCCGGTGGCGGTGATGTAGCGGGTGTGTTCTTCTCCTCGGACTCGGACCCAATTGATGTGGTCCCTTCCGTGCTTGGAAGAGATTCCTTGGACTCATGGTCCGTAAACATCTTCTTCAGCTGGATGATAGTCAGCTGCCGAACGTCCTTGTCGGACAAGAAGTCGGCTTCGAATGTGGAGAATGCGGCGTCCCAATCCGTCACCTTCTCGAGCATGTCGCGTATGACGGTGTTGAGCGGGATGACCTGGTAGTATTTGGAACCCATGTACGCATCCTGGAGCGCGCGTACCAGCTCTGGCTGATCCTCCTGTACCTTCTTGCTGAGCCTGTCAACCTCGGCCTTGCAGGCTTCGGCCTTCTCCGGAAGCACACTGTCGATTCGGATGCTCTTGAGCCTGGCCCGAACCGAATTCATGAAGCGATTCCAACGGTCCTCGGCTTGGACGAAGATGTCGTTCTTGAGCTTCAAGTCGTAATCCACATTCCATGTGATCTTGGTCCGCGGCACCACGATCTCGTAGAGATCAATTGGGTCGTAGTGCACCCTGACCGCTATGTCGCGGTACAGGTAGTAAAAGAACCGGATGTGGTCCTTCTGGTGATCGTGCGTGCACTCGGTCTGGGGGTTCAGTTGGAGCCCCTTGCTCCAGAACGACAGCTCGAGATACTTGCCGAACGAGTATTTCCAGGTGCTCACGGACATGGGCATCAGCCCGAAATGCTTCTTGCAGTGCTTGCAATAGTTCCACATGCAGATGCCGGTCCCGTCGTTGTCGCCAGGCCGGTCCTGGGGCTTGTCTGGGAAGTTCTCGGGCCAGGCGGGAGACGTTTCGAGGATGACGGTGAGGCGGGCGTTGTCGTGGACGTAGGTGCGGTGATGCTCGTGCATGTTCCGGTCGCAGCCGTTGGAGTGGCACACGAAATCGGCACCCTCACAAATGTCTTCGATGTATTGGCCCAGGGTGAAGTCCTGATCCATGCTCCCGCTTGGGTCGGGGTGCTCGTTGTAGAACTCAATGGCGACGAGACTGGGTTCCGAGCAGGGAATCTTGGTGGCCGTGCAAGTGACCGAGTAGAGTACAACGATGTTCTGGTGCGAGTATGGGTCGAAGAGATCAAGGCTCCCGTGGATGTACGCTTCCCACTGCTTCGCTTGCGTTCGGTAACTGTGCATGGCCTTGTCGTACTCGGCGTCGTGGACGGCATGGACAACCTCCATGACCTTTCGGGAAGCATTTTGCTCAACCCCTTGAACCATCTCGGGTCTGACCAACTGAAAAGGCTCCAGGTCTTGCTTCTCGTCGTCCTCAGAGTCGCCACCTTGTTCTTGTTTAATCAACCGTTTCAGATAGGCCGCGCGGCGCTCTTGCTCTCGTGCCCTCATGAGCAGGTAAGGTTGCCTGAACTTGACGAATGGCGATGTGGACAGAATCCTTGTCTCGTACTTGACCACGGTGTCGTTGTGAAAGGTTGGCATGGGCATGTCGTCGGGCACTTGAGCATGGGAGTGCGACTCGTGCATAGATATTGACGTTTGACACGGCTCCGGAGGAGGCGGAACAGCCAACTCGGCGCAGGATGGCTCCGAATCGACCGTTTCAGCTGCATCGGCGTTGGCCGGCAAAGCTGCCTCGCCTTCTGAACTTTGTTGAGTAACCAGGATGGCGGGATGACAACCGTTGTGGGTCGGCTCGCCTGACAAAATCGAGGCGGATGCGGAAGGCGGCACGTCTGAAGGGATCTGGACAAACTCGTCGCGCATGAGGCAAGACTCGAGCTTCAGATTGTAGACGACGTAGACCATGAACTCGGTGATGCGCTTCATCTGCGAGAGCACCTGGGTCGAGGCACCGCGAAGCGCAACGGTGCAGCCACGGTCTTTGGGGCAGCCGGATATGAAGATGTACGTTTTCTTCTTGCCCCTGATCTCGTTGTTCACGAAGGTCTTGACCTCGAAGTTCTCGCACACGCCCACCCGAGCGCCCAAGCTGAGCATGTCCATGGACGAAATGACGGGCATGTTCACAATGCGCGCGACCGCTTCGAGGACGGATGGCTTGACGTTGTAGGCCACAGCGATGTTCGCTTCGGAGAGGTACTGGAGAGCAAGACCCGCCACGCTCTTCTCAACCAGCAGCACGTGCGGCTCCAGATTGAGGATCCGATTCACCACCATCCTCAGATACTCTTTCTCCTGCTCGATGACCGGTTGCAAGCTCATAAAATGCTGCTCCGGGTGGCGTTGGTACTCGAGGGGGAAGGTGATGATGACGATCCTGGGGTTGCGGATCTTGCGCGGCATGCTCTTGAGGGCAAGGTTTTTGGTGAAGACAACGCCGTGGACATAGGCGGTATCGCCCGGCTTGCCACCTGGAATCCGCTTGAGCTTCACCCAGTGGCGGATGTCCATGTCATCACCATGCCGGATATCGGGCTCGACGTCGTCGGCACACTGATCGATAATGGGAATCAAGGCCTTCTCCCAGCTCGCCGGGTTGGGGATCGCGGCGTCCTGGAGGAGCTGCCGGAAGAGCTTCTTCACGTGCTGCGAGCTGGCGTGATTCAAGCCTCCCTCCTGTGCAGACCTCCCGTCACGAACGGAATCGCTCCGCTTCGGACCTGGAGCTTCGACAGTGTTGTCGAGAATGGAAAGAGTGTCGGCAGTGGCCCCTTTGATGACGGCAGACTTTGGCCGCGGCGAGCGTAGGTGGTGGTGGACGCTGGCGCTCGCGATGCTCAGGTTTCTCCTCCGGGGTTGTCGCGCGTGGATTGGCAGATTTTGCAGGCCGCTTCCTTCGTCGTAGCCACGACTCGTATGGCTGAGCCCGCTCACACTCTTGTCGCCGCCGTGGCGGAAGCGGTGCTTCCTCCCGGCGCTCAAGTATGTACCAAAACTCCCTCGGCCAGGGTCTAAACTGGCCGGTTGAAAGTCGCCACCGTCCATGGTAGCAAAGATGCTGCTCATCTGCTCATCCTCGCTCGATTCATCAGACATGTAGTCCGCCAGCTCCGGATCGATGATGTTGTCGGCGTGGAACGCGTTGACGTTGGGCTTCTTCCCCAGCTCATCGCTGGCTGGCATGCGGAAGGGCGCCCTGTCATCTGATGGCGCCTTGAGCCTTGTCAGGAGGTTGTGCTTGGAATGGTGTCGGCGGTGACCCGAAGACTGCGGCCGGCTGGTCGCCAGAGACTTCAAGGAGCGTGACGAGCCCGGCCGGCTGAGCTGCGGCATGTCGATCTCTAGGACGGCCGAATGGCGGTTGTTTTCGCCAACCCGGCGCGTTGCCGGGATGGCCATCATGGGCGTGATCGCTGTCCTGGTGTCGTCTGCCTGCTCGGTGCGCTCCGATATGCTCGCCTCGTCATCGGTTCGCGGCTTGACCTGCGCAGGAGCGACCCTAGGCGGTTGGCTGGCACGGAAGATGGCTGGCAGGTAGGACTCGTCAGCCGAGTCATCGGAACCGCTGTCGTAGCGGCGATTTATCACGTCCAGACACGTCTTGCAGACCCGGAGAGTGCCTGGGACGCCGAATTTCTGGCCCGAGATGTTGGAGGTGCACTTGGAGTCGAAGATACAGCCACAAGTACGGCAGTGATGCTTGCGACGGAAGGCCGTGAAGGGCGTGCCGCAGAGAAAGCACTCCTTGCAGGTCTCATCGGCCATCCAGAACTCCTTGCTGAGCACCTGCTTCTTCATGCGTTCAAGCCTAGCGTTGACGATCTCGGGGGCGCCCTCGTTAGTGGTCGTGCCTGGGATCTTCATGACGCCCGACTGCAGCATCTGGGGCCGCTCATTGTGGGTGAAGGAGTCGTGGTATACGGAGCTGTGCGCCGAGGTGCTGATGGGACTTGGTTCGGCGGCGCCCGGGTCCATGGATGAGGATCGGGAGTGGCTTCGGGCCCTGGAGGAAGTGATGCGGTCGATCACGGCTGGCTTTCGCACCAGGTCTGGGGGCGGGAGGCGGGCGGAGGAGAAGGAAACACGGTGCTCGGCATGGGGATGGACGGGACTCCGCGGGGTGTCGGCACTGCCGTCCATGCTGACGGCGTCGTCCCGCCTCGTCCGTACGCTCGGGAGCACGATTCGATCGCCAGTGGTGACGCTCTCGAGGCTTGCATTGCCCGAGAGGTTGGGGCTTGGGGCGGTGTCGGTTGATCTGCTTATGCTTCTACGGCCCGAGGACCGACTGGGGGCGTCGTCGACACGCGCCGACCCGCCGCGGCTGGTCTCCATATCCATCATACCTTGCACCGTGACTGGGGCAAGGGCGGCATTGGCGGTGGTGGCCACTGCTGTCTTGGCGATCTTTGGTAGATTCTGCACACTCGGAGAAGGGGTTTTCGGGGCGGATGTGGTTGTAATCGATGACGCCTTGGAGGACTGCGGGGCTGTTGTTTGTGACTCGGAGGTCATGCCGCCAGCAGACGAGAAGCCCGACGTTGGCATATCCGACGACGTGGCTGAGTCAAAGGTTGAGTTTGTGGCACCACTCTCGCCCCGCGGAAGCGGCGATGTCTTTAGCGGGCCGGGCGCGGTGCTGACGCTCTTTCTCGAGGAGGATGCGCCATCTTGGCTGGCTCCGTCATCCAGGTCTTGCGGAGAGGCCTTGCCGACAGCGCCAACGGCCTCCTTGAAGCGGGTGTACAGGCCGCTGAGGCCCTGCTGGACGATGTCACCGGCGGTGGATTTGTTTTCGGAGGGGGGCAGGGCCTCAGC
>Ga0247824_10001329_pt1 | contig 13400 bp, 8 predicted proteins | sample 13C_PalmiticAcid_FD_194412 | JGI IMG/M metagenome (GOLD analysis project Ga0247824, IMG submission 194412) | Soil microbial communities from agricultural site in Penn Yan, New York, United States - 13C_PalmiticAcid_Day48 | ecosystem: Environmental > Terrestrial > Soil > Agricultural land...
CCAAGCCAACCGTACCCCCACCGACCCCCCTTGCCCCTTTTGGTTTTGAGGACCCCGGAGAAAAGCAGTAACGCCAACCACAAAAGCATCGCCGGCCTAAGATAAAAGCAATAAAACACCAACCGACCAACCCAATTCGCATCGTGTATAGATAGAAGAGACGTGCTGGAAATCGAAAGAGAAAAGGGGCTAGGGTCAGCCCGGCAAGCTCAGAGCGCCAGTCCGGTCCCGTCGCCCGTCCACCGGTACAGCGCGAGGAGCTCCCTCCGGCGCTGGTGCTGCTCCCCGAGATCCTCGGGCACACGGCCGCGGACCTGGGCGAGCGCGCTCCGCATGACTCGGCTGAAGTTGCGCTGCCATCCAGTTAGCATTACACTTGAGACTCGTCTACAAAGGCCACATACCTGGTACTCGGTGTTGAGCGTCACGACGCACGCCTCGTGCGCCCGGATGATGGTCTCGCACGCCTTGACCACGCTGGGCGACGCCTCGAGCTGCAGCTTGTCGGCGATGAGGAGCAGCAGGAACGAACCCTGCAGGAGGTAGATGCCAAAGAAGAAGGGCATGAACTCGAGGCCGGGGTCGTACTCGAGGATGTTGCTGATGGCCTCGGCGGCGCTGACGGCGTGGCCCGTGGCCGTGATGAACCCCTGGCTGCTGATCCAGAGGTCGTTGTCGTCGAGGAGGTTGATGGGATCCCACTTGCCGGTGAGCAGGATGTGCAGCACGTGCATGACGTGGGTGCCGTACGCCATGACTATGCGCGTCTGGATGTCGCTCTCGGTCATGCGGCTCGACGTGGTGTGGACGCTGTGCACGCTGTGGCCCGACGGGGTGCCGGGGAGGTCGTTGGCCGTGGGGACGCCCGCCGCCTCGGCCGCCTTCTCGTCGGCTGCCTGCGACTGCGCGTTGAGGCTGAGGTGCCGCTGCTCAAACTTCTTGAGGCTCTGCTCGTACATGTCGAGGTGGCGGGTGATCTCGGACGTCTGGTCATCCCACTCGCGGGACGAGCGGAACCCGACGCCGAAGCGAGGATGGTTCCTCGCGTGGTTGAGGTCCACGATCTCGCCGAGGATGGTCATCAGCGGCAGAAAGTAGCCAAAGATGCTGTGGCCGGTGCACTGGAACGCGGGCCCGCGAGCCCGGTTCTGGCCGGCCTCGGGATCCGAGCCGAGGACGTTCGGGTCGGTGAAGGCGTGGAAGTTGCCGTTCTGGTAGTCCGTGTCGTCCATGGGCTGCAGCAGGCCCTCGCACTCGATGTCGAGAAGGAAGAGCGGCCGGTTGTAGCAGAGGGCAAGATGGCGGTCGACAATGTAGACGAGCCACCAGATCCGCCGCCTCTCCTCGCGCTCCTCCTCGGTGATGACGCCCGGGACACCCATGTCCTCTCCGTCGATGTCGGCGGAGCCGCCTGCGCGGCCCGAGGGGGCGTTCTGAGGCAGCTCGCGCCCGAGCTTGAGTTCGCGGGCGAGGGACCACGCGGCGTTCCACCACCGCAGGCTCGCTCCCTTGTACTCGCTCGCGGACACGACGGTTGCCAAGTGGATATACGTGATGACGTCGTCGAGGTTCCCGGCAGCGCCGAACGCGCCGGACTCGCTCGTCAGCGTCTCCATGCTGATGGATCCGGGGAGCGCGACGCCCAGACCGCCGAGCGCGACACCGTCCACGATGGGGCTCGAGACGGGCGACGCCTCTTCGGAGGGCGTGTGGATGAGTGGCTTGAGGAGGCTGACGGTCAGCTCGAGCAGCTTTTGGCAGATCTTGCCGCGGGCCGACGGGATGCTCGTCAGGAAAGGAGCGTCGCTGGTCTGCGCGGCAACCCACAGCATGCTTGACAAGAGGGCCGGCTGGCACTGGCGCGGCTTGCTAGGGTGCAGGAACGACCGCTTCCGGAACACGAACCCGAGAACGTACGGCGACATGGGATGCATCTGGGCCGAGGACGAGCTCGCAAAGTAGAGGTCAATGAGGTCGCAGGCCAGAGAGAGCGGGATGATGTTGCCCAGGTGCGGGATCAGGGGCTCCAGGACGGGGTACCGGAGGGGCGAGTGGCCGTAGCCGTTCTGCGGGACGTGTGAGGCGAACTGGGGCGGCGGCGACGACATGTTCATCCACCCGCCGGGCGAAGCGGCCTCTCCTCCCATGGGATAGGCGCTGAGCGGGCTGTTCGCGAGGCGGAACCCGTTGGCGGGGTTTGCCGAGTAGCCGGACGGGCTCTGAGCCTGCAGCGCATATGGGAGATCGGGGTAGCTGGACATGTTGCCCTGGTTGGGGCCGTAGGGCGCATGGGGCGGGCCGCCCATCATGTGGGCATTCATCTGGCGTTCGTACGCCGGGTGGACGGAGCCATATCCGTTCAGATCCAGAGCCGTGGGGCTGTCGAGATGCTCTCTGCCGAGTGCCCCCGGGTGGCCCGACATGTGGCCTGGGTGCACGCTCATCTCGTCCAGCGACTCGATGCTTCCTGTCCTCTGGCCCCTGAGCGGGTCGTCCGACATGTCGGTCATGCTCTTGTCCGACGCGGCCGCCTGCTCCGTGTTGAGGGTCAGGACCGGCTTGCCGGTGCTTGGTGTGGCACTCCGGCTCTCTGCCGACTGGCCGTTTTCGCTTGTCGAATTCTCGGGCTTCAGGCCGTTTGAAGATGCTGCTGCCGCTGCCTGAGCGGCCGCTTGCTGGGCCAGGTCTTTCCTGGACGCCTTTCCTCGCTTCTTGCGCTCTCGGATGTATTCGCAACCCAGTTGGAACTCTGCCAGACGTTAGAAGGTGACGCTACTCCCGGGAACGACAAGCTGATCTCACCAATGCAGTGGGCACAGGGATGTTGGCCATCGCATTTGGTCCGTAGTTGGTTGCACTGGTCACACGCTCTGCTGATCCTCCTCCGGATGGGCCCGGCTGCCCCGGCTGCCCTGGCGGCGGGCCCATAAGGGTGCTGCCTGTGCTTCGGTTGAGGCCCACCCCGGGCGAGGTGCGGGTTGTGGACGCCCACGTGTTGTTGGAGCTGCTGGAGAGCGTAGTGAGAACCGGGTGCCAAGGTGTCGAGGCCCGCGGCGTGGAGGTGGCTGGCGGGAACGTGGCCGTTGGACAAGAGAGTGTTCGAGGGGATGTGGTAGGGGGAGAAGCGGTGGAGCGGATTCGACAACATGTTGGCTGATGACGATGGGGTCGTACTGGTGCGTGGGATATTAGCTACTAACAGGGTCGTCAAGACCGTGAATTAGAACATGTGAAGACGGGCGGCTTCGAGCGAGTGCGGGTAGTTGGTTGAAGCGCGACAACGTCTGGTCGGGGGAGAGCAGAGGATAGGTGAGAGCCGTCGACGGCGACGATGGGGAGGCGGGAGCTATCTATATCCGACTGCTTGGCCGAGGAACACGCGCAAGCTGCCGGTCCCAGAACTGGAGAACGGCAGTCAGACGGACCGAAGTGAGCTTCCCTGCGGGGAAAGGTCAGTGACAGGCATGAGCATTAATGAGTCTGCTGGGATAGCATTGACAGACACCAAGACGCTGGGAGGGGATCCGCGCGGTTGTGAGAGAGGGCGGCACGGCCAACCTGCACGATGGATGCTGCAGCACCAGCACCGCATGGCGGGGTTGGGGGGCGTAGGGTAGGGTAGGGGGTGCGTGGATGGAGGGCGGACCAACCGGCAAGGGGGTACGGGAGGGAAACGAGCCTTGTCGAGAACAAGAACGTGGAGGGCAAGGAAGATGGGATCTTCAACGTACGGAGAGACGGGTCGACAACAAGGACGGCTTGGCTGTCTGCGCTTGCGAGGCAGGGCTGGGCCGGCCGTTTCTCCTCGCGCCTTTCCGAGCCCCTAGAACCCTAGATTCTCAGGAACGTTTCCCTGAACGTCACGGCGGTTCCCAGCTGGCCGTGGTGGACGAGATGCCGCTTCCCCAGTCTCAGCCTCAGAGCGATGTGCCGGATAGTGCTCGAGAGGGGGCCGGAGCGGGCAGGAGGTGTCAAAAGGGCCAAGGGATGCCCGATTCGAACAAGTGAGCAAATCGGTCAATTTCTCTCGCTGTTCCTGCCTCTCGGGGTACTTTCTGCGAGTCTCGACGTCGGCTTGGCGTGCATGCACCGCAGGAGACCGTGAGAAAGCTTGTGGGCGAGACTTGGTGCGATTGGCGACAGGGGGCGACGCTTTCTGGTCCAGCACAATATCGAGTCTCAAGTTTATATTGCGAGGTCAATATACGTCGGCGGGACGGGAGGCGTTACGGGGGGGAGCGGTGTTTGTGAGGAGACGCGGGGCGGGTAGCGCTGTGTGGGAGAGTTGACAGCGGATTTCTGGGGAATCCGCCTCGTCAGGGCCTGCTTGAGGATATATGGGCCTCTCTTCCTCCCGCCAGCAAGCTTTCCAGCAGCGTCAGACAAGGGTTGGCCATCGGGCAGGGGTCCAGATGGCGGTCATGGTGGAGAAAGGGCCAACTCCGCCGTCTCTCGTACCAAGCAGTGGCATTGACAGAGCCCCGTCGGTATCCCAGCATCAAAGCGCATTCGGAGACGCCTAGCAGCAGCCAGGAGGGAGCGCAGGCGCTCAGTGGTGCGGGCACGCTACTTGGTGGGCGGTCCACTTTGAATGGTGCGCTTGTGCTTGATTGCTTGGTTGCAGAGGAGCAGCCTCCGCCCACCAAAAGAGCGACAAATTGCGCCAGCAATGGGCGCTAGAAGCAGCGGAGAAGCCTAATGCTGGCAGTTGAGACGAGGTCCATCCCTGTCCATAGCGTGCTTGGCAGTGGCCCTCTCCAGCAAGAGTGTCGCCGAGGGAGGGGCCCCCATCGCCTCATGAACATGGAGTCACCGCTGGGGTGCAGAAGCTGGGGTTGGAGCATCGGGGCCAAACCGGATCAGCTGGGCCATCCTTCGGGCGCCCATCGTCTCCTTGTTCGGGACAGTGGCTGCGGAGTCGAGCCGACGGCGCTGCACAGTCGTGCATGTCGCGCGCTGCAGCGGAGGCCCCTGTCGCTTAGGCCTGCCGTCGCCTGTTTCTGGGCAGATGGAACCGTACCGCAGATGGCCGTGACCATCCCGATCCGTTATAAGACGCCAGTTAACTTATTGCGTTGCAGTGGTCCACAGCAGGCTGCCCTGCCGCGATGCTTCTGGGGACGGAGGCAGGAAGCGAGCCTTCCATGTTTGTTCGGGCGAAACTGGACGGCAAACAGTTGCGGCTTACTCGAGGTTGCGCGGTGGAGGCGATGTGCCATCCATGGATGTGTCAATACAGAGCATCGTCCGATGTTTGTGATTCTCCCCAGCTGCAGGCGGAACTTTACACACTTGGTAATGTTTGGCGCGGGGGCGTTGATTTCATTGCCCAGCAATGCCCAGCACCGGACTGGGGGACGGTGGACGGCAGATGGCAGATGGCAGCAGGGGGACCCGATGGAGCCAGACGGGGTGGGTTCCTGCCAAGCCGGGCCCTCTTTTGTGGGGGTTGTTCATTCAATTTTTCAAGTCACGGCGTTGCATCATCAGCCAGCGGAGTCAACAAGAGGAAGGAGCAGGCACAGTCAGTCGCGCCATGACAACGAGAGACAGGAAACCACGACTCCCAAATTTGCTGGCGAAGCGCAGCTCCAAATCGTCGACTTGGAAACTGCAGTGGGCTCAAAACTGTCAGCTGATCCGCAAGAGACCAAACAGTGGCAAGTTCGTCCCATGGTGTTTCGCCCTCCGCAATCTCCATTGCATTGAGAACCAGCGAATTCATTGACTGGCGGTGCCACACGATTTGGTAATTGCTTCAAAACTTCAGTTTCCAGAACAGCCCAGCCCCGTTGTTGTTCCTTGGGTCAGTCGTTCGGAGAAAAACCACCATTCTCAAATTGCCTTGCCCTTGAGCTGGCCGTGGCTCGCCCGGCGCCGACCTTTGGTTCGAGCGGCATGTCAATATCGAACGCGCCTTATGTCGTCAAATATTCGCCGAGAAAGCAGCGAGGAGGGTGGTTGAGACTGTGCACCAGTTCGCCCTGCTCAGCGCCACGAACGCCGCGATGGCCGACTTGAAACAATCTGATCCCCGGAACCAATCAAGCAAGGGCCCAGATCTGCACAAACGCACCTCGACGCCTCCCGCCCCGTGCCAAAGCACAATGCGGTGTCATCTGTCAACGGTGGCTATCCTCCGATGTAAGCTCGACCCGAGTCTGGTTCGAACGTCTATTGATATCTAGTTTCTTCACAAGGCCGCAAGTGAAAGAGCCGAGTCTGCGGCATCTTTGGCAAAAGGAGTCGCAGGAAACCATCGACCGACCCCTTCCTAGAGTCCGCGCTACTGTGTGATGGAGCTGCCAGCACGATGCCCCACAACTGTCGCCTGCTCTCCAAAGTATAAACTCGCCTGTTTCCGCCTGCCTCCCGCGCCTTGCCTGGTTCCTGAGCTGTTGCTGTCTGCGGGCCCTGATTGGGGACCTCCGAGTGCCCTGGAAGCTGCAGTTGCATGCACAGGCGAGGGGACACTCAGGGCAGTGGTTGTCATGGATGGCTGGTACCGGCGGAACAGACGGCGCGGGACCCCTACACAAGTGCCGCTCACGGCTGCACAGATTTGGCCTGGCCCGAGCCTGGACCGGTGTCCACCCCCACCCCCAAAGCTGGGGATCCCCAGATTCCTCTCACCGCTCGGTGTGCTGGCAACTTGGCCATGGGGATGCTGCTGCCGTCGCTGGTCACCAGGCCAGTGATGATCATTCTCAGCAACCCTTCTGCCTGCGTTGTTTCGCTCTTGGATCGAACAAGACAGGCGTGACAACGCCATCTCTGCGCCACCAGATCTTCACCACGTTGGCTCGACTTGGCGGAGCTGGGGTTCGAAAGTCATCCTTGCCATCACAGTGGGGATCCCTCAACGGTTCGCGGTCCGAAACTCCACCTGCAGGCAAGATCACGCACACCGTTGAGGGGTTTTCATGTCTCTGATTCGCGCGGAGCATTCCCCACCCCATGCGCCAACCCCGTTCATGACAGCAGCCTATCCAATGAGCTCCCTCGCCGACGCCCCATGGCTGGAGTGGTTCCCCGAAACCCCGTCCGCCTCCTGGAGATTGCCGCGTCTCACTGACCTCTCACCGTTTGTTGTGCACCACATCACAAGATGGCCTGAACATCTCACAGACACATTGCGAACCCGGTGACCTGGCGGCGCAGCAGAGCACAACTTCGGCCCCGCGCATGAACCAAGAGGCCCGCGCAGCTCACTGCCAGCCGTCCAAACGCCGAAAACCGGTAACGGCGCTGGTCAACAAGACGACTGCAGGAGAACGGCCACAGAAGCAGAGTTGCGTCCACATCCATCCGTTCTGCCGTGGCTTCCACGTGGCAAGGATACGCGTTCCGTTCGGCTTCCAGAAGGTTTTCCCACCCTTGTTCAACACCAGGGTTTCTCGCAGGGTAAAACTCCCCCCGCCCAACCACAGGCCATCCCTGGCTAGTCCCAAAGGGGAAGAGACGCTGCTGGGCGATCACTGTTTCCAGGGCTATGAGACGGCAGCCGGCTTTGCCCCGTCGGCGAGCCACAGCATCGCTGTTTCGTCGAGGATAGACAGTGTGTGGTCGAAGAAACTCGGCAGCCAAGTCAGTAAAATCGCCGCCATCCACCACGATGCGCAGTGTCACCGGCAGTTACCGAGCAAAAGTCTCCGCTGTGCCCCACTACCCCAGGAGTCCGCGGGGCCATGCGACGTCGACACTGGTCTTAACCACTCCGCCAGGGACAGACCTGCCGTTGTCCCCTGCCACCTGGGGTCCGGGATGGCATTTTAGATTGACTGCCCACCCATTCGCTTCTTTTGGGGCGAAACCTGCATCAAGGTGCCTGCCTGCGGAAGTCAAGTTGGTCCCGGGTGCAATATATTATCTCTTGACGCACCCCGATGTGCTCTCCGGAACGGGGACCGCTTTTCCACCGCCGCCCCCAGCGCGCCAGCGCCCCAGCTCGCCGGCCCCGCTCGAACCAGAAAGTCAAGTCGGGATGCCGGACCACGTCATTTACAGCGATTCTCACCTTCCTTTCCAGGTGAACAGCAGCTCCCCGCAACCGACGCGCCCCATGCCAAGACACCGGCATTGATCAACAGCACCATGGCCGTACCATGGACCCTCGACATCCAGCTAACTCCACTTCCCGGCCAATGCCTCGGGGAGGCCGAGAGCTTCGGGACCGTCCTTCGCTAGCGCGCCCTGCCCGGCTCTCATCGACTCCCGCGGATCTCGTGCAATCGCACAACAGTTCTCTGCGGCAGCTCATGGATCCGGGGTTACTGCGCTGGACGGCAGATGCCGATCGCTCCACGGAGCGGAGCTCACAATGGTTCCTGACCTGCACGTGTTAAGCAGGTACGGTGGAGCGGCTGAGGGGAAACCTGGTCGACAGTCAACGACATGATGCAACCTCATATACGGAGGCGCCCATGGTTCACCACTCGCGGTATCATCTATCTCCAACAGGCAGGGATCTGTTAGTCGTCGACGACAGTGGGTCTCACATGACACCGTTCAACGGGCTGCCAATGGCGTTGGTTGAAGCCAACGGCCTCGAATCCCGTGGTGATCACGTCGGGGGAACGGAGAGGCATGCATATTGTCATCACGTGCGGGAGTGCCTGGCTGTTGTCCCCTCACAGCGCCTGATGCGACCTTCTCAACGGGTGCGGAGGGCGTCCGCCAGAGCCAGTCTGACTGGACCGTGTGGCGGTGGCAGGTTCAGCTTGATGGTCCAGGCCGTTGATCATGTCAACGAGAGGAGCTTGTCTAACCCCCTGAGCATCAAGGAGTGTACATCGCCGGACGTGATGTGCGGTGCTAAATTGCTTTTCATTCTGGGGCAATATCTGACGTCGCCGCCATGGCATGAGCTAACCGTTGCTGGATCACACTTGATGCGCGAAAAGTTGGATTCCCAGCTCAGCGAGCACAACATTGAAGCAACGCAGGGTTTCGGAGCAGGAGAGTTTAGGACGAGAAGCGACACTACCACTTCGGCAGATGGAAACCCCTTCGATCTGGACTCATAAGCAATCAGCAGCCATGATGGCGACGCCATCCAGTCAGTTCTTGCAGGCCAGCACCGATATTGCCATGGGATGGCTCGCGTTCGGAGGCGTATCAATGGGTTCGAATATTGAAGCAAGCAGGGGCCGGAGACGGTTGGAGATCCGCTTGGCGCACTCCTCGTTGAGTGATCCAGATCCGGGCGAGCCTGCACCCATTGCGATGAAGCACGGTAATACATTGGTCCGGTGCTGCTGTTCCCCATCGCGCCCGTCCTGAGGCACACGGCGCTGGCTCAATGCGGCAGTATGCTCCGCTTGAAGTTCCATCCCATCGGTCTCTACGGCACTTGTCAGATCTCCAAAGCTTGAGCCAGACATGTTTTGCGGGGGGAGAGAGTTAGGTGGTATTCGGAAGTCTCGAATCGCGGAGATGGAATCTGGGGGAACCAAAGAACCAATCCATGCAATTATGGTTTTGAAAGACGTACTTGCACAAAAAGAAGCAGGCCTGTTTTCGTCGTCTTCGACGAAGGTCTTGCGCACCGAGCGGTGCCAAAGCGCCTTCTGATCTGCGGAACTCAAAAACAACACCCCTGGAGGAGCCCCCCTGGTTTGGTTCGAACGCCTTGTCAGCACACAAGCATGCTCTCCAAGTCGATCCATCTCGATCGGAACAAGCACCCGAGTGAGGGCCCCGCAACGTTTGCACTGGGAGTTCACGTCAAACAAGTGTTTTCTGACCCTCCAAATCGTCCTCCTCCCAGAGTTACCACACTGTTCCAATTTTTGGAGAGTTCAGGAGCATCGGTGACGCTGATGTTGCAACATGCAATGCCCGCCTTTCCCTTTTTACCAGCCGTTGGAGGGCTACAATCGCCAAGTCGCGATGTGTCCCGGCCAGAAGCCGATGTTGGCTGCCGGCCGCGCTGGACTGACACAGTCTGTGTTTTGAGTTTGCCTGTGCCCTGCAGAAGCTGCCGCTGCCGCTGCCGCGCCCAGCCAAACAACGGGAAACCCAGAGCCAGCCGTTGGAGCGGGAGGCAGGGTTCTCCCCACAATGATTCTTCGAACAACGATAACGTCAACCAGACGGCCGGGCGATCAAACGGCGTTCATCTCTTCTGCCGTCGTCCTATCACATCTCATCTTCCACATTCTTCGTCCGAACTGTTGTTGCCCTACGACGGCCTCACGGAACCCGCGCATAAAAACAGCGCTGTCAAATAACCTTGCCGTTTCAAGGACCATGTCGTCCAGTCCACTGCCTTCAAGTTGCTAGTCGCATGACGGGCACATGGGAGTCTTCTAGGATGAACGCTGTTCGTTGCTCTAAGCATTCCGTTCTAGAAGCCTGCCATTTTCGTTGCCACATTGAACCCTTCTCTGGTTCTTCAGGCACTGACATCGTGAGTGTGGTGTCTGGGCAACGCCGCATCCTGCCCGCTATGACCCCCACCGTGTGTCTGTGAGGTGGAGTTTGTCTGGGGAAATGCAACAATGTTTGGACCCGGAAACTTGCCCTCAGTCCTTTTTACACACATGTCTGTGCCCCAAGATGGGGGGTTGGCTGGTGTTGGCTGCCGTGGCCCCTGACCTTGCCGCCGTCTCTTGACAAGAGGCCAAGTCTCGGATTCAGTTGCGCACCTCCTGTTTCTTTCTCGTGACGTCTAGCCGCCCTTTCCCGGCCACGAAATCGTGGACCATGCCGCTGCAGTGCAGCCGCCGTGCTCGTGGGCGACTACTGGGCACATGTCTCCCGTATAATCCTCCCGCCTTGTCTGGGACGCACGGCTGCTAAATCATGTGAGGCTCTCTGAATCGCGGGCTGCGAGGCACGTACAACATCCCCAGACCACATCCGTGTTTTGGATGTCTACGTGCCGATCCAATCGTAGCCACAGTGCTACCCTCCTCCCGCGAGCTTGGGTCGCGGACGACAGAGGCTCCTTCCTTGCCTACCATGGTAAGCCGTCCGGTCGGCCGTCCTTCGAGAAGAATTCCGCATGGAGGTTGGCCGGCAGCACACCTCTTCGTCTGATCTGACTTTGAGGCAAGACGATCATGGCCGTCCCCTCGACCACGTCGCACCGGTGTGATGATCTCTGCCGCTGCCTTTCCCTCTCCGCATTGCTGCCCCCCCTTTCCCTTTCTTTGATGTCGTGTTGGCCCCCTTTTTTGAGGGCCACTGCAACGTGCGGGAGGCCAGCCGGCAGACGCAGGCGCAAATCCCCGTTCCAGACCGGAGAGACTCTGGAAGGTCGGCGGATGAGAGGAAGCCTGATGCATCCCTGACCTACCACGCGGATGTGGATGCAGCCCAGATACCGAGCAATGCAAATGCACGATCTGGTCTGCACGATCAGATCGGATGACACCGGCACTGGCAACCCGCAGCGAGTGAGGTGCGCGGGACGACAGGGACAGGCTCAGTTGTGAAGCTGGGGGAGTGCAGGATGCGAACGGACGAGATCGAAGGGCATGGTTCAGGGGAGGATGGGAGAGGGTGGGTGGCATCATGCTTGGATGCTTCCCCTTGCTTCTTTCTTTCCGTGATCGTGGCTTCGAGAAGGTTGCCGTTGTTGGACATGGCATTACCTCGGCCTTGCTGCCTTTCTTGTCGTCGTCTCAGAGGGAAGGGGAGGTCAGCTGACTTGTGTCTCAGGGATCTCAGCCGCCAGAGTTGCGGCACAGTATGGCATCCAGTATCTTCTCATGGGATGGGGGTACTTGCTGTCGGTGTGGCTGGTTGTCTTTAGCCTCAGGCCTTCTCTGACACTGGCTGTCCCTGACCTCAAACCCTCTAACACCGGCTGTGCGGACTGGGAACTTTTGGCGCTGGGAGTGGGAGGATGAGAAGGTCGTGTTCTGTTGGAATTGCAGGTCATGATGGCGAAGGGCGACCTTGCTCCTCGTCCCCGGCTGTTCCTAGACGTCCAGGCTGTATTCTGTGCTTGTTGTCAGCCTTGCAGGCTGAATGAGGTCCGTCCTGGCCAGGCGGCTCTGCTCTCAACCTCAGACAGCCGCAGCCTTGCCTGTTGGTGACCGGAGAGGATTTGGCTAAACCGTTCGTTGCGAGCCTGTGATGGTTGAAGACGCGGCTGTGTCTTGTGTTGATGAGATGTCGTCAGACGGCGGCCTCATTCGGGACTTTGTGAAGGCCGTAGCTGGGCTGGGTCAGCTGGGTGAATGGGCTGTGGTAGATATAAGAATGAACGTTGTTCACTTTGCTCTGGTTTGCCTTGATCGTGGTTTGCCCTTGTGGAATACACCCGTCACCAGCCAGAAATCGCCCGCCCATAATGGTTTCTTAAGAGAGGGGTCAAGAGAAGAAGGGGAAAGGGGACGAGGGAACCAAAGAGAGATCACCTGGGACGGATGGAAGGGGAATTCATTCGCCTCTTTCGGTACGCAGTAACGGCTACTGATGTCAACAAGGCTCTACAGAGGGCTTTACGGTACAATCAGAAACCCCAAGGAAGCCTCTACTCGAGGGCAACAAGAGGGGCAACAAGGGGAGCAACAACGAGGGCAACACAGCCAACCCCTGAGCCTGCGGAACGACCTCTACGAGACACGCTACCACCACAACTCGAGATCGCTCCTCGAACCGAGACAATGGAGAAACCATTTCGAGAAAAGGCGTTAGCCATGGATCTCCAGTGGGTACAAGTCCGGAAGGGCTTCGCAACACTGGACTGGACTCGTTCATACCCGATTTATTGGGTGCTGCAAAGAACCCCCCAGGGGCCTTTCGACTCTCGGACAATTCCGGGGACCACCGTGACAGCTCCAGCTTGCTACCAGCTGGCCCTCTAGCACCGAGAACGCCGACTACTCCCCAACATTTTCTAACCAGGGGCACCGAACGACCGAGTTGGAAAGATAGGGGTTCTGGGGAGCGACACGAAGACGGCGTTCAACTGTCGACCTTCAATTCGCAGCCGAGCAAGCGTCAGACATTCAACAACTGGAGCAGATCGTTCGGGCGACAACCGTACCCTTCTCGGCTTTGGACACTGAAAGACCTCACGGGACTGTACGATGACCAAGCTGAGAGTGTTCCCAGCCCAAGCGGCAGGGCGTGGTGGTCCAGAGTCAGGAGGGCACCACGGATAGATTCTGTAGTTGAGAGGCGGTGGTCACAGGAAGCCCATCATCCACTCACCGGCTGGAGTCTAGACCACGTGTGAGACGTCGTGAAGCTCCCTCATTATGGGGAATGCCGTGAGACGTCGTGAAGCTCCCTTGTCCTGGGAATCCGGTGAACCTTCGCGCAACTTGTGTCCTGAAAACTGATGTGTTTACAGTCATCGGTAGTTATCTCTCTTTTCTTTTGACCTCACATTGTCTATAGCCTCCCAAGTGCCTTATCTACCCTGAAGCAATCTGCGAACT
>Ga0247824_10001330_pt1 | contig 13395 bp, 17 predicted proteins | sample 13C_PalmiticAcid_FD_194412 | JGI IMG/M metagenome (GOLD analysis project Ga0247824, IMG submission 194412) | Soil microbial communities from agricultural site in Penn Yan, New York, United States - 13C_PalmiticAcid_Day48 | ecosystem: Environmental > Terrestrial > Soil > Agricultural land...
GCCGAAGGCCAGCCTCGTACTGCGTGTCCTCGTCAACGCGGGCCGCCGAGACCAGTCGTGGATCCGTCATACGAAAGAAAGGCTGGACGCCCTCATGCTCTCGACAAGGTCTTGAGCGCCGCGCGCAGGTGCTGCTCGAACGGCACTTCCGGCTGGTCTGCCATTACCGCGTCCAGCGCCTTGTCGATCGCGCGACGATCGTAGCCGAGATTGGTCAGGGCGGAGGTCAAATCGTCCCTTCGGACGTCAGCGGGCGCCGCCGCCACGTGCGGATCGGTGACGCCGGCCAGGGCTTTCGGCAGGCGGTCCCGCAACTCCACCACGATGCGCTCGGCCGTCTTCTTGCCCACGCCCGGGATCCGCGTGAGCCTCGCCAGATCGCCGCGCTCGATGGCCCCGGCCAGCTCGCGCGGGTCCATGCCCGAGAGCACCGAGAGAGCCAGCCGCGGGCCGATGCCGCTGACGCCAATCAGGCGCTCGAAAACGGTCAGCTCCAGCACCGTAGCAAAGCCGTAGAGCGCAAGCTGGTCCTCGCGCACATGCGTGTGGATCCGGAGCGCGATGTCGGCGCCGGGTTCACCAGCCGTATAGAACGTCGAGAGCGGCACCGACACGTCGTATCCGACACCCGAGACATCGACAATGACGCGACTGGGCTGCTTCTCGAGGATGCGGCCACGGAGAAACGCGATCATCGGGTCGGAGGACGATAGTGCCGCCAGCTTCTTGACGCGGGCGGCACGGCGTTGCCGGCACGGCCACCATCACGCGACCGGGCCCTGGCGATCGCGCCCGACTGGTGCAGGTGACAGATCGCCACGGCCAGCGCGTCGGCCGCATCGTGCGGGCTCGGCACGCGCTCGAGGCCGAGCAGCAGTTTCACCATCTGTTGGACCTGCGCCTTTTCGGCGCGGCCATAGCCCACGACCGCCCGCTTGATCTCGGCAGGGGTGTACTCGAGAACCGGGATGCCGCACTCGACGGCAGCGAGCATGGCGACGCCGCGCGCGTGTCCCAGCTTGAGGGCGCTGCGGACGTTGGTGGCGTAGAACAGGTTCTCGATGGCAACGCAGTCCGGCCGACAGGCCTCGAGCTCGTCAATCAGGCCGCGGTAGATAACACCCAGCCGATCTGGGAACGCGTGCATCGTGCCGGCCTTGACGGCGCCGCACCGCACGAGGCGGTGCCGGTGTCCGTCGCTGTCCACGCAGCCGAAGCCGGTGCGCTCGGAACCGGGGTCGATACCGAACACCTTCACGCGAGCGAGGCCTCGATCTCCTTCTCCTCGATGTCGAAGTTGGACCACACCTGCTTCACGTCGTCATGCTCGTCGAGCACGTCCATCAGTTTGACCATCTGGGACGCCTCCTTGCCCTGCAGCTTGACGTAGTTCTGCGGCAGCATGGCCACCTGCGCGCTGGCGGGCTCGATGCCGAGGCTCTTGACCGCGTCGCGCACCGCCTCGAACGCCGACGGATCGGTCAGCACTTCCCAGCTGTCCCCGTCGTCGCGCATGTCGTCGGCGCCGGCATCGAGCGCGGTGTTGAGGAGCTTCTCCTCGTCCGCGGCCGCCTTGTCGACGACGATGTAACCCTTCTTCTCGAACATCCAGGCCACGGAATTGCTGGAGCCGAGGTTGCCGTGGTGCTTCTCGAGCAGATGCCGCAGCTCGCCCACGGTGCGGTTCTTGTTGTCGGTCAGCGTTTCGACGATGAGAGCGGCCCCGCCGGGACCGTAGCCCTCGTAGGTGATTTCCTCGTAGGTCACCCCGGGCAGTTCTCCCGTGCCGCGCTGAATCGCCTTCTTGATGTTGTCGGCAGGCATGTTCACCGATTTGGCTTCGGCGATGATCGTGCGCAGGCGCGGGTTGGTCGCCGAATCGCCGCCCCCGTTGCGGGCCGCGACCGTCAGTTCCTTGATGAGACGCGTGAAGATCTTGCCGCGCTTGGCGTCAGCGGCGCCCTTCTTGTGCTTGATTGTGTGCCATTTGGAATGGCCGGACATGGCGGTAACTCCAGGGTCTGAAGACGGAAAAGACTCCGTAGTTTATCACTCCGATCCGGGGTCAACCCACCAGACCCCCATCCCTCACGGCCTCTTCGTCGCCAGCAGGATCCATACCTCCGCCCGGGGATCCCAGGGCCCGCCGCGGTAGTCTCCCAGCACGGCCGTCACTTCGAAGCCGGCGTGTTCGAGACGGCGGGCCATCTGCGGGATCGACACCGTCCTGAAGGCGAGGGTGAAGGAGTGGCGGCGGGCCTCTTTCCCGCGGCCCTCCACGAACTCCTGGTCGAAGTAGGTCAGCCCGCGGCCAGGATCCTGTCGCACGGATTCGAGCAAGGTGATGGGGCGACCGGTTCGCCCGCGACGGCCCTTCAGCGTGACCCGCTTCCGGTATTCCTTCCAGGACGGCAGGTCCGCGACGAGCTCCAGACCAAAGACGCCGCCAGGCGGCAGCACCTGGGCCACGGCCTTCAGCGTCGCGCGAAGGTCCCGCTCGCGGAGCAGAGACTGCAGGATGCCGTACGGCGCGATCACCGTGTCGAACACGTCCGGCGGAAAGGGAAGGTGCCGGATATCGCCGCGGAGGAGCGAGAGCCCGGGCACCCTGGCGCGTCGCACGCGGCGCTGTCCTCGGGCGAGCATCGCTTCCGATCGGTCAATCCCCACGACGGTGGCCGAGCCCGTCTTTGCGAGGGGCACGGTGACCCGTCCGGTTCCGCAACCGAGCTCGAGGACTCGTCCGCCGCGACCGGTCACCAGCCGCTGCCAGAACGCGACGTCACGACGCCCAAACGTGCGCGCGTTCTCCCAGTCGTAGAACGGCGCATAGTCGTCCCAGCCGTGATGGCCTTCCGAACTGTCGGGCGCCGCCGCGACCCTGAGCCGACCCTCTTGTCGTGCCGCGCCCGGTCGCGGTGACGCCGTCGGTCCCGATCGACGCGATGCAGTTCCCGACCTACCTTTCATGCAGCTAGGTCCAGGGCAACTCGAGCTCGCCGCGGGCCTGTCGGTTGGCAAGGTCGGCCAGGCCGCTGAGAATCTGCACGACGTCGTGCGGCAGGTCGCGGGGCTGGAACGTGTCCACCGACACGCAGCCGACGCGCACGAATCCCTCGGCAAGCAACTGGTTCGAGTTGTCGTCGCGGATCTCGAATTGGTGGCGCAGCCGCCGGGGGTTCTCGACTGTGGTCTCGATGCCGACCCGCACCAGCTGGCCGGCGCGAGCGGGCGCCCGGAAGCGCGCGCCGACCTCGACGCGAGGCATCCCGAAGCGATGCCGATCCATCAGCGCTTGCCGTGCCTGGCCCAGCGAGGCGAACATCTCCTCTTCGGCGTCCTCGAACCAACCCAGGAAGTTCGGGAACCATGCGACGCCTGCCGCATCGGTATCGGACCAGTGCACCTTCTTGCGAATCTGGAAGAACGCCATGCCTTTGTAACCTTCTGCCTCGATCAGTCCGAGACGGCGAGCTCGCCTGGCACGATCGGTCGGGTCCTCGGGAACAAGCCCAGCCGAGCGCCCCAGCCGACGGCCGACAGGATACCGACGAACACGACCAGCTTGACCACGTCACCGGCCATCGACTGCGGCAGCAGCCTCCACATCAGCCAGAGTGAGGGTTGCGCGACGGCCACCGCCCACACCGATCCGTAGAAGTAGCGCCGCTCGTGCCCCTCACCCGCGGTCGAGGGCTTCACCCTGGGCAGAAGGCCCAGGGCGCCGAGCAGCCACATCGTCCCGGCGATGGGGAAGTAGCCGTAATCGTACAGCTGCCTGAGCCGCCACTCGCCCGTCAGAATCGCATGCACGAGGCCGGTCACGTTGAGCACGGCGAATGCCACCACCTCGCCCCAGGCCGTCGTGTAACAGATGCGGCGGTAGAGGGGGTTGGGGCGGTCTTCCGTGAATCGGATGATGTAGGGCGCCGGTTCGCACCCCGGCAGCTGACCGAGGAGGCCGGCGAGTGCGGTACCGGCGACCACGATCGTCAGCCACGTCAGCATCCGCGAGTCGAGGCCCTGAGCGAAGAGGTCGAAGGTGAGCGGGCCGGGCGCGATGAAGAACACGAAGATCCAGATCGGCCAGTGGTTGACGCGGTAGTACAGCTTGTTTCGTGTCCGCAGCTAGCGTTCGGAGTCCAGCTCCACGCGCAAGGCGGAGGAGCCGATGTCGGCGCCGGTGGGGGCAAAGCTTCTGGGTGTCTCGGGCAGGGTCTCAGGCATCAAGCGGTATATTCTCCCGCATGTTCGCACTGCGTGTCGCGGGGGTCGTGGCAGCGCTCGTGCTGACAGCGTGCAGCCCGCGGCCGCAGCCCTCCTCCCCGCCGCCCAACTCGCCGGACACACTCGACGAGTTCCGTGCCATGGCCGCGGAGATCCTGCGTGAAACCGGCGTGCCTGGCGCCGGGATCGCGCTCGTGCGACCTGGGGGGATCGAATGGGCGGGAGGCATCGGCCTCGCCGACCGCGACCGCGCGCTCCTCGTCACGGGCGACACTCACTTTCGCGTCGGCTCGATCAGCAAGACGTTCGTCGCCATCGCGCTCGTGCAGCAGTACGAGGACGATGCGCTCGATATCGAGGCGCCGGTCTCAGAGGTGGCGCCGAAAGTGGCGATCGAGAACCGGTTCAGCGGAACGCCGGTTACCGTCCTGCAAGTCCTGCAGCACACCGCCGGTTTCGACGACATGCACTTCAACGAGATGTACAACCTGGACGATGCGCCGGACATCTCGCTGGCCGACGTCCTCGCGCGCAACCCCGCGTCGCGCCGCGTCCGCTGGCGGCCGGGCACCCGCATGTCTTATTCGAACCCGGGGTACGGAGTTGCGGGGTACGTGCTGGAACAGGTGACGGGCCGCCCCTACGACAGTGTCATTCGGGAGCGCATCTTCGACCCGCTGGGGATGCGCACGAGCAGCTTCACCTTGGCGGAGGCGGACCTCCCTCTGCTGGCGAGCGGCTACGACAGCCCGACCGGCCCGCCCGTGCCGTTCACGCAGATCTACCTCCGGCCGGCGGGCAACCTCCATACCTCAGCGCGCGAGCTCGGCTCTTTCGTGCAGATGCTCCTCAACTGGGGTGAGATCGGCGAGCACCTCGTGATCGATCCCGAGTATCTGAGCAACATGGAACGCCCACGATCGTCGCTGGCGTCGAAGGCGGGCCTCATCTACGGCTACGGCTCTGGCATTGCCTCCTACTCGCTGGCGGGCTTCCCCGTCCTCGGTCACGGCGGGGGCATCGACGGGTTCGTCTCCACCTATGGCTACTCCGCTGCCCGCGACGCGGGATGGGTCGTGCTCGTGAACGCGACCTACGCGCCCGCTGCCCTCGATCGCCTCTCGGAGCTCGCCGTCCGGTATCTGAAGCGAGACGTCGAAGCCCCGGCCAAGCCACAGCACGTCGCGGCGGCAGGTGTGCTGGTGCGGCACGCCGGGTACTACCATCCTGAAGGCACACGAAACGAGCTAATGGGCGCGTTGACGTGGATGACAGGCGGCGCGAGCCTCGTACCCGATGGCAATGCACTCGTGATGCGTCCCGTCTTCGGACTTTCCGAGCGATACATTCCCGTGTCGGACACGCTGTTTCGTCGAGAGCTGGATGTCACACCCAGTCGCGTGTTCACGAGCGACGAGGACGGCCGTGCCGTGCTCCTCGGGGATGGCTACTACGGCGTGCGGACGGCGCGCTGGCGTGTCGAAGCAGTACGCGGGGCGGTCTTGCTGTCGCTTGCGACACTGGCCACGGTGCCGCTCGGTCTGGTCGTCTGGCTCGTGCGGCTGTTCCTGCTGCGCCGGCGCGAACTGCACGAGCGTTTCGCGCCGGGGTTCTGGTCGATCAAGCTGACGCTGAGTCTGCTGCCGATGGCCGTGCTCGCCGTCTTCGGCATCGCCATCCTGCCCATGCGCGAATGGGGCGTCATGAACACCTGGACGAGGCTGACCTTCGTCGGATCGTGGGCGGTTCCCCTGCTGTCCGTCGCTGCGCTCGCACTCGTGGCAGGCGCCTGGCGGCGCGGCGCCGGTCGGTGGTTTGCCCTCTACTGCACGATCGCGACCGCCGCGGCGCTGTGCCTGTCGGCGTACATGGCCGCGTGGAATCTCGTGGGACTCCGCCCCTGGGCCTACTGACTTCGGTACTGCATCGTCGCAATGCCGACGATCAGCCCGACGGCCGAACCGGGGAGCACGATTTCCCAAAGATACGGGCCGCCGATCGTGACGAGGTAGGCGAGCAGCGCGCCGACGGCCACGCCGGTCAGCGCCCCCACCGCCATCGAGCGCGTCCGCTGCGCCACCAAGCCGATGATGAGCCCGACGACCACGCCCTTGACGGTGGAGCCGATGACGATGCCCACGATGTTAGGCGCTTCTTGTGGAGCGGAGATCAAGGCCGACAGCCCGTCGAACACGCCAAGGACACCGCCGAGCAGCATCGCGAAGACCGGTTTCTTCATCAGTCCCTCCGTCAGGTTCTGTTCAACGCCTGGGACCAGGTCTGTACCTCGCTGTCAAATCCCCTTCCACAGGAGCAGTGCTGCGCGCATCAGGATGTAGGCCACCACCAGCAATACCGGCAGCTCGTGGCGGCGGTAGAGACGCAGCACGCGTTCGCCGATGGACTCGCGGTGCGCCGTCGGCGCCAGGCCGTCCCGGAACCGATGGAGATCGGCGGCGAGGGCCGGGACGTCCGGATAGCGCGCGTCCGGGTGTGCCGCTCGAGCCCGTGCGGCGATGGCAGTCAGCGCGCGAGGTGGGTCGCTGCCGATCATCGTGAGCAGGATCGTTCCGAGCGCGTAGACGTCGGCCCGGCCGTCCACCACCGCGCCCGCGGCCTGCTCGGGCGCCATGAAGCCCGGCGTGCCCGCGATCACCGCCTCGGCCTCGGGAACATGGTCCGATTGGGCCGCGCCCCAGTCCATGACGAATACCTCGCCGAACCCGCCGACCAGGACGTTCGACGGCTTCAGGTCACGATGCACGATGCCGTGCGCGTGGGCGAACGCCACGGTCTCGAGCACGCGATCGAGCAGCGCGAGACGATCGAGGAGTGCCGGCTTCGCGGCGGCGGCCTCGTCGATGGTCCGTCCCCTGACGAACTTCATCACATAGAACGCTCGCCCGTCGGGCAAGATGCCGCGCTCGTGAATCGGCACGATGCCCGGGTGGTCCAGCCGGGCCAGGACCGCGGCTTCTCGAGCCAGCCGAGCGGCGGCGCGCCCGGCCTGATCCGGGATGTCCAGGACCTTGACGGCGACCATCCGATCCAGGTCGTGGTCGCGCGCTTCGTACACCGTCGCCGACCCGCCGCGACCTGCCACGCCGAGCGGGGTGTATTTCGCCGGCAGCGGGGGCCAGACCGCCACCTCGCGCAGATGCGCCAGCGTCGTGTCAGAGAGGAAACTCACCAGTCTCCTCGCAGGAGCCGGCGGGCCTCGGCTTCCCACTCGTCGTCGCTGCCGGTGATCTCACGAAGGCGGTCCAGCACGATAGCGCGAAACTGTCGGCGCATCGCGGCAAGGTGGTTGGTGACCGTGGTCGTGGGCAGGCCGAGGGCTACTCCGATCTCGTCGTAGCTCGGGCGCGTCGCCGCGTCCGCCAGGTCGTAGCGGACGAAGACCTCGAACATCACCTGCCGGTTCCGGGTCTCGGCGTCCGCGCGGAGGTCGGCGACCGCCCGATCGAACAACGCGCGCACCCATTCGCGGTAGAACAGGTCGTCCACATCCGCCGGGATGGAGGGCTCGATCCGGACCAGTTCGCCCTCCGCCGTAGTGAAGTCCAGTGGCACGGTCGTGATCCCGCCGCCACGCTTGATTCGTCGCTCAGCCTTCTGCTGGTTCGCCACGAAGCCGTCGAGACACAGGCGCAGGTAGGTGCGGAAGCGAGCGCGGCCGGCGTCGTAGCGGCCCACCAGGTCGCGCTCCAGGAGCGAGAGAAAGAACTCTTGCGTCGCGTCGGCGGCCGCATCTGGCGACAGGTGCCACTTGAGGCGCAGGTACTTGTAGATTGGCTTCCAATAGGCCTCGACCAGCGCCTCGTGCGCCACGCGACGCGTGTCCGCATCCTCGCTGCGGACGCGGGCGACGACCGAGAGCCGGGTGGGCGGGAATGACACTCCAGTACACTACCCCCATCTGGCACTGTCTTACGCTGCCGGAGGGGGACCTCGTGACGCGGGAATGGGACGCCACTTCGTATCACAAAGTCTCCGGCCCGCAAACGGGTTGGGGCCAGATGGTCCTGGCGCGTCTGGACCTCGCGGGTGACGAGCGCGCCATCGACGCCGGCTGCGGCAGCGGCCGCCTCACCGCGGAGTTGGCCGAGCGTCTTCCGCACGGACAGGTCGTCGCTCTCGATCGGTCGTGGAACATGCTGCAGACGGCACGCGCCAACCTGCGCCCGGCGTACGGATCGCGGGTCCGGTTCGTGCAGGTCTCCTTACCCGCCCTGCCGTTCGAGGAGTGCGCGGACGTGGTGTTCAGCACCGCCACCTTCCACTGGGTGCCCGATCATCCCGCGCTCTTCTCGAACATCTTCACGGCGCTGCGGCCGGGCGGCCGCCTGCACGCACAGTGTGGAGGCGGCCCGAACCTCGCCTCGGCACATGCCCTGGCCGAAGAGGTGATGGCTGAGGAGCCGTTCGCTCCATTCTTCCGCGGCTGGCCAGGCGTCTGGCAGTTCGCCTCCGACGGCGAGACGCACACGCGACTGGTCGAGGCGGGCTTCGTCGATGTGGTCACCAGCCTCGAGGCGGCGCCGACCAGCTTCGCGACGGAGGCGGACTACCGCGAGTTCGTCACCACCGTCATCTATCATCCGCACCTGGCTCGGCTGCCTGAGGACCGGCGGCCGCGGTTCATTGACGAGGTCACCAGGCGCGCCGCCGAGCAGCCGGAGCCCTTCACCCTGGACTACTGGCGCTTGAACATGCAGGCCACGCGGCCTCTGCCGGCGGCGTGAGCGGAGAGCCGATCATGACCCACCCCTGTGTGATCAAACCCGACGAGCACGCCGTGTACGCGGCCGACAGGATGGGCAAGACGACGATCTTCGAGTCGCCGAGCCTGCTCGTCGGCCTCAATGCCTTCGAGCCCGGACAGGAGCACGGGCTGCACGCGCACGCGGGACAGGACAAGGCCTATCTGGTGACGCGCGGGTCGGGCGTGTTCCTGCTGGACGGCCGCGAACTGCCGATGTCGGCCGGCGATCTCCTGGTCGCGCCGGCGGGGATTCCGCACGGTGTCCGGAATACCGGTAGCGAGCGCCTTCTGGTGGTGGCTGTGCTGGCCCCCGCGCCTCGCCGCGCCTGAGGGGGTTTGGTTTAACATCTGTGCCTCATGGCGAAGTCTCCCTCCCTTCGAGTCGTCCGATCGCGGACGACGACGAAGGGTGTGTCCACGGCGCGCTCCAGGCCCGATCCCGACCGCCGCTTCACGGTCGCAGGAGCGCCGGCCGCCCTCGAGGCTGCCACGCCGGACCCCGGTCTGCTCCAAGGCGAGGACGGTCGCCTTCGCTGCTGGTGGGCGGGAAGCGATCCGCTCTATGCGCGGTATCACGACGAAGAGTGGGGGCGTCCGGTCCGCAACGACCATCGGCTGTTCGAGAAGATCTGTCTCGAAGGCTTCCAGTCCGGACTGAGCTGGCTGACGATCCTGCGCAAGCGCGAGCACTTCCGTGAGGCGTTCGACGGCTTCGACCCCGAACGGGTCGCCCGCTACACCGCACGTGACGTCACACGGCTGCTCAAGAACCCCGGCATCGTCCGCCATCGCGGGAAGATCGAATCCACCATCAACAACGCCAAACGCGCCCTCGACCTCATCGAGGAGCGTGGGTCGCTCGCGAAATACTTCTGGGGATGGGAGCCTCCGGCCAAGGAGCGGCCCAGCCTCTGTTCGTACGACGTGCTGCGCGCGACCAGTACGACACCGGCCTCGGTGCGACTGTCGAAGGACTTGAAGGCCCGCGGCTGGACCTTCGTCGGGCCGACCACTGTCTATGCCTTCATGCAGGCCATGGGCCTCGTGAACGATCACGTCGAAGGCTGCCCGTGCCGCTCCGAGGTGGCCAAGATGCGCCGGCGGTGAGCGCCGCCGGCTCCTCTGCGCGCCGCTGTCACCGGCCCGGCGGCTACTGCTGTTCCACCATGTGCTTGCGGGCGCGCAGGAGTTCCACCAGGCTGCCGGGCCCGACCAGGTGCGCCGCGCCGACGACGACGAAGCAGCGGGCATTGCCGGCGAGGCAGCGCTCGACCGGCTCCACCCAGTTGCGGTTGCGCTCGTAGAGAAGCCGCTCGGCGATCTCGGGCGCCTCCGCGAAGCCCTCCATCAGCAAGCGCTCCATCGTGGCCGTATCGCCCGCCCGCCAGGCGCTCGCCATGGTCTCGATGTTGCGCGCCTGGGTGTCGATGTCCGCCAGCATCGTCTTCAACGACGCTTCCTGCAGTGTGGCGGCCAGGCCGTCGAGTCGATCGAACTGGTACGCCACGGTCTCGAGCGCGCGGCGCGGCATCCCGATGGCCTTGGCTTTTTCGAAGAAGTGCTGGTCGATACCGAGCTTGCTATCGAAGCCGGCCTTCGAGATCTCGGCGGCCGTCAACGCCACGGCCACCATCCAGGGCTTCATCCGCTGCAGCATCGGCATCGGCAGCCCATGCGCATCCGCCCGGGTCCGCACCGCAGCGTAGGTGTCTTTGGAGACGACCTGGTCGAGCGTCTGGCCGTCGGGGAGCATCGCCTTCCCGACCAGCCCCATCATCGTCGCCGGATCGTTCATCTCGTCGAGGTCTACCTCTTCGACCAGGGTCTTCGACGTCCCAAAGGCCTCATCGATGACCGGGCTCAGCGGATAGAAGCTCTTTGAGAGCACGTGTATTGATCCGAGGAGGTACGCATCGTTTCCCTGTGGCGACGTAACCTTCCACAGGAAGAGCCTGGGCGCGGCCTGGGCCTCGGCGAGGCCGGCCGCCAGGAGTATCAGCAGCCCCGGGTATCTCGCCCACGTCCAGCCACGGTGTCTTGGCGTCATTAGCTCATCTCCGCGCACGGTCTCCCGACACTATCATCGTCCTGATGTCCTCATTTCTGCAGAGCCTCCACGGCGCCCTCGTCATGGGTCCGATGACGAAGGGCTCGAACCTGCCGTACCGGCGCCTCTGCGTCGAGCTCGGCGCCCGCATCACCGTGAGCGAGATGACCGTGGCGCGGCGCCTGAAGCAGCGGCGACAGGGCGAGTTCGCCCTCGTCCGGCGGTTCGAGGGCGAGCCCTGCTTCGGCGTGCAGTTGGCCGGCACGAACGCCGAGGAACTGGGCTGGGCCGCCGCGCTCGTCGAGGCGCGGGGCGCGGATTTCGTGGACCTCAACTGCGGCTGTCCGATCGATCACTTCACGCACAAGGGCCTTGGGGCGTCGCTGGGCCGCCAGCCGAGCCGGCAGCGGCGGCTGGTGGAGGCCATGAAGAAAGCCGTCGGTCACATCCCCATCTCGGCCAAGATCCGCTTGGGCTGGAACGACCATGCGCGCAATGTCATCGACCAGGCCCGGGCGATCGCCGACGGGGGGGCGGACGCGTTGACCGTGCACGGCCGCACGCGGAGTGCGCGCTATCGCGCTGCAGCCGACTGGGAAGCCATTGCCGCAGTGGCGGCCGCCGTTCCCATCCCAGTCATCGGCAACGGTGACGTGCTGTTCGGCCACGAGGTCGAGCCGCTCCGCACGCGGTCGGGGTGCGCCGCGGTGATGACCGCCCGGGCGGCGCTCATCCGGCCGTGGATCTTCCGCGAGCATGCCGGTACGTACCTTGACGTGCAGGCCGATCACCGCGTCGAGGTCGGTCGACGCTACGTCACGCTCGCCCGCGAGCACTGGGGAGAGGACGACCACGGTCTGGCCCGAGTACGACAGTTCACCAGGTGGCACCTCGACTTCTGGTGTCGAGACGTCGGGCGGCGCGAGGATGGCAGCTTCCCGTCAATGCAGCTTCGTGAAGCCGAGCCGCCCCACCCGCGTTCGGCGCTGGAGATGCTGCTGAACCGCGCTGATGGAGCGGCGCTGGACTACCTGGCCGATTGCCTGACGTACAAACGCGAGATTCGGCCCGACGAGGCGCCGGCACCGGGCGGGGAGGTGACTCAGACCGCCGAAGTGGAGGGGTAATGCAGGACGACGGAAATTCTTTCACCACGCTAGGGCCCGGCCTTCCTTCGCTCCAACTCTTCCAGGGTCCGAGGCCAGTCCCCCTTCAGCAGGCGCGACAGGCCGCGGTCGGCGAGAAGGCGCCCGCCGGTCTGGCAGGTCGGGCAGTAATTGGCCTCGTTGCTGGCGTACCTGATCCGCTGAATCGACGTCCCACACACGGGACACGGGAGGCCATACCGGCCGTGCGCGGCCATACCTTCCCGAAAGGCCGTCACCTTCTCGGGGAAGTCCCCGCCTGTCTCTTGGATCAGCCGGTCCTTCCACGCGCGGAGCACCGTCCGGGTAATGTCGAACAATCGCGCCGCCGCTGAGGGCTCGAGCCGGCTCGTCAACTGCAGCGGCGACAGGCGAGCCGCCAGAAGGATCTCGTCCGAATAGGCGTTCCCGATGCCGGAGAAGAGTCTCGGGTCGGTGAGTGCGCGCTTCAGGGTGTGATTCTCGCGCCGGAGCTGCCGATCGAATTCATCGAGCGTGAGGGTAAAGACGTCGGCACCGCCCGGATCGTGGGCGGCCAGGGCGGCCGCGCCGCGCACGGCGTGCAGCGAAGCCTGCCGCTGCGAGCCGGCTTCGGTGAGGAGCAGCGTGCCACTGGGAAAATCGAGTGCCGCCAGGCCGACCTTGCCCGGCACCTTCGCGCCTACCTCGCGCCAGCGGAAGCGGCCGGCAATCATCAGGTGGATGATCAGAAAGTACTCCGCGTCGAGCTCGAAGACGACCCGTTTGCCAAGGCGTCGCAGTCCGACCACGCGGCGCCCGGCACAGGTTTCGAGTGGGGGATCGATGGAGCGCACCAGGAAGGGGCTGGCCAGCCGAATCCGGGTCAGCGGCTGACCTGACACGCGCGGCGCGAGCGCGTGCAGGTAGAGCTCGATGTCGGGATACTCGGGCACCGGTTTCGCGTGCTATTTCGCGGCCTCGGCGCCGCGGGCGACGAAGACGTCGCGCGCCTCCTTGAACTGACTGAGCACGTGCGCCTTCTCCTTGTCGCTGCGCCATCCCGGATGCGCCTCGGCCATGCCGGTCAGCAGATCGATCCACTTTACGAAGTAGGCCGCGGCCCCCTTGTCGCGGATCGGCTGTCCACCGGCGATCACGTAAATCGGATTGGTGACCGCGAGCGGCCGTGTGTTCTCGACCGGGAAGGTGTCGGCGGCACCGACAGCTCGCAGGTAAAACCAGGACTATCT